>Ga0181537_10003196_pt1 | contig 14113 bp, 12 predicted proteins | sample PEATcosm2014_Bin_39_FD_119765 | JGI IMG/M metagenome (GOLD analysis project Ga0181537, IMG submission 119765) | Peatland microbial communities from MTU Mesocosm Facility, Houghton, MI, USA - PEATcosm2014_Bin23_10_metaG | ecosystem: Environmental > Terrestrial > Soil > Wetlands > Peat | place... | reverse complement strand
TTTGCACGCTGATCGCCGTTCGTACATTACCGCGCCATAGCCAACCGAAACTAGTGTTGCGCGAGGTCGGCAGTCCGTCAATTGCACAACATCGTGATCCCTATCTGCAGAACCGTGTCGCCTATCGAATTTTACGCCGCGTTTATGCCTATGCCGATCGCATCATCGCGCTCACCGAGGGCGCACGGCGCGATCTGATGGAAAATTTTGCCGTGCCTGACGAGAAGCTCTCGGTAATGTTCACCAACGCGGTGGTGTCGCCGGAAACGGCGAAGCGGATCGCGCAGTGGGACGGCAAAGCCGGCCGCGAAAACGATCTCATTGTCTGTGTCGGACGGTTGTCGCCCGAGAAAGGTCAGGACATGCTGATCCGGGCGATGGCGCTGTTGCCGCCGTCGCGGTCGTGGCGGCTCGCCATTGTCGGCGACGGTGCGGAGCGCGCCGCGCTTGAAGCGTTGGCGCATAAACTTGGCATAGCAGACCGAATTATTTTCACCGGAGAGGTCGTCGATCCCTTCGCCTTCATGATGCGCGCCCGCATCGCGGTCTGTGCTTCGGTCTATGAGGGTCTTGGCAACGCCATTATCGAGGCCTTGGCCTGCGGCACGCCGGTGGTATCGACGGATTGTCCTTATGGTCCCGCTGAAATCCTGGAGCACGGCCGCTACGGGACGCTGACGCCGGTCGGCGATGCCGCGGCGATGGCGGTCGCGATCGAGGCCGCGTTCTGCGATGTTCCGGATCGCGGCGCATTGCGGGCGCGCGGCCTCAACTATACCGCAGCGCGCGCGGCCGACCGCTTCCTGGAAATCGCCGCCGACATGCAAACGCTGCCGGCGGAGCGCCGCGGCCCGCTTGCCGTGGCGAGGGCATGAGGCCGGTCATGCTGCAGCCGCTATTCAACGGTGTTCTGCGCAAGGCCGCACGGCATTCGCGCTCCAAGCCGTTCATGATGCGCAACACCGCGCCGCTCGTCAGCTTCACTTTCGACGACGTGCCCACTTCCGCCTTCACCAATGGCGCTGCGATTCTCGAACAACACGGTGTCCGCGGGACCTTTTATATCGCCGGCGGCATCCTCGGCGGGACGGATGCGCATTGGCGGGTGATCGATGGCGAGGGGGTTCGAGCGCTGCACGATCGCGGCCACGAGATCGGTTGCCATACTTTCTCGCATATCGGCATCGACAAACTAGACGCGCGTGTCATGGACCAGGAGTGCCGGCGCAACGCCGAGACATTGCGCGAACTCTGCCCGGAAATCGAGATCACCAATTTCTGTTATCCATTCGGCCGCGTCTCGTTGCCGCGCAAAAGGCAACTCAAAGAACGCTTCGACAGCTGTCGCGGCATCTACGAGGGCATCAATACCGGTATTGTCGATCTCGCATTGCTTCGGGTGATCGAGCTATACGATCGCACGCTCACGCCGGAGAAGCTGGATCGTGTTCTGCGCGAGACTCGCGAGTGTAACGGCTGGCTGGTGTTTTACACGCACGATGTCGCGGACAAGCCGAGCTGGATCGGATGCTCGCCGCGCCTGATGCGCGCTGCGATCGGGGCGGTGGTGGCGGCTGGGATGCGGTGCCTGACGGTCCGAGACGCGCTTGCGGCGATGGGCTACGAGAAGGCCGGGGCGGAATCTTCAGCGGATCGCGATCAGGGACTTCGTGAAGCCCGCAAACCGCTCGCGTTCGATAAACGCGTCGGGGAATAATTCGCTCATTGCGCCCGCATCGATGAGCCGTGCGTCGTCGATGATGCGACGCGCTTCGTTACATGATCGGGCGCGGGGATAAAAGCCGCACGCGCGCCGCATGACGATCGAGGCGCGCCACGGTTCCGGCAGCCAGTGGATGAACGGAAGCCGGAAGTGCGGTTCGATCGGGAACCAGAAATTCGGCGTTTGCACGAAATAGCGCGGTGCGAGCCGGCGCACTTCTTCCGCCATTCTGCATTGGTCGCGCCACAGTCCGACGTGCTCGATCACCGAATTCGAATGCACCAGATCGAAACTCGAATCGTCGAGTTGACCGAGATCGCGGGCGTCGCCGGCCATGCTGGAAAATCGGCCGTCCGGCACCGGCTCGCTGTCGAGATTTATGAGCGTGATATGGCAAGACCGGTCGCGCCAGAGTGGTTCTAGGGCCTGCCAATAGGCCAGCCGGCCGCCAATATCGAGGATGCGGCAAGTGCCGTTTTTGGCGACAATCTCATCGACAATCGAAAGGAACCGGCTCAAGCGCCGCCGCCGAAAATTGTTGCCGTAAACGGCCGCTTCGGATGTGGCCAATGTCAGCGTTGTCATCGGTCTTTGCCGCACCGCGGGAAGGATAAGAATCGTTGCAGGTACATTATCCCGGTGGCGGGTGCGCCGGCCGGAAACGTGAAAACAGGGTGAATTCTTGAAGCTGCACGCCCGCGCCGTGGTCGTGATTGTCAGCGTCTGCCGGCGAAACGCGTCGCCACGAAGATACCTAGGATTTTCGGCGATTCGAAAAGATATCTGCGCCACAACCGTGACGGCTCCTGCGCCAGGCGATAGGCCCATTCGAGACTGAGCTTCTGCAGCCACAGCGGCGCCCGGGCGCGGGTCCCGATCAGAAAATCGATCGACGCGCCGACGCAGAGCGCGACCCCGCATTTGCAGCCCAATTCGGCAAGCTGCCGCGCAATCTGCTCTTGCGACGGGCAGCCGACACACAGTAGCGCGATATCCCAATGCTTGCTCAGGCAGGCGCGCGCCACCGCAAGCCGCAGCTCGGCGTTCTGCGACAATGCTTCCGGCGCGGGCAAGACTTCGAAGGTCACATTCGGATAGGCGGAGCGCAGCGCCGCTTCCGCGCTGCGCGGCGGGCCGACCACAAGGATTCGCCGCGGCGCATCAACGCGCCCCGAACTGTTCAGTGTGGCGAGCAGCGCGGCGACCAGGTCGCTGCCGGTGACCAGCGGCAGCTTGTGCCGTTGTAGCCGGGCCAGAGCCCGGACGATGCGGCTGTCGCAAAGCGACAGCCAGGCGTCGCGATAGAGCGGCAATAATCGCGCAGGATCGTCGTGCGCCGAGACAATGTGATAAGAATTCGGGGTTACCACATAGCGATACGGTGCGGCGCGATCCGCCGCGGCGGATTCGATCACCGCATCGATAACTTGCGCCTGAGTCAGCAGGAAAAACGGGAAGCCGAGAAATTCGACATGCTCGGCCGGAACCGTAGCTGGCAAGACACGCACCGCCGCATGGGCTGCGGGCTTAAGGGCAATGCGGGCATGCGCGGAAGTCATCGGTTCAAGGCAGCGTAACGACTTCGGGAACGACATCGGTCGTCGGCAAGCTCAAAAGCCCAAAGTGACGGATCGCGAAACCGCCGCAGGCGGCGAAAATGACGGCATCGATGACCAGGGCGGTGGCTTGATCGGGCACAAGCTGGCCGGTGGTGTGCGCGCCGAAGACGAAGAGGGCCGCCAGCGACGGCATGACGCCGAGCGCCGTGAGATCGATCGGCATCTTATACCAGCGGCGGCCGAGGATCAGGAAGGCGATGCAGCCGAGCATGCTCGCCACCAAGAACGAGGTGGCAGCCCCGTGGACGCCGTAAGTCGGAACAAGCGTCACCGACAGCGCCAGCGAAATAGCCAAAACCAGGACCGAGACGACAAGCTCGAGATAACTGGCGTTCGTAAAATAAATGACTTGCCCGAAATAGAAGCTGCGCATGGTCATGAACGCAAAGGCGATCGCGAAGAACGGAATGAGATCGGCGGCGGGAGCGACGAAAGCGGGATCGAGCACGGCCCGCAACACAACATCGCCGAAGACGATGAAAAACGCCGCGCCGAAGGTCGCGGCGGCGAGACAAGCGTTGAAAGCCTTTTGCAGCGTCTGGTTGGCGGCGTCGTAGTCGCCGTGATTCGATTGGGTTTTGGCTACGGTGACCAGCGACAGGATGATTGCCTCGCCGAGCACGGTGAAGCTCTGCCGCAGCACGTCGGCGACGACACCGTACGGCCCGAGCGTCGCGAGACCGAGATAATGCGCGAGCAACAGCCGGTCGATGCTCTGGCTGAGCGCGGTGATGCCGAACGATAACAACAGTGGCCAGCCGTAACTGACGATGTGCCACGAGGCCGCGCGGGAGAAATGCGACAGGCGAATTTTTGAGAACGTCGCGAGCGCCGGCGCCGCGGCGATGAGATGTGCGACGGCGATCGCGACAGCAAGGCCGCGAGCGCCGCCACCGCAGTAAAGGCTGGTGGTGCCGAACCCGACCATCAGCACGGTACGCAGAATCATGGAGAGCGAAGCGCCGCGTACATGGAGAAGCGTTCGCGCCACTTCGAACGCGGCCTCGTACACGGTGATGCCGCAAACCAGAGCAAACACCGCGATCAGAAAGCTTGGCTCGAACAGGCCAAACAATCCCAAAACCGACAGCACGACCGCGACGAGGGTGATGCCGGCGCCAAGCAGCCGCGCCAGCGCGGCAACGTATTCGTCAAAGCGATCTGTTTGATAAACACCGAAATAGGCAAAGCGCATCCATTGTGCGCCGAAGCCGTAGACGATCAGCGACCACGCGAAAATCAGAACGTAATGACCGTATTCGGCGGGGCCGGCCATGCGCGAGAAGATGGCGACGGCGAGAAGATTCCCGGCCGCCGACACGGCGCGCGCGCTCAGATAGAGCAGGCCCGAGGTGTTAAGCATGCGGTGTGATAAGTCATTGTTGGCGTGAAGAAAAGCAGCTACGAAAGCTTTCCCTGAGTATCGTTAAGTTGTGCCGCCCGCGGAACAATTATCGAGCGGATAGTGAGTGCGATGTGATGCGTATCCTGCAAATTCTTCACGATGACGAACGCGGCGGCGTACAAAAGCTTGCCGGCATGATCGAGCGCGGATTATTGCCGTGCCGCTTCGTTGTCGAAACCGCTTATCTGTATCCACGCGGCGGCGCGTCGGCGTTCACCAAACTTGTTTATGCGTTGCGTACGGCGCGTACGATCTGGCATGGCAATTTCGACACGCTAATCGCGTATCAATCGACGGCATCCGTTCTGGCCGGCGTCGTTGGCTGGCTGTCGGGCTGCCGGCTTCGCGTCGTTCACCAAACTTGCACGCCCGCCGAAACGCCTCGGCTGCTGCGGTTAATGGATATGGTGACCGGCACGCTTGGGCTGTACAGCGCCAATATCATCAACAGCGCAGCAACGTGGGCAGAATTCGCCCGTTATCCGGCGCGCTACCGGCGGGCGATGGTCCTGATCGAACACGGGCTCGACACGCCGGCGCCGGCATTAAGCCGTGATACGGCGCGGCGGCGCTTCGGCCTGCCGTCATCACGGCCGATCCTGCTCAATGTCGGGCGCTTGGTGGCGCAAAAGAATCAAGACGTGCTCATCCGCGCGCTGGCCTGCGTGCCGCAGGCGCATCTCGTTCTTGCCGGCGATGGCCGCCAGCGCGACGCCTTCCGCGCCCTTGCGGTTACGCTCGGCGTCGACGACCGGCTGCATTTGCTCGGAGCATTGCCGGCGGACGACATCGCCGACCTCTATGCGGCGGCCGATCTGTTCGTGTTCCCTTCGATCTGGGAAACATTCGGATTTGCCGCCGTCGAGGCTGCGATGGCCGGCTTGCCGATGGTGGTCGCCGATCTCGCGGTGCTGCACGAGGTGTTGCGCGCCGATGGCGTCGAACCGGTCGGTTTCGTCGCTCCGGCGGATGTCGAAGGCTGGATTTCCGCGATCGGCAAGGCGCTTGCCGCCAAGCCCGCGCCGCAGCTGCTTGCATCCTTCGCACGCGCCATCGCCCGCAAATATTCGCGGCAACGCATGATGGAAAGCTATCTCAGTCTGTTTGAGGCGCACCGCGAGCTCGAGCAATCGGAAACGGCCGGATTGCAGACGGCCGCCGAAAGGGCCCGGCCTTGATGCGGCGCTGCGCGTTTGCCGCACTGACTGTCATCGCGACGTGGGGTCTGTTCGCCGCACCGGCTTGCGCTGGGCCGGCCACTCTGTCGTTCAAGCGTGGCGCTACGCTCGTCGAGTTTTTTGAATTTCCCAAGGTTACAGGCGACGGTGTGTCTAAAACCTACGCCGGTCCGGCGTTTCCGCATCCGCTCGAAGCGCTCGATCTGTTCGATTTCGACGAACTGCATCGGATCGGTTTCGACCATATGCGCGTTCCGATCGACGTCGGGCCGCTGATGGCGGGCGACGCGCATGAGCAGCGGGCGATCTTGGATCAATTAGTAGCGGTCGTTTCCGCAATCAATCGCCACGGCCTCGCCGTGCTGGTGACGCTGCTTCCGCCGTCCCTGCAGCACGAATTACCGCAGTCTTACCTCGACGGCCTGGACGGTCCGAAATTTGCCACCTATTCGGCGGCCGCCGAGCGCGTTGCCGCGGCGCTTGCCGGCATCGGTTCGAGCGCCGTGGCGCTCGAGCCGATGAACGAGCCGCAGTCGCAATGCCGCATCCATTTCGGCACCGATTGGACCGCTTATCAGCAAATCATGGTGGAGCACATCCGCCGCATCTCGGCGCAGCTGCCGCTGTTCCTGACCGGCGGCTGCTGGTCGAATATTGAAGGCATCGTCGCGCTCGATACCGATCTGCTGCACGACCGGCGCAATTTCGTCAGCGTGCACTTCTACTATCCGTTCCTATTCACGCACCAGAGCGCCACCTGGACGATGCCCTATCTCGCGGGAACGATCGGCGTGCCGTATCCGGCGGCGGCGGGAAACCGCGACGAGACGCTGGAAATGACGCGTGCTCGGTTTCGCTCGCTGGCGCTGCCGCCGGACGCCGATGCCGCCGCGGCCGAGGCGAAAGCCGAGACCGAGATCGGCAAATATTTCGATGAGGCGCAAGGACCGGCGCAGATCGAAGACTGGATGAACAAGGTGGCCGATTGGCAGAAACGCGAAGGTGTGGAGTCCAGTCAGGTCGTCTTCACCGAATTCGGCGCCATGAAGCAAACCATCGACGGCGTCGAGATCGACCGCGCCTCACGGGCGCGTTGGCTCCGTGATACGTCGGCCGCTATCGAAAGCCATGGCTGGGGCTGGACCGCTTATGTGCTGCGCGACGATCCGTTCGGTCTCTATGTGCACGAGAGCGATCGCAATCCCGACCCGGAGCTGATGCGCGCGCTGCGTCTCGGCGAACCGAAAGCCGCGGACAGCGCCCGCCACGCCGGCCCGTAACGACTTATGCCGTCGCGCGGGTAAGCGAGAGATAACGCAGGCCGAATGTCGACGTCACATAGAAAAACCAGACTTCGCCGACTTGCGAGAAAATCGAGCTTTCGAAACATGACGCATAAACGCCGTAGAGGCAGACGCGAAGAAATAGCATTTGCAAAGCCCTGACTTCGGGACTCGGCGAGCTGCGGCAAAAGTCGACGATCGGCAAGATGACGACCCAGGCGACCACCAGCAGCATGCCGGGGATGCCGATCGTGATCGCAAGATTGAGATAGGCGTTGTGGGCGTCGGTCGCGGCATTGGCCCAGGTCACGGGACTGGTGAAGCCATAGACGACTTCCGGCGTGCCCCAGAAGGTCGAATAGCCGTAGCCGGTGATTGGCCGCTGCGCCACCGCTTGAACGCCAAGCTGCCAGATCTCGGTGCGGCCGGTGAATGTCGCATCCGGCATGATCACTTCCATCAGCTGGCGCATCGGTTCGAAAACCACCGTACCGATGGAGCTTAAGTTGAAGGCGAGCAAGAGCGTAACGACCAGAAAGATACCGAGCGCGGGCTTGCGCGTATGGCCGATGATCGCGGCGAGCAGCATCGCTAGCGGCAGCACGCCGATCGCGGTCTTCGATTGTGTGAAAGCCAGAAATACCGCGGATAGCACCACGACCAGGCCGCCGAGCGCAAAGCTGCGCGTCCGCGCGACGTAAAAGCCGATGAAGACGAACAGCACCATGGTCGCGCCGGCATCGTTCTTGTGCGGGAACACGCCGCGCCAATTGCCGGCATGTTCCGGCTCGAGGAAGTCGGTGGCGTGGTGGATCGCATATTGCGGCAAAAGGAAAACGCCGAGATAGGAGACCACCAGCACGATGAGCGCGGATGCGGCCATCAGATCGCCGAAATGGCGCAGGTTCTTCGGCAGCAGCAAGAGCATCGCCGAAATACTCATCACCACCAGCGTGAAGGCGAGGCGGCGGGCGGCGAGCGATGGCTCCCAGGAGGCAAAGACGCTGACGACGCACCACAACATGGTGAGGAGCAGGACCGGGCGCAGCAACAGCATCAGGCGGCGCGGTTCGTGGCAATAGGTCCACGCCGCGAAGGCGAAGAACATCACGGAAAAGGCGAGCTGGTTGACGAGATCGCCGCCCTCAGCGACGGCTTGTGGCGGTTCGGAGAGATCCGGAAAAGGATGAAACGAAATCCAAGCCGCCATGAACGCAGAAATGAACAGCACGCTGCGCACCAGCGTATCGAGATCGACGGCCGGCCGAGTCGCCGCGCTTGCCGAGGATTGGAAGCCGGACGCGGCCATCGCGCCTAGACCGTCTCGGCGCCGGTCAGCACCGCGCCGCGTACTTTCTGCGGATTAAGCCCGAGGCGCGAGACGGTTTGGGCAAAGGCTACTTGGTCGTGTTCGCCGGCTTTGGCGACCAGCACGATGTGGTCCACCAGGCCAGCAAAGAAGCCGACGCTCGGATCGCCGCGCACGTTCATGGCGGCGACGATCACCATGTCGTAACGCTTGGTCTGGTCGAAGGCTTTTCTGATGTCGGCGTCATAGATACGGCGGTCGCGCCGGCTCGCCGGCGCTATGAAGGCAATCAGATTGATATTGGTATCGCGATCGAGCGTGATGGCGTCGGACAAAAGCCGCCGTCCCACCGCGACGTCGACAAGGCCGGCTTCGCTCTGTTGGGCGTCGATCGATGACAGCGTGCGGCGCTCAAGATCCGTGTCGATCACCAGCACGCGCTGGGTTGCAGCCGCGAAGGCGGCGAGCGCAAGCGTAACGGTCGCCGCGTCGTCCTCGTCATCGCAGGCGACGATGAGAACGCTGGGATTGCCGGGCGTTACGTGGCTCGCCCGCAGCTCGTCATAGACCTTGCGAATTTCCCGCGTGAACGGCGATGCCGGATCATCGACGGCGCTCAAACCGAACGACACATCGGCCGCCGGCAAGACGGCAAGCACCGGAATCTCGGCACTGGCGCCGCCGGGCCAAAATTTCGTGACCGCGAGCGCTCGGCGCAGCGTCTCGCCCACGCCCGATCGCTGTGCGCCGGCATCGGCCTGCGGCCGCACCAGAACGATGCCGGTGCCGGCGGCGGCACCCAGCATCATGGCGCCCAGCGCCACGAGCAGGCTTGGCGGCGGCGAACTCCGCTTTTGCGGCAGATCGGCCTTGGAGAGCACGCGGATATTCTTGGTATCGACTTGCTCCTGCGCGCCGCTTTCGCGGGCCCGCGCCAGGAAGGCCTGATAGATGTCACGGCTCGCCTGCGCGTCGCGTTCGAGTTCGCGCAAGCCGACCAGCGCCTCGTTGTTGGTGGTCGCGGTTTGCTTGAGCGTTTCGAAATTGCCGGCAAGCGTCTGTTCGGTGGCTCTGGCGCTGGCAAATTCGGTACGCGCCGCGACCGCGGCCCGGTCGATCTCGTCGTCGATCATGTGCCGCAGCCGATCGGCCTGCGCCTGAATATCGATGACCGCCGGATGCAGCGGGCCGAGCGTGGCCGCTTGCTCGGCTTCGCGCCGCATCACCTCGGCGTATTGGCTGCGCAGCTGGGTGATGGTCGCAGATTGCAGGGCTTCGGGGAATGCGCCGTTCTCGTCCTTGGTGCGCTGCACCTGCTCAACCTGTTCGAGGCGCGCCTTGGCTTCGGCGGTATGGGCGCGCGCCGCGCCGACCAGATTGCTCATTTCGGTGAGCTGCTGATCGGTCACCAGCTGGCCGTTGGTACCGACGAGATTGTTGCTGGCCCGGAACGCTTCGACCTTCTGCTCGGAATCGCGCACGCGATCCTTCATCTCTTGCAGGCGGCCGGATAGCGATTGCGACACCTGCCGGGCGGCATCGGCCCGTGCTTCCGTCTGTTCTTCCAGATAGGCTTGCGCGACCGCGTTGGCGAGGCGCACCGCCTTCGTCGGTTCTCTGCTCGTGACGTTTATCTCCACCACGAACGTGCGCTCGGCGCGTTTGATAACGACACGGCGCTTGAGCTCGTTGAGCGCGGCGAGTGTATTGCCGCCGGGAACGGCACTCTTGCCTATTAAAACGCTCAAGAAGGAAGGGCCGCGCACGAATTCAGGATCGTGGTCGAGCCCTTCCGAAGTGACGACGCGTCGGAGCACGGCGTCGGAGGTCAACACGCTGACTTGGCTCTCGACTTGCATGAGTGCGGCGTCGCTCAATTGAGCGGTCTGGGTGGTGTCGTTGCCGACGCCGCGTAAGTCGGTCGGATCGATCAGGATCTGAGTAACCGCCGTGTATTCATGCGGCGCCAGCGTGATGAACAGCAGCGCCAAAGCGAGCGCCGCGACGGTTGCGGAGAGGATCGTCGCCCGGCCCTGCCAGAGCACCAGCCGGATTTTGCTGAAATCAATCTGCGAGAGCGGCGCGAAGCCGTCGGCGAAATTGCCGGTTCCGACGACTGCAGTTCTGACCTGGCGCGGCGCTTCGAACATTCGGCACTCGAATGTCTTTCCATCGGGGTTTGCAGCGAGCGGTGCCGGGCGGCCGTTCTAAGCGGCCTCAATTTTTCGGCGTAAGTCGCCCGCAACGCGCTTACTCAACGTGCATGCGGCACGCCATGTCCAGGCTTTCCGGCATGGTTAATCAATTGATAAGGGGTCAAGGTTAACGAGCGGTATATGCCGCCCCGCCGTGGTCACAATCGGCGCAACAGGCCCGAGATTGCGGCGATGACAAGGAGCACAGTGACCACCGGAATCCAAATCAAGGCCGCGCCGATCAGGATGAACAGCATCAAGGCGCCGAGCAAGGCGATCGCCACGAGCAGCAGCGCAAAGCCCAACGGACCGATGCGGCCGACATAGATGCGATGCGTACCGCGCGCGGTAGTGCCGAAGGGTGGCGGCATGTTGGTTCCGCGGCCGCCAAATCGACGATCGTCAGGAGCGCCGCTGCGCTCCGGCGGCAAGATTTCCGGCTCGGCGCGCGGCCGTTCCGGTTTGTTTGAATTGTCGACCATGATCTTGTGCTTCGGCCCGATCGCTACGGGTGCTGCGAACATTTCGCCGGGCGATTATGTAATGTTTATGCGGTTCATCACAAGCGGTGCTTTGCCGCCGCAAGGTGCGGCGTTACCGCGTCGCCGTGCGGGTATGATGATCGTGGAGAAATTTCGCCAGTTGCTCGCGCAAGCTTTCGTCACGCTCGCTTTGGTGGCCGAGCACGATGGCGCGTTCGAACAAAAGGTGCTGAAGATCGTGCGGCAGCTGACTCCAGAGATCGGCGGCCGCGGCGCCGAGAATGAGGAAATAACGGGCTGCGGTATCGTTCAGGGCAGGATTGGAATGTTCGCTCATGACTTGATTCTTCCTGCGGCGCTCGCCGCGGCGTTGACCTGCTCGCGGGCGAAGCCCGCGGTCGCCGCATAGCCGCGTACGATGGCTTTGCGTTCCTCATAAGACAATACGGCGTCGATATTGGTGAATCCATCCGGTGCGCGCGCCTCGACCGCGTCGATCACGCCTTCCGGGCCGCCGCTGCGGTTCATGCGCACGATCTGCGCGGTCGGCGGCAGCCGTTCTTGCTCATAAGCCCATAGCGCATGCGCCGGATGCTCGGCGGCGACCAGGCGATCGGCCAGGGCCCGTGCATCGAGGATGGCCTGCGAAGCGCCGTTCGAGCCGACCGGATACATCGGGTGCGCCGCATCGCCGAGCAGCGTGACCCGGCCATGCGACCAGCGCGGCAACGGATCGCGATCGCACATCGGAAATTCCCAGAATTCCGGAGTCGCTTCGATCAGCGCCCTGCCGTCGACGTAGGGAATCCGAAAGCGCTGCACGTGCGGCATCAGATCCTCGAAGCGGCCCGGATGCGACCAATCTTCCTTGTTAGGAGGCAGGCCGGCTTCGGCGACTTTCACCAGAACCGCCCAATTGGTCAGCGGCCGATCTTCGCGCGCGCCCTCCCCAATCGGATAGATCACGAGTTTCGCCGCCATGCCGCCGGCAATCACCATCGAGCGGCCAGTCAGGAATTTCGGCCAATCGATGGCACCGCGCCACAGCATCGAGCCGTTCCAGCGCGCCGGACCTTCGTTCGGAAACAGCGTTTCGCGCACAGCCGAATGGATACCGTCGGCGCCGACAAGCACGTCACCGTGAGCCGTCGTCCGGTGCGCGCCGTTGCGATCGAAGAAATAGGCGGTGACGCCGGCGTCATTTTGTTGGAACGCACCCAGCCGGTGACCGGTATGGATGCGCGATTCGCCGAGACGCGCGCGTACCGCCTGGTGGATCACGCTTTGCAGCCGGCCGCGGTGGATGGAAAATTGCGGCACGTCGTAACCGGCGTCGAGTCCGCGCGGCTCGCGCCAGATCTCCTGGCCGAAGCGGTTGGTGTAGAACAGCTCGTGGGTGCGGATGCCGACGGCGTCGAGCCGTTCCAGAAGACCGAGCCCGGCCAGTTCCTTTATCGCGTGCGGCAGCGTGTTGATGCCGACGCCGAGTTCGCGCACCTGCTCGGCTTGCTCGAATATCTCGCAATCGATGCCGCGCGCGTGCAGCATCAGCGCTGTGGTGAGGCCGCCGATGCCGCCGCCGGCGATAATGACTTTCATAACCGGCTATTGTGTCAGGCCCGCAAGGCGGCGCAACCGTTACCGCCATGTTTGGTTGACGGCAGCGCGGTGCCCGCCGCGCCGCGTTTACCTATTGCGGCTGAATACCGGCGGAGCGGATGACGTCGCCCCAGCGCTGCGTCTCTTGCTTGATGAAAGCGCTGGCCTCGGCCGGCGTCCCGCCGCCCGGGCTGATGCTGAGCTTGGCATAAGTCTCCAGCAGGCCGGGGTCCTGCATCGCCTTGTTGGCCGCCGCATTGAGCTTGGCCACGACCTCGGCGGGCGTCTTCGGCGGCGCGGTCAGAGCGTGCCAGGTGTCGGAATCGCAACCGGGCACACTGGCCTCTTCCAGCGTCGGGATATCGGGCAGCGACGGAACACGGTGTTTAACGGTAACCGCAAGGATCCGCGCGCGGCCTGATCTGTGCAGCTCGATCGAGGTCGCCAGCTCGTTGAACATCAGATCGACATTGCCGGCGAGCAGATCGTTAATCGCGGGTGCGGTGCCCTTGTAGGGCACGTGGATGAGTTTGGTGCGGGTGATCTTTTGGAACAATTCTGCGGTGGTATGCGACGTGGTGCCGATGCCCTGCGACGCGTAGTTGATCTTGCCGGGATTGGCCTGGGCGTAGGCAATAAGCTCCTGCACCGTCTTCGCCGGAAAATCCTCGCGCACCAGGACGACGTTCGGTACATGCGACATGATCGCCACTGCGACGAGCTGCGTGGGATCGTAATTCAGCGATTTATACAGAAACGGATTGGTCGTGATCGGCGAAGGCTGCGACGCCAATAGCGTGTAGCCGTCGGGCGGCGAGCCGAAAACATATTCGGCCGCGATGCTGCCGCCGACGCCGGCCTTGTTTTCGACGATGAGCGGCTGGCCGAGAAATTCCTGCATCTTGCCGGCGACGATCCGTGTCACGGTGTCGACGCCGCCGCCCGCCGGCACCGCAACGATGACCCGGATCGGGTGATCGGGGAAATTCGCGGCGCTGCCCTGCGCCCAAGCCAAAGCCGCTTCGCCCGCCGCGACCGTGGCGCCGAGGCCGGCGATAAGGAAATGGCGTCGCAACATCCGAAAGCCCCCCGATTGCAGCGCTGCGCGCGGTTGATTGTATACGGCGCGGATTGCCATAGCGCAGATTGTCGATTGAGTCCCGTGACGTGCTCCCGCTACAACTTAACGCCGATCAGGGGAGACGTCGCAATGGGCAAGCTCGATTTCATTATCGAAGAGCTGGTGACCGCCAACCGCATCCTGGCCAACGAGGGCATTGTCGATTCCTTCGGCCATGTCAGCGCCCGGCATCCCGACAA
>Ga0181537_10003195_pt1 | contig 14121 bp, 13 predicted proteins | sample PEATcosm2014_Bin_39_FD_119765 | JGI IMG/M metagenome (GOLD analysis project Ga0181537, IMG submission 119765) | Peatland microbial communities from MTU Mesocosm Facility, Houghton, MI, USA - PEATcosm2014_Bin23_10_metaG | ecosystem: Environmental > Terrestrial > Soil > Wetlands > Peat | place... | reverse complement strand
TCACGGCGGACGCGCACGGATCGGCGATTTCATCCGTTGGGCGGACGTCGCATGAATCAGATTCCCGGACCGCGTTCGCGCGAGCTCGCGGAGCGGCTGCGGAAACATGAATCACGCGGTGTCACGTTTCTGTCCGAGGATTTTCCCATTTTTTGGGAATCGGCGCACGATGCGCTGGTCACGGACGTCGACGGAAACGAGTACATCGACCTGACATCGGCGTTCGGCGTCGCGACCGCGGGCCACACCAATCCGCGCGTCGGCGACGCGATCGCTGCGCAATCGAAGCAGCTCGTGCACGGACTCGGCGACGTGCATCCCAGTCGCATGCGGGTCGAGCTTCTCGAAAAACTCGCGAGCATCGCGCCGGGCGACTTATCGGTGAGTTACCTGTGCAATAGCGGCTCGGAGGCCGTCGATTTTGCGCTCAAGACCGCGTTCTTGCGCAACAAGCGCCCGGCGGTTCTCGCCTTCACGGGCGGCTACCACGGTTTGACGTCGAGCGCGCTCAGCGTTACAGGGATCGACAAATTCCGCGAGCCATTTGCGCCGTTCATCCGGGGCGACGTGCGATTTGCGCCGTTTCCAACACCGCTGCACACGCTTGAAATGGAATTTCGCGGCTACCGGACCGGCACCGTCATCGTCGAACCGATTCAGGGACGCGCCGGCGTCATCGTCCCGCCGCGCGGCTGGCTCGCCGGCTTGCGCGCCCTCTGCGATCTCTACGGCGCCACGTTGATCTTCGATGAGATCTACACGGGGTTCGGACGCACCGGAAAGATGTTTGCGCTCGACTACGAGGACGTCGTCCCGGATCTGCTCTGTGTCGGCAAAGCGATTGCGAACGGCGTGCCGCTTGCCGCCGTCATCGGGACGCGCAAAGCCATGGACGCGTGGGAAGCCTCGAGCGGCGAAGCGCTGCACACGTCCACGTATCTTGGGAATCCGCTCGCGTGCGCCGCCGCGCTCGCCAACATCAAGGAGATTGAAGAACGCGAACTCGTCCAGCGTGCAGCCTCGCTCGGCGCAAAGCTCGGCGCGCGGTTACGCGAGCTGCCGGAACGCACGCCGCTCGTCTCCGCTATTCGCGGACGCGGAATGCTTTGGGGCGTCCAGCTTCCAAGCCCCGAACTTACCTTTGCAGTCACGAAAGAGGCGTTGCGGCTCGGAACGATCGTCCTTCCATCTGGTGTGCGCGGCGACGTCATTACGCTCGCGCCGCCGGTTACGATCGATGAAGGACAGCTCATGCACGCGGTCGATCTTCTCGAACAAGCTATTCAAAAGTCGGCTTAGAAATCGGAGCGTTCGTGGCGAAGATCCGCGTCGGGATTGTTGGTTCGGGTTTTGGTGGTATCGTGCATGCGCCGTCGTATCAGGCGCATGACGCGTTCGAGCTGGTCGCAATTGCCTCGCCGAATCGCGCGGACGCCATCGCTAAAGAACGCAATATCCCCAAAGCCTTTCCGTCGCTGGAAGCGATGCTTGACGGCGTCGAGCTGGATGCCGTCTCGATCTCGTCGCCGCCCTTTGGGCATCACGATGCCGTCATACTTGCGCTTGCGCGCGGCAAGCACGTACTGTGCGAGAAGCCGCTGGCGCGCACGGTCGCAGAAGCCGAAGCAATGGTCGCCGCCGCGAAGAAATCCGGTAAGGTGACGGGCATCCCGTTCGAATTCCGTTTCGATCCATCTCGGCAAGCGCTCAAAGAGCTCGTCACCAACAATCACCTCGGCCCGCTTCGGGAGATCGAATTCACGCATCTCACGACGATGCTCCGGCGCGACGGCGATCGAAAGCGCGGCTGGTGGTTCGAATACGAGCGCGGCGGCGGCATCATCCAAGCCATCGGCTCGCATATGATCGACAGCGTGACGTGGCTCGCCGGAAGGCCGCCGCGTAGCTACACTGGATTTTCGCGAACGGCGAACGTGACGCGTAAGGACGATCAAGGCAGCTTCACCAGCACGGTCGCCGACGGCATGTTTGTGCTGTTGGATTACGGTGACGGTCTCGCCGGCCGCATCACGCTCGACGCGACCAACGTCGTCAACAGCTCGACGCTTGCCGTCTACGGCGAAGATCGCACGGCGGCCGCAAGTGGCGAGAACCTGGCGTGGTCGAAGCTGTTCACGATCGACGCCGAGGAAACGTCGGAGCTCGAGCTCGTGTCCTCACCCTACCATCGTTACAAAGCGGCGCAACCGAACATTCCGCTCTTCTTAGGGCTGCTCGATCAGTTCGCGGCGGCAATTGAGGGCAAACCGAACACGCTGCCGACGTTCGAAGACGGGCTGCTCGTGCAGCGCGTCATGGCGGCAGTGGGCTACGAAAAGTAGCGTCCCCTCGACGGAGTTTATCCCGAGCGAAGACGAGGGACGAGGGATGACAGCGGATTAGTAGATCGATTCGAAGTCGGCTTGGGTGGCGTGTGCCTCTTCAAGAATCGTCATCCACGCGATGTTGTAGCCGCGCGGGTGTAAGAGCTGGCTGGTGTCGGTGAGCGGGATCTTCTGCAGCATGTCGTCGATCGATTCAAGCACGGTCACTTCGGGGGTAAATCCGAGCCGCGACGTCATCTTGGTGTTGGTCATCCGATAGTCGCGTACGATCTTCGGGAGCGGCGTCTCTTGTAAGTCGACGCGGTGGCTGGACAGCCGCATCTCGAGCGATCCCTTCACGAGCATCGCAAGCTCGCGAATTTGGTAGTTCTCCTGCATCACGTTAAAGATTTGCGCGTGCACGTCATCGCGCTTCGCTCCGTAGCAGGCGATGTGCGCACGAGCCACGTCGGTCACATCGACGAGCGGACGCCACTGCCAGCCACCCCCATGCAAAAACAATTTCCCAAACACGGCCGCATCTTTGACGAACGTATTGACGACCAGATCGAAGCGCATGCGCGGGCTGTATCCGTAGACGGTTCCTTGCCGCAAGATCACCGGGGTAAAACTATCGTCGGCCGCTTCGAGCAGCTTCTCCTCGCCGAACTTTTTCGAAAGCGAGTATGCACCCCGCGGCTTCACGTCCGCGGTCTCGTCGTACGTTCCGGCTCCGATACCGTCGTAGATCGACGCACTCGAGCCGAAGATCAGCCGCCCGACGCCGGCGCGCTTGCACGCGCGTGCAAGTTCCTCCGTCGCGACCGCGTTCATCTCCCAATTCGCGTCGGTATTGTACTCGGCGGTCGGATCGTTCGAAAGACCCGCGAGGTGGCTGACGACGTCGATGCCGTCGAGCCAACGAACGTCAAATCGCCGGACGTCGCCCGCGATGAACTCGACCCGCTCGAGTCCCGGGGGCATCGCACGTCCGAAAAAGAATCGATCGACGACGCGAACGTCGTCGCCGCGGGCGACAAGTTGACGGCAGAGCTCGAGGCCGATGTAGCCGGCGCCGCCGGTGACGAGTATCTTCAGCGCTTCGCCTCGGACATGAACGGCGTGATCGGCACGCTCGTGTCGGCCCGTTCGAGATAGCGCCAGATCGCCGAGAGGCCCGCCATCGTTGCCCGGACGCGGATGTCGTTGCGGTCGCCGGGGAACGTCGCGCGATAGGTGCGCGGCTCACCGTCGGCGACGAGCGCGAACCAGACGAGGCCGACCGGTTTCTCCTCGGTCCCGCCGGTAGGACCCGCAACGCCGGTCGTCGCGATCGCGACGTCCGCGCCCAATCGCCGCCGCGCCCCGCGCGCCATCGCGATCGCCGTTTCGACGCTGACCGAGCCGTGCTCGCGCAAGATGTCGGCCGGAACGTCGAGCATCGAGCGCTTGACGGTGTTATTGTACGCGACGACTCCACCCTGAAAAACATCCGATGCACCCGGAACACGCACCAATGCATCCGAGATCGCACCGCCCGTGCACGACTCCGCTGTCGCGATCGTTTGACGCCGCCGCCGCAACGCGTCGATGATTTGACTCTCGACGGTTTGCTCGTCGACGCCATAAATGCCGTATCCGATACGTTCGCGCACTTCGCGCTCGATCGGCGCGATCATCGCCTTTGCCGCTTCGACGCTCTCTGCTTTCGCCATGATTTTCACGTCGCAGCGTCCGCCGTGCGCGAGAACCGCGATCTTCGGATTCTCGGACGACCGAAAAAGATCTTCGATGCGCCGATCGAGCTCCGATTCGGGGATGCCGATCGTGTGAATCGTGCGCGTCGTAATTGTCTGGTGCAAGTCGAATCGCTCGAGCAGCCACGGCACGAGCGTATCCTTCATCATCGCGCGCATCTCGCGCGGCACGCCCGGCATACCCGCGACGAACTTTCCATCCTCGCGCATCGCGATGAACCCGGGAGCCGTACCGTGCGGATTATCGAGCACGACGCCCGGCGTGGGCAACATAGCTTGACGGCGGTTGTTGTCGCTCATCGTCCGGTTCATCATCGCAAAGCGCTCTTCGATCGCGTGCAGCGACGGCTCGTGCAGCTCCAAGTGCGTACCGGTCGCTGCAGCAACGGCTTCTTTCGTGAGGTCGTCGACGGTGGGGCCGAGTCCGCCCGTCGTGATCACGCCGTCGGCTCGATCGAGCGCACCCCGCAACATCGCTTCCAATCGCTCCGGATTATCGCCGACCGAGTGCTTGGCGTAGACATCAACGCCGATGTCCGCGAGCGCGCTCGCAACGAACGCAGAATTCGTGTCGACGAGATGACCGAGCAGCAGCTCCGTCCCGATGGTCACGATCTCTAGCGATGCCACGCCGCGCTCCTCATTTGGCCGGCCCGGATTCGAACCAGTCGGGATAGCGTACGCTGATCTGTACGTCGAATCCCTCGGCGGCCTCGCGGCCGGCCGCTTTGCGCGCCTCGGCATCAGGAAGCGCGCGATTTGCCGTACGTCTGACGCGCAATGCGGCCATGAAGCGCGCGAACTTCTCGTCGAGCGCGCGCTGAATCGCAATGCGCCAGCGCTTGCTGACCGCCGGCGAGACGCCTCCGGTCGACACGGTGATGCGGGCCGGTCCCGCCTTTGCAACGGCTTGCATCGCGACGAAACCGTATACGGGCTGATCGATGCAGCACAACAAGAAGTGGTGCCGGTCTGCGAGCGCGCGCAATCGCGCCGATAGCATTTCATCGAGCGGCGTCGAGATCACGAAGAATGCCTCGGCGACGTCCTCGTCGCGCAACGAATTTGCATCCTGAATCCAGCGCACGCGTGCGCCGGCTTCTTCGAGCGCGCGCGTCTTCTCGATCGCCTCCGGGTCGTTTACCGCACCGATGACGACGCAATCGCGGCCCTCGAGGTTCAACCCAACTGGGAAGAACGCCGGAGGGAGCGGGTCGTGACTAATAGTCGACCGGCCTGAGATAGAACTCGTTGATCGCCGTGCTGCTCAGCATCGCCGTCGTCGGCAAGTGCCGCTTCCAGTGCGTCGAGTCGACGCGCTTGCGGACGATGCGCACTTCTTCCGGCGCGAGACCCATGCGCGCGATTTGGTCGTCATCGAAGCCTTGCAGCATCGCAGCCAGGATCGCATCGGCCTTGCGGTACGTAATGCCGAGATCGCCTTCGTCGGTTTGATTCGCCTCGAGATCGGCGCTGGGCGCTTTGTCGACGATCGGCAACGGAACCCCGAGATAGCGCGCCAGATCCCACACCTGCGTTTTGAACAAATCTCCGATCGGGTTGACCGGCGGCGTGTCGTCGGCGTGCCACGTAAAGTAGCCCATCATTCGCTCGGTCTTGTTTCCGGTGCCGATCGGGAGCGCGTTCAGCTTCGCGGACTGATCGAACAACACAACCATGCGCACGCGCGCCATCACATTGCCGGCCCGGCGCGCATCGACGTCCGGCTCGAGTTGCAGATAGCCGTCGACCGCACCCGTGATCTCGATCGTACGCTCGTTGATGCCGAGCGCATCGACGACGAGTTGCGCATCGGCAAGCGACGACGGGCTCGACTTCTTGTACGGCATACGAATCGCGTAAACGTTCTTCGGACCGAGCGCCCGTGCGCAGAGATATGCAACGCATGCAGAATCGACGCCGCCCGAGAGGCCGAGTACGGCGTTGTGAATGCCGCGGCGCCGCACGAGCTCATCAGCAAGAAACGCTTCAAGCCAACGCGCCGTAACTTCCGGATCGCTCTTGACCGACGCATATGGATCGACCGCCGGCGCTTGTATGATCGGCAGCGTCATCGGCGCAGCTCGGCGCTTTCGCTCTTGGGCATATCGAGCTCCGCGAGCAAGTCAGGAAGTACCGCGTGCAAATCCCCGAGCAACGGCAAGCCGGCACGTGCGACGTCGATCTCGCCGAGGTCGACGTCGGCGCGCACGATGCACGCGTCCAGCGGACCCGCGGCCACGATGACCTCGCCGCGCGGACCGATCACCTGCGAGCTGCCGGTCATCCCTTTGCCGCCTTCGAATCCGGCCAATCCCGCGTACACAATGAACACGCCGTGCTCGCTGGCGTAATTTTGCAAGAGCGAGCGCCAGCGCGTGATGCTTTCCAATTCGCCCGCGCTTCGAATGCCGCGTCCCGGCGACGCGCTCGGAATCAAAAAGAATCGCGCGCCTTTTACGGCGGCGATCGTCGGAACGATGCCGTGCCACGCGTCTTCGCAGATCATGATTGCGGCGCGGCCGAAGGCCGTCGGAAACGCCTCAAGCCGTTTTCCGCGTGAATGAAAGCGTTCTTCATCGAAGACGCCGTAGGTCGGCAGGAAGAGCTTGCGGTGGACGTGGACGATCTGCGCCGATCCGGACGGATCGAGCTTCGCGTAGACCGCGCTGTTATAGTACGTCCCATCGTCGTTCTCGAAGAATCCGCTGACGATCTCCACGGGCTTGTGCGCGCCCGACGCGTGCCACGCCGCGCCGAGCCGCCGCGCGAACGCCGTGGAAGTCTCGGCCAGCTCGTAGACGCCGCCTTCGAGAAAATATCCGGTAAGCGCCGCTTCGGGCAACGCAACCAAATCCGGCGGATCGGCGTGAAGCTGCTTGAACGCATCGATGAGGTCGCGAACGTTCGCGTCGCGGTCGCCTTTGCGCGGCTTGGTCTGAACGATCGCGATCTTCACGGTACCGCGGCCGCCAACGGAAGATCGCCGCGCTGCGCCGCCATGCGAGCGCCCTCGAGCCGCACGACCAGCTCTTCGGCCGGATAAGTGAGTATCTCCGCGAGCGTTGGATGCAGATGCGGAATGCGCACGAAGTCGAATACCGTCGCGTGAAAATGCATCGCAGCGATCGCTTCGTGAATCAAATCGGAAGCTTCGGCGCCGAGAATTTGTACGCCGAGAATGCATCCGTCTTCGGGATCAGCCAGCATCTTCACGAAACCTTTGGTCTTGCCGATCGAGATCGCCTTGCCGTGATCGCTGAACAGATAGGTCGCCTTTAGAAACGGCTTTCCGGCTGCGGTGAGCTCCTGCTCCGTTTCACCGGCGACGGCGATTTGCGGATCGCTGAAGATCGTATGCGCTTTGGACAGTGAATAGTCTACCGCTTCGCGCGTGCCGCGGATCGCGTTACGCGCCGCGATCTCGCCTTGTTGGATCGCGACGTGCACGAGCGGATAGCGCCCGACGACGTCCCCGATCGCGTAGATGTTCGGATTCGTGGTCCGCAGCGTCGCATCAATTTCGATCCCCGACATCGGATGCGATTTGACGCCTACGCGCTCGAGCTCGAGTCCGGCCGTATTGGGCACGCGGCCAAGCGCATTGAAGATCTCTTCCGCCTCGATCGCGTGCTCTTCGCCGTCTTTGCGATAGACAACGCGTTTGTTGGGACCGTTACGCTCGACCCGAGAGACCGTCGCTTCCCCGATGATGCGAATCCCTTCGTCGCGCAGATATTCGGTCAGCGCGGTCGCGACGTCGTCGTCAACGTCGCTGAGCAAGCGCTTCTTACGAATGAGCATCGTCGTCGCGACGCCGACGCGCGAAAAGAATTGTCCCAGCTCGACCGCGACGTAGCCGCCACCGAGCACGATGATCGAACCGGGCGGCGCATTCAGATCAAGTGCCGCATCGCTGTCGATGTATCCGGTCTCCGCTAGGCCGGGGAAAAACGGCGGCGCAACGACGCTACCCGTTGCAATGACGAAGCTCGGAGCACGTAGGACGATGTCCTCGCCGACGGCGAGCGCATGCTCGTCGATGAACGACGCCTTCCCGTAGTAGAGATCGAACGTCTCGAGCCCCTCGATGCGGTAATCAGCAAAGCCTTTGATGACCTCGCGCTTGCGTTCGATCATCGCACGGTAGTCGATACGCGGCTCGTCGGAGCGAACGCCGAGTGCCCCCGATTCGCGAATCTCGTGCATCAAGTCGCCGCTCGCAATCAGGGTCTTGCTCGGCATGCACCCGTTCAGGATGCACAGGCCCCCAAGCGGACCCGAATCGGCAATCGCAACTCGCGCGCCTAAATCGCGCGCCGTGCGTGCGGCGGCGTATCCGCCGGAGCCGCCGCCGATGATGACGAGATCGTATTGGTGTTCGCTCATGAAGTCCTGAGGGCTACGGCCCTCCGAGGAGCTATTTCGCCCGGTACGGTTTGGCCCCCAGCCTGTGGACACTCTCAATGTGCCGTACGGTTCCGCTTTGCGCGTGCATCAGAATCGAATGTGTCCGCGCCGCGTTCCCGTAGAAGCGGACGCCGCGTACCAGGTCCCCGTCCGTGATGCCGGTTGCGACAAACATCAGATGCTTGCCGGGGGCGAGGTCTTCCATCGTGAGGACGCGGTCGAGATCGCCGAAACCCATCGCTTTCGCGCGCTGCGCCTCTTCATCGTTGCGAGGCTTCAAACGGCCCATGAAACCGCCACCCAAACACTTGAGCGCAGCTGCTGCCAAGACGCCTTCCGGCGCGCCGCCGGTTCCCAAGCATACGTGCACGCCCGTGCCGTCGATCGCCGTCGCGATCGCTGCGTCGACATCGCCATCCGAGATCAGCTTGATGCGTGCGCCTGCATCGCGAACCGCGGTGATCAAGTCTTTGTGACGCGGACGGTCCAAGATGATGACGGTGATGTCGTTGATCGCCCGCTCGAGAGCGTTGGCAACCGCATTCAGATTGTCCGAAACCTTCGCGTCAATGTGAACGTACGGTGCGGCACGCGGACCGACCGCGAGCTTTTGCATGTACGAGTCAGGGGCGTGCAGCAATCCACCGCGTTCGGAAATCGCCATGACTGCAATCGAATTCGGGAGCCCGTTTGCAACCAGATTCGTACCTTCGACCGGATCGACGGCGATGTCGACCTCCATGCCACCCCTGCCGAGCTCTTCACCGATGAAGAGCATCGGCGCCTCATCGCGTTCGCCTTCACCGATGACGATACGGCCCGAGATCTGCATGTCGTTCAGCGCATCGCGCATCTTCTCGACCGCTGCACCGTCGGCGATGTTTCGCTCTCCGCGACCCATCCAGCGCGACGCATTGAGCGCGGCTTCTTCGGTCACGCGCACAAAGTCGAGCGAATCCGTCGGATACTCGCTGACAAAGCGCGGAATCATCGTGGTCGTCATCGGTCACTCCCTTCCCTAACCGTCGCTTCCCTATGCTTGCACGGGACCCCGAACCTGCCAAATGTCCCAAGGGAAGGCGACGCGTCCAACCCGAACCGCATCGCGTCGTGGCCAGCCGATCTACTGTCCTAGCGCCCTATCTGTACGGCGCCGGGATCGCACCGCTGCTCATCGTTTGCGCCGCCGGAGCAACGCTTGGCTTCTTCGCCTTTTACGGGTTCGTTTTGCGTGTTCGCACGTCGCTTGCCGTCGACGAGCTCTTCTTCTTGGTCGCCGTTCCGGTTGGGATCGTGGCCGCACTCGCGCTATGGAGTGCGTACGCGCGCTTCTTCGCGCGGCATTGCGCGGTCTCGCTCGAAACGGCGCTGACCGTGGACTCATTCTCGTGGCTTGCGCTCCTAATTATGTGGGCCGGCTTCCTGCGGCCGTTCGGCGCGACGGCGACCGGACGCGGTATCGCGATTGCCCTCGCGATGTTCGCATTCACAAAACTCTTCTCGGCAGCCCGGTTCAACGCTGCGGTCCGCGACGTCGCGATCACGTTCGTTGTCAGCCGCGTCGCGATCATCGTCATCGCCGAGCTTGCGGCGATGGTCGTCGCGCAGCGTCCGGGGACGCACGTCGCCGTTTCGACCTATCCGATCCTGGCTGTTTGGGGCCGCTGGGACGCGATCCACTACATCGACATCGCGTCCGCCGGATACTACGGAACCGACATGGCATTCTTTCCGCTGTTTCCGTTGCTGATCGCGTTACTCGGGAACCTGACCGGAAGCCACCTGATCGCCGGTCTTGTGATCTCGAACTTTGCGCTATTCGTGGGTCTGATCTTCTTCTACAAGCTTGTCGAGCACCAATATAACCGGCACGTTGCGCATCGCGCGGTCTTCTATATCTCGATTTTCCCGACGGCGATCTTCTTCTCGGCCCTGTATACGGAGTCGCTGTTCCTCGCCCTGACCGTCGCGTCGTTCTATTTCATCCGCGAGCACAAGTGGCTGACAGCCGGGATCATCGGTTTCTTCGCGGCTCTCACGCGCGTCGAGGGCGTGCTGCTGGTCGTACCGATGCTGATCGAATGGCTGCGCTCGCCCGGAGCACGCCAAGCATTTCAGTATCCACTCGAACAGTTGGTCCGGCCGCTCGCCGGTATGGCGCTGATCCCGCTTGGGCTTGGGGCCTACATGTCGTATCTCTGGATCCTTACCGGCGACCCGTTGTATTTCTCGCACGTCCAGATCAATTGGCAACGCCATCTTGCGCCGCCCTGGATCAGCGTGCGGAATAGCGTGGACCTGCTGCTGCACGCGCACAACGGGAACATGGGCGCGAACCAGTTCCTCGAGCTGGCGTTCACGTTTCTCATGATCGCCGCGCTGATTGCAGCGATGCGGCGCCTTTCGGCGACCTATTGGAGCTACATGTTCCTCTCGATTCTCGTTCCGATGTCGACCTCGAGCTTGATGAGCATGCCGCGCTTCGCCCTCGTGCTCTTCCCAATGTTCGTGCTGATGGGCTTATGGGGTTCGCGTCCGGCCGTCAATAACGCGATCGTCGCGTTTTCCCTTCCGCTTCTTGGTCTCTTTACGGTCCTGTTCGCCGACTGGTATTGGGTTGCCTGAACTCGCGTCTGCCGCGGCATCGATGATCGGGCGTATCACGCAGCGGCGTGGCGTGCGTCAATTCATCAAGTTCGCAATCGTTGGAACTTCCGGATTTCTCGTAAACGGCGTCGTTTTTACGCTCTTACAAATACCGCTCTCGATCGATGAGCGCGAGACCTGGTATTACGTGATGTTCTCGGCTGCGTTTATGGCCGGCGGCGTCTCAAACTATTTTCTCAATCGCGTCTGGACGTTTCGCTCGACCGGTCACGCCTTAGGCGAGGGCGTGAAGTTCCTCACTGTCTCAGCGATCGCGCTGTGCGTGAGCTTGCTGGTATCGTTTGCTGCGTCGCCCGTGCTCGGCAAAGGGCACAAGCTGTGGTTCCTATCGACCTGCGCCGGCATCGTCGTCAATTTCTTCGTGAATAAGTATTGGACGTTTCGGTCCGTCCTTTAGACGCCGCGAGATACTGGTGGTTGACCCTCGGTGCGATTCTCGTGCTGGGCCTCGGGCTGCGCCTTGCGGGCATTCACGATCCGGTCATGGATCATCCACAGTGGCGGCAGGGTGACACAGCCGCGATTGCGCGCAATTTTGCGCAGCTGAACCTCAATATCTTTTATCCACAGACCGACTACGACGGGCCGCCTCCGAACTACGTCGAGCTCGAGCTGCAGCTCGTTCCATACCTGGCGGCAATTGGCTACAAAATGTTCGGCGTGCACGAGATCTTCGGGCGCCTGATTTCGATTGTCTTCTCGCTCGGCACCATCGCCGTCATCGCGTATTTCGGGCGGTGGCTCTTCGAATCGGCGCTGGCCGGACTCGTCGCTGCGCTTTTGTTCGCGATATTTCCCGGAAGCGTCTACTACGGGCGCACGTTCATGCCGGATACGGCGATGACGTTCTTCTTTACGCTGGCGATGTACGCATCCGCGCGAACGCTCATCGGCTCAGCAACGCGGCCCATCCCATGGAAAGAGATCGGCTGCGCCGTGCTGCTTGCGCTGGCCTTTTTGGCGAAACCGGTCTCGCTGCTCGCCGTCCTGCCCCTGGCATACGTCGGACGTTTCCGCAGCCTGATCGTGATCGTTCCCGGTTTGATTTCGCTCTGGCTCTATCTGCACTACGTCGGTTCGCATGCAGAGTGGCATTGGGCTAGCGGGATCACGCGCGAGCACGTCATTCCCTCGCTGACCGGAGCGCTCGTATCGCCGCACGCAATGGCGATGAAGTGCGCCGTTTTGCTGACCACGGTTCCGTCGATGTTGAGCACGACGATGCTCGGGCCGGCCGGCTTTGCCCTCGCACTGCTCGGGTTTTTGGTTCCGCTCCGCTCGCGTTCGAACGGGTTGCTCTACGCCTGGCTGCTCGCATCGGTGCTTTACGCATTCGTCGTCGTTACGGTCGAACGCGTCGACTACTACCTCTATCCGGTGCTTCCGCTCGCCGCCCTCACCGGTGCATCGTTCGTCGTGTACGTCATCGAGTTCTGGCGCGATGCCTCGCCCCGCGCGCAAAAGCTCGCGACTGCCGGCGCGATAGCAGCGCTCGTTCTGGTGATCGGCGACAACGTTGCGCAGATCGCGCCGTACTACTACTACAAGCGCACCGTTTATCTCGAGGCGCGCAGGCTGCACACTTTGCTGGCGCCGGATGCCCTCGTCGTGATGGCCCACTACGATCCTTCGATCCTGTACTACATGCAGCACAAGGGTTGGGAAGAGGATCCGCTCCTGTGGACGCCGTTCGACCAGCAAAGCGCCATCCGTAAAGGCGCTCGCTATTTCATTGCCGTCGAAGGGAATAGGTTCTCGAAGAACGCCGAGCTGTATGCCTGGATGCAGCGATTTCCGTTGCTGCCGAACAGCGGCATCTGGCCCGTGTACGAAACTGAATACGCGAAGGTTCTTCCGGGCGCGGAAGAGCAGTGGCGCGCATTTCGCGAGCGCGAAAAGGCCGGAAAGGCGCTACGGCAGCGGCAACAGTGACGACGGCGCCGTCAAGTGCTCGGTTTCGGTTTCACCGGTACCCGTCTCGACTGCTTGACGGAACCGGGTCAACCGCGCGGTATTCCGCGTGACCTCGTTTGCGAGCTCGTATGAGTTCTCGATCGCGCGCGTGATGTCGATCGTATCGTAGCTGTACTCGAACCGCTTGAGGCTGCTGAGAATCGAAGCGTTCAACGTTTTCAGGCCGGTGTACGACCGGATCAGATCCTGACCTGCGGCTTTATACGCGGGATAGTTGGAGATCACGATCTCGCGCTTGAGTCGCGCTTGTGAAAGCTGCTGGCGCAGATCGACGACGCTCGGATTGTTCGGCGAGATCTTCTCCGCCACCGAGAGGTAGGTGAGCGCGTCCTCGAGCTTGCCGGTACGATACGCTGCTTCGGCCAGCGTCAATTGAACCGAGATCGCACCGGCGCGCGCGTGCGCATCCTGGGGATTGATGTCGAGCGCGAGCCGGTAAGCCAGGGCGGCGTCCTTGAAATTTCGCGATGCGAGCGCACGATCGCCCTGATGGTCGCGCGTGCGGACGATCCATTGTTCGACCGAACCGGCACAGCCCGAAAGCATGACGCCAGCGAGCACGGGAACGAGCGCGAGAACCAGTTTCCTTATCATGCCTACCGTTATCACGCCTACTTTCTGAACCCGTGCACAAAGAGCGAGGCGACGTGCGCGATCGCCCAAGCGCCGGGCCACAGCAACAGCTGCGAGACGACCGTTCCGCAGATGGCCGTTACCGTAAGGCCGATGACCATCGCTCGAATTGAGTTCATCGAACGCTCGCCTTTGACCGCCTGATCGACCATCAACGCTGACGTCGGGTCAACGAAGAACGTAAAGGCTAGGGTTCCGATCCCATTGACGATACCGGAAAGGCCCGCGGCCGTCGTCCGGGCGTCCAAATTCAAGACGCTCGCGTAGTATGCCGACGGAACGCCGATCGCGTAAATCGCCATCACGACCAGATTCCCGATCAGCAACTTCGGCGGAACGGCTTCGCGCGTATAGGC
>Ga0181537_10003194_pt1 | contig 14122 bp, 15 predicted proteins | sample PEATcosm2014_Bin_39_FD_119765 | JGI IMG/M metagenome (GOLD analysis project Ga0181537, IMG submission 119765) | Peatland microbial communities from MTU Mesocosm Facility, Houghton, MI, USA - PEATcosm2014_Bin23_10_metaG | ecosystem: Environmental > Terrestrial > Soil > Wetlands > Peat | place... | reverse complement strand
TTCCCGGGCGTGGACTGGAATTTCTCGCAGCCGATTTCCGACAACGTGGAAGAGGCGGTGAGCGGCGTCAAGGGCGAACTGGCGGTCAAGCTTTTCGGTACTGACCTGAAGACGCTGGAACAAAAGGCCAACGAGATTCAAGACCTGATGGCTAAGATTCCCGGGGTCGCCGACCTCGGAACATTCCAGGTGCGCGGACAGCCCAACGTAAATCTGGTGGTGGATCGTGCGGCGGCGGATCGCTTCGGAATCAATGTCAGCGACGTACAGGATGCCGTGGAGACCGCGGTCGGTGGCAAGGCAGTAAGCCAGATTCTGGTCGGAGAGCAGCGATACGATTTGACCGTTCGCTACCAGCCGTCCTTTCGCAAGACGGTTGAAGATATCGCCAACATACGAATACTCGCTCCATCGGGTGAGCGGGTTTCGCTCGGACAGTTGTGCCAGATCAAACTCGAAGACGGTGCCTCGACCATCTACCGCGAGGGTAATCGGCGATACATCGCCATCAAGTACAGCGTGCGCGGACGCGACCTGGGCAGCACAGTTCTTCAGGCAATTGAGGAAGTGCGCCACAAGGTCCAACTGCCGGAAGGCTATTACCTCGATTGGACCGGTGAGTACGAGAGCCAGCAGCGCGCGAATCGGCGCCTGGCGTTCATTGTGCCCATCACGATTCTGCTGATGTCCTTCATTCTTTACTCCGCATTCGATTCGTGGAAATGGGTCGCCTTGATTCTGGGCGTGGTGTCCCTGTCGCCGCTGGGCGGTTTTTTCAGCCTCTTGCTAACCCACACTCATTTTTCGGTTTCGTCAGGCCTGGGGTTTCTGGCGCTGATTGGCGTGTCAGTCGAGATCGGTGTGATCATGGTCGAGTACATCAACCAGCTTCGCACGCGCGGCATGAATCCTCGCGAAGCCGCCATCGAAGGTGCCTCTCTTCGTTTGCGACCAATCATGATGACGATGCTGGTGGCGACCTTGGGGCTTCTGCCTGCCGCAATGTCACACGATATCGGATCTGATTCGCAGCGGCCATTCGCCATCGTGATTGTCGGCGGACTGATGGTTGAGCTGTTCATCAGCGTGGTCTTGCTGCCCTCGTTGTACGTCTTCTGGGCGCGGCCGGGTGACCAGCTACCGCCGCCGGAAATCGGGTTTATCGAAGAAGGTGAACACGTGGACTAGGGGTCCTCATCACCAGTAGAACCAAAAGAACACTGGAAGGAGAAATCAAGCCCCTCGCCGAGCAGTTTCGGCAATTGAGAGGGCACTGGCGAAGTATCGAATCGACAGTTGGACGATTGCGCTTGGAGATCGCATGAATATGTCCGCCGGTCCTGGCAGCGAACGCTTCCAAAGCGGCGCGAACAAATACGCCGCCTACCTCGAAACGCCCGGGGGCCGGTTGCGCTTGGAGTTGGCCTTCGCCAACCTTTACGATTTTCTTCCGCAACATGCCGAACAGCCATTGCGCGCACTGGATCTCGGTTGTGGCACGGGAGCGACAGCCGTTCGCCTGGCGCGACTTGGCTTTCATGTCACAGCTGTAGATTGTGCTTCGGCGATGCTGGATATCACGCAACGCGCCGCCCTCGAAGGCGGGGTCGCGGAGAAGATCGTGGTGAAGCACGGTGAGGCAGCACAGCTTGCCAGTTTGTTTCCCGCGCGTTCGTTTGATGTGATTCTCTGCCATAACATCCTGGAATATGTCGATGACCCGGGAGCTGTGTTGCGGGATGCGGCTCGCGCCTTGCGGGGTTCATCCGCGATAGTCTCGGTGCTCGTGCGAACCCAGGCCGGCGAGGTATTAAAAGCCGCAATCCGAGCGGGCGATTTGGATGGGACGGAAAATGCCCTTATGGCTGAGTGGGGAGAAGAATCTCTCTACGGAGGGAGAGTGCGACTCTTCAGTAACGAAGACATGCAACGTATGCTGAAAGCGGCATCTCTGACATTAATCGTAGAGCGGGGTGTGCGCGTGGTTGCGGATTATTTGCCGGCGACGGTATCTCGCGACGCCGAGTACCAGCGCATTCTCGAACTGGAACGTAAGCTGGGTATGCGGCCAGAGTTTGCCGCAGTCGCGCGCTATAGGCAATGCCTGGCTCGCCGACCGGAACCGGTGAAGGAGGAGCGCGAGTGAACGACGTGCGAGCGGAGTCTTCATTCTCCACGACCGGCGCGACGATGCCTGACACCGGTATTTCGCTCGGGCTTGGGCTCACCAACGAGTGCAACCTTTCATGCGCCTTTTGTTACCGGGATCCAGCCCGCACCGACCGCCTCTCTCTCGATCAAGTGAAATCGGTCATGGAACGACTGCCGATCCGTTCGGTGAATCTCGGCACCGGCGAGAACGGCATGCATCCAGAGTTCAAAGCGATATTGGGTTACCTGCGAACGCAACCGATCAAACTCACCATCACTTCCAACGGCCACAGCGTTGCAGTTCTGGAGGACAAAGAGCTGCTCGCTTTTCACGACATTGAGTTTTCTCTCGATTACCCGACCCAGGGCGAACAAGATGCTCAACGCGGAAACGGCAATTGGGAACTGATCCACGATCAGGCAGAACGCTGCGTGAAGCTCGGCCTGCCGGTCACCATCGTCGCGGTCATGATGAAAGCGAACCACTTGCGTCTGGCGGACGTAGCTCGAGTGGCCAAACGCTTCGACGCGCCTTTGCGAGTGAATGTGTATCAGGCGGTGCGATCCGACATCTATGCGCTCTCCTACGAAGAATACTGGGAGGGGTTCCGGCGCCTCTTTGCGGAGACCGACGTGATCGCCATTGGTGAGCCGCTGGTGCGCGCGATGGCGGGCTCGCCAGCGCTCCGGGGAGGATGTGGCGTTAGCACCGTGAGGGTCACTCCGCGCGCTTCGACACAGCCCTGCGTGTACTGGCCGGGATCGGGCGAGCCGCTGGCGAATTTGATTTCGGCGGGCGTCGCGATTCTAGACTCCGCGCCCTTCACTCAGGCCCGCACGCTTCCCGACGCGTGCCAGCCTTGCGAGTTCCGTGACCCATGCCATGGCGGCTGTGCCGGACGACGACGCTTGCAGGGTGCTCTGATGGAGCCTGACTATTACTGCCCGATCATTCGCGGAGAACGGCTGAAGCTGGAGACCCGTATGGCCGCCACTCGCGATCTGCCGAAGCTGAGCAGTTCCTGCACCACGGTAGTAATCGCCCGATAAGCCTCGACGCTTATTTTGCGTCCATCCAGGTGTCCGATCCCGTCAGCTTCACGGCCACATTCGTAATAAAGATGTGCAGAGGCTTGCCATCGGCGTTGCCGCGGTGCTCGGTTGAGAAGAGCAAGGGACCGGCCTTTTTGTAGCCTACCCACGATGCGTTGACTTGGCTTGGCTTTTTGTCCCCGCCGTGGCGGAAGACCAAATACTCAACGCGGTCGTCTTTGCCGACGTAGAGTTCCCAGGTGTCGCCGGGCGTGTAACCGCCGAGTTCCGCGGGGTATTTCACGACGACATGCTCGGCCGAGCCGGCGCCCGCTGGGAGTTTTTTCATACCCTCATCGGTGACGTTGGCGCTGGTGTCCCAGTAGGCATGGAAGGGAAACAGAAGCCAATAGTTATCGTTGACGAACGCCGGCTCAACTGCGGTCTTCACGTTGTCCGGCTGGCTGCTTAGCTCGGGGCGCATATAAACAACCTTCACTGGCTTACCGTCTTTATCTGTCCCCTCGTAGGAGACCTTGCCGGTCTTCGGCTCCCACTCCCACTTGTGAGCGGCTTTGAAAAGTCCGGTAACTTCCCCGTTCCACGTGTAGCGGATGGCCTGAATTTGATCCCAAGAATCGACTCCGTACGTTTTGGCAATCTTTTCGAGAATTGGAGCGCGCTGTTGCGCCCAGGAATTTGGAACAAGGCCGAGCACTCCGCAAAGCAGAAGACCCAACATGGCTAAACGGCGGGCATTTTTCATAGAGTTTGCTCCTCGGTGAATTGAACGGATGCGCGTTGGATGACGGTGCAAGTTTCTGGAAACACGAGCCGCTGTGCACAGTTACTCTTCGCCCGTCCCAGGCAGTCACAGCGCTTGCCGCGGATTATACAACGGCTTCGGTTCGGAGCGGTCTGGCGAACGAGTGGGCATCTATTCCATTGAAGATCGTGGCGCCGACCGTCGTCGCAATCGCCGAAATTCGACAATCGCGGCGGCCGTTGCGACGGACCCATATTCAAAAACCATGATCCAGCGAGGAACCAGCCACGGACGATCAAGCGTGCGCAAGTGCCAGACGTAGTAAGTAGGAATGATGCTGACTGTCCAGATGATGATCGGGACCGTCGAAGCCGCGCGGACAAACGGCAGGAGCCAGAGAAGGTACCACGGGTACACGACCGGCGCACAGAGAAGCGATGCCGCCATCGGCCACGCGAATGTATCGGGCGACCACTCGGTGGCCTTGCTTCTCAGCCAGAGGGCGACAAGAAATCCCGCAACCACGGCCAGCCCAACTGCAAACTGCGGAGCGGCAACTCGCTCGAGCGCGGCGAACACCGGATCATTGAAGCGGAAACTCCGCACGTAAGTTCCGAGTGAGCCGATGGGAATTCGTCCATGGTTTAAGAACGGCACATAGAGCAGTCCAATGACGGCGGCCGCCAGTATGCCGTCGGGGATACGAACACGTTTCCAGTAGAGCGGCAGGAGTACGATCGGGAGAAACTTCACCGCGACAGCCAGCCCAAATGCGACTGCCGCAAGCGCACGCCATCGCCGCCCGAGCGCGGCGGCGGAAACCAACAGTAGCAACACGCCGACAATATCGATGTGACCGCTGCCTGCCACGTCGGTTGCCAGCAGTGGATGCCAGGCATAGGCCAGCACCCAGTGCGCTCCTTGCCCGCTGCTGCGCAAGATCTCGAGCAAAACGAGAATAATTGCCAAATCGCAAAATACAAATGCTACTTTCAGCGAAAAAAGAGACTCATGAATCGCGGTGATGGCGCGGAAAAACATCTGCGCGCCCGGCGGATATGGGCTCGGTAAATCCGGATGGTTCAGCGTGCGGGTTTCCGGAGTATGTAGCTCACGAACCGCCGGGTCGCTGGGAACCACGAGATAAGGGTTATACCCGAACCGCTGGACGCGGCCATCCCAAAGGTATCGATGAATGTCATCATCAGGCCCCGGCGATGACAGAAGAAACGGAATACGCCACAGGGCAGCCAACACCAGCCCGATCACGATGACCCGGCGCGGAAATTTTGGAGTCGCGAAGAGCTCGCGAATGGCAAGGAGATACGCCATCCCGGCAACGCCCAGCGGAACCATGAAAGACGGTCCACCCACCCGGCTGAAGTTGCGTGAGCAGATCGTGAGCGCCACAAGTAAGATGGCGCCGAGCCCGTACAATCTGCCGTCTGGCGTGAGCTTCACAGGCCCACCGCGCCTGTCCGCAACTGTGCCACCGCCGCCGCCCACAGTTTCAACCAGACCGCCGTTCGTGGCGCCCGAGCGGGAGCGAGTTCCAGTTCCGCGGCGAGCCGGGTCAAGTCGACAGCCACGTCGATGTCGTAGAAGGGATCGGTGAAGCCGACGGAGAGCTGGAGTGCGCGAGCGCGCGCCAGTAAAGCGTCAAGCGCGCTCCTGGTTCCCATGCTGTCGCCGTCGAAGAGCCCAGGGTGAGAAGCCTTCGCCCCTACGAGGTAATAACCGCCATCGTGCGTCGGTCCCACCACCACGTCATGGCCGGTGAGCGCCTCGAACGCGTTTTCAAGAATCGACACCGGCAGATGCGGACTGTCGCTGTTGAAGGCAACGACGCGTTGGTGGCCAATGGCTGCAAAGTGCGCAAACGCCGAGTTGAGGCCTGCCGCAAGGCCTTGTCCTTTCTGGCCCAATACGCTCGACACACTTGGCGCCAGCTTCGTCAGTTCTTCGACATCGGAAGCCGGGCACATAATGGCGACGTCCACCATTTCCAACGAGTGCGCGAGCGTGATGGTGTCGTTCAAAAGGCAGCGATAGAGTTCGGTGACCGCCTCAACTGGGAGGCTCGGAGATAAACGAGTCTTGACCATCCCCGGCTTGGGTGCTTTTGCCATGACGACCAATGTTCGCCCCCCGTTCGACGAACGTGCGGTTTTTTCGCGGGAGGATTCCATAGGGAGCGCGGAGCCAACATTTACGCTGGCCGCGGATTTCTGGCTCTTCGATGCCGAAAATAATAGCGCACTATCAGCGAGAGGATGAACCACGCCGCTCCGACTGTGCCTCGCAGCGTACCGCTAATCTTGGATTTCCCAATGCGCGGATGGTAGCTCACCGGCACCTCAACGACGCGGAACCCCGCAAGCGTACCCTTAAGAATCATTTCAACCGCCCAGCCATAAGTGGTTTCTTCGAGCGCGAGCGCGCGCAGTACATCGGCGCGGCCCGCGCGAAACGGACCGAGATCACTGATGTCCAGTCGGTACAGAATCCTGATCAGGCCAGCAGCGAGGCAATTACCAAACATCTGATGCCAAGGCAACGCACCCGCAGAACGCGGTTCCTGAAGGCGCGAACCGAGCGTGATATCCGCGCGTCCGTCAAGGATTGGAGCGAGGAGAAGCGGTAGCTCAGCCGGCCGATCGCTGTAATCGCCGTCGAGGAACACCACAATGTCAGGGCTGTTTGCTCCAGCCAGTCCGGTCAAGCAGGCGCGCCCGTATCCGCGGCGAGGTTCGCGCAGGATCCGGGCTCCCATCTTTGAGGCGATTTCGGGAGTCCCGTCGGTTGAATTGCTGTCTACGACTAAGACCTCCGTGACAGTGTCCGCGGGCAGATCAGCCAAGACGCGGCCGATGGACTGCGCTTCGTTATGTGTAGGAATGACAACCGACACTCGCACTTGACCTTCGCCCAACTCACCACCATGGGGAGGATGGCCAACGCCGCGCCAGCAAGGCGTCGATGCCCCACGCACGACCGGCCCTCCCCACCACAAGCGCGAGCGATGCGAGCACTGAAACCAGCAGTTCCCAGATCCACGATGTGCCCCATTCCGAGACCCAAAGGCTGCCCAAGTATAGAAAAGCCACAAAGGCGGCAGGGCGCGTCAGCAGACCGATGACCAGCAGGATTCCGAGACCGATCTCAGTCACGGCCTGGATCGGAGCGGCCATTGCGGCGTGACTCGCCGCCAAACCCATCACTGACTTCCACGCGGCCGGCGAGTGACTCGCCTTTATGTAGTAGTTGATCAGGCCTGCGTAGCCCGCTGGCGTGTAGAGACCCTTCCCCAGATTCTCGAAGAAGACCCACACCAGCATTGCGCCGATCGTGAGACGAACGATTGCCAGCCCATTTGCCGCGGGCGATTGGCCGGCTGAACTTTGCGTCGGGCCCGTGTTCGCCATCGTTATGAACCTCGCACCCAAAGATGCCGCAAGTTTGCGGCGGGAAATAGAAAGGTGTCGGTATTCTAAACGGTTCCGGGCTGTTCCTGCCAGTGGATGTCAACGTTGTCAACGTTGTCGGCAGCGCTTTTTGACGCGCGGCTTGTGCAATCGAGAGCAGGATTTGACAGGACGCCGCCGCAACCTGCAGACTGCCAACGTGCGCTTCGAACCATGGATGCGCACCGCGACCGCGCGGCTGCGGTTTCGCTCACGACAGCCCCGCCTGGGACGTCCGCTGGCCGTTGCCGGTCACACAGCGCTTCAACGAACGCGATAGGATAGGTCATGATGCGTCGCCCTCTGCTCTCTCTGCTTCTCGTATTCTCGTCTCTGCCGGCTCTTGCTCAGAACGAACGCCATTTCACGTTTCATTACGCATTCACGGTGAAGAATGTCAGCCCCGACGAGCGCTTGCGTGTCTGGATTCCTCTGGCCCACTCCGATGCCTTCCAGGAGGTGAAAGTTACTTCCAAGAGTGGAGACTTACCGCTGAAGCAGGTTCGGCAGCCGGAATACGGGAACGTGGTGCTGTACGCAGAAGCTTCGAAGCCCGATAAGGACGAGTACAAGTTTTCGGTGGACTATGACGTTGTTCGGAAAGAGCACGTCGTGCTGGTCAACGGAAAGCCAGCGGGTGCTGCGCCGTCCGCGAAGGCGCCGCGCGTCGAGTTGGCGCGGTTTCTGGAACCGGACCACTTGGTGCCGGTCACCGGCGTTCCCGCGCAGCTCGCCGAACAGGAAACAAAAGGCGCAACCACATCCCTCGAAAAGGCGAAGGACATCTACGACTACGTTTTTCGCACAATGAAGTACGACAAGAGCGGCACTGGCTGGGGACACGGCGACACGCTCTGGGCCTGCGATGCGAAGCACGGCAACTGCACGGATTTCCACTCCGTGTTTATCTCGATGGCGCGCGCGGAGAAGATTCCAGCGCGCTTTCAGATAGGCTTCCCGCTCCCGGCCGACAAGCATTCCGCCGAGATTCCCGGGTACCACTGCTGGGCCGAGTTTTATCTTGATTCAGTGGGATGGGTGCCGGTCGATATTTCGGAAGCGTGGAAGCATCAGGAGAAACACGATTATTTTTTTGGCGCACATGACGTGAACCGGGTGCAGTTCACGCAAGGACGGGATCTCAAACTCGCCCCCGCTCAAGAAGGCCCCGCGCTAAACTATTTTGTCTATCCATACGTGGAGATCGGCGGAAAAGAACATCCCAATGTGGCGATCGCATTTTCTTTTGAGGACGCAGGCTCGACGCCCACAAAGGTCAGCGCGTTACGTTAGAGATTTGCACCCAATCGTTCGGGAATTTCGCTCCCAGTGATGATTGCCATGAAGCGAGGCTATATTTGAGGGTGGTGCCGAGAGGGCATCATGGACTTCCCTTGGTCACCTGCCCCTCGTTTGCTTGGAGGACGATTTTGCTTCTTGGCCGTTGCTCCGCTTCGTTTCGCGCGCCCAGCCCACAGGCTTAGAGGCAACCCGGTTTGTCGATGCGTCATTCGTTCGGCCAGATCGTTTTCTTCAGTATCGGAGTTACCGACTTTGCCGCAGGCGACCAAGTCGTTTCCACATTCTTTTCCGATTGACGGCAAGGCGATGCACCGTTACCCAGTATTCGCCCGGACGCCAGGAGACGGTCTCGACGGTTATCGAGTTGAGATGGTGGTCCGACCCAGCCACTGGTTGAAGCACATGCCTCGCGATTGGAGTTTTGCTGAAGCACTGAAGCGGCCAAGCTACCCACGGCCGTGTTTGACCGCCTGGCGTGCCCTCGCTGCCGGGGGGCAGCTAAAAGCTGGCCAGGACGTATTGGTGCTTGGTACAGGCGGTGTCTCGGTTTTCGTACTTCAATTGGCCAGATGGGTGCGAGGGTCATCGTGACCTCTTCATCCGATGAAAAGCTGGAACGGGCGCGCGCCCTTGGAGCCGACTTCGGCGTGAATTGTCGTCGAAACGAGAACTGGTGTGAAGCGGTTCTGGAACTGACGAAAGTCGGGGGGGTGAGCTTGTCGTTGAAACCAGCGGTCCCGGTAGTTTACCGCAATCCATGAAAGCCACGACACATTGTTGTCACATCGTGTTGGTCGTTGTCTGACTTGGATCGCGGGTCGAGTCCCACTGTTGCCCTGTTGGGGAGACAGCAAACGTTACACGGAATAACAGTGGGCAGCAGGGCTTATCAGCTTGAGATGATCGAAGCCTTGAACACGATGGACCTGCGTCCGGTGATTGACACGACGTATCCTTTCGCAGAAATCGTCGAGGCGTTTCAGTTTTCAGGAGAGTGGCGGGCATTTTGGCAAGGTCTGCATTGAGTGCTGACGTCCTGTCGTAAGTGTGCCACGTGGAAAGGAAGGAGCTCCCGCCAATGCATTCAAGATTCTTCGCCGTTGTGCTGCTTGTCTGCTCAACCGCTGCAGTCGGGGGCGCACCAGAGCAAGCCATCCTCGGTCATCGTTCCGCGCCTTTGCTCACCGTGGATGGCCTGACGTTCAAGGATCTCAACAGGAACGGGAAGCTTGATCCGTTTGAGGACTGGCGACTGCCTGCAAGCGTCCGAACCGCCGACTTGGTCCAGCGCATGAGCCTCGAAGAGTTGGCGGGACTGATGGTGCACGGCACGCTGCCGAGCTCAGGCCCGCTCGGGCAACTCGGCGTCGGCAAGGAATATGACTTGGTGAAGATCCGCAAGTTCATTGAGGAAGATCACGTAAACACGTTCATCACACGACTGAGTGGAAGCGCTGAGTTCTTCGCCAAACAAAACAACGAAGTTCAGGCGATTGCTGAATCCTCGCGATGGGGGATTCCGGTTACGATCTCCTCGGATCCTCGGCACCATTTTGAGCAAGTGCTCGGAGCCGCGATGCAGGACAGGGCATTCTCCGTGTGGCCGGAGCCGCTCGGCTTTGCGGCGGTGAACGACCCTGAGCTTACTCGTCGCTTCGGGGATGTCGTCCGCCAGGAATATGAAGCGGTGGGCATTCGCGAATCGCTCGCGCCGCAGGCCGATCTGGCGACCGAACCGCGATGGGCGCGTGCCAACGGAACCTTTGGTGAAGATGCCAACATCGCGAAACGCATGGTCGAAGCTTACGTCGCCGGAATACAAAACGGCGCAGAGGGCTTGAACTCCGGTAGTGTTGTCGCAGTGGTGAAACATTGGGTGGGGTACGGCGCGGCAAAAGACGGTTGGGATGGTCATAACTACTACGGCCGCTATGCCGATTTTTCGGGACACAACTTCCCGCAACATCTCATTCCGTTTACCGGTGCCTTCGCGACGAACGTAGGTAGCGTGATGCCTACCTACTCGGTCTTGCAAGAAGTTGCCATCGATGGCAAGCCGCTGGAGCCGGTAGGAGCCGGATTCAATCATCAACTGCTGAGTGAGTTGCTGCGCGGGCAATACGGATTTCACGGCGTTATCGTGAGCGACTGGGCGATTACGAACGATTGTTCCGAGGCCTGCCGCAATGGAACGGCCGCAGGCGTCAAGCCTACTCCGACGGAAATCGGCATGCCGTGGGGAGTGGAAGAACTGACGAAGGCGCAACGCTTTGCCAAGGCGATCAACGCAGGCGTGGATCAGATCGGAGGAACGGAGCAACCGGGTGTCATAGTAGAGGATGTCCATAACGGATTGATTTTGGAGGCGCGGGTAAGGGAGGCTGCGGGCCGCATTCTTCTGCAGAAGTTCGAGCTTGGTCTCTTCGAACAGCCCTATGTGGATGAGACCAAGGCTGCGGTGATTGCCGGCAACAAAGATTTTGCCGCCGAGGGACAAGCTGCGCAAGCTCGCGCTGTGGTTCTGCTGGAAAACAAACCCGTCGTCTCAACCGGCCGACGGTTGCTGCCGTTCGCTCCGAAGGGTAAGAAGATCTATTTGTATGGCGTAGCTGCCAAGGCCGCGGAGGCCGTTGGATTCATCGTGGTCACGGACCCAGCGCAGGCTGACCTCGCTATCATTCGAGCGCCGGCCCCCTACGAGAGTGAGCATCCAAACTTCTTCTTTGGATCACGGCAGCACGAGGGAAGGCTAAAATTTACGGGAAAAGATGCAGCTTACGCTGAACTGTTGAGAGTGAGTCCGATGGTTCCAACCGTGTTCCTCACCACACTTGAGAGGCCGCTGATCCTCACCAACGTAAGCTCATACGCGACTGCGCTCCTGGGCGATTTTGGTATCTCGGATGATCCGCTACTCGCTCTGGTCACCGGCAGGGTGTCGTCCAGCGGGCATATCCCCTTCGAATTACCGTCTTCCGTGGAGGCAGTGCAAAAACAGAAAAGCGATCTGCCGCACGACTCGCAATCCCCGCTGTTTCCCTTTGGCTTCGGGTTGCACTATTGAACGTCGAAGTGACTCACTATTTCGTTATAGATGGATGGTCGGGGCCAGGCTCCGATGAAATAGGCCGGACCAGTACAGGCAAGTCGGGAAGCTGCGGCGAACGTATCGTTCAAAGTGAAATCAGTTACCGCGGTGGTCGCGTGGCGGCGCGATTCCTGAGGAGCAATGGAATGGAGTTGAATGGGGCGATCTGACCAACTTTTACATCAACATTCCCGGGGGGAGTCCGAAGCAAACGCGAGAGGGACGGCGAGAAAGGACCACCCGATCCCGATTATCTCCGGGGATCTCCGGGAACGGGAATGGGTGGCGCTGTAAGCTCCAGTTCTGGTAAGGCTACCGGCTTTCATGGTAACAGGGCCATGCAAGCGTAACCTTGGCGTAAGTAAGGACAATACCAAGAGTATCTTCCTCTCGAAGATCGTGCTTCATAACTGCGAAAACCTTGTCGGTAGCGCCGTCTTGCCACGATCAATGGAAAGATGAGAAGAGAAAGACGATCGCCGATTACTTCGTGGAAACGGTCTTTAAGGGGAAGCTGCAAGTTGAGAATCAGAACCTCTGCCTTTTCTGAACGCAAAAGGCCTGGATGAAAGCGGCGGCGTTGGATGGCTTCTTCCAGCATCGACCACCTTGTCCGCGACCCTTTCTCTTTCCGGTCGTGACTTCGGATAATTCTGTTATCAGCCCGCGCTATCACCGCAGCTTCTTGAGCGAGCCCTGTAGTTCGTGACCTTGCGAAGGAATCGTACGTATCGGTTTCGGCTATCGCTCTGACGAACTACTGTGCGATGTAATCGAAATTGGCCCATCTGCTTCGTGATAACTGTAATGATGGCCCGTGCGCCTCTCTCGGTACAAAGAGTGCTCAGAGCGCCGATTGATGATTGATGTGACGAGCACCGCTCGGTAGGGTAGTGATGAACCGCTGGTTCACCGGGCCATAGTTCAGCGTGGCCGCGTCCGCTCTCAAGGTTGCACTACCTCGTGGCTGCCGACGTCAGGCAGCAAGCGCATTAAGACGGCGCTGCATTTCTTCGACCGAGACGTTTTCCTTGTGCGTCGAAATCGTCCATGTGCTGCCGAATGGATCGAGGACGCGGCCTTCCCGTGAGCCGAAAAACGTATCGGTCATGGGACTCAGTACTTGGGCACCTGCCTCCACCGCTTGCGCGAAAACTGCATCTGAGTTCGCGACAAAAATCTGGGCAAGCAAGCTATGTTCCGGCCATCCTTCCATTGATTCGCCCAAGTTCACGCGAGAATCGCCGAACTTTAATTCACAGTGCGCCACCTTTCCATCGGGCATGAATAGACGCAGGATCTCTTCCGCGCCAAACGCTCGTTTGTAGAAAGATACCGCTGCATCAATGTTCTTAACGATGATGTTGGGCGCAACAGTGTGGAACCCTGCTGGTATCGGATTGACACTCACGAAAACTCTCCTTTAGATTTAGACAGTGCGATTGTAATTGCCGCTATCGCTGGGGGAACGCTCGGCGCAGCGCGGCGTTGACTGCTTGCACCGTTCTTGACCGTTTTGCCGTAGCAACTGGCGGACCCGGATGAGCGAGTCACAATCTCCGCGCAGTCGCCCATGTATCGTATCCTGAACCAAAAATTATGTCGTTGAACAATTCTTCTGCTTCTTCTTCTGCTCCTCAATTTGCTATTGCTGACGCAGAGGACTAGGCTCGAGAAGTCCCTTCCGCATATCTCCGTCGCGCTTCCGGGCAGTACCTGATCCTCCCGACGGCCTCTTTGCGCAACCGATAGAAATGGGGTTCACTTATGGAACCTGACCTTTATTACTTACGCGCGCGATGCTTATGAGCGCAATTAGTATTTCCTTCGGCGTCCTGATTCTGTTTGCGATCCTGTTGCTTCCCAGAATGCGCGGACACCAATCGCAGAATGCTGGGTTCAGATCGCAAAGAATGTGCCCGTCGTGCGGCCTGATCACGTCCCGATTGAGGACATCTTGCCTGGAATGCGGCAAGTCCTTGCTATAACAACGAAAGCGAACAATTAATTGCTGGTCGGCACCGCGGTCAGCGAGGTCTCGACCGGCAGAGGTCAGAACCACGAAAGATTGAAGGAAATATCAGATGCTAGTTACACAGAAAATGGTCGGCTTGCCGTGGATTTCCGTGAGAGACAGATTTCCACTCGATGGTCATGAGTGCGCTCTTGTCTGCTGGATCCCGGATTCCTGTGATCTTAGAAGAGCCATTGGATACCGATTCAATGGAAACTGGAAAATTCAGGATTCTGCACTGATGAGGTGCGATGTCCGGGCGTGGCTAGAACTTCCTTTAAATCCTTTCAACCTTTAACAGGCTT
>Ga0181537_10003193_pt1 | contig 14123 bp, 11 predicted proteins | sample PEATcosm2014_Bin_39_FD_119765 | JGI IMG/M metagenome (GOLD analysis project Ga0181537, IMG submission 119765) | Peatland microbial communities from MTU Mesocosm Facility, Houghton, MI, USA - PEATcosm2014_Bin23_10_metaG | ecosystem: Environmental > Terrestrial > Soil > Wetlands > Peat | place... | reverse complement strand
GCTGTCATCGACCAGTCTTTGGGCACCTCAACGTCCTTCTGCTCGAAGATCACGTTGCCCTTGCTGTCAATGATCGCCGCCGTGCGGCGCTCCCAGGTCAGCTTGTCATAAGGTGAAACGCCCGGCTGGGTAAAATGACGTGTGAACGCGAGCCCAGGAGACTGATGCTTCTCCTGCTGCGTGGAGGCCGTGCGCTTGCCGGCTGCGTCGGGGGAAGACGCGGAAGCCGGGTTGGCGGCTGAGGTGGTCATGGTTACTTCGGCCATTTCTAAAACTCCTTCTTACTTCAACTTTGCACAACGGGAATCGAATCTTGTTCTCACCCATTGCGTCTACACCCAAAAAATTAGACAACCATGCTCCCTGGCGAGTCGCACGTTTCCGGCAACTCACTCCCCGTCCGCCTAGGCGGTCTTTTGAGATCCGTAAGCGGGCCTGACTGGCAGGAGCGCTTCGGACCAGGATAAGAGAGATAGAGACATCCGGCCCACCGCCATTCACGATGGCATGAACCTTCTTACGTTTAGCGTTCCCTACTCGCAGAACGGCTGGAAACTGGTTTCATCCTGATCTTCAAGAAGCCAGAAAACCTCGAAGATCAATACGTTCAAACAGCATCGTAGGATGCGAACAATAGCTCTTTATGTTGTGTTAGTCAACTTCGAACCACAACATATTGTAGCTTATTTCAATTTTGATGCCCATATGAATCCCTTGCTGTGAATTCTTCGCAAGCGTTTCCTTCGGTCACAGGTCGGCGCTTCCGGCTAAATCACAGTATGTAAAACAGTTCCCTCTTTTTCGGATCATACAGGGGGAGCAGATCGGCTGAGAGCTCTCCGCGTCGAGTGGCTTTTCGACGGGAAGTGCTGACAAGGTCGAGACTAGAACGGCTCCACGGTGAGGTCAATTGCCCAAATGCGGTGCATTGTGGAAAACACATCTACTCGCTTCAGATCAAAGCGGATAGACATAAAAGATGATTTCTGACGCACAGGCCCCGGTCACGAGGCCACGCGACTCCTGCTGCCGCCCAACTACCGCCACAAGACGATACAATCGCTGTGATGACACGAAACCAGCTTCTCAAGCCAATTGTCTGGCTCGCGTGCCTTTTCTGGCTCGTCCAGCTTGTCGTGCAGGGACTCACCGGGCACCTGGGTGCAAATCCCGTTGAGCGCATCACCCACCGTACCGGACTTGCCACGCTCATCCTGCTACTGACCGGTCTTGCCATCACTCCTCTGCGCCGATGGACAGGGATGTTGTGGCTCGTCCAATACCGGCGGCTCATCGGCCTCTTTGCGTTTTTCTACGCAACTCTGCATCTGCTCACCTATCTATGGCTCGACCAGAACTTCAGCATTCATGCCATGGCGCATGATGTCGCCAAGCGTCCATTCATCTTCATGGGAACTCTCGGCTGGCTCACACTTCTTCCGCTCGCCCTCACTTCCACCCAGAAAGCCATCCGCCGATTGGGGAAAAACTGGGTGCGCCTGCATCGCCTCGTCTACGTTGCGGCCAGCGCTGGAGCCATCCATTTCTACTGGCTGGTCAAGCGCGACAAACAGGAGCCACTCCTCTACCTTGCCGTGCTCGTGGCCCTGTTGGGATGGCGCTTCGCTGTCTGGGTTGCTAAAAACCAGCAGCAACAAAAGGCTGTGGGCGCGGACTAGCCCGACCTGCCGACAGCAGAAACCGTCGCAATCGCATCCAACCTACCAGACATACAGCAGGTGAGTTGCAATGGTCCTCCCATGTGACAAATGCGGGGCTTTGAACCCCGCCACGAACCGTTTTTGCGGCCAGTGTGGAGTCAGGCTGCAAGCTACTCCGGACACCGATGCCCCAGAAGAGTTCTGGCGCAATCCGGCAGCGCACGAGGCCAAACCGCAGGAAGCCTCGGACGACCTTCCACCCGAAGTCATCGACTTCGATAACCAGATACCTCTCATCGCGGATGACGGGAAACGCCGCATCCATATTCCCTCCGTCTTAGCCAGCGAGGTTCACGACCACCTGGAGCGCGAGGCTGAGATGCACGACCAGCTCCACCACTCCGCTGAAACGCACTACGAGGTGCGCGCTCGCGAAGATGCCGCTCGCGAACCGTTGTCTGCCGCAAGCCAAGAGCCATCTCGCACCGGAGTCAGTGGCCCGTCCTTCCTCGGCCTCTCCGAAGACCACGACTATGACTACCTGCTGCAGGAAGATGCGGAACCACGCTCTCACGTGCGCCGCAATATTGCGCTCGCCGTGCTGACCTCCGCAGTTGTGTTGGCAGCGTTGCAGTGGCGCTCGGTGCGCGATTACGGCGTGGCCTACATCCAGAATGGCTCGATGCAGGTGACACCCCGCGGTAAGAACGATGTGCGGAATCCTCCTACAGTGGCCGCTGATAACACTGGCCGCGACCTTGGCCTGCCACCGGCACAGGCCAAAGCTGGGACGCCGAAGTCTCTTGAGAGCAGTCCGAACGCGGATCGGACGCCTCCTGCCGCGGCCACGCAAAACAACGCCTCGCAATCGAAGGACGAGCAGGCCGCGTCTTCGGCGGCTGCGGCCTCTCCTCGATCGCCCGCCACCACGCAACCGTCGGCGATGAGCGCTCCGCCACCGGATCTGCCTCGTGACAATTCCACAGCCACTTCTCCGCGCGGAGCACGGATAATGACAGACACCGATGGATCGACGCACTTCACGGTGCGTCCAACGTCCCCCGGAGCCGACGAGATGAGTCGGGCCACTCATGCGAGCGACTCCGAAGCGCGGGCCGCGTGGCTCTGGCGAGCCGTCGGCAAGGGAAATCCGCAGGCTCCAGTGGAGTTGGCAAGGATGTACGAGACGGGGACTGGAGTGGTCCAAAGCTGTGATCAGGCCGAGATTTTGCTACGCTCGGCGGCGGCCAAGGGGAACGAGCAGGCAAAGCTCAACCTGCAGCAGATGCGCCTCCGTGGGAGCTGTTCCTCTAGGTGAGTTGATTCAGCAGTAAGCTTTAGCGGGCCAGTACGCGCTTACGATCTTCGGCAGAAAGCCGTTCGCAGGCCGTGCGCAACACCAATCGCGGCGCGCTTCCGCGTATGGACATCAGCAGCGGCATGGTGCCCGCGGCGTCATAGCGGGCGGTCTCGCGTAGCAGCCAACCCAGCCCTTTCTGCACCATGTCATCCTCATCCTCAAGCAGTGCGTGGGTGATTTTCTGCACCTCATCCCAAAACAAGCCCTGGTTGGTGCCGCGCAGCAGCGCCACCGCCGATGCCCGACGATGCCAGCGATCTTTCGAGCGCGACCACACGAAGACCCGCCGCACCCGCCGCGGATCTGCGACCATCATGTGACCGATGAGGTATTGCAGCAGCGCGTCGTGATCGGCCCAGGTGCTCACGCGATCCAGCCATTGCTCAAACAGTTTGAAGTGCGCCTCGGTGCAGTCCTTGACGGAGGTCTCCAGCAGCAGCACGGCGAGCACTTTCTCTTCCAGCACGTTTCCATGAAATAGATCGTCGGCAACCGCGACAAGGTAGTCGAGTCCCTCTTCGTTTCGGATCACCTTCGTGAAGCGCCGCGCCAGCCTGCGGATTTCGCCGGTGTACCATCCACGCGACTGAATCTCATCCTTGAAAAAGTGCTGCACCTCGGCAGTGTGAGGAGCGCTCGCCCCATTGACGAGCACGCGCCGCAGATGATCCGCAATGTATGCAACAGGCTTGGACATGGAGTTCTTACCTCCGTGAAGCGTCTGCTATTCGTAGAACTGCGTGATCTGCGCCTGCGTTGGTTTCGGCGTACACAAGCTAACCACCACCAGCGCTACCACGCTCACAATCAGCGCCGGGAAGATTGCATCGCGCTCGCCAATCACCTTTGGCAAATGGAGCTTCACCATATCCCACGCCACGGTTATCACTGTGCCGGAGAGCAGGCAGGCCACGGCGCCCTCGCGCGTTGCTCGCCGCCAGAAGAACGCCGCCATCACCACTGGAGTGATCGCCGCTGAATAGATCGTGTAGGCGTACATCGCCTTGGCCAGAACCGAGGTCAACTGGATGGCCTGCACCAGCGCCCATATTCCAAGCCCAACCACCAGGAAGCGCGAAACAAACAACACGTTTTTCTGACTCGCATCCGGACGAATGAATCGCGTGTACACGTCATTGATCAGGTTCGTTGCCGGAGAGAACAGATAATTGTTCGCCGTCGAAATCACCTTGGCGAAGACCGATCCCATCAGCAGTGCGCCAACCAGCGGCGGCAAGAAGTGCCGAGCCGTAAACGGAATGATCTCGCGCGGCGCAAAGTCCGGAGCAGGCACCAGCGAGAGCGCAAACAGTGCCGAGCCAATCACAGCCAGCGACACAATCAGCGTCTCCAGAATCACGGTGCCAAACACCCAGCCCACCACAGCAACGCTCGCATCCTTCTCCGTTTTGGCCGAGAAGAACTTCTGGTACATCGACTGATTGCCAATCATAAGCAGGAAGGTTGGCAGAAAATATTCCAGTGCGCGAATCAGCGCCTCTTTGCGATTGCGCCCGCACTGCCCCGGTGATAGTCCCCACTCGCCGAAGGCGGTGAAGTGCGAGGCAGGCAGCGCCTGATGCAGTCCCGCCCAACCGCCAGCGTGATGAAACAGGACGGGCAGTGCGATGAATCCGATCACCGAGATCAACATCCCGATCACCACGTCCATGTAGGCCACGGAGGCCATACCTGCCAGTGCCGTAAACACAATTACGAACGCCGCAATGATCAGCGTGCCCGTGGTCTTGGCCACCGCCGGAAAAATCAGGTGCATGATGTCGCCGCCCGCCCGGAACTGGTAGCTTGTGATCGCCGTGTAGGCAAACAGAATCGCAATGGTTCCCAGCACGCGTGCGGCAGTGTTGTAGCGCGCTTCCAGCAAATCAGGAATCGTGAACTGCGCAAACTTGCGAGCCCTCGGCGCGACAAAGTAAATGATCAGCAGTCCCAGCCAGCCTCCAGCGGGCTGCCAGAGCGCGGCGAAGCCGTTGCGGAACGCGTTCTCCGCCCCGGCAAAAAGCGAGCCCGCGCCAATCCACGAGGAGAGCAGGGTGAATACCAGCACGTACGCAGGCAGCGAGCGCCCCGCCACCAGGTAATCCGCCTTGGTATGAACCTTGCGCATCTGCCAGATGCTGACGGTGAGAAGCGCAACCACAATCACCGTGAGAACCACGGCATAAAGATTCAACATCTGCACTCCTGAAAATCGTGAGTTGAATGAAGCCCCATCTTACAGCGATTCGGCGTGAGTTGCCCTTATGCTGGCTGTCGCCGCCTGAAGACTCATAGCGCGAGCGCCTTGCGCACCTGCTCCGCCGTCACCCCGCGAATCGCAATCAGCTTGTTGCGCCCCGTCTCGCCGGAGACAATTGTCACGCTCGACTTCGACACCTTCAGCAGCTCCGCAAGAAATTCCACCACGGCCTGGTTCGCTTTGCCGTCCACCGGAGGCGCAGTGATGGCCAGTTTGACGGCATCGCCCATCACTCCCGCAATGGCATTGCGGCTGGCGCGCGGCTGCACGCGCAGCGCAAACTGTGCTCCCTGCGCGGTGTCGCGAACCGTGAAGGCCACTGCTTATCCCATCACGCCAAGGAGAAGTTCCACCACGGCGAGCGCACCAACGGCCAGTGCCGCCGGTTGATGCAGCACGTTGCCTTGAAATTGATACAGCACCCGAAGGCAGAGCGCTGCAGTCAAGGCCGTCGCCACCACGGTCGTCCAGCGCAGGAAATGGTCGCCGCGATGTTGCGAACGCACCGCGTTCATCAGCCCCATCGTGACAATGGCCACCATCGCGCCTTCCGTCCACGGCCCGCGCAGCATTGCGAGTTTAGGAACGTATGCCGATAGAAAATGCGCCGAGCCAAGCAGCACCAGCGCCCACGCAAACAACGTGTCAATCCATTTCATTGAGCTGGCTCCTCGTACGGCGCAGGATAGCTTCTCGATCCAAAAATTGCTGTACCCACTCGCACGCAGGTAGAACCCTCTTCAATTGCAACCTCAAAGTCGTGCGACATTCCCATGGAAAGTTCTTCGAGCTCGAGTCCGCCGCGCGCACGCAAACCCTCGCGCAGCTCGCGCAATTGCCGGAAGTAACCTCGCGCACCCTCGGGATCCTCGGTGAACGGCGGCACGGTCATGCATCCGCGAATCGTGAGGCTGCTGAGCCGCGCACGCCCGTCGAGCAGCGCATACAGTTCATTGGAAGTCGGAGCCAGTCCTGTCTTCGCTTCTTCGCCGCCCACGTTGATTTCGATCAGCACATCCAGCTGCTTTCCCATCCGCTCCGCCGCTTCATTCAATCGCTCGGCCAATTTCAGCGAGTCCACGCTGTCCACGCCGTCGAACAGTTCCACGGCCTTCGCGGCTTTGTTCGATTGCAAATGCCCGATCAGGTGAACCTTCGCCTGCGTGGAGGCAGATGCCACCTCGTCGCGCTTGCCTGCAAACTCCTGCACACGGTTCTCGCCAAACAGCGTTTGCCCTGCAGCAAGCGCCTCCAGAATCGCTGTCGCCGGATGGGTCTTCGAGACGGCCATCAGTGCAATCTCCTCCGGCTTACGCCCAGCCCGACGCGCGGCTCCGGCCATCCGCTCTCGAATTTCAGCCAGCTTCAGTGCAATGCTCATGGGTCTCCAGAGATGTCACAAAAGATTGTAATGCAGTGATTCTTGTCAAATCCCCGGTCCTAAGTACGTTTAAGCCTTTTGAGTGCTGCTTTCACCTGATCACATCCAGAGTTTCTGGACCGTAAGCTGTTTCTACGATCATGCGAAAACTTCTGGGTCTTCTGCTCCTCCTGCCTCTCTCGCTTGCGGCGCAGCTGCCCTCGGCGTCGATCGCGCCAGTGCCTCCCAGGGGAGTGGGCCGGTACGCGAACCCATTGCCCATTCAGCTTCCCGATGGCTCGAACATCGTTAGCTGCCCGGATCCGTCCATCATCCGCTCAGAAACTCCCGGCGACAACGCCTGGTATATGTACTGCACCAATGAGGTCTTCCACGACAATGGCCTCGTCCACCTGATGGCCATCTCCCGCTCCACAGACCTCGCACACTGGACCTATGTCACGGATGTCTTCCCCGTCGTGCCCTCGTTCCTACCGGTCACGGTTGGCCTTTGGGCTCCCGACATCCAGTTCATGAATGGCAAGTACTACCTCTATTACGCCGCTTCCCAGACTCAGCAAGGCGGCCCGGCAATTTTCGTTGCGACCAGTAATTTTCCCGACGGCCCGTTCAGCGCGATAGCAACTCCTGTGGTTCCGCCCGAGAAGTTGGCGGACGGAAGCTGGCGCGATGTTATCGACCCGGCCATGGCCACCGAAAATGGCCAGCGTTACATCCTCTATGGCAGCTTTAACGGAGGCACACAGGCCCGCCTGCTCACTGACGACGCCCTCGGCACCATCCCAGGCTCCGAGGTGCAACTCTCTCCCTCGAATCGCTACGAGGCCAGCTACGTCATTCAGCGCCAGGATTACTACTATCTCTTTCTCTCCGCGGGAACCTGTTGCGCAGGCGCGGGAAGCGGCTACGGTGTTTACGTTGCACGCTCGCCGCACGTGCTCGGCCCCTATCTGGATAAGGATGGGGTATCGCTCACGGACACCAATGTCGGCGGAACTCCTGTGATTTTGATGAATGGCAATCGCTGGCTTGGCCCCGGACACAACGCTGTCGTCACCGATCCAAGCGGGCAGGACTGGATGCTTTATCACGCCGTGGACGGCCTGAATCCTACGATTCCCGAGGCATGGACACGCCGTCCAGCCATGCTCGACCCCATCGACTGGAGCGATGGCTGGCCCTCGGTTCGCTCCGGCGCAGGTGCCTCCGATCAGCTCGAACCCGCCCCGGCAACTTCACCTGACGCTGCGCTCATTACCGATCCAACTCCCGCGCAGGAGTCCATGGGCGCAATCCTCTCCTCCTACACCGATGAGTTCGAGGCCAGCAAGATCAGCACGCACTGGAGCTGGCTTCACCCCTCTGTCAGCGGAACCTTTGGTCCGCAGAACGGAGCACTGTTCTTCGCCACGCAAGCCGGAGACATGACCGATACGCTCCACAACGCTCCCCTGCTCTCCGAGGCGACGCCCTCTGGAGACTTCATCGTGGAAACAAAGCTAAGCAACAATCTTCCCGAGAACGTAGAGCGCAACTCCATCGAGAGCGGCATCGTTCTATACCAGGACGACACCCACTTCCTGAAGCTAACAATGCAGGCCATCGGCAGTACCCGCCAGTTGGAATTCGCGATCAAGAATGGCAGTACCTGGGGCCGCGCCTATCTGGCATCTGCCGCCCCGGAGACCTGGCTTCGCATCGCACGCTACGGCGCAGTCTGCACCTCATACTCCTCGCATGACGGTGTAGCCTGGACGCGCGGTCCAAGTTGGCAACTTGCCACGACCTCGAAAGCCCGCATAGCCCTGATCAGCGCCGGAGGCACAGGCTACCTCTCCCGCTTCGAATATGTTCGGGTCGGAGAGCGACAGTAACCAATACTCGTTTTGGGCAATGCCCACTCTCTCTATTTGGAACTGCACAGTTTAGAAATGAGTGGACAGCTACGCACGCTTATCGCCAGCAAACATGAAGGGTTGCGGCATTTTTCGCCAAGTGAGCAAGATTGATCATGCAGCGGAAGCGTAAGGCGGTACGCTGCAAATCAAATGGGCTGAGAGTGGCAAGAGGACATCTGAAAGTGCGTCGCGAGACGTTCCAGAGGTGTTATTCCGTGTTCGGTGAGCTTTGAAATAGTCACTGTATGCGGCGACGCGAATGCAGATTAGTGCCGGCGTTTCCAAGTTCGTTCCTGAACCTCCACAAAATTTCCAGCCATGAACCGAGATGCGCCAGCATCCAGGAGTATTCCAATGGCTAACGACAATTCTCCGAGCTCTCAGACTCTGCGTTTCTCCCGCCTCGCACGGCCTTTGGTCATTCTTCTGTTGGCGATCGTCGCAACTGGTGCCGCTGAACCTGCGTCTGCAATGCAAATGGCCGCCCCCGCGAGAAGAAACAACTCTCATCCCATCGTGCCATCTGGGCTGTCTGCCTCTGCGGTCTCGTCCTCTCAAATCTCGTTGTCGTGGAATGCCTCGACCGATCCGAACTATCAGTCGAGTCAAATCACCTACGGTGTCTATCGCAGCGGCGCCCGCGTTGCAACCACGGCAGCCGGCGTTACCGCATTCGCCGACACCGGGCTTACAGCTTCGACCACATATTCCTACACGGTTTCTGCCTATGATCCGGCTGGCAATGACTCAGCCCAATCCTCGGCAGTGCAGGCAACAACAGCTCCAGCTCAGCAGGACACGATACCCCCGACCGTTTCCATCACGTCGCCTGCGAACAATCAGACCCTCTCCGGCGCAACCAACGTTGCTGCGAACGCAAATGATAACGTTGGCGTGGTCGGAGTCCAGTTCCAACTTGACGGCGCAAGCCTTGGGGCGGAGATCACGACCTCCCCTTACGCCTTCACCTGGGACACCACGAAAACCGCAAACGGCACGCACATCCTCACGGCCGTGGCTCGTGATGCCGCAGGTAATCGGACCACCTCATCCGGTGTGACCGTCACAACCAGCAACAGTGCTTCCACGAGGCCCTACAGCACTAGCTTCCCGCTCACCGAAAATCCGATTTCCGAGAATGGCAACTGGATCAATGGAAAGGCGGTCGGCCTCGATTGGGGTGATGTCCAGACGACTCCGGGTTTGGCTTTTGGAACTAACTCCGGGAACTATGCGGATTCGACGGCCCTTGTAAGCGGCAGTTGGGGGCCGGATCAAATGGCGCAGGCCACAGTGCACAGCGTAAATCAGACCGACAGTGTCTATGAAGAGGTGGAGTTGCGCTTACGCAGTGCCATCTCCGCTCACAGCATCACCGGCTATGAAATCAACTTCCGATGTTCAAAGACAGGCAACGCCTACTCACAGGTCGTGAAGTGGAATGGTCCACTGGGAAACTTCACCTATTTGTGGGGTGTCGATGGAGGCCAATACGGCGTTGCGGATAAAGATGTCGTCAAGGCAACGATGATCGGCAACGTGATCACGGTCTATATCAATAATGTCCAAATTGGTCAGGTAGCAGACAGTACCTATACAGCTGGCAGTCCTGGGATGGGCTTCTATCTGGACGGAGCGACTGGCATTAACGCCGACTATGGATTCACCAATTTTCTCGCCTCGGACGAATTGACGAACGATAGCACTCCTCCATCGGTTCCCGCGAACCTCTCCGCCAATGTCATATCCTCTTCTGAAATTGACCTGAATTGGAGCGCATCCACCGACAATGTCGCAGTTACAGGCTATCGGGTATTTCGAAACAGCACGCAAGTCGCCTCCACTTCCAGCCCCGGCTTTGCTGACAAGACCGTGGCCCCGGGCACTCAATACAGCTATACCGTTTCCGCATTTGATGCTGCGGGCAACACATCAGCCCAATCTTCGCCAGTGGTCGCGACGACGCCATCCGGAACCGACATAACACCTCCATCGGTCCCCACCAACCTTCAGGCATCGAGCGTGACCTCAACATCGCTAACCTTGGCATGGTCCGCATCCACTGACAATGTTGCAGTTGCCGGGTATCGAATATTCCGTAATGGCTCTCAGGTGGGAACCACAACAGCAACGAGCTACGCCGACACTGGCTTACTCGCTTCAACCACTTATGCCTACACAGTCGAGGCGTATGACAGTTCCAATAATGTTTCCGCCCAATCCCAGCAGCTTACGGTTACAACTCTGCCCGCTGCGGCAACGCCGCCGTCCATGATTCAGGTAAACCAAAATCAAATATCGAGCGGGGCGAGCACATCGGTTGCGTTTAAAGTCCCAACCCAGGCTGGCAATACAATCGTGGCATACGTGATCTGGAACAACGCTGGCAGTGTCGCTTTGACGGATTCTCGCGGCGACACATTTGTGAACGTAGGCACACCCGTGAGCTGGGGCAGTGGATACAGCGCCCAGGTCTTCTATGCCTCCAATATAGCGGGAGGTGCAGACACAGTGACGGCCTCATTCCGGACATCAGTAACTTCTTTTGGTGTCGTCTACGTGCATGAGTACGCTGGAATCAGTGCAGTCAATCCAGTGGACGTCACAGCATCGGCAAGCGGATCCTCCTCGTCTTTAAACAGCGGCCCTGCTACCACAACCAGCGCAAATGACTTGGTCTTTGGAGCAGGGGTTTCCGACAACACAGTGACGGCTGCGGGTTCAGGCTTTGTTTCACGGGATCTGGCGTACGGCAACATCACAGAAGATCGAAGTGCAGCCACCGCCGGCCCCTGTAGCGCCACCGCGACTCATAACGGAAAGATGTGGGGCATGCAAATGGTGGCCTTCCGCGCGGCTCAGTGAGGGTTCATTGGCAGTAACGTATCACTAGGATTAGGGAGACATCACTAGCGCGAAATCACAGCTCTCTCCACAATCCCGTTTCGGCAAGAATGCGTCCGCTGCTCTGATTCAGCACGCATCTGACAGTTTTAGTCTTGCCTGTTTCTCCCAATCGCGCCTTCTTGGCCTTGTGCGGTGTAACAATGAAGCTCTGCCACGGATAGGTTCGCTTCGGTTGCACCGGTCCGTTGCTGAAACGCATCGAACAAAGCGTCGAACCAAGGAGGCTGGACCTCACGTCCAGCGGGAGCGATTCCAAGCCATGACTCGAACCACCATCAGTAGATACCGATTGATGATTGCGCTCTGCGCTCTCGTGCTCTCCCTGCACTCCATTCCCGCCATGGCCCAGGAAGGAGAGGGCCCACTCAATAACATTCCGCCCAAGGGCATCACCGTCGATGAGGTTGTGAAGCGCTTCGCTGACAAAGAAAAAGAGTTCAAGCAGGCTCGCGAGCAATACACATGGACGCAGAGCGTCAAGATACAAAGCCTCGAAGGCAATGCCGTGGACGGTGAGTATCAGGAAGTCTTCGACGTACTGTTTGACGACAAGGGCAAGCGCATCGAGCACGTAAAGTTCGCTCCCCAGAACACGCTCACCCGCTTTGAAATGACAAAGGAAGACTTCGACGACATACGTCACGGCATGCCCTTCACCGTGGTCAGCGAAGACATCCCTCTCTATGACATCAAGTACCGGGGCCAGCAGCAGGAGGACGAACTCAACACCTACGTCTTCGATCTCAGCCCGAAGAAAATTGATAAGGGAAAGCGCTACTTCGACGGACGCATATGGGTGGACGACCACGACTTCCAGATTGTAAAAACTTTTGGCAAGATGGTTCCCGACCTGGTCAAGTCCAAGGGGAGTGAGAATCTCTTCCCGCGCTTCACCACCTGGCGTGAGCAGGTTGACGGCCGGTACTGGTTCCCTACCTATACAAAGGTGGATGACAATCTGCACTTCACCATGGGAGATGTTCACACTCGCCAGGTAGTGAAGTATGAGAATTATCGCCGCTTTGGATCGAACACGAGGATCATCTTTGAAGGTCAGGAACTCAAGCGTGAGGACCAGACTCCAAAGAACGGGAATGCGTCCCCGGGCGGCGACGGCAAGAAATAGTTTTGTGGAGCAAACGAAACGCGCGGAGCCCTCTCCGCGCGTTTTGTTTTTCCATGCTTGAAGGTTAAGCAGCGTTCGGCATCGAGCGCTCGGCCACAGCCTGGATGAACTTCTTCATCACATTCGCCCACATTACTTTCTTCCTGACCGCACTCTCTTTCACCGTGCGTCCAGCGGCAAACATGGAAAGCAGAACCTTCATCTTCACCACCTGCAACAGCTCTCGTTCCTGCTCTGTGGCTTCGTAGGCATCCAGAAAGTTCTCCTGCACTTCAGTGGTAATCGCGCGATTGCAGAACGGATACTTCTCCAGCGCCTCCACACACGCCAGGAAGGTCGCCGGGTCCGTGTAGCTGCTGCCACTCTCCGTAAGCCGTGCAAAGTCACTGAAGCCGACTCCCTGTTCCATCACCACCACATTCAGCGGATTGAAGTCATGCAGCACCGCCGAATTCGTTAGCGGCTTGCGTGAGCGATCAAGAATGGCGCGTGTTCCAGACAGAATCTTGCGAGTGGAAGCTACATCCAGTCCCTCGCTCTTGCAACTGTGGCAAAGCCTCTCCAACTCTGTCTGCATCGCGTCACCGTCAATGGGTGATGGAGCCTGTGCCGTCACTCGCTGGAACGAGCGCAACCATTTACCGCTCTCCTTTGCTGCATTCTGCAACAAGCCAAGCCCTGCATACCCCGGTAACAGTGCGGCTTTCATGATGATCGATTGCAGGGGAATGCCTATCAGCTTCTCGCTGACCACCGCTCCCATTGCGCTGAAGTCTCCAACCGGGCGCGGAATGCCCGAGAGTTTCTTTTCACTGGCAACGCCCCATATGGAGCGCAAGTTACCAGTCTCCCGCTCTGCCAGGTCGCGTGCTCCCGCCTGTCCGCACTTGCTCGTCCGGTACACTTTCGCAGCCATCCGCTCGCTGCCGCTTTGGAAGTCAGCAACTAAATCGTAGATGAAGTGATCCGTCTTCGGCGTGTGACCTACAACGCGAACAGCGCGCGGTTCGCCCCGTTCGGGAAACAGTTCTGCACTTCGACTTTTCAACTCTCCGGCAATCTGATCCATCACGTTCTCAGCCATACCCAATTCTTCCCATTTCTTGGCGCAGATTACAGGCCATCCCCCGGACCGTTATGTTTGTTTAGATGCGAATGCCTGCGCAGAGCTGGAGTACTAAGGTTCGATTGCGGATGACCAGGCAGTGTCTAAGAAGGGCATTGCAGCATTAGAGCCGCATAGAATGCGGCTCTGAGTGGGATGACTCGTGCGCGTCGGATAAGAGACTGCGGGAGCTTCTGTGAATATGGACTGATACTAACGAACTAGTAGAAAAGGTACTTTCGCCACTTCGCGTCGCTACGTCCCATCATCCGCATCAAGTGTCGGCTGGTGTGCAATGAAAATGGCCGAGGCTCTTTCATCGGACGCATTCCGCATTCGTGCGGCATCGCATTGCCCTTCTTGCGATTGCATTCATGGCAGCACGCAACCAGGTTTTCCCAGGTTGAGAGTCCTCCGCGCGAGCG
>Ga0181537_10003192_pt1 | contig 14123 bp, 11 predicted proteins | sample PEATcosm2014_Bin_39_FD_119765 | JGI IMG/M metagenome (GOLD analysis project Ga0181537, IMG submission 119765) | Peatland microbial communities from MTU Mesocosm Facility, Houghton, MI, USA - PEATcosm2014_Bin23_10_metaG | ecosystem: Environmental > Terrestrial > Soil > Wetlands > Peat | place... | reverse complement strand
GGGGTCGGCGGCGTCCACCAGGATCTCGGCAAGCAGGGCTGCCTCGAAGCGGCTGCGAAGCTGCGCATCGCCTGCCGCGACGGTTGCGCACAGCGCCCACTCATTCACCTCCGTGGCCGTGAACAACTGGTCGAGCGGGGCGGCGAACGCCAGCGACACGCCGCTCGCATGGGGTCGCGCCGTCACCGGCGCCGCGTGCCAGCCAAGATGGGAGCGTGCGCGCTCGACGCGGGCACGCCAGCCGGCCAGCAGCTGCTCGTCGACCTTGATTCCGCAGGTCTCGAGCTGCGCCCCGGGGGCGGGAAAGAAAAGGTTGGGGCCCGTCAGACGCCGCGAGGCGTCGAACGGGAGCCCGGTCTCGGTGTTCAGTCTTCGGCCTCCGGCGCGTAGCGCACGCCACGCTCATCGCGGATCAGTCCCTCAAGGCTGAAGGCCGGCTGGGGCGGCTCTCCCCCCTTTGCCGGGGCCACCGCGAACCCGGTGTCGGTGGCAAAGGCGGGCGCCGGCGCGCTGGGCGCACTGGCGCCGGCCGGGCGGAACTTGGTGATCTGCTTCCAGGAGCGCACCAGGGCGTCAGCGAAGATCAGGAGCAGGTCACCGGGCTGGCCCATGTTGAGCGCGGCGTTGATGGCGTCCTGCTCATCGGGGATGACCGAGATCGACTGCGGCGTCACCCCTGCAGCCTTGAGGGCGGCAGCCTGAATGCGTGGCACCTCATCGGGGCTGCGCTCGCGCAGACTGTCATCGCGGCGGCAGATGTAATGGTCGAAACGCCCGGCTACGGCGTTGGCAATCGCCACCAGGTCCTCGTCGCGGCGGTCCCCGGGACCCGCGAGCACCACGATGCGTCGCCCGGTCACGTCGAGGCGCTGCGCCAGGTCGGCAAGCGCCGCCACCGCATGGGCATTGTGCCCGTAGTCGAACAGTACCTTGAAGGGGTGCTCGTTGAAGATGTTCATGCGCCCCGGGGCCTGGAAGAAGGTCGCATCGAAGGTACGCAGCCCCTGGCGGATGGCATCCAGCTTGATGCCGAGCGAGAACGCCATGGCGGCGGCGAACATCGCGTTCTGCACGTTGTGGGTCGCCCGCCCCTCCAGGGTCGCCGGGATCAGGTGCGTCCACAGCAGCGGGATGTGGCTGCTCTTGTCGTAGAGCGCGATCATCTGTCCGTTGACGCCGCCTTCCAGCGCGCAGGCGCGGCCGCCGGCGCGGATGTGCTCACGCACCAGGGAGTGCTGGGGATTCAGGGTGACGTAGCAGATGTTCTTCGCCTCGGTGTAGCCGGACATCTTCACCACCAGGGGGTCATCCGCGTTCAGCACCGCGCAGTCGGTCGCCACCTCGACCACGATGCGCTTGACCTCGGCGAGCTGTTCCAGCGTGTCGATGCCCTTGAGCCCGAGGTGGTCGGGCTGCACGTTGAGCACCGCGCCGACATTCACCTCTTTCACCCCCATGCCGGCGCGCAGCAGTCCGCCGCGCGCGGTCTCGAGGACCGCCAGGTCGATCTGTGGGTCGGCGAGCACCATGCGCGCCGACACCGGGCCGGTCATGTCCCCCGGTACGGTGCGCTGGCCGTCGATATAGACCCCGTCGGTGGTGGTCAGCCCCGGGGTGAACCCCGCCATCTTGGTGATGTGCGCCAGCATGCGCGCGGTAGTGGTCTTGCCGTTGGTGCCCGTGACGGCGGCGATCGGCACGCGCGCCGGCGTGCCGGGGGGGAACAGCATGTCGATGACCGGGGCTGCTACGTCGCGCGCGGTGCCTTCGCTCGGCGCGACGTGCATGCGGAAGCCGGGGGCCGCATTGACCTCGCAGATGCCGCCACCGATGGTGCGGTAGCTCTCGGTGATGTTCTTCGACAGGAAGTCGACGCCGCCGACGTCCAGGCCGATGGCACGTACCGCACGCTCGGCCATCTCGCGGTTGTCCGGGTGGATTACGTCCGTGACGTCCGTTGCGGTGCCCCCGGTGGACAGGTTGGCCGTCGAGCGCAGGTACACGACCTCGCCCCTGGGCGGCACGCTCTGCGCGCTCAGCCCGGCGCGCTCGAGCATCTTCAGCGCCTGCGCGTCGAGTTCCAGCCGCGTCAGCACCTTCTCGTGCCCGACGCCGCGGCGCGGGTCCTGGTTGACGATCTCGATGAGCTGCTCGATGGTGTGCTCGCCGTCCCCGACGACGTGCCCGGGCGTGCGCCGCGTGGCGGCCACCAGTTCCCCGTTGACGACCAGCAGGCGGTGATCGTCCCCCTCGAGAAAGGTCTCGACGATCACTGAGCGCGAATGTTCACGCGCCACGTGGAAGCCGTGCGCAACCTCGGCATCCGTCATCAGGCGGATCGATATGCCGCGCCCATGGTTACCATTGTAGGGCTTGGTCACCACCGGGAATCCGATGCGGCGCGCTGCGCGCACCGCTTGGGTCTCGCTCTGCACCAGCTCCTGCTGCGGCACGGGCAGCCCGAGACCCGCGAGGATCTTGTTGGTTTCCTCCTTGTCGCTCGCGAGCTCGACGGAAATGTGTGGGGTGCGGCCGGTGACGGTGGCCTGGATGCGCTGCTGGTACTTGCCGTGCCCGAGCTGCACCAGCGACTGGTCATTCAGCCGCAGCCAGGGGATGTCGCGCTGCTCGGCTGCCCGCACCAGCGAGGCCGTCGACGGCCCGAGCGCCCGGCGCTGTGCGAAGCGGATGAACTGATCCCTCGCCTCAGGCCAGCTCCAGCCGTCCGGCACGGTGTCCGGTGGCTGCAGCGCCGGCGGCAGGAGCGAACACAAGAGCCGCAGCCCGAGCTCGCCCGCGGCGATGCCCTCATCGCGCTGCGCGTACTCGTAAACGACGGTGTAGACGCCCGGCGGGCCCGCGCTGCGGGTCTTCCCGAAAGTGACTGCCTCACCGGCGATGTTCTGCAGCTCGATGGCGACGTGCTCCAGCACGTGACCGAGCCAGGTGCCATCTCCCTCGCGCATGCGCCGCAAGAAGCCCCCTGGCTCGCGGTAGGAGCAGCCATGCTCGGCGAGGCCGGGCAGCGCCGCCGCGAGCGCATCGACGAACTGGCTGCCGAGGCGTCCCGTAGGCCATGCCTCGAGCGCGCCGAGATCCAGTTCCAGGCGTATGACCGGGAAGCGCGCGTACAGGGAGGGACCGACGTAAACGGAACGATCAAGAATGCGCATGGGCGTTGCTCATCTAATAGTTGTTCGGGCAACTTGACGCGCCAGAGTATGCCGGCGGTCGCTACTCCTTCGAAGACACGAGCGCACCGGGGGAGGCCAGGTGCGTGTTGAGGTTGTACGTGGCGCCGGCCACCAGGAGGTGCACCCGCATGCCGAGCATGCACACCGCCTGCCCATCCTGGACCTTATCGATGGAGGAATAAGAGACGTCGGAGCCATCCACCACTGTCACCCCCCCGCTGCCCTCGACCTCCAGGGTCTCATCCGGTCCGATGAAGGCGGCGGTGTCCTCGTCCAGCCCGATGCCGATCGCGAACGGGTTGTAGGCAAGTGCGGTGAGCAGGCGACCCAGGCGGTCGCGTTGCCGGAAGTGCTGGTCGATGATGAAGCGGTTGGTGAGCCCGAGGCCCGGAGCAAGGCGCACGCTGCCGGCGATCATCGCCGAGCCCTCATCGCCCGAGGCAATCATGTGCTCGCTGAGGATGCTGGCGCCGGCGCTCGTGCCGCCAACCGTGACGCCGGCGGCGTTACGTGCCCGGATCACCTTGGCAACCGGGGTGCCGCCGAGCAGGGTGGTGAGGCGCAGCTGGTTGCCGCCGGTGAAGAAGATCCCGGTGGCCTCCCCGATGCGTTGCAGGCGTCCGGACTCCTGGCAGTCGCGGCGCGTGTCGAAGTCCATGACCGTGACCCGGGCGGCGCCTATGTCCCGGAACACCTGCTCGTAGCGCTGGCCGGTCTCGTGCATGCGGCTGGCGGTCGGGATCACGACGATATCGGCCTCGGTCCCACCCGAGACGCGCACGAACCGCTCGAGAATGCGGCGGTCATTTTCCTTATTCTCGGCGCCGCCGATCGGAATGATCCAGCCGCGCTGCTGTCCATCGGGAACTCTGCTGGGCATCCTTCAGAGGCTCCTCAAGATTACGGTCTGATGACGTAGAAGGTACCACGGCGCGCGCGCCGCCGCCGCAGCGCGCGCGGGGCGCACCCTAGACCCGATCAAGCAGGTGCAGCGCCAGCTCCCGCTCGAGGTTCCTGACCTGGCCACTCGGGAAGCCGGCGATGCGCAGCTGGAAATAGGTCGCGCCCTTCTTGACGCTCAGCGCCGTGCCGAAGGGCGGCATGCTGATGAAATAGGCCTCATCACCGATGCCCGGCGCAAGGCTCTCGGTAACGCCCTTCACCGGCGTCTTGCCGGTCTGGAAGGAGCGGGCGGTCATGAGGCTGAGCACGATTTTCTTCGAGCCGATGCTCGCGCCCCCCGGGCCCATCCAGCCACAGGAGGTGAGCGAATCGGGCACGATGTGCTCACCCTCCCCGACCGCGATCCCGAGTATGGCGCTCACCTGCTGCGGCGTGAGCAGTGCGCAGGCATCTGCGGCCACGGGTGCCGCGGGTGATGCCGCGCCGAGGCGCGCGGCCAGAAATCCCGCCGCCAGGAGCCATAAACTGCTGCCAACTACGCGCACAACCTGCTGCCTCCTCCGCTCCCCCGCAACGGCCGCAACAATACTACGCACGGCGCAGCCGCGCCCGCGCGGGCAGGCCCGGTGTGCGTGTTACGTCGCAGATGGAGTCACCGCCGGCGTCGAACTTGACCGCGGTCACGGCGCCGGGACCGCCGCACCCCGAAGATCCTCGCCATGCGTGTGTGGAGCGCACTGTGGATCGTGCTCGCCGGTTGCGCCGTGTACGGCGGCTGGCAGCGCTTCGAGCATCGGCCGGCAAGCCAGCCCGACGGCATCGTGGCGCCCGATGAACCCCTGCAGACCGAGGCCCGCGACGCGACCCCGGTGCGCCGCGGGCGCTGGCTACTCACGCCGCGCGCGGACTATGACATCACTGCACGCATCCTCTCGAGTGAGGCCTACCACTTCGACCGGCTGGCCGACCTCATCCCCGAGGATCTCGCGCTGGGGTGGGGGCCGATGTCGGACAATCGGATCCTGGCGGACTTCGATATCTCGCAGTCGGTGCGCTTCTACACCTGGCGAGCGCGCGGACCGCTGCCGATCGCGCGCGACAGCGTCATCAGCCACAGCGCAAACACCCACGTGATTCCCGCCGACGCACGCATCCGTGCGCAACTGCAGGCATTGCGTGTCGGGGACGTGGTGCGCCTCACCGGCACCCTGGTCGACGGCACGCGTGACGACGGCGCCTGGATCCATACCTCGCTCACGCGCCTCGATTCTGGCCCGGGCGCCTGCGAGATCATGCTGGTGCAGAGCGTGGAGCTGCGCCGCTAGGGAGCGCAGCCGCCCGGATACCCTCAGACGGCAAGTTCGCGCACGCCCTGAAGAAGACGCTCAACCTCCTCCGCGGTTGTGTAGGCGGCGCACCCGGCACGCACGAAGCCTTCCTGCTCGCGCCCGTAGATCCGCGCCACCGTGGTCGCGTAGAAGTCGCCGTTCGAGACGAATACCGCCCGCTCGGCCAGAGCCACCGCGATCTGCTCGGGGGTGCGGCCTGCGAGCGTGAAGGAGAGTGTCGCCGTGCGGGGGCTCCCGGGAGCGGGCCCGTAGAGCCTCGCGCCGCGTATGGCTGCGAGACCGTGCCACAGTCGCGCGATGAGCTCATCGCCGCGCTCGTGCAGCGCGGCGCACACGCGCGCCAGACGCGCGCGCCGCGGGCCGCCCTCCCCGCACAGGGAGGCCACGAAGTCCACAGCGGCCGCCGCGCCAACGATGCCCTCGTGGTTGAGCGTCCCGGTCTCCATGCGATCCGGAGCGGTCACCGTGGCGGGCACCAGTCGCGGTGCGTCCAGCTGCTCGAGCAGCGCACGCCTGCCCCACAGCACCCCGACGTGCGGACCGTAGAATTTGTACGCCGAGCACACGAAGAAGTCGCAGTCCCAGGCGCGCACGTCCGGCAGCATGTGCGCTGCGTAATGCACCCCATCGACGAACGCCAGCGCGCCGACGGCGTGGGCCCGCGCCACGAGCGCGGGGATGTCGCTGACCGTGCCCAGGGCATTTGAGGCAGCGCCGACAGCCAGCAGCTTCACACCCGCAGTCAGCTTGGCAGCGACATCGGCCTCATCCAGGCGACCGTCCTCGGGCCGCATGCGAATGACGCGTACCTCGAGTTCGCACTCGCGCGCCAGGCGCCGCCAGGTGTCCGAGTTGGCGTGGTGGTCCAGTTCTGTGACCACGATGACATCGCCGCGCCGCCATTGGCGCCCGAGCGCGCGTCCAAGGTGGAAGGTGAGTGTCGTCATGTTGGCGCCGAACACGATTTCCTCCGCTGCCGCGCCGATCCAGTCGGCGAGCGCGCCTCGTGCCGCGAGCAGCGCCGCATCCGTCTCCTGACTGGTGGGGTAGACCCAGTGGGTGTTGGCGTTGTGGTGCAGCAGGTAATCCTCCACCGCAGCGGCGACGGCGCGCGGCACCTGTGTTCCGCCCGGTCCGTCGAAGTACGCCACCGGCAGTCCGTTGTGGCGGCGCGCGAGCGCCGGAAAGTGGCTGCGGATCTGCTCGGTGCTGGCGATGACTGACATGGAGTTATTCCTGAGTGAGCGGGCGCTATGCGGAAATTCGATAGTAGCCGCAAGGAGCGGCGGAGGGCCAACCGTGGGCGGAATGGCGGTGGCATACTTGTTCGCATGACCAACCCAGAGACTACTTCCCGGACCCGGCCGCGCCGGCGTGAAGCGGCGCCGCGGGGCGGCACGGTTACCGCGGCTGAGCGCTCCGCGCGCTACCGCAACCTCGTCAATCCCTTCGAGCCGCTGCGGATCTTCTCCGAAGACCAGGTGGAGAGCATCCACCTGGAGGCGCTCGGCATACTCGAGCGCCAGGGCATGCGCATTCTCTCCCCGCGCGGACGCGCGGCTCTGGCCGCTGCCGGCGCGCAAGTCGACGAAGCGACGCACATGGTGCGCATGGACCGCGGCATGGTGGCTCAGGCACTCGCCACGGTACCCGCGGAAGCCAACCTGATCGCGCGCAACCCCGCCCGCTCGTGCCGCGTGGGCGGACGCCACGTGGTGTTCGCACCGGTGGCGGGCCCTCCGAGCGTCAGTGACCAGGAGCACGGCAAGCATTCCGGCACGCTCGCGGACTACCGCGACTGGGTCCGGCTGTCGCAGGCGTTTGACGTGATCCACGTGCTTGGCCAGATGGTGGAGCCGCAGGACGTCACGGTCGCCGAGCGGCATCTGGATACGACCTTCGCGCAGCTGACGCTCGGGGACAAGGTGCCCTACTTCTACTGCCGCGGCGATGCGCAGCTGGCCGACAACTTCGCGATGCTACGCATCGCCTGCGGCATCGACGAGGCGACCTTCCTCAGCGAGCCGCGCTGCTACACCATCTGCAATACCAACTCGCCGCTGCAGCTTGACCTGCCGATGACCGACGGCATCATGGAGTTCGCGCGCCACGGGCAGCTGGTGATCATCACCCCCTTCACGCTGGCGGGCGCCATGGCCCCCATCACCATCGCCGGCGCCCTGACGCTCGCGCACGCCGAGGCGCTGTTCGGGATTACGCTCGCGCAGATCATCCGCCCCGGCACGCCGGTGATGTACGGCAGCTTCACCTCCAACGTGGACATGAAGTCAGGTTCGCCCGCTTTCGGCACGCCGGAGTACACCAAGGCGGCTCTCGGCGCCGGGCAGCTGGCACGCCACATCAGGGTGCCGTGGCGCTGCTCGAGCGCCACCGCCTCCAATGCACCGGATGCGCAGGCCGCGTACGAGTCGCAGATGAGCCTGTGGGGAGCGCTCCTGGGTGGCTGCCACTTCATCCTGCACGCTGCCGGCTGGCTGGAAGGCGGACTCACTGCCTCGGTGGAGAAGTTCATCATCGACGTGGAAATGCTGCAGATGTTCGCCGAGCTCTTCCAGCCGGTGCCCGCCACGACCGAGGAGATGGGCATCGAGGCGATCGCGGAAGTGGGACCGGGTGGTCACTTCTTCGCGGCGGCGCACACCATGCAGCGCTATCGCGACGCCTTCTACGCTCCGCTGATCTCCGACTGGCGCAACTACGGCGCCTGGCACGACGCTGGAGCGCGCACCGCCACCCAGCGCGCCGGCACGCTGTGGCGGGAGACCCTGGCAGCCTTCCAGCCCCCGCCGATGGACCCCGCGCTGCTCGAGGCGCTGAGCGCCTTCGTCGCAAGGCGCCGTGCCGAGGGCGGCGCCCCGCCGGTTTCCTGAAGGGCGCCGCGCGGCGATGTTCAACCTGACCGACTCGCCCCAGGCCGTGTTCGCAGTGTCCCTGGTGGCGCTGTGGCTGTGTGCCTGGGTCGGTGCCCGCTTCCTCGGCCGCTTCGCCCCGCAGGGCGCCGAAGCCCACGAGGATCTGAGCGTGGTGCTGGCAGCGTCGCTGACACTGCTCGGCCTCATCATTGGCTTCAGCTTCTCCATGGCGATCAGCCGTTACGATCAGCGCAAGAACTACGAGGAGGCGGAGGCCAACGCGATCGGCACCGAGTATGTGCGCACCCAGTTCCTGGCGGCTCCCGAGGCCGCGAGGGCGCAGCAGCTGCTGCGCGACTACCTTGACCAGCGCGTCCTCTTCTACAGTGCGCACGAGCGTGGGCAGCTGCCGCCGATCGATGCCCGCACCGGGGAACTGCAGAATCAGCTGTGGGCCAGCGTGCGCGTGCCGGCCGCAGCGACCCCCACGCCTGTCATGGCGCTGGTAGTCGCGGGTATGAACGACGTGCTGAACTCGCAAGGCTATACGCAGGCGGCGTGGTGGAACCGCATCCCCAAGGCCGCCTGGTGGCTCATGGTGCTGATCGCCATCATGTGCAATCTCATGCTCGGCTACACCGCGCGCCATCTGCGCTCGCGTGTCGTGCTGCTGAGCGTGCTGCCGCTGGTGCTGGGCGTGGCGTTCTTCCTCATTGCCGACATCGACAGTCCGCGCGGCGGCATCATCCACGTGGCACCCCAGAACCTGCTCGCGCTACGTCAGAGCCTGCGCTGAGCTGGCGCGCGGCCAGGTCCGCGCACGTCCTACAATGGCAGCGGTGACACCCCTTAGCGCGCTGGTTGCCACTTCCGGGCGAATCCGCCAGACCCGCTCACGGACCGCCAAGGTGCAGGAGCTGGCGGCGCTGCTGCGCGCGCTCCAAGCGGACGAGATCGGCATCGCCACGCGTTACCTTTCCGGTGAGACCCCGCAGGGCCGCATCGGAGTCGGCTATGCGACGCTGCAAACTGCAGCCGCGCAGCCGCCGGCAGGCCTGCCTACCCTCACGGTCGCGGACGTGGATGCGGCGCTTGAGCTGCTTGGCGGGCTGCGCGGCGCAGGTTCCGCGGCCCGCCGCGCGCAGGCTCTGGACACCCTCTTCGCCCGCGCCACCGCGCCGGAACAGGAGTTCCTGCTGCACCTTCTCGCCGGGGAGCTGCGTCACGGCGCGCTCGAGGGGGTCATGCTGGACGCGGTGGCCGCCGCCGCCGGGCTGCCGGCTGCACGGGTGCGGCGCGCCGCGATGTATGCGAGCGACCTCGGCGCCGTCGCATCCGTCGCACTCACGCAGGGGGCCGCGGCGCTCGAGCGCTTCCAGCTGAAGCTTTTCGCACCCGTCGTCCCGATGCTCGCGCACAGCGCGGACGATGTCGGCGCGGCGCTGCAGCAGCTCGGCGGCGAGGCGGCGTTCGAGTGGAAGATGGACGGTGCGCGCATCCAGGTCCACCGCGATGGCTCACAGGTGCGCATCTACACGCGCGCCCTCAACGAGGTCACGGCAGCCGTTCCCGAGATCGTCGAACTGGTGCAGGAGTTGCCCGCAGCACAGCTGATCCTGGACGGTGAGGCCATCGCATTCGATAGCGCCGGCCGTCCCCATCCCTTCCAGGTCACGATGCGCCGCTTCGGTCGCAAGCTCGGGGTGCAGGAGCTGCGCGGCTCGATTGTGCTGCGCGCTTACTTCTTTGACTGCCTGCGCCTCGGGGAGCGCACCCTCGCCGACCTGCCGACGCAGGAGCGCTGCGCGGCCCTGGCGCAAGTGGTGCCACCGCACGCGCGGGTGCCGCGACTGGTCAGCTCGTCGGCTACCGCGGCGCAGCGATTCTACGAGGAGGCCCTCGCCGCGGGCCATGAGGGGGTCATGGCGAAGGCGCTCGACGCACCGTACGAGGCGGGCAACCGCGGCGCGAGCTGGCTCAAGATCAAGCGCGCCCATACGCTTGATCTGGTGGTGCTGGCGGCCGAATGGGGCCACGGCCGCCGCAGCGGCAGGCTGTCGAATCTGCACCTGGGAGCGCTCGATCCCGGCAGTGGCTCCTACGTCATGCTGGGAAAAACCTTCAAGGGGCTGACCGACGAGACCCTCGAGTGGCAGACCCATGAGCTGCTGGCCCGCGAGGTGCGGCGGGACGCCTCGACTGTGTACGTTCGCCCTGAACTGGTGGTGGAGATTGCCTTCAGCGACCTGCAGTCGAGCACGCGCTACCCGGGCGGCGTCGCGCTGCGGCTGGCGCGCGTGAAGGGCTACCGGCCCGACAAGTCGGCGGCGGCGGCCGACACCATGGAGGAGGTGCGCCGGGTGTTTGCCGCGCAGCAGGGCCCGGGGGAAACGCCGCCGCGGCCCTAGGTGCGCAGGTACGAGGCGCCGTTCACGTCGAGGATGGCGCCAGTCATGCTGGCCGGCGCATCGAGCGCGCAGAAGGTGACGACCCCGGCGACCTCCTCCGCAGTCGCGACGCGGCCGAGCGGCTGGTCCGCGAGCACCGCGGGACTTGCGACCGCCTGTGCGACGCGCTCTGTGGAGACCCAGCCCGGCGCCACCACGTACACGTAAACCCCGCGGGCCGCTGTCACCTTGGCCAGCGACTGGCTGAATGCGTTAAGGCCGGCCTTGCTCGCGGCATAGGCCGGTGCGGTCAGCTCGCCGCGAAACGCGGCGCGCGATGACACGCTCACGATGCGGCCCTGGCCGCGCTCGCTCATGGCACGCGCGGCGCAGTAGGAAAGGTGGGCCGGCCCTTCAAGGTTGACGGCGAGCGTGCGCCGCCAGGCCTGCGTCCAGTCCGGATAGCTGGTGGTGAGCGGCGGGTGATCCGGGAAGATCCCGGCGTTGTTGATGAGGGCATCGATGGCAGCGCCTTGGCTGGCCTCACGCCACAGCCGCTCGATGGCCGCCGTGTCGCTGAGGTCTGCCTGCACGATCCGGTGCCCCGTGCCGCCGAGGCTCCGCAGCGCGGCCTGCGCCCCGGCGCGGTCGGACTGGTAGTGCAGGATCACGCTGCAGCCGCGCCGCGCCAGCTCCCGGCTGATCGCTGCGCCAATGCCCCCGGAAGCGCCGGTGACCAGAACATGACTCATCTATAGGCATCCCGCTTGCTGGCGGGCTGCCCCGCTGCCGCCATTGTCCCGCAAGGCCGCCGCGAGTGTAAGCGGGCCCGGCCGGCGGCGCCTGATGCGGTTTCATTATTCCGACCCAAGCCAAAGTTATGAGGTGCCTGCCGTCAACACCATTACTCTGGCGGTGCATACCGCCCGTTCGGGCGCGGACGCTTTCTTACAGGACATCCGGGCTATGGCGGAACTCATCGAGGGCGCGGCAGACACAGCACCCGGCCGCGGCGCAGCACCAGGTCTGGCGCGCAGCGAGGACTGGTGGGCGATATTCATCGGCCTCGGTCTGATCCTGCTGGCGGTGGCAGTGCTTTCAGCCGGCGGCAGCCTCAAGTGGCTCGCAGTGGCGCCGCAGAAATGGAGCCACTGGTCCGACATCGGCCCGCAACTGCAATCGCAGGCCGCGCGCTACCTGGCGCTCTTCGTGCTGTGGGCGGTACTGCTGGGTGCCGGCGCGCACGCCATGGGCTATCGCCCCGCGCGCTTCCTGCCCGCATTCGCGATCCTGTATGTCGCCGCCCTCCTGCTGTACTTCCTCGGCCAGTGGGACCAGTCCGCGCATTACAACCTCGAGCCGCCGCTGGTGGCACTGGCGCTCGGCCTGCTGATCTCGAACACCGCGGGCACACCGCGGTGGCTGCAGCCGGCGCTGCGGGTGGAGTTCTACGTGAAGACCGGGATCGTGCTGCTCGGGGCGAGCCTGCCCTTGACGCTGCTCGCATGGGCCGGCCCGGTGGCAATCGTCCAGGCCGCCATCGTCTCCGTCGTCACATTCGGCACCATCTACTTCGTCGGCGTGCGCCTCGGGCTCGACCGCCGGCTGGCCGCTACCCTCGGCACCGGCGGGGCCGTGTGCGGCGTCTCGGGTGCGATCGCGGCGGGCGGGGCGGTCGGAGCCCGCAAGGAACAGGTATCGGTGGCCATATCGCTGGTGGTGCTGTGGGCCATCATCACCATCTTCCTACTGCCCCTCATGGCGCGCTCACTGCAGCTGCCGACGGGAGTCGCGGGCGCCTGGATCGGCACGTCCGAGTTCGCCGACGCCGCAGGTCTCGCCGCGGCGCAGGCCTATGGCGGCTATGCGGGTCAGGTCCCGGGAATCACAGGCAGCGCTGACGCGGCGGTGACGGCGTTCACCCTGATGAAGGTCATCGGGCGCGACGTCTGGATAGGGCTGTGGGCATTCCTGCTGTCTGTGGTCGCAGCGACGCGCTGGGAGCCGACCGGCATCCAGTCGCAGGGCAGCGCGGCTTCGCAGATCTGGCGGCGCTTCCCGAAGTTCGTACTCGGGTTCCTCATCGCTTCCGCAATCGTCACCTTCATCTCGCGTGGCTACAGCTACCCTGAGTACAAGAAGGTCCTGCAGCCGGCACTGGTGGCACCGCTACAGGTGCTGCGCGTCTGGGTGTTCACCTTCACGTTCCTCAGCATCGGGCTCACGACGCGCCTGCGTGAGTTGCTGGTCGGCGGGGCGCGGCCCTTCTACGCCTTCACCGCCGGCGTCGTGGTGAACATCATCCTCGGGTTCTTCCTCTCCACGCAGGTGTTCGCCCACTTCTGGGAGAGCCTCGGCCAATGAGAGCTGCCGCCAGCTGCGCCGGCTGCCATCACTTCGTAAACAGGCCGGCGGCACTCGAGTCGCTGCTGCCGGGAATGAACACGCTGGGTTCCGCCTACGGTTCGGTGCGCGACAGCGACGGACTGTGCCAGCACCATCAGCGCTACCTGCGCGCCTCGTGCCTGTGCCCGCAGCACCAGCCCGTCGCGACGCGCCCGACCGCCGCGGCACGGCCGGCAAGGCTGCCGTGAGTGGCCGCGATCGCGCGGGCGCTCTATGGGCGCCCGCGCGACTGCGCGCGACCTACTTGCCGAGCCGGTAGATGACGTCGACGCCGAAGGTGAGGGGCTGGGCTACCACGGTGCGGTTGAAGGTGCCCACGCTGACGTTGATGGCCGGTGTATTGCTGAGCTTCGCCAGCTTGTTGGCAACGTTGTCGACGAACAACACCGCCGTCCAGTGATCGTTCTCGACCCCGGCGCGGATGTTAGTCAGATCGTAGCTGGGCAGATAGTTAGGCTGGAAAGTCGTGTCGATGCGCGAACCCATGTAGGTGTAGTCCACGCGCGAGGTGAAATGCATGGTGTCGGTCAGGGGGTGCCGGTACGAGAGTGAGGCCGCCCCGGTCCAGTCCGGAACGTTCTGCACGCGGTTATCGAGGGTCGTCCCCGGGATCTCGCCCGCCACGTAGCGCGCGTGCGAGTAGCCACTGTTCACGGAGAACAGCAGGCCCGGCGCCAGCAGTGCATCGATCTCCACCTCGGCACCGTAGATGTGCGCTTCGCCCGAATTGCCGGTGAAGGGATAGCCGCAGGAGAGCGGGATGTTGGTCTGCACGTGCTCCCAGTTCTCGAAGTAGGCGGCCGAATTGACGGTGATGCGGCCGTCGGCGTTGCGGAATTTCTCGCCGAGCTCGTAGCTCCAGACACTGTCGGGCTGGAAGCCGAGTGGTGCCGAGTTCAGGCCCAGCTGCTGCAGGTCCGCCAGACACTGATTGCCGAGGCCACCCGTGGTCGGGATGGGCTGATTGCCGCCGCCGGGACGGAAGCCCTTGGCCGCGGTCGCATACACCAT
>Ga0181537_10003191_pt1 | contig 14123 bp, 13 predicted proteins | sample PEATcosm2014_Bin_39_FD_119765 | JGI IMG/M metagenome (GOLD analysis project Ga0181537, IMG submission 119765) | Peatland microbial communities from MTU Mesocosm Facility, Houghton, MI, USA - PEATcosm2014_Bin23_10_metaG | ecosystem: Environmental > Terrestrial > Soil > Wetlands > Peat | place... | reverse complement strand
TTGTTCGCGGAACCGCGGTCGCCCACCCACGAGGAATTCATTGCGCGGCGGAACGCGATTTCACGCTATCCCACCACGGACAGACGCCGGACATGCGCTCGTAATTGCCTTCGATCACCTGGACCGGCCGGCGGTAGCCGTCGGCGGCGTTCTTAAGCCGCAGCGCGCGGGCCTTGGCTTGGTCCTCCGCCGGGAGCCAGGAGCGATCATGGCCCCACATGCTGGGACCTTCCTTGCGCTCATACGCGTTCCAGCGATCGACGTCGATCGAGCGGGCACCCCAGCCGTATTCGACCATGAAGGCGGACGGCGTCCAGGTATAGAACGATGTAATGAAATCGCTGGTATGGCGCCCAAGCGTAGTGGCAACGCAGCCGTCTTTGGCGAGCGCTAGATCATATCCTTGGCCGACGTCGTCGAAACTGAACAGCTCCATCATGATGTGATGCACCGCGTTCTTGCCGGTCTGGATGAAGGCGAGGCTGTGATGGCGCGGATTGAGATGCAGGAAGCGGGCGACAAACGGATGCGAATAATAATCGGTCAGCCGGAAGCCGAGCGTGCCGCGATAAAACGCCATGAGGCGGTCGATGGTGTTTGGCGTGTCGGCATTGAGCACGACGTGGCCCAAGCCCAGCGGACCGGTTCGGAATCCGGAAATCGAGCGGCCGGGCCGAAACGGCTCAGCTGTCGTTTCAGCGCCATGAAAGATTTCAAGCCGGTTTCCGACCGGATCGCTCAGCACGATCAAATCCTTCACGTGTCTTTCGTCGGCCAGCGCGCGAGCGCCGCGCGCGACTTTGATCTTACTGTCGTCCAGATGGGCCGCGAGGGCTTCCAGTGCCGCCGCGTCGGCGGCTTCCCAGCCGAAAAAGCCGATGCCTTCGCCGCCGTCGGCATCGACAATGATGCGCTGCCTGCGGTCGTCCATGCGGAACGCAAGACTCGATCGGGATTTATCGATCCGCTGCAGGCCGAGGAGTCCTGTGCCATAGCTCGCCCAGTCGCCCAAATCCTTGGCGCGGACGCCGACATAACCCAGAGCTTGCGGCGCGGGAATTTGCGGGGCCATGGCCTCGTTGCTATCCTTTGTTGGGATGACTTTTACACCGACGAGATGGCGGTTGAAATGCCCAGTAGCGGTAGCCGGAATAGCTTTGGCGCGGCGACAACGGCCTCGTCAGCACTTGGTCGGTGCAATCGGAGTATTCAAATCCAAGTCTCGCTGCGCGTCGGCGGCGGCTTGGCTCAAAAGCTTTTCCAGGCTTTGCAGCATGGATCGCTGTTCGGTGGTTCGTGCGCCTTGCGCCCACGCGTGGCAGCGGTTCGCCCAATGGCCGATTTCTTCTGCGACTGACTCGAACATGACACGCGGCTCTCAGGTCGGCTGGGGCAACGTGAAAGCTGGGCCGAGCAAATGCCGACCGCGTACCAATGTAGCACGCGCGGCGCGAGCGTCGAGGGCCGTTTGCAACAGAGCCGGCAACTGGCGCGGTTGTTTGAGCACCGAGCGCAGCATGGCGCCGATATCGGTGGTTCCGTTCGAACGCATCGCCGCGACCGCAGACACCGGCAATGCGCGTTTGGCCGGATCGGTGATGACTCGGATCGCCGCGACCGGCACCTCGTGGGCGAGCGCTACCGACGCGACGATATGCGATTCCATGTCGACCGCGATCGCGCCGGTCTGGAGATAAAGCGCGCGCTTCTCATCCGGATGGGCGACCGGCTTCGGCACGCCAAGCAACATGCCGGAGACTGAACCCGGGATCGTCTGGAGCAATTTCTGTGACCATGCCGGGCTGGTCGGCATCCGGTTCGATCCGGAAACCACGGCCGATCCCACGACGCAGGTCCCCGGATGCAGGTCCGGCGCGAGGCCGCCCGCCACGCCAAAGCTGATGACCCCCGGACAACCACGCACCAGCGTGCGCGATTCCAGGATCGCCGCCGTGAGCCTTGCAGCGAGGTTGCGGCCGTCGCCGCTGCATATGACATGAACCCCTGGCCCGGCGGCGATTCGCGCTTCAAAAGCCAGTCCAACGACGATGATCACGTGGTCCCCATCCGCGGCAACCCAAGATTGCCTGCGAGCGCAATCGGCAGACTCCGCGCCTGCGGCCGCCGTACGGCGATCGCGTCCCGATCACGGTCGCCGTCAAGAACGCTCGAATCAGAGCCCCAGCAAAACAAAGCATAAAAAAGATGCACGGCGTTCACTAGTGCAGAAAAGACACACCTCACATGCGATTGGGTGCAGCTGACTTGCATACGGGTTATGTTGGCCGGGAATTGGCGTGTGCTCCTCAAATTCCAATCCAAAAATGCGAATGATCGATGCGGGTATTGGCTCCTATTGCCGGCATTTTCGGCCTGGCACTGCTGACCGGCCTAATCGTCTTCTATGGCTTTGCGTCGGTCCTCGCCGCAGCCGCCAGCTCGCAATGGGGGACGGTTCTGGTTCTCATCGCTCGTGCCGCGGCTGTCGCTGCCGCCGGCGCTGGCTGGTGGCTATTGGTGACGCCTCTTGGGCCTGGCCCCCAGCTGTTTATCGGCCTGCGCTTCGTTCGCGAGGCAATTAATGCCCTGCTTCCGTTCGCCGTCGTTGGGGGTGACGTTATAGGTGCAAGGCTTCTTGCTCAATCCGGAATAGGCATCGGCTTGGCTATCGCCAGCGTTTTGGTGGATATTTTCGTTCAAGTCCTGTGTCTTCTGATATTCGTGCTCACCGGAATAGCCATCGTCCTGGCTCTTGTCGGCAGCAGGTCGTTGAGCGCACTGACGTTTGTCGTGCTGGCGCTCGCCGTGCCGGCGGTAGCTGGATTTTTCTTGGCACTGAATTTTGGCGCTGCCGAGCCCGTCGTTCGGCGTCTCGTTGCATTTGGCGAGAGACGCCAATGGGCCGCATTCGGCCATGTCGCCCGTCTCGGCGAACGGCTGCAGGAAATTTGGCGCAACCACCGCGGGCTTGTGGCCTCGTTTGTGGTTCACCTCGGGGGGGTTTTCTTAGGCGCCAGCGAAGTTTGGATAGCTCTTTACTTCATGGGGTATCCCGTCACTCCCGCCGAGGCGATCGCTATTGAAAGCCTTGGCCAAGGCAGCCGCGCCGTCGCCTTCGTTGTTCCGGCCGGACTGGGAGTACAGGACGGCGCTCTGGTTGCGGCATCGGCAATATTTGGAATTCCGGCCGACGTCGCGCTGGCTATGGCGCTCATCAAGCGGGTCCCTGATCTCGTTTTCGGCATACCGGGCTTGTTAGCCTGGCAGGTTTTGGAAGGCCGACGTCTGCTGCGCGCTAAATAAGCAGCTTCGCCCGGCCGCGAGTCCGCCCGAAATAACTCCGCGTCAATTTTGTCGCTTCTTTTGCGTGCAAGATCGGGACTATCGCGATATAGTCCCTTCTCGAAAGTGGGGCGAGAGTGGCCGAGTTTTTCGTGAGCGCTGCCGATTGGGGATCGGCGATCTGTTATGCGGCGGCGGCGGTGGGCTGCCTCTACGCGCTTTTCGCGGTTTGGGCGGCGCGGGGCTTCGTTCGATCGGGCCTCACCCCGGCCGAGAATCATCCGGCGGTGACAATTCTGAAGCCGTTGCATGGCGCGGAACCTGATTTATGCGCCAATCTGGTCCGTTTCTGCGATCAAGATTACGCAGGCCTCGTACAGATCGTGTTCGGCGTCGACGACCCGGCCGATCCGGCGATTGAGGTTGTGCGCCGCGCCATGGCCGCCTTTCCCGATCGCGATCTGAAGCTGGTCGTCAATTCGCGCCGTTACGGCACCAATCGTAAGGTATCGAACCTGATCAACATGGTTGCCGAAGCGCGGCATGAGATATTGGTCATCTCGGACAGCGATATTGTCGTCGACCGCGATTACCTGAAAAATGTCGTTGGGGGTCTTGATGACTCGAGCGTCGGCGCCGTGACCTGCCTTTATCGCGGGTCGGCGACTTCGGGTGGTTGGGCGCATCTGGCCGCTGCCGCGATCGACTACCACTTCCTGCCGAGCGTCCTCGTCGGTCTTAAGCTTGGCCTTGCAGCGCCCTGTTTTGGCGCCACGATTGCCATTTCTAAGAAAACGCTGGCCATGATCGGCGGCTTCGAATCGGTCGCCAATCAACTGGCGGATGACTATGCGCTTGGCGCGCAGGTACGCCGCGTCGGCCTCTCGGTGGCGATTTCGGCCACGAGTGTCACCCATGTCTGCGCCCAGAAGTCCGCAGCGGATTTGTTCCATCATGAGGTGCGTTGGGCGCGGACAATCCGATCCGTTGATCCGTTCGGCTTTGCTGGTTCCGCAATCACCCATGCCTTGCCGCTCGCCTTGCTCGGCATGATTCTGGGCGGCATTACGCCCGCCGCGATTATGGTGGTTGCCGCCCTTGCCTGTCGCTTCATGCTTCAGGTCGAGCTCGATCGTGCTTTCCGCCTGCGCGATGACGTGTTCTGGCCGGGGCCGTTGCGCGATGTTGTATCGTTTGTCGTGTTTGTCGCCAGTTTTTTCGGCCGCGCCGTCGAATGGCGCGGTCATCGCTACATTGTGCAGGCCGACAGTTCGCTTTTATATTTCGGTAAGATTGAAACATAATGCGGGCTTTGTTTCTTCAAGCGCCCTCTTTCGATGGCTTCGATGGCGGGGCCGGCGCGCGTTACCAGATGAAGCGCGAGGTCAAGTCGTTCTGGTTTCCGACTTGGCTGGCGCAGGCCGCCGCCATGGTGCCCGGTTCGAAGATCATCGACGCGCCGCCGCATGATTTGAACTTCGAAGATATCGAAGAAGACGTGAAGTCGCACGACCTCATCGTAATCCATACCTCGACGCCGAGCTTTAAATCCGACGTGAAGACGGCGGGCATGATCCGCACACTCAACCCCGCGGCCAAGATCGGCTTTATCGGCGCCAAGGTCGCGGTCGAGCCGCAACAAAGTCTGGAAGCCGCGCCGGCACTCGATTTCGTCTGCCGCAACGAATACGAATTCACCATCAAGGAAGTCGCCGAGGGTGCCGACTGGTCGACCATCAAGGGCCTCTCCTATCGTGGGCTGGATGGTAAGATTTTGCACAATGCCGAACGCGAAGTGCTGATGGACATGGACAGGTTGCCGTCCGTGCTCCCGGTCTACAAACAGCTCAAGGTCGAAAACTATTTCGGTGGCTATCTCCTGCACCCCTATATGAGTTGGTACACCGGCCGCGGCTGTAAATCGCGCTGCACCTTCTGCCTGTGGCCGCAGACGATCGGCGGACATAAATACCGTGCCATGTCGATCGATCGTGTGGTCGAAGACGTGCGATATGTCATGAAGGAATTTCCGCAGGTGAAGGAGATTTTCTTCGACGATGACACGCTGACCGACGATCATCCTCGGGTCGAATCGCTAGCCCGGGCACTCGGTCCGCTCGGCGTCACGTGGTCGTGCAACGCTAAGGCCAATGTGCCGCGCAAGACGCTCGAAGTGATGAAAGTCAATGGCCTGCGTCTCCTGCTCGTTGGATACGAATCCGGCAATCAGAAGATCCTGCATAACATCAAGAAAGGCGTGCTCGTCGAGGTCGCGCGACGCTTCTCCAAGGACTGCCGCGAACTCGGCATCGTCGTTCACGGCACATTTATTCTGGGCCTGCCCGGCGAAACGCGCGAGACGATCCAGGAGACGCTGCAGTTCGCTAAGGACGTGAACCCTCGCACGTTGCAGGTATCGCTGGCGGCGCCCTATCCGGGCACTTTCCTCTATAAGCAGGCGAAGGAGAACGGCTGGTTCGCTTCCGACGTCGACCTACTTACGGACGACGGCACGCAAATCGCGCCACTCAATTATCCGCATCTTGGCCACACCGAGATTTTCGATTCGGTGGAGGCGTTCTACAAGAAATTCTACTTCCGTCCCTCCAAGATCGCGGAGATCCTTGGCGAGATGCTGACCAGCCGCGATATGCTGGTGCGCCGTCTGCGCGAGGGCGTAGAGTTCTTCCACTTTCTGCGCCAGCGCAGCGAAGCTGCTCACTGAGCGCCATTCACCGTTTGAGATAACCGTTGTCGCGAAACCAAGTGAGCGCATCGGCGATAGCTTCGCCATAAGGACGCGCGCTGTAGCCGAGTTCATGCTCTGCCTTCGCCGACGTAAAGAACATGCGGTCCTTGGCGAGTTTTAATCCCGTCGTGGTGACGAACGGCTCACGGCCGGTGAAATGCGCTATGGCTTCCGCACCGTAGGCAATGGGAAAAATCAGCGCGCGCGGCAGACGCATTTTTGGCGGCGTCCGGCCGCACCGGCGCGCGATGTCGCGGAGCATGTCGCCGAGGAGAACATTTTGCCCACCGAGGATATAGCGTTCGCCGACGCGGCCCTTATCGAGGGCGGCAATGTGTCCGGCAGCGCAATCGTCGACATGAACCAGATTGAGACCGGTATCGACATAGGCCGGCATGCGGCCCGAAGCCGCCTCGACGATGATGCGGCCGGTCGGCGTCGGCCGCACATCGCGCGGTCCAATCGGCGTTGAGGGATTGACGATCACGGCCGGCAGGTTTTGCTTTGCCACCATGTCCTCGACTAGACGCTCAGCAACGAGCTTGCTGTATTTGTAGGCGCCCACCGCGTGATCTGCGGCAAGTGGAAAAGTCTCGTCGCTCGGGTCGCCGCCCGGCTGCGGCGCCAAGGTGGCGACGCTGCTGGTGTAGACGATGCGTTCGACACCGGCGCGCAGCGCCGCTTCCATGACCGAACGCGTTCCCCCCACATTGGTCTCGACGATTTCTTGAGGATTGCGCGCCCATAGCCGGTAATCCGCGGCAACATGGAACAGATAACGTATGCCGCCCATCGCGCGCGTAAGCGAAGGAGCGTCGCGCAGATCGCCTTCAACGATCTTAAGTCGTGAATCGGCAAGGTTTAGCCGCGAACTGGTGGAGCGCACCAACACGCGGACGTCATGCCCGGCGGTGAGCAGGGATCTGGCGACGGCCGATCCCAAAAAGCCGCTAGCGCCGGTGACCAAGATCATGGAAACGCTCTCTTCCGGCGCATCGATACCCGATATAGGCTGAAAACCAACCGTTTACGCCCTGGAACAAGTATCAAATCGCCATCGGAGGAACAATGAAACTGCCCGGCCGCATGCTCGATCTGTCGTCGCCGCTCGAAAATGAAACGGTCTACGATCCGCCTTTCATGCGGCCGAAGATCCAATACCGCAGCAATGCCGACACTGCACCGCTCCTTTGCGAACTGTTCCCCGGCCTGCGCCGCGAGGACCTGCCGGAGGGCGAAGGCTGGGCGATCGAGGAAATCCAATTGAGTACGCATAACGGCACCCACATGGATGCCCCGATCCACTTCCAGTCGAAATCAATCGACGGCAAGCCGATGATGACCATCGACCAAGTGCCGCTTGATTGGTTCTTCCGGCCGGGCGTGAAGCTCGATTTCCGCAACGTGCCGGACGGTCATGTCGTCACCGCCGCCGAGGTGGAAGGCGAGCTTAAGCGGATCGGTCACGAGTTGAAGCCATTCGATATCGTTCTGGTCAATACGCGCGCGTCGAGCTGTATCGGCACCGAGGAATATCTTACCGCCGGTTGTGGCATGGGGCGTGAAGCCACGCTCTATCTCACGTCGCGTGGTGTACGGGTCGCCGGCATCGATGCCTGGGGCTGGGACGTGCCGTTCGTCCACACACGCAAGCGCTGGCTTGAGACGCGCGACCCATCGATCATCTGGGAAGGTCACAAGGCCGGTCGTGAGATTCCGTACTGTCACATGGAGAAGCTGTGCAATCTCGAGCAGCTTCCCGGCGACGGCTTTATCGTGGCTTGCTTTCCGTACAAGGTCAAAGCAGGTTCAGCCGGCTGGACGCGCGCGGTGGCGCTATTCGATTAACGGGATCGGCGCTCTTGCGGTCCGGCCATTCCGGTCTAAATGTTTTATTATGCCGGCTTTGGCCTTCCTTCTGAATTTGCTGTGGATCGTCTTTGGCGGTCTTTGGATGGCGATCGCTTGGGTGATTGCCGGAATTATCATGGCCATCACGATTGTCGGCCTGCCATGGGCCTGGGCGGCCTTCAACATCGCGTCCTATACGCTGTTACCATTCGGTCGGAAGGCGGTATCGCGTGCCGAATATTCCGGCCGTCACGACATTGGCACCGGGCCGCTGGGCCTGCTCGGCAATATCATCTGGCTGGTGCTGGCCGGCTGGTGGCTGGCGCTGGCCCACGTCCTCACGGCGATCGTGCTCGCCGCCACGATCGTTGGCATTCCGTTTGCCTGGGCGCACTTGAAGCTCGCTGGAATCGCGCTGTGGCCGATCGGGAAAGTCATAGTCGCGGCTGAGGATACTTCGTTGCGCTTTCCGCGCGCTCAGACTTAGAGGCGCGTCCTTAGGCCGCGAACTTCCGCAGCCATACCTTATTGTCATGAAACGCGGCGCCGCCGAACGGCGCGATCGAGTCGGCGCCGGTGAGGGTATTGATGCCGCAACCGTCGGCGTATGCCGAATTGGGCCAGATCGATTCCGCGATCAGCACGCCGCGCCGCACGCCGTCGAATAGCCTCGCGTGCAGCCGCACCTGGCCGCGGCGGTTGCCGAGTGTGACTTCGTCGCCGCTCGCGACGCTAATCATTGCCGCATCGGTGGGATGGATCATGACCTCGGGCCGCCGTTCGGTGGCAAGCGAGGTCGGCGTTTCGGTAAAGCTCGAATTGAGGAAGCCGCGCGCCGGCGAGGTGGCGAGCCGGAACGGATGTTCGCTATCGGCCTCTTCGATGACTTCCCAGTGGTCGGGCAAGGTCGTAATCGGGTGCGACGGCACGTTGCGGTGCCAGCGGCGGAACGGCACGTTGGGCCAATCCGGCTTGAAGCGGAATTTACCGTCGGGATAAGCGAAACCGTTGAGATAATGCGCTGTGGCGAAATCCGTCTGGCAATCGATCCAGCGGTTCCTCTCGATTTCGTCGAGCGTGCCCCAGCCCGATTTGCGCAGCGTGCCGTCGATCAGTTCCCGCGGGGTCATGGCAAAGCCCGGATGTTCCGCGCCAAGCCGTTTGCCGAGACTGCAAATCACCTCGTGATTGGAGCGGCACTCGCCGGGCGGCTCGATCAGCTTCGGTCCGAGCAAAATGTATTGGCTGCCGCCCGCCGTATAGATGTCGTCGTGCTCTACAAACATCGTGGCCGGCAATACGATATCGGCGACCTTGGCGGTGTCGGTCATGAACTGCTCGTGGACGCAAACAAACAGATCGTCGCGGGCGAACCCGCGTTTGACCATGTTCTGATCGGGCGCGACGGAAAGCGGATTGGTGTTCTGAATCAGCATCGCCGTAACCGGCGGGCCGTCTTGCAGCGCTTCGGCATCGCCGGTCAGGATGGCGCCGATGCGCGACTGGTCGAGCATGCGGATCGCCGGATCGCGCAGGTTGCCGGCGTCGATCAGGCTGGTGTCGAGATGGAAGATGGCGCCGTTGTTGTGAAAGGCTCCGCCACCTTCCAGCTGCCAGGCGCCGGTGACGGCGGCAATGCAGCTCGCCGCGTGCATATTGGTCGCGCCATTACGCGAGCGCGAAAAACCGTAGCCAAGCCGGAAATAGGCACGCTTTCGTTCGCCGGCGAGCCGCGCGAAGGCTTCGATGGTCTCGATCGGGCAGCCGGTGATCGCCGAAGCCCATGCCGGATCGCGCGCGCGCAGATGCTCTGCCAGTTCTTCAGGCACATCGGTGTAGCGGTGCAGATAGTCCCAATCCGCTTTGCCGTCGCGGAACAGGCAATGCATCACCGCGCAGGCGAGTGCGCCGTCGGTGCCGGGCCGGATCAATACCGCCAGATCTGCCTGCTTCATCGTCGAGTTCATGTAAACGTCAATGGCGACGATCTTGGCGCCGCGGTCTTTGCGGGCGCGCGTGGCATGCGTCATCACGTTGACCTGGGTATTCACCGCGTTGGTGCCCCAGATCACGACCAGATCGGATTTTGCCATTTCGCGCGGATCGGTACCGGAGAGTTTGCCGGTCCCGGCAATGAAGCCGGTCCAGGCCGGATTGACGCAGATGGTAGAGAAGAAGCCGGAATATTTCTTGGTATGCCGCAGGCGGTGGATGCCGTCGCGCATGACGTAGCCCATCGTGCCGGCGTAGAGATACGGCCACACCGCCTCGGAGCCGTGTTTCTCCTCGGCACGCAGAAACTTCTCGGCGACGAGATCGAGCGCGTCATCCCATGAGATCGGAGCGAATTGACCGCTGCCCTTGCCGCCGATGCGGCGCAGCGGAGCTTTAAGTCGGTCGGGATGATGCACCCGCTCGGCGTAGCGCGCGACCTTGGCGCAGATCACGCCGGCCGTGTAGGCATTATCCGGTGCGCCGCGAACGCGGCCGATGGTATGTGCATCGAACACTTCGACCTCGAGCGCACACGTCGACGGGCAGTCGTGCGGGCAGGCCGAAGCAGCGATCCGAGGGCGGACGATCTGATTCATTGCGCCGGTATCTTAGCGCAGTCCCGGCGCGCTAACCACCCGCACATGGACGGCATGTGCTCGCGGCATGTATCCTGTGGTGGCCAGAAAAGTCAGCGTGCGAGGAGAAGAACACCATGAAAGCCGCCGTACTTGGTGAGAATGGCGTCGAGATTCGCGATCTGCCGAAACCAGTACCAAAGCCCAACGAAGTTCTGATCCGGGTGCGAGCATCGAGTCTCAATCGCGCCGATCTTCTGGTCGCGCTCGGTCATCAGCATGGCAGCGTGGGCGGCGTCGGTGCGCGGATCGGCTTAGAGTGCTCCGGCGAGGTCGAGGCGGTCGGCGCCGAGGTCAAAGACGTCAGGGCCGGCGATCGCGTCATGGGCTCGGCGCCGGGTGGCTTCGCCGAATTCGCTGTCACCGACGCCGGCCGGGTTCATCGCATCCCCGGCAACAATATGAGTTACGAGCAAGCGGCGTGCTTTCCGGTCGCGCTGCAGACCATGCACAACGCTGTAATGACCGCCGGGCGATTGAAGCGCGGTGAAACGCTGTTGATGCAGGGCGCCAGCACGGGCGTCGGCCTCATGGGCATGCAGATCGGCAAGTTGATGGGCGCATCGCTGGTGCTCGGCACGTCGACCAATCCGGAGCGCCGGTCGCGGCTCAAGGAGTTCGGCTGCGACGTTGCGCTTGATTCAAGCGATCCTAATTGGCCGAAGCAGGCTAAAAAGGCGACCGGCGACAAGGGCGTCGATCTGATCGTAGATCTTATCTCCGGCGGCGTCGCCAATCAGAACCTCGAGGCGGCGGCGCTGCTCGGCCGCATCGTCAATGTCGGCCGGTTGGGCGGCATGAAGGGGGATTTCGACTTCGATCTGCATGCGCTTAAGCGCATCGACTATATCGGCGTGACCTTCCGCACCCGTACGGTCGAAGAAGTCCGCGAAATCAACCGGCTGATGCGCGCAGACCTTTGGCCGGCGGTCGAATCCGGTACGCTATCGCTGCCGATCTACAAGACTTATCCACTTGACGACATTGCCGCGGCGCTCTCGCTGATGCACGCCAACCAGCATTTCGGCAAGGTCGTGGTTGTCGTTTCGTGAAGAAGAGAAAAAAGGACCGCCGAAAGGACACGGCGCGGGCCGCATCCCATGTTTCCCTGCTTGCGGGTCGCAATTCTGTCCGCCATAAATTTGGCATGACTGATTCGGGGAAACGCCGTGCGCCGATCTTGGCCGCGGGCGGTATTGTCCTACGCGGCAAGACAAAGCCGCGCTTTGCCGTGGTGCGGTTGCGCCGGGAGAAGGCCTGGGTCTTGCCCAAAGGCAAGCTCTTGCCGCGCGAGCATCCGCGCGATGCCGCCAAGCGCGAGGTGCTGGAAGAGACGGGATACGACGTATCGGTGCACAGATTTCTCGGCTCGATGTCGTACGCGGTCGAGGGCCGGATCAAGATCGTGCAGTATTGGCTGATGCGCGCCGCAGGCTCGCCGGTGCACGAATTGATGGACGACGTCAAAGCCGTAAAATGGCTGCCCCTGCGCAAGGCGATCGACGCGCTCAACCGACCGCACGAGAAGGTCTTCCTTACGCATGTCGGGCCGATCGCGCTTGCTGCGATGAGAAAGCCAAGCCGCGAGAAATCGAAGCCTTCGGCACGCGGCTATAATAAGCCAAGGAAAAACGCTTTTACCAAAGCGGTGGGAAGATTTTTCGGTCGGGCTACGCAAGCCTCGGTGCGCCACGCGGGTTGAGTAAGGGCGGCCTTTTCACCCCTCTTCCGGCACCACATCATGAAACAGGCTATAGTCGATAACCAACCGGCCGGCTTCCGAAGTGCTGGTGATGTCGCGATAGCGATGCTTCCATTTTATGTCGCGATGCGAATAGATCTGCCGGGCGTAAAGCCGTTGCGCGGAACTGTCATCGACGCCGCCGACATTAAGAATCAGCGCCGCATCGCTGGCAACAAGATCGTGCTCGGTCATCCCGTATAGCGGACTCGTCTTATCGATGGGATGAAAAATCGTCCAGCTCAGCGTGAACATCGGATGTTCGCGGCGGTCGAGGACGAGTTCGTGATAGCGCCGCAGCTGATGGCCCTCCGTGCTTCGTTCCATGCGAAACAGCCATAACCGCGCGGTCGCCTGCGAAATTGTGTTGTTGCGGGCGTTGGCGACGCGGACCATCAACGTCGGTTCGCCCTGGTGCGCGGCGACGACCGGATTTTCCGCGAAGATGAATCGGGCGCGCGGCCGCGAGAAGCGGGCGAAGATCAGGCCGGTCATTACCGCGAGTAAACACATACCAGTGAAGATTTCGACGGTCGCAACGAGATGGCCGTAATTGGTCTGCGGATGCATGTCGCCGTAGCCGACCGTCGCCAGCGTTTCGATCGAAAAGTAGAACAGGCTCAGTGGCAGTGGCAGGTCGGCTGAGGCATTAGCGATTGGTTGATCGCCCAGCGCATAGAGCGCGGCGAAAAGCGCATTGAGAATGATGAAAATTCCCGCGGCCGTGCCGAAGAACACCGGCCAGTACACGGTCATTGAGCGGTGATAAAGATCGGTCCAAAAGCCGTTTCTCAAACCGCGCGCTTCGACCGCACGGTTGCCGATCCGGACGAGATGCGTTTTACGCTCTGATGTCGACTCGATCAGTTTCGGAGCTTTCGCCAACGCTTCTGCATCCTATGTCGCCGCCGCTTTGATCTTGAGTCGAGGATAGACGCGGCGCGCGTTGTCTTCAAAAATCTTCTTGCGGTCGGCGGCGCTGATCGGCGCGTTGTCGACATAGCGCTTGGTGTCATCGAAGCCGAAGCCCGTCCTGGGGTCATTGCCCTTCACCGCGCCGACCATCTCCGAGGCAAATAGGATGTTGTCGATCGGCACGACCTTGGTGAGCAGGTCGATGCCCGGCTGGTGATAGACGCAGGTGTCGAAGAAGATGTTGCTGCCCATGATTTCGGCAAGCTCCGGCTTGCCGTTATTGAGCGCAATGCCGCGGAAACGGCCCCAATGAAACGGCACCGCGCCGCCGCCATGCGGGATGATGAATTTCAATTTGGGAAAGGTCTTGAACAGATCGGACAGCAGCACCTGCATGAACACCATAGTGTCGGCATTGAGGTAATAGGAGCCGGTGGTGTGCATTGCCGGGTTGCAGCAACCGGAGACATGGATCATGCAGGGCACGTCGAGATCGATCATCTTCTCGTAGAGCGGAAACCACGATTTGTCTGTCATCGGCGGCGAGTTGAAATAGCCGCCGGACGGATCGGGATTGAGGTTGCAGCCGATGAAGCCCATTTTCACGCAACGCTCGAGTTCGGCGGCCGAGTTCTTCGGATCGGCGCCCGGCGATTGCGGCAATTGGCACACGCCGACGAAGTTTTGCGGGTAGAGCGAGACGACGCGCGCGATCAAGTCGTTGCAGATCTGCGACCATTCGAGGCTCACGCTCTCATCGCCGATATGGTGCCCCATGCCCGAGGCGCGCGGCGAGAAGATCGTCAGATCGGTGCCACGCTCGCGCTGCAGCCTGAGTTGGTTTTGCTCGATGCTCTCCCGGATTTCATCGTCCGACATTTTCAGCGAGGCGCGCGAGGGCATCGCGGTCTTTTCCGCGGACGTTGCGGCCGCGGTCTGTTCCTTGCGGAAACGA
>Ga0181537_10003190_pt1 | contig 14124 bp, 15 predicted proteins | sample PEATcosm2014_Bin_39_FD_119765 | JGI IMG/M metagenome (GOLD analysis project Ga0181537, IMG submission 119765) | Peatland microbial communities from MTU Mesocosm Facility, Houghton, MI, USA - PEATcosm2014_Bin23_10_metaG | ecosystem: Environmental > Terrestrial > Soil > Wetlands > Peat | place... | reverse complement strand
GGCTGGATGTGGTCATGAACGAGGATCAGGACCGGACCCGAATGGGACACGGGCCGCACAATCTCGCTGTCCTACGCCACATGGCCATCAACGCCATGCAAAAAGAGGGATCGAATGGCTCTTCGCGCGGAAAGTTCAAGCGCGCCGGATGGGACGATGGCTTCCTCTATCGCCTACTGGAGCTATTTTGAAATGCGATTGCCCTGCTGTGGAAGAGGTCCTGTTTCTGTGGGAAACCCACCGCCAGCGCACTTCCGCAAGCTCTTACCCCGATCCCCGCCCAAAACCTAGTCCGGATCAACTCAAATGCCGAGGGATCAGCCCAAGATCCGTCAGCCCATTCACAAAAAACTGCATCGCCAGCGCCACCAGCAACAGGCCCATAATGCGCACCAAAATGCGTATCCCCGTCTCGCCCATCACCTTGCGCACGTAGCTCGCTCCAGCCAGCACCCAGTAGCTCGCCAGGCTGGTCAGCCCAATTGCCCCCAGGATCGCCCCCATCTCCCAGTTCCAGATCGACGGCACTTGCCCCACCAGCACCATCACCGACGAAATCGCCCCCGGCCCGGCCAGCATCGGAATCCCCAACGGCACAATCCCGGCGTCTTCCTTCGCTGTAGCTTCCTCAGTATCCCCGTGCGCTTCTTGAGTCGGAGACCGCTTGGCCTCCAGCATGTCCAGCCCAATCAGCAGCAGAATCAATCCTCCGGCCACTTCAAAGGCGGGCAGCTTGATGCCGAACATCTGGAAGATGTACTGCCCCGCCAGCGCAAAGCTCGTCAGCACAATGAAACACGTGAGCGCGCCCTTCCTGGCCATGCGCTTCCTCCGCGCCGGCTCCAGGCCCGCCGTAATCGCCAAAAAAGATGGGATCGCCGCGAAAGGATCGACAAGAAAGAAGATCGAGCTCAGCGCCAGCACTGAAAAGCGCACCAATGGCGCAGATCCCAACTCGCTCAATGCCACTTCAGCTGGATTGGTCCAAATCACTTCTTGAGGCTAGCCGATTTGCTTCAAACCCGCCACCTCAAACCCTGCGCGGATGTCACCTCGCTTGTCCCCGGATTCAGGGAAAGCGAAAGCTCAACGCAACCGCGAACGCAAGCCCCAAACCGCTCGACCAACTCAATCCGCATGAAGCGTACTATTCGGATCAAGCCGCATCGCGCGGATCGCCGGGATATAGCTTGCCGCCAGCGCAACGCCGGTCAGCACAATTGTCACACCCGCAAACGTAGGCAAATCGGTAGGCGACACGCCGTACAGCAGGCCGGCCATCAGGTGCGCCACAACAAACGCTCCCACCACGCCCACACCCGCTCCAGCACCCGCCAGAACCAACCCCTGACGCAAAACCATCTTGAGAATATTGCTTCTCTGCGCCCCCAGCGCCAGCCGAATCGCAATCTCGCGCGCTTGTTCATTCACCACATAGGAAATGGTCCCGTAGATTCCAAGCCCGGCCAGCAGCAAGGCAGTCCCCGCAAAAAGCGCCACCATTTCCATCGAGAACTTCCTCACCGAAAGCGACGTAGCCAGCACTTCATCCAGTGTCTCCGCCTGAAACACAGGAAGTTCCGCATCGATCGATTGAACCTGCCTGCGCACCTGGTCGGACATGCTGGCCGGATCAAGTTGTCCTCGCAGGAATATCGCCAGATCTTTGGCCGTACGCTGATAGGTGCTCAGGTAGATCTCCGGAATGCTTGGGTCGGACAACGACTCAGTACGCGCGTCCGCAATCACACCGGCTACCGTGAACCAGACCGGCTTGCTGCGGCTGATCTGGAAGTGCTTGCCGACCGGCTCCTGGTTGGGCCACCACGTGCGCGCCGCCGTCTCATTGATCACGGCTATCCGGGGTGTACTCTCAACGTCCTGATCGCTGAAAATGCGCCCCTTCAAAAGCGACATTCCCAGCACATGGAAATATTCGGGGGAAACAATGGCGGCAACAATCAGCGGCGGCTGACTGCCTTTTACCTCCATCCCTTCACGGATCAACGGCACATGGTTCAGATCGGTGCGCCCATGCCCCAGCGGGAGGGCCGCCCGATCGCCGACAGCCACTTCCTCCACGCCCGGCAGCGTCTTGTTGCGGCGGATCATCTCGCGCAGCAGCACCGATTCCTGAGTCGCAGTCCCGTAAATATCCGTCGTGGGATCGTTCGGCACCGGCAGCCACGTTTGAACCGCGATCACGCGCTTCGGATTAAAACCAGGCTGCACCTTATAGAGTTCCCAAAAGCTGCGCAGCAGCAGTCCCGCCGCCACCATCAACACCAGTGAGAGCGCCAGTTCGCTGATCACCAGAGCGCGGCGTGTGCGCGAACGCTGCCTGGAACCTCCAGACCCGCGCCCTTCCTGCCTCAGCGTGCTCGTCAAATCCAGCCGGCTCGCCAGCCATGCGGGAGCAAGCCCAAACAGCGTTCCAGCCGCAACGGAAACCGCAAGCGCAAACACCAGCAAGCCCCAGTTGATCGATATGTCGTTCAGATGCGGAAGACTTTCCGGTATCAGTTGCACCAGAAACTTCCTCGTGCAGAACAGAATCGCAAAGCCACTGATCCCGCCCAGCACAAACAGCACCAGGCTCTCGGTCAAGAACTGGCGGATGAGCCGCACTCTCTGCGCTCCCAGCGCCTGGCGAACCGCGATCTCGCGGCCCCGCGCACTCGCCCTGGCGAGCTGCAGATTGGCGACATTCACGCAACTGATCAGCAGCACCAGCCCCACCGCGCCAAACAGCATAATCAGCGACTGGCGAACATTGCCCACCAGCGTTTCACTCAGCGGAACCAGTCTTACCGTCCACGCGGCTTCCGGCGGATAGTCCTCCGGGTACTGCTTCTTCAGCGCGGCAACCAGCGCGTCGATTCGTCCCTGCGCAGCCGCAACCGTAAGCCCCGGATTCAGCCGCGCAATCGTCGACAGGCCAAGCCTTGCACCGCGCGTTGGAGGCGGCGCAGGATCAGCGGCAAACCCCGCTGCCGCCCACAATTCGCTATTTCTTTCTTCGATCGTCGGCCCCTGATCGCGAAAACCTGCCGGCATCACGCCCACCACGTGATATTCATCGTTGTCCAGGCGCAGCGTTTTCCCCAGAATATTAGGGTCGGCGCCAAAGTCCCTCTTCCACAACCCGTCGCTGATCACCACCTCCAGATTGAAGCCCGGAGTCGTATCCCGAGGGTCGAATACTCGGCCCAGTTGCGCTTCGGCCCCCAGCACCGAAAAGTACTCCGGAGTCACCGGTTTGAAATCGATACGCGCGGGCTGTGCACTGCCGGTAAGGTTCACTGACCCCGTGCCGTAACTCGAGACATATTGGAAAATCCCCGAGCTCTGCAGGTCTCTCATCTCCGGAATCGAGAGCCCCACTTCCTTCGCCCCCACGCCGGGCAAGCTGCCCTCAATGCGCACCAGCTCTCCGGGATGTGGATACGGCAAGGGATGCAGCAGCGTGGCATCGATCACGCTATAAATCGCAGTCGTCGCTCCAACACCCAACGCCGTTGTAGCAATCGCAACAAACGCAAATCCTGGCGATTTATACAGCATGCGAAGCGCGTACCGAAGGTCCTGCAGCACGTTCTCAATCAGCGGAAGACTCTGCTCCGCGTGATGCTCTTCCCTGATCGCCCCACCCACACCGAGCTTTATTGCGGCCCGCCGGCGCGCCTCCGCCGGCGCCATCCCGGCGCGCAGATTCTCTTCTGTCTGGAAAGCAAGATGCTCGGCAATTTCCTCCCGCAGGCGCTCGTCCTCGCGCCGACCAGTGGCAAAATTCGAAACGCGTATCAGGAACCGTCGCAGGAACTTCATGTCCGAACCTCCTTAACAGCCAGTGGCGGAACTCCTGTTTTGAAAGGGCACGACTTTCCGCCGCGGCGGATGCCGAAAATAGTCGAAAAGAAACGATGGGCTTGAGCCCCAGAGGGATGGTTTTCGGCCCATTCGACTTTCACCACAGGCTCTTAACTAAAATCCTCCGCCTTCACTTCAAAAAACCGCGCGATAATCGCCGCCGTTTGTTCCCACTCGCGCCTCTCCGCCTGTAGCTGCTTGCGGCCCGCCGCGGTCAGTCGATAAAACCGCGCGCGGCGGTTATTGTCCGAAGCGCCCCATTCCGACACAATCGAGCCTTCGTGTTCCAGCTTAAGCAGCAAAGGATACAAAGTGCCCTGGTTCACAGCCAGAAGGTCTCCGCTGATCTGCTCAATGCGCCGCGCAATCCCATAACCGTGCTGCTCCCCCAGTACATCCAGTGTCTTCAGCACCATCAGCGCCAGCGTCCCCTGCAATACATCCGGCTTTTCTTTCATCTAAAATTCCACCTTTAGGTTTCCGACATGAATCATGCCACGCTTCCTCTTGGAAAGCAACAGGAATTTTGCAAAGGCAGCCCCATGCAACCATTTGTCCGTTCCCAGTTCCTTCCCTCAGAACTCAGAACTCAGAACTCAGAACTAAGAACTAAGAACTAAGAACTAAGAACTCAGAACTAAGAACTAAGAACTCAGAACTGACAACTCGCTACGCTGGCCTCTGAAACCGCACCACCCGCCGCGCCCCCAGCCAAATCAGCCCAATCACCCCAGCCAAACAAACCGCAGTGCTGATGCGCATACCCAGCAATCCGCCAACCAGCGGCCTCTGCACAAAAAGCGCGTGAATGCCATAACACAGCGCCCCGCCCGCCGCCAGGCTCAGGGTATGCAGCGCGCTCCATCCGTTTTGTCGTGAAAAAAGCGAAACCAGAACCAGGAAGACCGCGTCGATCGCCAGCATCGCACCCACCGCGCCCCAACCCCACTTCAGCGGCGTATACATAACGCCCATGCCCAACACAAACGCAGCACCTCCCGTAATCCATGGGCTGGGCGCAATACCGTCGACCGTGCGCCCTATCAGCGCCGGGATCAAAAACGCACACACCATCACCAAGACGCTCAGAACCGCCACGCCAACAAGCTGCCCAGGGGATGCAACAAACTGGTTCTGCTTGAACCCGATACCGAAGTTCGCAACGGAACCAAGCACGAACACCAGGGCAACCACCGAGTCACCAACCCACCCCAGCCACGGCGCTTCAGCCTCCTCAGGAAACAGCGCCTCCACCAGCGCAATCGAAACGCCCATGCTCCAGAACGTGTGAAGGTTGAACATGAACAACGTCCACCATCCTCCAATACCCAACGCCGGAATATAGGCAGGGTCAAGCAGGTGCCAGTGCTTCTTCAGATAGTCAGGATTGAACAGCGACTGCGTCACCAGGCCTTCGGCAATCAACGTGTACGCCGCGCCCAGCATCAGCATCGTCGGCCAGCCGCGGCCCGTTCGCCGAGCTGTTTCGCGAATCAGCAACGCCCCGCCGCCGTATGCCGGCGCCATTACGATCAGCGCCGACAGCAGCGTTAGCGGCAGATCTCCCAGCAGATACTCCGCCACCAGCGGAGCCACAAAGAACAGCGCAATCACCGCGGAGATCTTTCTCCTGGTCGCAACCATCTTCCCCTCCGTAATCCCTCACCGGCCTCTCCGACCCACGAGGGATGAAACTGTGCCCCATCGGACGTTTTTGTTTTTGTCCGATGGGTGGGAGTCCGCGGAACTCCATGACGGATTCTCTCTTTTGTTGAGCACGCAGTCCTGTTTCTTATCAAGTGGAATGCGCGGAGCCGCTCGATCTAATTGGAGCGTCCCCCTGTAATCACCCATGCCGCAGGCAAGCTTGAACCGCCTGCTTAAAAAAGGCCCGGTACTCTGGTTTGGGCCTGTTCTCCCTCAGCCGGGCAGCCCGCTCATCATCCGGCCAATGGCTCTCGTCGTCATACATCCGTCGGAACCCCTCGCCAATTTCCTCATCGCCATGCGTGAACTCATCGCCCAGGCGCATCCAGCGTCCCACCAGCGCCCTGCCTTCCGCACTGTCCGGCAAGACCTCGCGATCGAGCGCGCTCTGAATATCGGCCATCAATGCCTTCCATCGCGCACCGGACTCCATCTTCTGTTCAGGCGTCAATGCCGCTCGCCGCTCCCGAAGCGCCTCCACGGCCTTCGGACTGTAGTACTTCTCCGTCCAGTCTGTAGCGTCTTGCATGTGTATCTCCTTCAGGATCGTCTGGTAGATCACCCACTCGGGCTCCGCCCCCTCCGCTTCAACTTCCTTGCCGCCCGCCCCTTTGCTGTCCGCAAACTCCAGCGCGCGCCCTAGCGCATGTTCAATCGCCCGCAGAACGCGGCCCAAACCGTCGCGCCGCTCACCCAGTGCCGCCCGCTGCCGCGCCAGTGTCACAGTCAGCGTTTCCGCGCCACGCCAAGCCGGGCTGTTCAGCAGTGTGGCAATCTCGCGCAACTGCAGCCCCAGATACCGCAGCGCCAGAATTCGCTCCAGCCGGCCAAGATCCTCGTGGCAATAGAGCCGATACCCTCGCTCCGAACGATGCGCCGGCGACAGCAGCTTGAGCCGGTCGTAGTGATGCAATGCGCGTACAGTCACGCCGGCAAGTTTTGCGAACTCCTGAATGCGGAAGGTGCTCATGGGTCTCACTTATTGACATCCTTGACCATGACGCAAGGGCAGGGTCAAGCGCCTTTCGAAAAAAAGTAGCGATACGTCGCGATATCAAAAGTAATTGCCTGGCGACGTTGCTGGAGACGCCGCTTGAAGCCACGTACCGGACCCAGGTGTGTATTGCCCCAACCAAGATCAGCCCATAAAAGGAGAAAGATGCTCTAGGTCAGCCTCCTTCGCCCGCCGTGCAAATTCGGCCGTTTCGGGCGAACCGGACCGCCAACTCTTTCTCGTTCCCAGTCCCTAGCTCCTGAATCGCATTCAATGACACATGAACATCACATTAACCCACTTAACACAACATTTAAGTTCCAATCAACCCTTGACATAAATCACGCTTTCGAGACAAAATGGAACATGATTATTCCATTATCATCCTTAATGGAACGTTTATAACCCACGTGGCACCATGACGAAACCAGCAAATCGCACCTACTCCCGCCAGAACATCGAAGCACTCGAACTGCTGGCTCAGATGATTCGCGCCGCCAGAATCGACCGCAAAATGAGCGCACAGGAGATGGCCAATCGCGCCGGCATCTCTCGTCCGCTCCTGCGCCGCATCGAAAGCGCGGACCCAGGCTGCGCCATCGGATCGGTCTTCGAGGTCGCCGTCATCGCGGGAGTCTCCCTTTTCGAAGCCGACCCGGACCGCCTCCAGGCACATCGCGCCGCGTTAACCGAGAAACTCAGTCTCCTGCCCCAGAGAGTTCGCAAACCTGGGAGGGTCATCAAAGATGACTTTTAAGGCGACTTCTAACGACGACTACAAAGAGGCATACGTCTGGATTTGGCTCCCCGGTGACACCAAACCCGTCGTCGCCGGCATCCTGCAGCGCGTGGGAACTCGGCTGCTGTTCAACTATGGCCGCAGCTATCTCGCGCGCGAAAATGCAATTTCCATCTACGATCCTGAACTTCCCCTCCAGCCAGGCGAAATTCCGCTCGCGGACGACCTGTCGATGCCGGGATCGATTCGGGATGCATCCCCCGATACCTGGGGCCGGCGCGTCCTCATCAATCGCAAGCTCGGCGTCACGGGACAAAAGGCTGCCAACCATGACCTGGGAGAGCTGACCTACCTGCTGGAATCCGGGTCGGACAGGGCTGGCGCCTTGGACTTTCAAACCTCGCCATCCAAATATGTGCCCAGAGGAATGGGCCAGGCCTCCCTGGACGACTTGCTGCGCTCAGCCGAACTGGTTGAGAAAGGACTTCCTATCTCTCCCGAGTTGGACAGGGCTCTTCAGCACGGCACATCTCTGGGAGGAGCAAGACCCAAAGCGCTCCTCACATCCGGCGATAAGAAATTCATCGCCAAGTTCTCCATGAGCACCGACATCTACAACGTCGTGAAGGCGGAGTATGCCGCGATGCGGCTGGCAGGTTTGGCGGGGCTCAATGTCTCGCGCGTGCGCATGGAAACCGCGCTCGGCGAGGATGTCTTGCTGGTCGAACGCTTTGACCGCGAACATCTGAAAGGCGGATGGCGTAGAAAGGCGTTCGTCTCGGCCCTCACCATGTTCGAACTCGACGAGATGATGGCCAGACACGCCAGCTACGAGCTGCTGGCCGAGATGATTCGGCGCCGCTTTCAATACCCTCAAGAAGACCTTCGCGAACTATTTGGGAGGCTGACCTTTAACATCCTCTGCGGCAACACCGACGATCACGCACGCAACCATGCCGCCTTCTGGGATGGAAAGAATCTGCATCTCACCCCTGCTTACGATGTGTGTCCCCAGTCTCGACAGGGCGAAGAAGCCGGCCAGGGGATGCGGATCGTGGGCAACAACAATCAAAGCCAGCTAGCCCTGTGTCTCCGGGCGGCTCCGCACTTCCTTCTTTCAGATCGGGAAGCGAGAGCCATCGTTCTCCAGCAAGTCAATACCATCCGGGCACACTGGGATAACATCTGCGATGAGGCTAAATTGTCAACCGTAGACCGCGCGCTCCTCTACGGACGACAGTTTCTCAATCCATTCGCATTCTATGACGCGCCTCAAGAAATCAGATCGGCGGGTCAACTCTGACAGTTCAGGGATGCCCCTCCCGGATAGCAAGATGACCACCTGCATCTTGCCCGCGGTTCTACAATCATCTCTTGCCGCCACCTCTCACCCAGCCCGGCCAACACGACCACATAACCGTAGTGCTCGTCTCGCCGCGAAACCCCCTCAACATCGGTGCGGCAGCCCGCGCCATGGCCAACTTCGGCTTCCGCCACCTCACCATCGTCGCCCCTTACGAGCCAAATTGGCTGGAAACAAAATCAGCCATAGGAGCCGAAGACCTCCTCCAGAACGCCCGCCGAACAGCGACCCTCGCTGAAGCCGTTTCCAATTGCACCCTCGTCGTCGGCACCGGGACCCTAACCTGGCGCAAGCCGGAACAGCAAATCGTCCAGCTCCCTGCTCTCGTACCCCTCATCGACACCGAACTCTCCCAATCCGGCCGCATCGCCATCGTCTTTGGCCCGGAAAAACACGGCCTCACCCGCGACGACCTCGCCCTGTGCCACTGCCTCATAGAGATCCCCACCGATCCCCGCCAGCCTTCCATGAACCTCGGCCAGGCCGTAGCCGTCTGCCTCTATGAGCTCTCAGTCCGGTGCGCAAATCAAGAGACCGCACCCGCCGGCCAGCCCGCCGCCAAACGCAAAGCCTCCGGCAAAGATCTGGAACTCCTCGCCGCCGTAGTGGAAGAGGCGATGGGCGCCTCGAATTACCGCCCTATCGCGAGCTCTGAAGCCAATGCCCGCGAACTGCGCGTCATGCTGCGCCGCCTGGCGCCCGCTGAGCGAGATGCCCGCCGCATCCTCGGCGTCTTCCGGCGCATCCTATGGCGCCTCAAGCAGCCCCGTTAGAGGTTACGCTGGCCGGAAAGTTGTACCCAATCCGCCCTCCGGATCGCAATTCTTTTACGCGGCCACCACATTTTCCTGCTACAGTGGCGCTCAAAGGTCCCATCATGATTTCAGGATTCGTTTGGCTGCGCACAGTGTGCTGGAGTGGGAAATGGTCCCGTTTGCCCGTGCCGGCTGTTTGCGGCGCAGTGATTCTTGCGTTCAGCCTGGCCGCCTGGGGACAAGACGCTCCCGCGCCCGACCAGCAAACCCAGCAAACCCAGCCGCCTCCCCCTGCGGCCGCCCCCGCCAAAGCCCCCACCCCCTCCGCGCCACCTTCGACTCACAGCCAAAACGATACCAGGACCGAAGGAATCACCGAGGACCAGTTGAAAGCATTACTCGTCGGCAAGCCGCTCTATCTCCGCGGCGGCTACCTCGACAACACGCTGAGCTTCAATGAGAACGGCGGCATCATCGGCCGTTCGTCGCAAGGCTCTTACACCCTCAGCGCCGTTGAGATCGAAAAGGTGCGCCTCACCAAGCACAAGGTCGAACTGGAAGGCGCGCGCTACGGTTTGCACTTTCTCGGCGCCCTCCCCTATGAGGACCCCACCAAGGCACTTGACCGCGTAAAAATTACCCCAAAAAAGAAAGTCGTCAAGATCACCATCGACCGCGAACTCGTCGTAACGCCAAAGAAGAAGAAGGAGAAGGAGAGCAAAGGCAGCGCCCAGAAAGCCAAGCCTCCAGCCACAGTCGCAGCCGCTTCCCAACCCGCCAGTCCGTCCGCGACTCCGCCCGCGCCCGCCGCCCCGGAATCCTCCGACCCCGAAAACACCGACGCGGACCAGGCAAAAGCCGAAATGGCCGCGGCCCCCGCATCAGATCGCCCCGCCGACCCCAACAGCGTCACCACCACCCTTTCGCCGGCCCATGCGAACAGGGTCCTCAAAGACGCCTTAGACAAAATCTTCGCCTCCGGTCTCGACGACCGCATGATGTCCGCCATGCCCGATTTCTGGAAGTTCTATTACCAGGCCGTCGCCGCAAAGTCCGACTACAAGCCCTCCGACGCCACCGTGCTGCGCCAGAATACCGTCGACACAAAGGCCAGACTGGTCTCAAAATTTGAGCCCGAGTCCAACGAGTGGGCGCAGGCCAACGGCGTCGCCGGCATGGCCCTCTATCACACCGTCATCGGCGCTGACGGCAAGCCGGGAGAAATTGCCGTAGCCCGCCCCATCGGCTTCGGCCTCGACGAAAACGCGGTAGAAGCCATTCGCAAAGCCTCGTTCGAGCCCGCCACAAAGGACGGAAAACCGGTTCCCGTCATGCTCGACCTGGTCGTGCAGTTCCGCATTTATTCCCACCGGACCGCAGCCTCCGGCAAGTCCGGCGAAGACGAAGGCTCTGGCCAAAAGCAGCTTCCGGGCCCCTACAGCCTCAAACCCGCGAATCAATAACTCGCCCGCGTCCTTCGAACCAGGGCCCGTTAATACCACCTCGGCCAGGTTCTACTCCTCCCGCCGGATAATCTCCTCCATCTTCGGTTTGTGCTTGGCCTCCCGCCCGGTCCGCGGCTCCGTGTCCACCACGCGCGCAGGTTTAGGCTGGCCCACGCGCTCGCGTGCGTTGGCCTTCACAGCCTTTGTTGCCGAAAATCGGGGTAGCTTGCGTTTCGCCATGGCAAGCATGAGTATGGAATAGATTGACCCGGAGCGAAAGAGGGTGCGGAGAAAATCATCCGAATCGGCAGTCGGAACCAGTTTTGAAAGGGCATCGCTTTTCTCGCCGCGGCCAGCGGAAAAACTCATCGGAAGAGCCACTAACGTGTCAGGGCACGACTTCACAGCTCGGTGAAAAACTCATGGGAACATCCAAGAAGCGTCAGGGCATGACTTCAGTCGTGCCGTATGTCGCACAAAATAAAGGTCGGGCTTTAGCCCCTGCGGGATGTTTTTGTCAGCCTCGACGCATAATCTGCCTTCTTCCGCAGCCTCCTCAGCCGCCGAGGAAGTTCTTTCCGATGATTAGATCGAAATCGGTTCTTTTACCCCTGGAATGCCCCTTGCACGCCGGGCGAGTTTCCTGAAGGATTGAAAACTATGGAAGAGCGCGAATTTTTCATCGAAACAACCGAACCCCGGAAGCACACCATCACCTGCCCCAAGTGCGGCCAGGCCGCCGAGTACCAGGTCTCCTGGGTAGTCCGCCGCAAGCGGCCCCAACTCCCCCGCGGAGCCGACGAGCGCGACCGCGCCCGATTCGCCAAGGCCCAGTCCTACATGGTTCGCCGCGACGACAAACTAGCCTGCGCCAACATCCGCTGCCGCAAACCCTTCGAGATCACTTCCCTCCAAACCATAGCCTTCCTGTCGGAATAGACCGTCGGGCGCTTCATCCCGACACACGACCCAGCGGTAGGTCAGGGCTTTGATTCCCGGGTCTAAAAAACGAGGCCTGAGGTAACAGGTCTTTTCTCCGTCCTGGTACGCTTCAGTTCCATCTTGGGCGAGTCGGGAATTCATCGAGGGATGAGGGGCGAATAGCAATCGAAACTGTGATACTTTTTGAATTTGGAAATCATTACAAAGCGTAAAGTGCTGTATGATGACTTTACGTACCATGCGAGGTGAATCGTGCGATTCTCGGTTCCCCACCCAATCCCGTACCAAGGCAGCAAACGGCGGCTTGCGACTGCGATCTTGAGCCACGTTCAGACAGGGCGCTTTGACAGGCTTGTTGAGCCCTTCGCCGGTTCTGCCGCGGTTACGCTCTCTGCTGCAAAATGGAAGAAGTTCAGACATTTCTTAATCGGTGATCGCTTGGAACCGCTTGTGAGGCTTTGGCAAGCGATTATCGAAAACCCAGAGAGCATTGCGGACGAGTATGAACACCTTTGGAAAAACGAACGCAACAGGCCAATAGACGAGTTCTACGATGTGCGCTCCCAATTCAACGAGGATCGCGACCCTGCGAAACTTCTCTACCTACTTGCAAGATGCGTGAAAAATGCGGTGCGTTTTAACCCATCAGGTGAGTTTAATCAGTCCCCGGATAAGCGACGGACGGGGACCCATCCTGACGCGATGAGGAAGGAATTGTTCGCGGCAAATCGATTGCTTCATGGGAGGGCGCATACTGTCTGCGCTGACTTTATCGAAGTTCTTAGGCGTGCTGAGCCTGGAGACTTTTTCTACTTGGATCCCCCGTATCAGGGTACAAGCGAAGGTCGTGATTCCCGGTATATCGGCGGAGTTACACGCGAGCGGATGATCGAAGGACTGAATGTCCTCAATGAGCGCGACATTCCTTTCATATTGAGCTACGACGGTTCCTGCGGGGATCGCACCTACGGGGACCGGTTGCCGAGGGAAATCGCGTCGCGAATTTTGCTGGATGTTGGGAGGTCAAGCCAAGCAACATTGAATGGCCAAGATCAAGTGACCATTGAATCGCTTTACGTTTCTCATAACGTTGTCCCTGCTACTTCTGACGACCGGATGATGGACTTGCGCCAGTTCGATGAGCAACTCTCTATGACCCAATTATTACTTTGATCTCGTCCGCGATTGATCTCTTGTTTCGGTCGGCGCTGTGTTTCAATCGTTCGAACGAGTTCACTTCCCCACCCTTCCACACGATATCCACTCGTCTTTCCGGTTGCATTGCAACATGGGTATACGATTCAGGATTCGCCCAGTAGCATGAGAGGCAAGTGTCAAAATCCTTGAGCTTAAGCCAATTCTCGCAGTGCTCGCATGCCCATGATTTCTTCCGATTGCACGCACCATCGAGCAACTGGTACGGATCGGTTTCATCGCGCTGTGACTCGCCCGCAACCTGAAACGGGATTCGATGGTCAACTTGGATGTTGTGTACGGCTCCGCATAGGTTGCATATGGCACCCTTGCGCTTGATGATTGCATCGCGTTCCTTCTTCGCGAGAACTACGCGCCCCGTCAGATTGGGGTCAAGCTCGCGTTCGTCAAACATATATGCAGCTATCGTTTGACCGTCGGCTCGCTTAGCCTTTATCCGCGTGAGGGCGAAACCGAGTTCAACCGCGTCACGCGCCGCGCGCGGAGGATGGTCATACCCAGCTTCCTTGAGTTGAGTGGTCGAGATGCTTCCATCTTTGACAATTGCATCGAGGACGTAACGTGCGCGCTTATTTGTGACTTCATTGACGCGCTGAAGCAGCTTCGCAGGCACTGGTTTTCGCTCAGTCATCGAAGAACTCCTTCGGGGAAACCCCCAACGCCACCGCGATCAAATGGATATTAACGAGGCTGATGTTGCGCTCGCCCCGTTCCACGCTGCCGACGTATGTTCGGTCAAGGTCGCACTTGTAGGCCAACTCTTCCTGCGAGAGTCCTTGCTGTTGGCGAAGCGCGCGCATCCGCGATCCGAATTGCTTTTGAGCTGCCGCAGCTCGATTGGAGTTCATTGCTGCAATCGAAACAGCCATGGCGACAATAAGTCTACGGACTTTACGGCTCATTCCTTGGAAGGTAGCGAGAACGTTAAGAGCGTGCTTCCCCTAGCCCCAAATCGTCTACCCTAAACCTACGTCATGTACTTCCCCCAACCCCACGTCGCACGCCGCCACCTCAACAATCAGCGCCCCCACTCGCCCCACACGCCCAGCCCGCCAGAACCAGCCGAATCGCCCCTAAGGAGGTAGCCCATAGCC
>Ga0181537_10003189_pt1 | contig 14130 bp, 17 predicted proteins | sample PEATcosm2014_Bin_39_FD_119765 | JGI IMG/M metagenome (GOLD analysis project Ga0181537, IMG submission 119765) | Peatland microbial communities from MTU Mesocosm Facility, Houghton, MI, USA - PEATcosm2014_Bin23_10_metaG | ecosystem: Environmental > Terrestrial > Soil > Wetlands > Peat | place... | reverse complement strand
GCACCGCGAACGGCACCTACACGATCACCAACGGGATTCTCAAGAACGGCGATCTGGTCGTGAACGCGCCTACCATGACGGTGACCGGCGCGGGAACCGTCGACATGCCCAGGCAGACCGTCGACTACAAGGTCAAGGCGGCGCTGGCGGGCGCCCTCACCGTGCCGATCAATGTGACCGGGCCGTGGGACGCGATCGATTACACCCCCGATCTGAAGGGATTGCTGACCGAAAATGTCGGCAATGCCGGAAAACTGGTGGGATCGGGAGTCAAAGGCGTTGGAGGCGCGGCCGGCTCGGTCACCGATAAGTTGAAGGGGGGACTGGGCAAGTTACTCGGTCAATGAGTCGCGGTCCGAAGCCTCCTCAACCGCCCGATCCCGCGACCACGCAGCGATAGGTCAAAAGCGACCATTGCTGGAAGACCTGGCTGCGGAACTCCAACGGTCTCTCCTTGCCGACGAAGGAGGGCACTTTGCCGCGGTTGGCGCAGTAATACCGCGCCGCCACCGCCGCGTCCTCGGAATCGGGGCCGAATGTGGTATCCGAGACCACCACGACAATCGTATCGCTGCCGAGCATCTTGCCGTCGGCGCCTGAGGTCGATGGAGCCATTGGCGTGCCGGCATCGTCCGCCGCGAGCGGCCCCAGGCTAACCAACAGTGCCAGGCCAACGAATGCGGGCAGGATCAGGGTGTGTTTCATCGGAATCGATGCTCCTCACAACGGGTGGCGTTGCACGCTAACCATGAGACTGATTCGACGCAACTGATTGGTGCATAGCAGCAATGCACCTTTGCCGGATATTGTGTGATGATTGCACTTGCTCCGAACCGTGGAATCGTTAAATTTTGGCGCTGCAACATGGTCATCGGTCTTCGACCGGTAGTGTTGCCTTTCTTGGACGTTTCCTCCCTAAACTCGGGCCGGTGGCAACACCGGCCCCTTTCTTTTGGCCCTTTCGGCGGTCGGCTAGGCGCCCGTGCCTTCGTCCGAACGCGCCATCATGCCAGGTTCCTTGCTGACCGGCGGGGCGGCGCTGGCGTCGCCCAGCGACCGGTGCATGATCACCACGTCCATCCAGCGGCCGAATTTGAGGCCCACCCCCCGCAGCACACCCTCCTGGCGAAAGCCGAGTCGCCGATGGAGCGCGATCGACGGCAGATTGGCCGAATCGCCGATCACGCCGATCATCTGGCGGTAGTCGAGCGCGGTACACCGCTCGATCAATGTCGCCAGCAGGGCGACGCCGATGCCCTGATGGACGACGAACGGCGCCACATAGATCGAATCCTCGATGGTGAACCGATACGCCGAGCGCGGCCGGAACTGGTGGGCGTAGCAAAATCCCAGCACCTCGCCGTCGATTTCGGCCACCAGGTAGGGCAGCTTCTGGGACTGCACCGCGTCAAAGCGCGCGCGCATCTGCACGATGGTCGGCGGAATCTCCTCGAACGACGCGGTGGTGCGCAGAACGTAATGCGCGTAGATGGTCTGGATCGGCTCCAGATCGTTATGGGTGGCGTCGCGGACCAGCACATCGGCCCGGGCCGTCGGCGTTTTGGCCGCGCGCCGCGGGGTGGCGACACGGACCTTCACGAGGCCTTACCAGTCTTCGTCTGGACCGGCGCGCTGAATCCCAGTTCGCCCGGAGTCAGTGCCGCCAATGCGGCCACCACCTGGCCGAGGTCCGACTGCAGCCGCGCGAAGCCGGGCCGGCGGCGATGGGTCGACTCATCCATGTAAAGCCGCCGGTTGATCTCGATCTGCAACGCGTGAACGCCTTCGATCGGCCGGCCGTAGTGGCGCGTCGTGTGGCCTCCCGAATAGGGCGTATTGCGAACCACCCGATAGCCCAGGCGCTCGAGCGTCGCCTCGGCGGCGACGATCACGGGCCGCGCGCAGGAATTGCCGAAACAATCGCCGAGCACGAAATCGACCCGCGGCGTGCCCAAATCGGTATCGGCCGGACCGCCCATCGACGGCATCGAATGGCAGTCGACCAGGATGCAGTGCCCGAATTCCCGGCGCGTATCCTCCACCAGTGTGGCCAGGGCGGCATGATAGGGGCGGTAAAGCCGCTCGACCCGGCGCAACGCTTCGGCGAACGATAGCTTGGAGCGATAGATCTCGACCCCCGATGCGACCACGCGCGCGATGGTGCCCAGCCCGGCGGCGACACGCGGGCTGTCGGTATTGACATAATCGGGCAGGGGCTCGTCGAACATCGCCGGATCGAGTTCCCATGCCTCGCGGTTGGGATCCAGCAGGGCGCGCGGAAACAGCGCCTTCAGGAGCGGCGCGCCCAGGGCCGGGGCGGCGGCGAACAGGTCGTCGACGAAGGCGTCCTCGCTTTTGCGCAGGCTGACTGGGTCGAGCGCCGAAGCGGCAATGAAGTCCGGAGGGTAGTCGCGCCCGCTATGCGGCGAGGCGAACACCAAGGGCACGCGCTGCCGCACCGGCGCTTCGATCTTCAGCACCTCTCCCGGCGCGCCATCCGTGGACCGAATCTCGACGAAGGCCGGCTTGTTCATGGCACCAGTTTGCGGCAAAAGCCTGGGGGTTGCCAAGGCGTCCGGTTGGGCATACAACGCTCGCCTCGCGGCGGAACCGCCGTCGAACGGTGCGGGCGCTTAGCTCAGCGGGAGAGCACTACCTTGACATGGTAGGGGTCACTGGTTCAATCCCAGTAGCGCCCACCATCGAAAGTCCGGCGGATAGGGGCTTTCGAGAATCCCGCCGATGTTCTCACCTTGGCTCGTCTGCAGAACGGTGCAGCAGCCTGTCGGAGTTTGGGACCAAGAGTGTCCCAAATCTGGCCCTACCAATTCCTCATACCTTCAGGATGGTGTGATGGCAAAACGCTGTGCGATTTAGCAAGCCGCGAACTGATCGGCGAGGGCACAGTAGTACCAGCGGGTGAGTGCGTCGTCGAAACGGGTCGAGAGCAAGGGAGTCCCTACCGCACAATGATCGCGTTTCTGAGTTCGAGCGGACCGTCGATCTTATCCAGCGGCTCGATGCCGCCCCCGGTTCCACGTACCACCACGGTACCGTATCCGAACACACGGCCGGCAATCGACTGATCGACATCGACGCTCTCGACTTTGTCCATGTTCATCTCGACGGTGCGGCGACGAATGAAGCCACGCTTGTAGATGACGCGCCGGTTCGTGACCGCGATCTCGGTCGTCCACCGCTTGAACCCGGAACGAGCGACGCTGAGAAGGCCGAACACGCCCGCGAGCGCGGCGACGCCCAGCACAATCGGTGCGTCCTGCGCCGGCACGATGTGTGACAGGAAAAGCGCCACCGCGCCGACGATCAACAGCAACACACCCGGGATGAATACGATCCGGGATATTTTGCTCAGGTGCTTCACGGTTTCGTCGGGTTGAAGGACTCGATTGACGTAGCTGCCCATTCCAACGCCCTTCCTCGATCCAGCGCGACCTTCAACGTACCATGCTAGGACCAAGTGGCACGAACCACCGCGCCGAACCGCGCCTCAGTTGTCTACCTGACCCTCGGAGGGCTTGTCACGGCGCAGCTCATCGACCGCCTTGGCATGTTCGGGCAGATCGAACGCGAAGGACTCGGTGACCCCCGATCGGCTGGGGATCGTCACCGCGATCTCGTCGGCCCGCACGGGCAGCGCATGGCCGATGGCAGCAAGAGCCAGTGCCAATGTCACCGCGACGCCGATCTTCATCCCATGATCATAGGCGGGTTTTCACGGAGCCGACCCAGTTTCGGTTCGGGCGTGCCCGGATCGCGCGAGATGCAAGCGTGCTCAAAGTCCGTCGTGACCGACCGTTTCGGATTGTATTGTCCGTCGCTCGCGCGCAACATCATAGAAGAGCGACGCAGAGGGGTTGGTGCTCGAAACGCTCCCGACTCATTCGACCGAATAGTTGGGGGCAAGTGATATGAGGATCAGTAGCGTCGTGGCGACCGCTTCAGTCGCCATCTGCCTTACCGCTACGGGCGCGTTTGCCAGCACCGTCTATGACTTCACCGAGACCTTCCAATCCGGCTTCAACAGCGTCACCAACTCGCTCATTCCGCCGGTTGTTACTGGGTCATTCACCGGAACGGCGAATGGCGATCTGATCACGAATCTTTCTGACATATCGGTCAGCATGAACGGCGTTGCGCTGAATGGCAGCGGCAATTTGTACGCCTCTTCGTACCAATTGATCGGTAGTTACTATTATTGGCAGACCGGAGGTGCAGTGGCGTCCTTCGATGGCAAGCAGAACGATTTCATCTTTATCGATTCCGACTTCCCTAACAACACCAACTATACGAATTACTTCTATGACCTCTCAGGGATTTCGCCTGGGGAGTCGCAAGTGGATAGATTCACCAACAGTTCCGAGGCTTACGGAGATACCGTCGCCAGTTGGAGCGTCGCCGCAGTTCCGCTTCCAGCCGCGCTGCCGCTGTTCGGTGCGGCGGTTGCCGGGTTTGCGGTCTGGGGTCGCCGTCGCGCCAGGAAAGTGGCCGCCTGACGGGCGTCGTCGATCGGCCCGCTGCTAACCCGTGATATGATCGAGCGACCTGGTTCAATCCCAGTAGCACCCACCATCGCACTCAATAACCCACGGCCGCTCCCGCCGGGCCGCGCGGATCGGCGAAACCGAACAGGCGAGGGTGCGCTTCCTGCGCCACGCCGATATTCGCCGCCCGCAAATCCGCGCCGCCCACCAGTATTCCCGCGGCCACGCTCGGCGCCTCCAGCTCCTTGATCTTGTAGCCCTCGGTGGCGAGTTCCGCCGCTACTTCGGGCTTCAATGCCCCTTTCTCGGCGAACAGAATGTCGGGCAGCCACTGGTGATGGATGCGCGGCGCGGCGATCGAGGCGGCGATACTCATGCCGTGGTCGACCGTGTCGACGATCATCTGCAGCACCACGGTGATGATGCGCGAGCCGCCGTGGCTGCCGATCACCATCACGGTCCGATCGTCGCGGACCACGATGGTCGGGGTCATCGACGACAGCGGGGTCTTGCCGGGCGCAATGGCGTTGGCCTCGCCCTGCACCAGCCCGAAGAAATTGGGCGTGCCCACCTTCGCGGTGAAATCGTCCATCTCGTCATTGAGCACGATGCCAGTGTTGCCGGCGATCACATTGGCGCCGAACAGGCCGTTGAGCGTGTAGGTCACCGACACCGCGTTGCCGGCGGCATCGACGATGGAATACTGGGTCGTGTTCGATCCCTCGTGCGGCGTCCTGGCCGGCACGACCGAAACACCGGCATGGCGTCGATCGATGCGGGCGCGCAGTTTGGCCGCGTATGCCGGATCGAGCAGGTGCGCGATGGGATTGCGCACGAAGTCGGGATCGCCGAGGACATCGTTGCGGTCGGCATAGGCCAGCCGCATCGCCTCGGCCAAATCGTGCACTTCCTCGGCGGAATGAAAGGCCAGCTGGCCCAGCGGGAAGCCTTCGAGGATATGCAGCGATTCGCACAGGGTGACGCCTCCCGCACTGGGCGGCGGCGCGGAGACGACGCGGTAACCCCGATAGGTGCACGAGATCGGCCGCAGCTCGCGCACGCGGTACCGCGCGAAATCGGCCAGGCTGAGAATGCCGTGATTGGCCGCGCTGGCCGCGACGATGGCTTGGGCGATCGGCCCGCGATAAAAACCGTCGGCGCCGCGCCGCGCGACGAGGCGGAGCGATGCCGCGAGCCGCTTTTGGATCAGCCGGTCGCCGCTGCCATAGGGAAGTCCGTTCGATTTGAGGAACTGCGCGGCCAGGTTGGGGTGGGCGCGGAAGTATTCGCCGTTGTCGATGATTTTGATGTCGGCGTCGGTGAGGACAAAGCCGCGTTCGGCCAGGTCGATGGCCGGCGCGAGCAGCGCCTCGCGCGTCATGGTGCCCCATTTGGAGCGCGCGGCCTCGAGGCCCTTGACCGTTCCCGGCACCCCGACCGACAGGTAACCGTCGGTCGAGAGTCCCGGCACCACCGCGCCGCTCGCGTCGAGATACATATCGCGCGTGGCGGCCAAGGGCGCGCGTTCGCGGAAATCGAGGAATGCCTCGTGGCCGTCGGCCAGGCGCAGCGTCATGAAGCCGCCGCCGCCGATATTGCCGGCCGACGGGTACACCACGGCCAGCGCGTAGCCCACGGCGACGGCGGCGTCGATGGCATTGCCGCCGCGCTTGAGGATGTCGACCCCGACCTCGGAGGCAAGGCGGTGCGCCGTGACCACCATCCTGTGCTCGCCCATGACCGCATCGGGAGGGGCGGAATTGTCCGCCCAGGCAGCGGCCGCCCACCAGCACAATGCGATGGAAGCGGCCGCGCATCGGGGAAGCTTCATCCGCGTGAGAGAATGCCGGCGTTTAAGCACGGGGGTCCTGACGCTTCCGTCCTCAATCCTGGCGCCGCGCGTACACCGGTTGGCCGTTGTGCCAGACATACATAACGAAGGTCCGGCCGGCGCGATCGCCCTTGCTGTTGAACTTCAGCGTGCCGGCCGCCGTCTGGAACCGGAAGGTGCGCAGCCCGGTCGCGACTTTGGCCGGGTCGAGCGTTTTCAAGCGCCCGACCGTTTCGGCCCAAACCTGGACCGCGGCGTAAGCGTAAAATGTGTAACCCTCGGGCTCGAAGGATTGTTTGCTGAAGTATTCGACCAGGTCCGAATTCGCGAGGTCGAGCTTGGGATCGGCGCCGAAGGTCATCAGCGTGCCCTCGCCGGCTTCGCCGGCGGTTTCCCAGAATTTCGGATCGTTCAGACCGTCGCCGCCGATCAACAATGCCTTCAATCCCTGTTCGCGGGATTGGCGGGCGATCAGCCCGGCTTCGGTATAGTAGCCGCCGAAGTATAGGTACTGGGCGCCGGCCGATTTCAAACGCGCGATCAGATCGCCGAATTCCTTCTGCCCCGGGTCGATCTCCTCATAGGCGACCGGATTGAAGCCCTTGGCCTCGATCGCGGCCTTGAATGCCATCGCCAGACCCTTTCCGTAGGTCTGCTTGTCGTCGACGATGGCGATCCTCTTCACGCCCTTGTTGATGAGGGCGATATAGTCCGCCGCGGCCGGACCCTGGTCGTCGTCGCGGCCGCAGACGCGGAACACGTTGGTCAGGCCGCGTTCGGTGAATTCAGGATTGGTCGTCGAAGGCGATATTTCGACGATTTGCGAAGCGGCGTAGACGACCGAAGCCGGAATCGAGGCGCTCGAGCAGACATGCCCGACCACCAGCGAGACCTTCTGCGCCGCCAAATCCTTGGCCACGGCGACCGCCCGTGCCGGGTCGCACGCATCGTCGCCGATCACCGTGCGCAGATTCATGCCCAGCAGCCCGCCCTTGGCGTTGACGTCCTCGATCGCCTTTTCGCCGCCGCGCCGGATTTCCTCCCCGTAGGCGGCGTCCGTTCCGGTCATCGGGCCGGCGATGCCCACCACGATGTCGGCCCGTGCCCACGCCATCGGCGTCGCGGCCATCGCGGCCGCAAGGTACATGGATAGCCATCTGCTCATGACCGGGATCCCGCGTTGGACGGCCGCCAAAAAGCGAGTTTATGCGACCGGCGAGCAACTCGCCAGCGCGGAGCCGGCGGCGGTACCTACCGCTCGCGCCACCCCATCAGGCCGACCCGTTCATAGAGCCAGGGATATTGGGTCGACATCTGCCGCACCCGCGTCACCCGGAAGGCGAACAGCAGCATGGCCAGCAGCCAGATGCTGTCGATCAGATATCCCGATAGCAGGAACAGCCTTCCGTCGAACAGGGCATAGACGAGAAACCGGTCGCCGCAGCCCAGCAGCAAAGCGTAGGGAAAGACGTGCCATATCGGCCGCCATGTCGCAGCCAGCGCCTGCCCGGTCAGGAACGCGCAGGCGCCCATGAAGATCAGCGTGATGCCGAGCGTCACGCCCGGCGTGGTTCCCATCACCGCCTCGAACGAGCTCATCAATGGGCTCCCTCGGCCTGCGTCCCGCCGCCTTCGAGGTAGGCCGCGCGCACCCCCTCGTTGGCCAGCAGCTCGGCGCCGGTGCCGGTCATCGTGATTTGGCCCTGCACCATCACGTAGCCTCGATGCGCCAGCCTGAGCGCGTGGTAGGCGTTTTGCTCGACCAGAAACACCGTGACTTTCTGCTCCCGATTGATCTCGCGGATGATCTGGAAGATGTGGCGGACGACCAAGGGCGCCAGTCCGAGACTCGGTTCATCGAGCAGCAACAGGCGCGGCCGGCTCATCAGCGCCCGCCCGATCGCCAGCATCTGCTGCTCGCCGCCCGACAGGGTGCCGCCGCGCTGGGTCAACCGTTCCTTGAGCAGCGGGAACAGCGTCAGCACCCGCTCGAGGTCCTGATCGAAATGGGTTCCGTCCGTCGCCACGGCGCCCATGTGCAGATTTTCCAGCACCGTGAGGCGCGGGAAGATGCGGCGCCCCTCCGGCGCATGGGCGATGCCGCGCCGCACGATCTGAAAGGTCGGCATGCGCGCCAGTTCGACGCCGTCGAAGACGATGCTGCCGCGGGTGGCGCGGGGCTTGCCGCAAACGGTCATGAGGAGGGTGGTCTTGCCGGCGCCGTTGGCGCCGATCAGTGTCACGATCTCGCCCTCGGTCACGTCGAGGTCGATGCCGCGCAAGGCCTGAATGCGGCCGTACCCCGATTCGAGACCGCGCACGCTCAGCATCAGTGCTTCCCCCGATCCGCGGCCACGGCGTCGGGCAGCGCCTCGTCCTCTTCGGCGCCGAGATAGGCGCGGATCACGCGATCGTCGGAGCGAACCTGGGCAGGCGATCCGTCGGCGATCAACGAGCCGTGATCGAGCACGACGATGTGGTCGGATATGCCCATGACCACGCTCATGTCGTGCTCGATCAGCAGAATGCTGACTCCGGTGTCGCGCCGCACGTCGAGAAGCAGTTGATTGAGCTCATGCGACTCGCGCGGATTGAGGCCGGCGGCCGGTTCATCGAGGCACAGCAAAGCCGGCTTGGTGCACATCGCGCGGGCGATCTCGAGGCGGCGCTGCGAACCATAGGGCAGCGCGCCCGCGACGATGTCGGCCTGCGCGGTCAGCCCCACCCGCTCGAGCCACACCTTGGCGAATTCGACGGCCGCGCGCTCGGCGCGGCGATAGCGGCCAAATCCAAGCAGGCCCGCAACCGTGAACAGGGAGGCATTCATCAACACGGTGTGCTGGGCCACGATCAGGTTCTCGAGCACGCTCATGCCGGCGAACAGGCGGATGTTCTGGAACGTGCGCGCCACGCCGGCCTCGCGCGCGATGCGGAACCCTTCCATCCGTTCGAGCAGGTAGGTCCGGCCGTCTTCCCGCTCAAGCGCGAGGCGGCCGACGCGCGGCTTGTAGAAACCCGTCAGGCAATTGAACACGGTCGTCTTGCCGGCCCCATTCGGCCCGATGACCGCGGTGATTTCGCCCCTGCGGGCCCTGAACGAGACATCGTCGATGGCCAGCAATCCGCCGAATCGCATCGACAAATGCTCGACCGTGAGGAGCGGCGGGTTCTCGCTCATTCAGCAATCCTCGCCGCGGGCGCCAATGATCGGCCCTAAACGACGAATCGATGATTGGGAAGAGTCGTGCGTCAAGGGATGCAGCACATCCAAAGGTTGGACGCGGTCTTGACCGGACTCGCCGCGGTCGTCTGCTTCATGGGCTCCCCCTTGAGCCGCGACTCCCACGTGACGCCGTGCGCAGGTCGCGAATCGACGGTAACCGATGGGAAAGGGCTGTCAAGCACCATTGAGCAGTCGCAATATGTTCCGCCCGCTTCCCACTAGGCTATTGGCAGTTCGGACGCCCACGGGCATCATCGCCGGCGGCGGAACGGCGAGGTCGATGGATCATATTCTCTGGATTTTGCTGGTGGTCGCCCTGGTCGCGGTACTGGGCGTTTTGATCACCGGCGTGACCATCTTCGCCCGGGGCGGGGAAACCAACCGCCGTTGGGGTCATTTCATGCTCAATCTGCGGGTTGCGACCCAAGCGGTCGCCGTATTGATCCTCGGCGCTATACTTCTGTTGCACTGGCTGAACGCGCCAGGCCACTGAAGCGCTTCGTTCGACGGCAATTGAAAACGAAAACGCCGACCATTGCGTGGTCGGCGAACGGGCGGCTCAGTGGACGAGGAGGGTGAGCGGCGGCCGGTCGACCGCCGCTTCCCGCGAACTGACGATTACGACGACTTCGCCGGAGCGGCCATCTTCTTCTTCATCTTCTTTGTAGTCTTGGCCTTTTTCATTTTCGACTTCTTCACAGTCTTCTTCTTCATCGTGTCGGACTTAGCAGCCGGCTGGTCGGCGGCATAGGCGGTGACGGCCGAACCGGCCACGGCCGCAGCCAGAATGGAAGCCAGCACAGCAACTCGAATGCGCATCATAGACAGGGTACCCCCTCGTTCAACTGATCGGCGGAAATGCCGGTTTTTGGGTAGCCGGAGAATGCGGCCGAATTAGGGCGCCGGTCAATGCCATTTCTCGAATTTTCGCCGCAATTTCTTAATCTTGATCGAACTTCCTGATACATCTGTTCGGGTTCAGCGAAGGCCGAGAATCGCGAGGCTGACGACACCGATCGCCACGCAATACCAGGCGAAGGGATCGAGCGCCTTGAACTCGTGACGACGAAAGTAACGCATCAGAAACGCAGTGCTGAGAAACGCCGCGACTCCGGCGATCACGCCGCCGATGATCGCCAGTTCCATCGTGCCGGGCGCGACGCCCTGGCGCATCAGTTTGGGGATTTCCAACACGGCCGCGCCGAGAATCACCGGCGTGGCGATCAGGAACGAAAAGTGGGCCGCGGCGCCGTGGCTCAACCCCGCCACCAAGCCGCCGACCAAGGTTGCGCCCGAGCGCGACAGTCCGGGCAGGAACGCCAGGCATTGCCACAGGCCGATCATCAACGCGCCGCGCGGAGTCAATGAACCGGCCTCGGCCGCCGCATCGACGGGAAGCTGGGCCGCGGCCGCGGCGCGCCGACGCCGCAGGCGCTCGCCGGCATAGAGCAGCACCCCGTTGGCGATCAGCAGCGCGGCGGCGATCGGCGGCTTGCCGAACAATTCGCGCAGCGGCTTTTCCAATACGAAGCCGATGACGATCGCAGGAATGGTCGCGATCACGATCAGGGCGATCGGACGGAGCCGGGCCCGCCAGTCGCCGCGGCCGATATGGACGAGCGCGCCCAGGATTCCCAGCCAGTCGCGCCAGAAGTAGAGCAACAAGGCGGCCGCGGTCCCCAGATGCAAAACCACCAGGAATGGCAGGAAGGCCGGGGCTCGCTGGTCGATGGACAGGCCCAATACGGCCGGCAGGATCACGGCGTGCCCCAGGCTGCTGACCGGAAACAATTCTGTAACACCTTGAAGAAGCGCAATAATTACAACGGCGATGAGTGACATGGGAACCCTGTAGCACGGCCTCGGTGGCGCCACCCTAGTCGATTGCGCCCAGGACGGGAATGGTTTGACACAATCGACTCAAACCCCTTGTTTATTCATGCAAAAGCCTGTATTTATGGAGACTGGACGTGGAGGCCAGAATGGACGTGTCCAGTGCGTCCTCAAGCGTCGGCCTGCAAAGCTTGCAAGTGAATACGCAAGCTGAAATGCAAGCCGTAGCGCAACAGATGCAGCAGGAACTCGCGCTCATCGAAGCGATGGCGGGGGCCGCCCCGATTCTTGCGTCTCCTCCGCCCGGCGTCGGCACTCAAATCGACATCCAAGCCTGACGTTCGTACCCGCGTTAGCTCGCGCGCGGTCGCTCGACCAGCGGCGCGTTTTGTCCGAGCGTGACCGCGCGAAATTCGACACTCGTGCCGCCCGATCCGAAATCCCGTAGCGGTCGCCCCGCCATGATCGAGGGCGTGCGTTCGTAGAGTCGATAGACGATCTGCGGCAACCAACTGCGCTTATCGGGATCGCGTTCGGCGGCGTGCTGGTAGTCCGAGCCGCTGGCAAAGAATTGGGCGTCGCCGCCATGCGGCCCGACATGGACCACCACGGCCATCGGATGGCCGGGATGGCGCAAATACTCGTCGCCCGCGCGAACGGTGAGTTTGCCTTCGCGCCGCTCGATCACGACTGCCGGCGGAATTCGTCCGGCAAACGTAGAGCGCACGCACGCGGCGACCGCCCACGACACAGCCTCGGGACCCGCGCCGCTCGGCACGGTGCGGTCGAATGCCTGGCCGATCAAAGTGGCGATGGCGGTCCGCAGGTGATCCTGGGGGTCGGGCTGATTGGGAATGGGCTGACCCTGGAAGGAGCGCAGGATCGGCTTCGAAAAACTGTCGACGGCGCGCGCGAAGTCGGCCTCGCTGGTGAAGAAAAATCCGTAACCGGTTCCATCGCCGCGATGGAGCAGAACCGCTTCGGGATACCCTGCCGCCGCCACTGCCATCCACTTCACCCGCGTTGGATATCGCCGCGCTGTCCGAAGTTACTCTGCGGGCATGGCATGCATCCACGCATTTCCAAATGTCTCGGACGTCGAACATTTCGGATGCTTCGATCCGATCTTGGCTCGAGCCCGCCGATTTCGCCCCATGCCCCAATCCTCGGCTCACGCGGCGGTGGGTAAATTGACAATTCAAACTTATTAGTCTTACCATAACCGCCATAACGAGCATTAAACCGCGCAATTGCTGAGTTTGACGCGGGCCAAAACGGGGAGCGACCAGTTGGACGAAGGGGCAGCCCGAACGCGACCGCGCGTGGCCAGGCACGTACTTGCCGCCGAGAGCATCGGTCGAAGAATCGTCTCGGGCGAATTGAAGCCGGGTACCGCTTTGCCCAATGCTGGAGATCTTGCCCGGCAGATGCGGATTGCGCGCCCGGCCATGCGGGAGGCGCTCAAGCTGCTCGCGGGCAAGGGTCTGGTCGAGTCCGCGCCGCGCCGAGGCACAATCGTGCGACCGCAGGCCGCATGGAATCGCCTCGACCAAGACGTGCTCACCTGGCAGATGGGCGCCGCGCCGAACGCCGCGTTGGTGCGCGGTCTCTACGAACTGAGGCGCATCATCGAGCCCGAGGCGGCTGCCTACGCCGCGATGCGCGCGACACCCGCGACCTTGTCCGATATCGAGAATTCGATGTTGCTCATGGAGAATTTCAAGACGTCGTCGCCACTCTCCGTGCATGCCGACGTTGCATTCCATCTGTCGATCCTGGTCGCCTCGGGCAACGATTTCCTGGCGGCATTCGCACCCGCCATCAGGACGTCGTTGACCATGGCCATCACCTTGCAGCGCGGCTCCTGTCCGGGCCCCGATCATTTCATCCCCGATCATCGGCGGATCGTCGAGGCAATTCGGCGCGGCGACCCGGAGGCGGCGCGCGCGGCTGTCCGCACCTTGCTCGGACAAGCGGAGGCGGATGCCATGGCCAGCCTCAAGGGTAGCGCGACAGCCAACGGCGAATCGGGTCGCCTTGACGCGCACCGCAGACAATGAGGGGAAAATCAGGATATCGAAGCAATCAATGGCGTTTGGCAGGAACTGCCGATGGGCCTAGGCCAGTTGGAGCGATCCCGACAAACCGTCGGCGATAATGGGCACCTAAAAAGGATAAGCCCAGATTTAATAAGAAGCGATGTGAGGTGCTCATGGTGGGCACCAACAGGGAGGAGACAACATGCGCAATCGATTCCTAAAGGCATCACTGCTGGCCGTCGGCATGATGGCATTCGGCGCTACCGCGATCGCGGCACCGGAAATGGTTTCCGGTCCCTCGACCGATGCAAAGTGTGACGTGCCGTGGACCAGCTCCGTCAAATTCTTCAAGTTTGCCAAGAAGCCCGGCCCCTATCGCTTGGCGCTCGCCAATGGCTATATCGCCAACTCATGGCGCATTCAGATGATCAAGACGGCGAAGGCCTATGCCGCGCAACCTGAAGTCGCCAAGGAGCTCAAAGAGTTCAAGGTGGTGTCGACCGGCGAAGACGTCGCCGCGCAGATTGCCGCCATCAACAACTTCATCGACTCCGGCTATGACGCGATCGTCGTCAATGCGCAAAATCCGAAGGCCTTCGGACCGGTGATCAAGCGCGCCAAGGAAGCCGGCGTGGTTCTGGTCGCGTTCGACAACATTCTCGACACCGAGGATGCCATCGACGTCGACGTCGACCAGAAGGG
>Ga0181537_10003188_pt1 | contig 14130 bp, 12 predicted proteins | sample PEATcosm2014_Bin_39_FD_119765 | JGI IMG/M metagenome (GOLD analysis project Ga0181537, IMG submission 119765) | Peatland microbial communities from MTU Mesocosm Facility, Houghton, MI, USA - PEATcosm2014_Bin23_10_metaG | ecosystem: Environmental > Terrestrial > Soil > Wetlands > Peat | place... | reverse complement strand
CGGCTTTTGGAACATCTGCGCATAATGTTGCAGATAATGATTGGCGATCTGAGGAATATCCTCCACATGATCGGAAAGCGCCGGCGAAACGATTTTCATCACGTTGATGCGGTAGTAGAGGTCTTGGCGGAATTTTCCTTCGGCAACCAGCTTGGCCAGATCCTGGTGCGTGGCAAAAATCAACCGCGCCCTCAAAGGGATCAAACGGCTGCTGCCTAGGCGGCTGAATTCCATCTGCTGCAGCACGCGCAACAACTTGACCTGCGTGTAGAGGCTCAGATCGCCGATTTCATCCAGGAAAAGCGTACCGTCGCGGGCCTGCTCAAAGTAGCCTTCTCGCGCTCCGACTGTACCGGTAAACGCACCCTTTTCGTGGCCGAACAACTCGGCTTCAATCAGCGTTTCTGGAATGGCTCCGCACGAGACAGCAACAAAGGGCTTCTCTGCTCGCGAGCCAAGATTGTGAATTGCGCGGGCAATCAGCTCTTTGCCGGTGCCGCTTTCGCCCGTCACAAGCACGGAGGCATTCAGATTCGCCACACGGTGCACGAGCTGATATACCTGCCGGATCTGGGGGCTGGCGCCAATCAGACGGTCGCAATTGGTTGCCGTTTCAGCCCGTTGCTGCACAGTCTGCAGCTGTCGCCTGAGCAGGGAATTCTCACTCGCACGGCACAGCATGGCCTTCAGCTCTCGAATCGAAGGTGGGCGGCGACAATAACCATAGGCGCCGAGCCGCACAAGTTCGAGTGCCGTGGAACGGAGGCCGTCGTCCGCCATCACCACGGCCGGAATCGGTTGCGCGATGATCCGCCGTGAGCACTCGACCCGCTCTTTCATTAAACCGTTGTTCGAATTCAGATCGAGGATCAGCACGTCGCATTCCGCAGAATCGATCCAGCGCGCAATGTCCGCCTCGCTTGTTGCCAGATCCACCTGGAATTCTTTGCCGAGGGCGGAGGCAAGAAGGGTTTGCAGCGCACGATCTTCCGAAAGCAGGCCAATCCGGATCATAGATATTCCGTCTCATTTCCCAGTTGCGCCAGAATCGCGGTTGGCGCGGTTCAAATCACGCCCTACGGCGTGCTGGATTCTTGGCAGTCCCGTGGAAGAATCTGCCTGGATGCCTCTTTGGGAAATTGTTCAAGTTAATCGTGTTTCGTTAACTTTTAGAAGACATCTCGTGATGGTGATTTTCGTCCGCTAGTACCGTTCGGTCAATACCCCGCTGGTGTCTCATCGTGGCACGGAGGTAACCGCCTGGACCGAAACGACACTCTACTCCAGGCTCTCCGATTTAGTCCAGCGGTCCGACCTTCCTGCCGGTGTTGGTTCATTTGTCCACTTGCTCATCGGACATGTTTGCCTCGCATTCCCTTTCTCGTCCCTCAGCTATCTGAAACAATCGCCAAAATTTAACCAGGATTGCGAGGCTAGCCAGTCGTTCAACGTTCCATCAGATTTTCAAATCACCTGGTTGCAACGCGGCGCCGTTGCCATCGTTTATGCCCCGCGGTGCCGGTTAAGTTGGTAGGGCGTGAGTCCACGTTACCATCGTTGGTCCGAAACCTGGTTTTCTCTGTCTCGCTCTTACCAATCCAGTAAACACGCGGATACTGTATTGCATATGGACGCCGCTGCAACCGAACCCACCATTGCCCCAAAGGGCAGGGCCGAAGAGCCTGCTGCGCCGTGGGTTCGGCTCTATTCCCGGCACATGATGAACGTGGCCATTCTGGTGATGCTGCCGCTGGTGGCCGCGCCCACCTTGAATTACCTGCGAACCCTCCTGGTCGACCCCGATATCTGGTGGCACCTGGCCAATGCTCGCATCCTCGTCGCCACACATCACATGATCCGCACCGACCCATATTCCTTCACCGTGGTGGGGCAGCCGTGGATCAACTGGGAATGGCTTTCGGAGATCCCTTACTGGTTCGGCTACCAGGCCTTTGGTTTGCGTGGAATCTACGTTGTCACATGGTTTGCTTTCGCCGCTAATTTGCTCTTCATCTACGGACGTGGCTATTGGGTGGGCCGCAGTGCCGATGCTGCGTTGTGGACCTCCGCCATCGCCTTCGTTCTGATGACCGTGAATTCGGGGCCGCGGATGATTGAATTTGGGTACTTGGCAATGTCCGGGGAACTAGCGATTCTTGAGGCTGCGGATCGAGGCAACAAGCGGTGGCTTTGGCTGCTTCCGCCCTTGTTTTGCCTCTGGATCAACCTGCACGGGATGTGGTTTTCTGGCTTGGTCCTACTCGCGATCTATATCGCCTGCGGCACGATCCGCGTAAGCCTTGGCGTCTTTGAGCAGAAGGAATTCACGCCGGCAGAACGCAAACAGTTCCTGACAGTCTTCGGCCTTAGCATCGCGGCTCTGTTTGTGAACCCTTATGGCTGGCGGCTTTTATGGAGCCCGCTGGACATGATGTTGAATCAGAAGTTGAGCGTCGCCACCATTGCCGAATGGCAGCCGCTCAATCTATCCAACATGGAAGGGAAGGCGGTTGTAGTGGCCATCGCCGTAATGGTCGTAGCCAACTGCATTCGCGGGCGAACATGGAAAATCTACGAGATGGCCTTCGTTTTTCTCGCCTGGTATGCCGCGGTCGCGCATGTGCGGTTCTGCTACTTTGCAGCCGTGCTTACTGCTCCCATGCTGGCCAGGGACCTGGCGCGCAGCTTTTCGAGCGATTCAGACACAAATACCATTCCTGCGATGAATGCCCTCATGACCACGGCGGCGCTCGGCGTCATTCTGTATATGTTTCCGTCGGAGCGAGCGCTCGAGAAAATGCTGGAGATGATGTTTCCGGTTCAGACCATTGCAACTATCCAACCTTCCTGGCGAACGTTTAATCAGGACTACGTGGGAGGCCGCATGGACTTCCAATCCAAACCCAGCTTTATCGACACACGTTTCGACAGCTTTGAGCATCTTGGGATCATGAGCGACTACCGCAGCCTCATTCAGGCTCACGATGCGTTTGAGTTGCTGGACAAATATCGCATCGATCACGCGCTTCTCAAGGACGATCTCCCGATCACCTACCTGCTCGAACACACTCCTGGCTGGCGCGTCGTAATGCGCGAAAATGCCTGGCAAGGAGAATACGTGCTGCTCGCCAAAGATCTCACGGTAGCGAAAAGCCAATGATCGCGAAATGTCTTCCGGGGCAGACTCCTGGCCGGTGCGGCTCGCAAGGTGGAGCGATCTAATCGTATGGATACGACGCCCACTTCGGAACAGCAGATTGAATCTCCCGGCCCGACAGGGAAGGCCGGCCTCTTCGCACGCGTGCGCAGTCCCCGTTTCTTCAACCGCCACCTGATGAATATTGCACTTCTGTGCGTGTTGCCGATTGCTTTTGGGGATTCTTTGGGCACGAGTCTGGGGCTGGTGCAGGATCCAGATATCTGGTGGCACCTTGCGGATGCACGGCTTCTTTGCATCACGCATCACTTTATTCAGACCGAGCCTTTTTCCTTTACTGTCGCGGGAGAACGATGGGTCAATCCGGAGTGGCTTTCCGAGCTTCCGTATTGGTTCGGTTACCAGCTGTTGCGGCTGCGCGGCCTGTATGTGGTGACCTGGCTCGTTCTTTGCGCCAACTGCCTTCTTATTTACTGGCGCGGTTACCATCAGTCGCGGAGTACGGACGCAGCCTTCTGGTCGGCGTGCCTCGGATTTGTGCTCATGACAGTGAATGCCGGTCCGCGCATGATCGCCATCGGTTATTTGGCCCTGTCCGCTGAGTTGCTGATCCTTGAATCTTCGGAGCGGGGAAATCGCCGCCTGCTCTGGCTGCTGCCGCCGTTGTTCTGCCTGTGGATCAATCTGCATGGCTCCTGGGCAATCGGCATGGCGCTGCTCGTGCTGTACATCGTGTGCGGGTTGTTTAGGGTTCGTATGGGGGAGCTGCAGCAGGACCCGCTTGCGGGCGGCGAGCGAAATCGCCTTCTCCTCATGCTTGCGGCCTCTATCGCCGCGCTCATGATCAATCCCTATGGTTGGCGGCTTGTCTGGAATCCATTCGACATGATGCTGAACCAAAACGTGAATATCGCCACGGTGAAAGAATGGCAGCCGCTGCAGTTGGGGACACTCGAACCGACGGTGGTCGTGGTGATCATAGCTCTGATGGTCCTTGCCAATCTCAAGTGTGGGCGCAAGTGGAAGCTTTATGAATTGGCAGTCGTTTTTTTTGCATTTTATGCGGCGTTTGACCACATGCGTTTTTCTTTCCTTGCTGCGGTGCTGGTCGCGCCTGCGCTGGCGATCGATTTGGCGCGGAGTTTTTCCTCGGATGCGGATACGAAGACTATTCCCGCGATGAATGGCCTGATTGCCGCCGTTGCACTGTGCTTCTGCGCTTTCATGTTTCCATCTGAAAACGCTTTGCAAAAAAAACTGGGACTCGCATTTCCCTTGCAGATCATTCAGTCGATAGAGCCTGCGTGGCGAACACTTGATTGGGACTATGTGGGCGGCATGATGGCGTTCGAATCCAAGCCCAGCATGATCGATTCCCGCCTCGACATTTTTGAGCATCGCAAGATTTTGCAGCGTTACTTGGCGGCGATGAACGTTATCGACTCACTTGAAGTGTTGGACTATTACAGGGTTGATCACGTCCTTGTACAGGAACGGCAGCCCCTCTCTTATTTGCTCAGGCATACAGCCGGCTGGCGGCTTGTCGCGACTGAGAAGGCTACTCCGGACAATTACGTGCTGTTCGCTCGAGACCCCGTCGCGGCTGGGCCAGGGGGGCAGGGCTCGAAAACTCCTGTCGAAGCAGCTCATTGATCTTGCTTTCGTCCGAAGATGGACCGCAAATACTCTCGGGGTCAACGAGATAGATAGCGGAAGGACTCCAGCGTCCTCTGGCGAAGACTCGACAGCGAGTGATGTAAGTCACAGTATGCATTCAGCGAAAATGAAATGATTATGTGATCTCGTCAGCCAGTGCCCGACCGTGCTACATTTTCCCTCTTCCGATTGCGTGGAGTTCCAGCTTGAAGCTCGATCCATCAGCCTTTGTCGCCGATTCGGAGTTACTCGACGCACTCGAAACGCGATCGACGCCCATCGTCTGCGACGAAGACCGCATCCTCTTTAACCAAGGCGACTTGCCTTCCGGCTTGTACATTCTTCGCGCCGGATCGGCCACTTTGAGCATGACCGCGCAGAGCGGGGAGACGATCATAAGCTTTCCGATCTCCGCCGGTGCGCTGCTGGGTCTTCCTGGATTTATTGGCAATCAGCCCTATTCCCTCACCGTTACAGCCTCCAAAGGGGCCGAACTCGGCCTGGTGACGCGCGAAGATTTTTCGGAGCTGATGCTGAGCAATCCGGCCCTATCTCTTAAAGTGCTCGGTGTTCTCGCAGCCGAAGTGCGCACCGCGCGCCATGCCCTCTCTGGCTGCTGAAGCAACCCGGCGGCTCGCCAAAACCGTCATCGAATTATCGCGATCTGACAGCGGATAGTCTTTCGCTTCTGCCCAGCTCGGCTGGCGGCTTCGACCTTTTCGATCGATGTCCGAGCAAGCGGCACTTTGCAGTCCGTATCCCCGTCTCGACTCAGAAAGCGCCTCGGTTTTCCACCCTGCTTCCGTGCGCCCGACCATCGTCACACAGCACGATGGATTAGCATCCAAGCTGTGCCCGGTCTGGATACTCCGGTGATGTATGTGCGCGGCGTTGGCCCCCACATCGCTGAATCGCTCGAAGCCAAGAACATTAAAACGGCCGAGGACCTGCTCTACCATCTGCCGTTCCGATACGAGGACCGGCAGCACCCGCGAAGCATCGACGAACTGAAGCCGGGCGAGACTGCCAGCATCATCGCCGAAGTGCGGGGCGCCGCTCTAATGCGCACCAAGCGCATGCCGCTGTTCGAACTGACGGTCGGCCAGGGCCGGTTCGCGATCAAGTGCATCTGGTTTCATGCGACTTGGCTCGAAGGCAAGTTCCACGCCGGCCAGACCATCGCTGTCTACGGCAAGGTCGAACCGTCCCGGTCCACCAGCAATTTGAAAATGATCCAGCCGCAGTGGGAACTGCTGCCCGACGCAGGCGACGACGCGGAAACACGTCTCCTTGAAGTGGGACGCATAACTCCCGTGTACGAGTCGCTGGGCGGCAGCCGACTCGCCTCGCGTTGGCAGCGCAAGGTCATCTTCAATCTGCTCGAATCCATGCGCGGCGCCGTTCCCGAATGCCTGCCGCAGGCCATGATCTCGCGACTTGACATGTCGAATCGCGAAACAGCTCTGCGCGAAGTGCATTTTCCTCCGGAAGGAACATCGCCAGCACAGTTGCAATCCTTCAGCACGCGCGCGCACCGGCGTCTCATTTTTGAAGAACTGTTTTTCCTCGAACTCGGGCTCGAGCTGAAACGTCGCCGTATGCGTGAGCGCGCGGGCGTCAGCTTTGCCACTACCGACAAGGTGCGCGAAGCCATCCGCGAAGTTCTGCCCTTTCATCCCACTGCGGCGCAAAAGCGGACGCTCGGCGAAATCGTCGCGGACATGCGGCAATCGAACCCCATGCGCCGTTTGCTGCAAGGTGACGTCGGCTCCGGCAAAACGATCGTTGCTTTCCAAGCCATGCTTGTGGCGATGGAGAACGGCTATCAGGCGGCGCTGATGGCTCCCACTGAAATTCTCGCCACGCAGCATTTTCTCGCCGCGCGCAAGCTGTTGGAGCGTTCATCGCGCCGCTATCGCATCGTGCTGCTTACCGGCTCGCTCGACGAAGATCGCAAACGCGCCAACCGAGGTTTGATCAATCGTGGTGAGGCGCAGCTTGTCATTGGGACACACGCGTTGATTGAAGAGAAAGTTGAATTCGACAAGCTCGGCCTTGTCGTCGTCGACGAGCAACACCGCTTCGGCGTCTTGCAGCGCTTCAAGCTGATGAAGAAGCCGAATCAGCCGGAGCCCGACGTGCTGGTGATGACTGCCACCCCGATTCCGCGTACGCTCGCGCTCTCCCTTTACGGCGACCTCGATGTCAGCGTCCTCGACGAATTGCCACCGGGCCGTACGCCCATCGTCACGCGGCGTGTTCCCGGTGAGCGATCTGGGGAGGTTTGGGACTTTGTGCGCAAGCAGGTGGCGAAAGGCCGGCAGGCTTACATCGTCTATCCGGTTATTGAAGGAACCCGCGACGATCAACCCGAGCTGGATTTTTCCCACGATCCGTCGGATGCAGCGAATGAGGCCCCGAGTCTGTCCAGGAAATCGCCCGCCCGCAAAGGAAAGACCCCGAACCTGTTTCCAAAGACCGAACAGGAAACCAATCCAAGCGCAAAATCAGGTCTCAAGTCCGCCGTCGAGATGCATGAGAAGCTCCGCACCGGCCCACTGTCCGGATTGCGCCTCGGCTTGTTGCATGGCCGTCTCGACGCCGACGAGAAAGAAGTCATCATGCGGCGATTTCAGCGCGGCGAAATCGACGTGCTGGTGGCAACGACGGTCATCGAAGTGGGGGTAGATGTCCCTAACGCATCTGTGATGGTGGTCGAACACGCAGAACGCTTCGGTCTCGCGCAGTTACATCAGCTGCGTGGTCGCGTCGGCCGCGGAGCCCAAAAAAGCTACTGCATTCTCATCACCGGGGATCGTGTCACACCCCTCGCCGAAGAGCGTCTCAATGCCATGGTTCGTACGCAGGATGGATTTGAACTGGCTGAACTGGACCTTGCCATGCGGGGTCCCGGCGAGTTCTTCGGCACTCGTCAGGCCGGGCTTCCCGACTTCCGTGTCGCCAATCTGCTGCGCGATCGCCAGCTGCTCGAACTCGCCAAGCAGGAGGCTGAGCGCTTCGCCAATGCCAAGCCGGAAAAGGGCAGGGAATTGGAAGGTACCGAGGCTGAACGCGCACGCGTTTGGGCCCGGCTCAAAGAGGCGTGGCAGCGCCGTTACGGCCTGGTCGAAGCGGGGTGAAATTCTGAGCTTGAGTCGCGGAGCGAAAATTCTGTCTGGATTAAGGTGATTCTCTTTAAACTGCTGCCCACCGTCGGTGAGATGGTTAATCACACCGATGGTGGGCTCTCCCCTGAGCTTGCTGTATCTAATGACCCCAACGTATCTAACGTTCTGTAATGTCTAACGTGCTCTAAAAATATGTAATGTACTTTAAGTTAAATAACCCTCAGCGCAGCGCTTACTCTGCGCGCTCGCTTGCCAGCGCTGGAACCCGCTGCAAAACCGGAGTCAAAGCCAAGGTAAGTAAGAGCACCATCGGCCCTGCAATCACGAGCCACGCTGCCAGCGTGTGACTCGCTACATTTCCTGAAGCTCTCAAAATTCCTATCAGCGATGCATGCATTGGCGTTGTCGCCAGCCTGTATTGCTGTCCCGACGAAAACATCCAACCGCCCATCCGGGCAAACGGCAAAATCAGCATCAGCTGCAGCGGCATCGCCAGATAGTTGGCTGCCTGAATAGCCGGCACATTTAACCCGAAAGCGATGGCAACCATCGCGCACAAAGCCGTGGGAATTCCAATCACTGGCAAACAACCGATGGCGAATCCGAGCGCGAGAGTCAAGGCCAGCCGCTGAGGAGAAATTCCCGCCTGCAACGATGCGATGAGTTGACTCTTCGATGCTGTTAGCCATCTGTTCATATTCATTCTCGAAAAGTAGCGTTTGCTTGCCAAAGAAGGGTTGTTCCAGGGTGAATCTTTCATGAAGGAATCAGAATGAATACCCATCACTTGGACCGAGAATACTTCGGAATGGATCGAAAAAGCTGTACCACCTTAGGCGTATATAGGACTCCGAAGGTGTGATTTAGGTCATTTAATTTTCGAGATCATGGTCAGTTTTGATCTGATCTCCGCCGGCTGTTTGCAACAGCCAGTGCGCTCGCAGAGCGGCCGCTCTGGCCGGTCGATGCGCTCACGCTTCGGCTTCCATCAGGGTTGCAATCCAAACTACTAGCCGCTCGACCACGCCCGCAAGGCGCCGTTCGACCAATCTACCCGTCTCGAAAACTTCCTCGTGGCTCAGCGGTTTCGAATTCAGTCCAGCCGCCTTGTTGGTAACGCAAGAGATGCCGAGCACCTCCATACCCATATGCCGCGCCACAATCGTTTCAGGCACAGTCGACATGCCAACCAGGGTGGCTCCCATGGTTCGGAACGCACGAATCTCTGCGGGCGTTTCAAAGCTCGGCCCACTCACGGCCAGATAGACACCTTCCCCAATCGTGATGCCCTCGTCGTGCGCGGCTTGCTTCGCCAGCGCGCGCAGCCGTTGTGAGTAAGCCTCTGTCATATCGAAGAAGCGGAGCCCTGCATTTTTGCTGATCGCAAAACGTGGCTCATTCGGGCCCACCAGCGGATTCCATCCCATCATGTTGATGTGATCGGACAGCGCCACCAGCTGGCCAAGTTCGTAGCTCTCGTCGATACCTCCTGCCGCATTGGTTAAAATCACGGCTTCAACGCCGAGCGCTCCCAGCACGCGCATCGGGAAGGTTACTTGCGTTGGGGAGTAGCCTTCATAAAAATGCACGCGGCCCTGGAGCACAATCACCGGTGTGCTGCCCATACGGCCGGCCACTACGCGGCCGGTGTGCCCTTCGACAGTCGATTGCGGAAAATGGGGAATCTGGCTGTAGGGAACGTACACCGCTTCGCTGACGCTGCTTGCGACAGCTCCGAGTCCGGATCCCAAAACGACTCCCACCTTGGGCGTCAATGGGCCGAGCTTGTCTTGCAGATACTTTGCTGCTTCTTCAACTGCATCGAAATAGGTCATAAGTTAGTCCTGCGAGGTGCACCGTAAATTTTACAGGCTGGCACGAGCGTAAATCTCTACCCCATTCGCAGTAGAGTAGGAAGCGAAGCTGTGTTGCTCGATTTGCCTGAAATGGGAACCGGAGGTATCTCTAAAATGTGCAGGAATATCAAGATTCTGTTTAATTTCGATCCGCCTGTGACGGACGAGGAGATTCGCGCGGCTTCGCTTCAATTTGTGCGCAAGATTAGCGGATTCACCCACCCCTCGAAGGCCAACGAGAGCGCTTTCTCGCTGGCAGTCAATGAAGTTGCTGCAGTCTCCACACGTCTGTTGCAGTCACTCGAGACCAATGCCCAGCCCCGCACCCGCGAAGAAGAAGCCGCCAAGGCAAAGGCCCGAGGGGCAGCGCGTTTTCGTGCCTGACTCCGCTTTGGAAAGAATTGCCGAGACTTTCTCATCGGGAGAATGCACGCATGAAACAAATCGTTGCCGTGATTTTCGGACTGGGCCTTTTGTGCAATGCGCTGCTTTTCGTGCCGCAAGCGCTTGCGGTGTGGCGCAAGAAAACCGATGAAGGCATTTCCGTCATTACCTTCGGCGGCTTCAGTGTCCTGCAGGCCATCGGCATCGTCCACGGCTTTTACCAGCACGACCTCTCGCTGATCCTAGGCATGGCCGCGAGCCTGCTCAGCTGCGGCACCGTAACGTTTCTCACGCTCTTCTATCGCATGCGGCGCCGGCATGCGGAAAACGTGCGCCCGTAGGTCATTGCATGCCACCGGAGGAAGACGACTTGACCATCGACTCCGCTGCCGAATTCTGCGCCGTCTGGGTGAGAGCTTCGCGCCTGCTTCGAATTCGCCCGCAAGCCTGCGGCGTATTCGCCATCTGCTTCAGAAACGTGCCGTAACCAGGCCATCCCGGCCGCAAGGTCGACCAATAGCTTGATCGTGTCAGCAGGGGTTTGTGCTTGTCGATGAGCTGGTTGTTCAGGATCTTCACGCCGCACTGCAAATTGTTCTTCGGCTGCAGAATCGTCTTATCGGGGTCGTGCTCCGGCAGCTGCCGGTCGCCGTCCCAATCGAAATCGCAGTCATAACGATCAGCGTCTTCATAGGTCAATTGCAACAACCCTTCGCTGCGCACCATGCGGTGGCTCACCGAATCCACAACCGCAACTTCCGGCTCCGTGTGGCGCACATCCGCCGTGGTCCTCAATCCCGCTTCCGCGCCTGCGAGCGCCTGGAAGAAGTATGCCCAGAAGGCGCGCTTGTCAGCCAACGATAAGGAGTTGAATTGCGGACAGAAGATCTTCACATCCTTGGAGACTTTCGAAGACAGCAGACCGGCGGGGAGCATTTCCTCAATCATCGGATCCCATTCAGGATCCCACGTCTGGTCATCGCCGAGCTCGGCCTTCTGTTCCGCCATGGGAGTGGGTGGCGCCTGTTTCACCGCTGCATTTTCAGGCGGAGCTACCGGCGATTGGGAGAGGTCGAGTCTGCTGCTCTGCGATACCAGGGCAACCGCTAAACCGATCGAAAACCAAGTCGTCTTGCGCATCTCAGTCCAACCTGCTTTGTGGTGAGATGCAAGGCTTTCTTCCGAAGCTAGCACCGAGTTAGCGTTCTATATAGAAGCGCTTTAATTTCATATATTTATGGAGAGATATTTTCCACGAATGGCGGAACAAAAAAACCCTTATTGACGCGGTAGGCCGGGCAACCTTTCCTATCCTAGAAACAGTCCTGAAATCGACGCTTGTTTCTCTGAGCGGATCAATGCGGTGCTCGCGCTCAATCGTCTTCGCCGGATTCGCTAAAACAGTGGGCATTCTGCTTTCGTCTTTGCGGTCATCTCCGACCGGCGATCATATATAGCTATTGGACTTGGCTTACTGACCGGGCGTAAAGAGCAGCAGCTTTATCGTACCCACCATTTTCCTCTCCAACCAATTGCCAGAATTTGCGGTTGAACCGATCAAACTCGAGAGGTCTGGTGGCTTCTTCGAAGCACAGGTAAAAATTGTCGTTCTTCTTGAAGATGTCTTCCAATTCCTGCTCACTGCGACCTGATTCCACTAGTAGTGCATCCCAACGCTCATCCCGATCGCGAGGATATGGAGCGCCCAAACGCCGAGCGGTGGTATCAACAAGGGCTGCGAGATTTGGCATGCCAATCGTTTTGAATCCCTCGATTGCTTCTGGTACCGCTACGCCAGTATTGTTCCAGAAGAGCTGAAGAAATCCTCCGTTGTGCACTTCAGAAGCGCACATATGCGTAGCGTATAGGAGCACCATTGGCTTCCGGACCGCGCAACATGCTGCGAAATACTTCTCTGGTGTCTCATAGATATTTATCTTTTCGAATTCGGGTTCAAGCAACTGCCAATACGATGTGACTGGATCACTCATGAAAAACCTCTACCCCAGAAACATCCCGGCGATCGACGCCGATATCAAATTCGCCATCGTCCCTGCCAGCATTGCGCGCACGCCGAGGCGAGCCAGGTCGTTGCGCCGCTCCGGCACCAGCGCGCCGATGCCGCCGATCTGCATCCCAATCGATCCGAGATTAGCAAATCCGCAAAGCGCAAACGTCGCAATGGTGAACGACCGTGGATCGAGCGTCGCTTTATGCACTCCCAGCGCAATGTACGCGATCACTTCGTTCAGCGCCATGCGCGTTCCCAGCAAGTTGCCGATTACCCCGCAATCGCGCCACGGCACACCAATCAGCCAGGCAACCGGTGCAAACACGAATCCCAGAATCTCTCCCAGACTTCCCGGCAGCCAGTGAAAACCCGCATGCATGTGTACCCAGCCCAGCAGACTGTCGAGCAGCGCCACCAATGCGAGAAAGCTGATGAGCATGATAGCCACGTTCATCGCCAGCTTGCCTCCGTCGATGGTTCCACGCGCAATCGCTCCGATCAGATTCTCGTCCTTGTGCTCCTCGTCTTCGGGGATAACCACGCGCCCCTCGGTCGCCGGGACATCGGTCTCCGGCACCAGCATCTTGGCCATCAGAATCGTTCCTGGCGAAGTCATGATGACGGCCGAGAGGAGATGCCGCGCTTCGATGCCCTGCGCGATATACATCGCCATGATGCCGCCGGACACATGTGCCATGCCGCTGGTCATGATGGTCATCAGCTCGCTGCGCGTTGCTCCGGCTAGAAATGGCCGGATGGTCAACGGCGCTTCGGTCTGCCCCATGAAGATTGACGCGGCCACATTCATGCTCTCGGCGCCGGAGATGCGCATAGTCTTCAGCATCACCCAAGCGAGGCCGCGAATGATGATCTGCATCAGGCCGATGTGGTAGAGCACGGCAAAAAATGCCGAGATGAAGATGATCGTCGGGAGCACCTGGAACGCGAAGATAGAGCCAAGCGAAGTGTTGGGCGTGCCCAGCGCGCCAAACAACACCTTGGTGCCAGCCTGCGTGCAGGCCAACATGCTGTTGACCACATCGCCCGCCCACGCCATGGCGCGCTGACCGAAGTCGAAGCGCAGGACCAGGAACGCGAAGATCAGCTGCAGGCTTAGACCCCATGCCACCGTGCGCCAGCGGATGCGCCCGCGATTGGTCGAGCCCAGCCACGCCGCCAGCAACACGGCCAATATCCCAAGCACACCGGTAAATCGGCCCAATGCTTCTCTCCAGAAACGCAAGGATTGAAACGCAAGAATTGCTTTCGATTACCTTATCGCATTCGAAGGCGTGCGATGCTCTATAATTCGTGTCTTCAGTGAGCGGTCTATGGATGAATCAGCTTTTCATTCGATCATGACGAGGTCGCGCTACGGCGTTGTGTCGTCGATCGCCGCCAACGGATCTTCGCAATCGGCGCTTGTTGGCATTGCAATCACGACGGAACTAGAGATTGTCTTTGACACGTTGAGAACCACGAGAAAGTATGCCAACCTTGTAGCACGACCTTTGTGCTCGTTTGTTCTGTGGTGGACTGGAGAGCAGACGGTCCAATTTGAAGGGATCGCGATCGAGCCACAGGGCGCCGAGTTAGAGCGTTATCGCGAAATATACTTTGGCGTCTGGCCAGACGGTCCTGCGCGTCTTAACTGGCCCGGACTGGTCCATCTCATCGTGCGGCCCCGATGGATCCGCTACAGCGACTACGATCAATCGCCGCCACTCATTGAAGAGATGAACTTCCCGGTTTAGGCCCTGCCGTTGGTAACCGGCTGCCCTCACGGTAAGTTGTACGAAGCATGGCAGGCCAAATAAACTAAGCGCACTCTGAATGCGACCATTCTTGCGATGAGGGATCTTGACCGGGTGCCGAATCTGTGATGCCGGATTACGTGCCAAATTGGCTTGGGATATCAAGCGCAATTTCCGTTGGAAT
>Ga0181537_10003187_pt1 | contig 14131 bp, 12 predicted proteins | sample PEATcosm2014_Bin_39_FD_119765 | JGI IMG/M metagenome (GOLD analysis project Ga0181537, IMG submission 119765) | Peatland microbial communities from MTU Mesocosm Facility, Houghton, MI, USA - PEATcosm2014_Bin23_10_metaG | ecosystem: Environmental > Terrestrial > Soil > Wetlands > Peat | place... | reverse complement strand
GAACCTGCTGACGCTGACCGCTCCGGAGATGACGGTGCTGATTGGCGGATTGCGGGCTCTGGGTGCTAACTACGGGCAGTCGGAAAATGGCGTTTTCACTAAGTGGCCCGAAGCATTGACCAGCGATTTTTTTGTCAATCTTCTCGACATGAGCACCAGGTGGCAGAAGTCCACTGGACCTGGAGGCCTGTTGGAGGGGCATGATCGGGCAACTGGAGCGCATAAGTGGACGGGGACGGTTGTAGATCTCGTCTTCGGTTCAAACTCGCAACTCCGCGCTCTCGCGGAAGTCTATGCCAGCAGCGATGGTCAGCATGTGTTCGTTCGTGACTTTGTGGCGGCCTGGAGCAAGGTGATGAACCTGGACCGCTTCGACATCGCGTAATTCAACAAGAAGACGGAAGGCCATCGGCTGGGTTTATTCGACCTTGCCGATGGCCTTTCTTTTTGGGTTATGCGGGATAACTTGCGACGTAGATTGAGTTATAAGTGCAGAAAGCGATCCGCACCGTAGACTAATGCGAGAGTTACAAGGGCGATGAAGACTTCGCCGATGGCTCCGACGGCAAAGGGACGCCAGCCTTGCTTGCCAAGCTCGCGGAGGCTGGTGCGCAGGCCGACTCCGGCAAAGGTGAGCAGGAATGCCCAGCGGGATAGGTTGGCGAGGCTGGTCAACTGCGGCTTGGTGAAGTAGCCGATGGTGGCGAGGAGCGAGATGAAGAGGAATCCGAGCACAAATTTTGGAAATTTGCGCCAGAGGAACGCAGCCTTGTTGCCGACGGCCTGTGCCTGGCCGCGTGATGACCAATAGATGGCGTAGCCGAGGACTACGAAGCCAATGAGGGCGTTGCGGCTGGTCTTGGCGAGGACGGCAACTTTGCCGGCGGCATCGGAGTAGAGCGCCCCGGCGGCGGTGGCTTCGGCTGTGTTGTCGACGGCGAGGCCGGCCCAGAGGCCGTAGGCCTTATCGCTGAGATGGAGCGAGTGGCCGATGAGCGGGAAGGTGAAAAGCGAAATTGCGCCGAGGGCGAGGATGGCGGCAATGGCGTAGGAGGCGTCTTCGTCGTCGGCATCGATGGCCGGCTTGGCGGCGATGATAGCGGAGACTCCGCAGATGGACGAGCCGATGGCTAGCAGAGAGGTGAGCTTGGGTTTTAGCTTGAAGGCACGACCAATGAGGTGCATGAAGGTGAAGGACAGAGTGATGGCGATAGCGACGAGGACGAGGGAGATGCCGCCGAGATGAAGGACGTCGCCGAGAAGGAAGCGCGAGCCGAGGAGAACGATTCCTGCTTTGAGCCAGAACTCGTATGTGGCTACGCCGGCCTGAAATACGCGCGGGATGCCAGTGGTGTTGGCGATGATGAGACCGACGACGATGGCCCAGAGGACGTATTCGATGTTGGGGAAGGTGATGTGGCGTGACTTGGTGTAAGCGGCGATGGATTGTTCGATAAATTTTCCGGAATAACCGACGGCGGCGAGAAGAAGCAGGCCCGGGATAAGTTCGAGGGTGCGGCGCGCGATTCCGGCGGAAGGCGTGAAAGCGGTTGTGGAAGAGGCAGTGGCCACGGAATTCTCCTTGCTTGATTCGGGCTTGATCAGGAAACGGCGAAGCTTACCACTTGATGGGTGGAATCAAGTTGAAGCGCACGAGCAGCGCGAGAATGAACGCGAGTGTGACGGCATAGATATCGAGCGAGAGGCTGCGCCGGGGCGCGGCTGAAGTGGATTCGGTCATGACGTTTCTCCGATGAGCGATTTTGAATTTCAGGCTGTGACTAATACGGAGTCCGCAACCAGTTTGCTGTTGGCGGCGATTTCCCGAACGGCCCAGCCGGCGATTAACAGGCTGGGCGCGAGAGAAGGAGCGGCGTCACCGAGGGCGGCGAGTGTTGTACATCGGATCTGCTGGCCGGGCTGGGCGGCGCGCGAGACTACGGCGCATGGGAAGTCTGGGGGAAGGCCTTGCTGTAGCCACTCCTGCGCGAGCAGATGGAGGTCGCGGCCTGGCATGTAGACGACACGGGTGGCGTCTTCGATTTCAGGCAATGGCGACTCATTGTGAGAACTCGCGTGATGGCCGGTGGAGAAGATTACATTCGAGGCGGCGTGACGGTTGGTGAGTGAGCAGCCGACGGCAGCGGCGGCTGCGAAGGCGGCGGTGATTCCGGGGACGACATGGAAGGGGATTTTAGCTTCAGCCAGAGTGGCCATCTCCTCAGCGGCGCGACCGAAGATGAGTGGATCGCCGGACTTGAGACGGACTACGCTCTTGTTGCTGCGGGCGTGGCCGATCATCAATTGGTTGATTTCTTCCTGGGTGATGGTTTTTGTGCCACAGCGCTTTCCTACGTTGACGATTTCGGCGTTGGGCGAGGCCAGATCAAGAATGACCTGAGGGACTAGGTCGTCGTGCAGAATGACCTGGGCGGCCTGGATGAGACGCAGGGCTTTGACAGTGAGGAGGTCGGGATCGCCGGGGCCGGCGCCGACCAGATGGACGGTGCCGCTGGACGAAATAGAAGAAACAACCGAAGGTCCTTCGATTCCCTTCGCTGCGCTTCGGTCGCTCAGGATGACAGCCTCATTTGTAAATTTCGCGCTTGTGGATTGAGCCATTTGGCGGGACGGGCAGGAGGCGGATTCGCAGAGCGAGCGATGGGCTAACCGGTGAAGCAAAAGTTTGCGGGGCTCACCACTGGGATGCGATTCGAGGACCTCACGGCGGAGTGCGCCGAGGTTTTCAAGCCACGGGCCGAGGTCTTCCGGGAGTTGTTCGTCGATTTCGCGACGGAGGCGTTGGGCGAAGGCGGGGCTGGCGCCCGCTGTGGAGATGGCGATTTGTAGTTCGCCTCGGGTGACGATAGATCCGAAGAAGAAATCGCAGTTCGGAATATCGTCGACGCTGTTCGCGAGGATGCCGCGCTGGACCGCTTCGCGATAAACGGTAGAGTTGACCTGGGGCGAATTGGTGGCGGCGATGACAAGAGTGTTGCCGTCAAGGTCGGAGGGGATGAACGAGCGCTGAACCCATTCGAGTTTGCCTTCCGCCGCGAGCTGGTGGATTTCAGGACGAGCATCGGGTGCGACGACGCGGAGTTCTAACCCTGTCTTCAGAAGGCTGCCGATTTTATCGAGCGCGACAGTGCCGGCTCCCACGAGAAGGCAGCGGCGGCCATCGAGTTTGAGGAAGATGGGCAGCATAGACGAGATCTGGTACGGCGTGCTCATCAATCGGCGACTCCGTGCGGGACGCGGCCTGCGGGTTGGTCTCGCTCCACGGGTTCAAGGGCTTCGCCAGCGAGATGAGCGCGCAGTTCGTCGTTGGAATGGCGGCTGAACCAGGCGCGAAGATTCTCATCGGGCAAACGGTCCGCGAGGTATTCGCGCAAGAGCCGCTCAATGGCATCAGGGACCAGAGGCGCGGGGCATCGATAGCCAACCGGGCGGGCGATGGATGCGTGCTTGCCCACTGCGCCACCGAGGCAGAAGTAGAAGGCGTCTGTGAGCTTGCCGTTGTGCTTGATCTTCTTGCCTTCGATGCCGATGTCAGCAACCCAGTGCTGACCGCAACTGTTGGGGCAACCGGTTACATTGAGCTTGAGCTGCTGATCGAATTGCGGCAGGCGTTCTTCAAGTTCGTCGACCAGCCAGCGCGTGAAGGCTTTGGTTTCGGAAATTGCGAGCTTACAGAATTCAGTGCCGGTGCAGGCGATTGCGCCGCGCCAGAACATGGAACCTTCGACGTGGAGTCCGAGATTTCCGAACTCACGGACGAGTTCGACGGCCTTGCTGTTGGGGATGTCGATGAACACGAGATTCTGGGATACGGTGGTCCGAAGGGAGCCGCTTCCGAAGCGCTCGGCAAGATCGGCGGCGGCTTCAAGCTGCTCGCCAGTGAGGCGGCCGCGAAGAACAGAGACGCCGACATAGCTGAGACCGGGCTGACGCTGAGGATGGACGCCGGAGTGGTCGCGAAAGACGTCGTCGGGGATCTGCTCCGGGACACCGGGAAGCAGGGTGAAGTCGAGGCGGGATTGAAGTTCGGTGAGGAAGCTCTCGGCGGTCCAGCCTTCTTTGAGGAAGAGATGCTTGAGACGGGCACGATCGCGGCTTTCGCGAAGGCCTTGCTGGTCGCGGAAGATTTCAACGACGGCACGAACGACTCTGAGAGCCTGATCCGGCAAGATGAAGGCGTCGAGGCGGACGGCGAGATGGGGGTCGGCGGATAGACCACCTCCGACGCGCAGCGTGTAGCCGACTTTGCCATTGTGCTTTACGGCCGTGATGCCAATGTCGTTTATCTCCGGATTGGAGCACCAGGAATGGCAACCGGTGATGGTGATTTTGAATTTCCTGGGAAGGTTAAAGAATTCCGAATTTCCGTTGAGCAGATGGGCGACTTCGAGTGCGAGTGGCGAGGCGTCAATGTATTCGGCTGCGTCGACTCCGGCAAGCGGGCAACCGGTCACATTGCGCACTACGTCGCCGCAGGCTCCTGCCGGGGACAGTCCGACGGCGTTCAGCGCGTCGACCACTTCGGGGAGCGATTCGATGGTAAGCCAATGAAGCTGGATGGCCTGGCGGACAGTGATGTCAGCGAGGTTGCGCGCGTACTTGCGCGTGAGATTGCCGATGACACGAAGCTGGTTGGAGGAGAGAATGCCGTTGGGGATCGCGATGCGCATCATGAAGTATTCGGTCGCTAGGCCTTCGCCGCCTTTGCCGCCTGTGGCGCCGACGCCGTCACCCTGGGTGTAGATGCCCCACCACTTGAAGTAGTAAGAGGCCCACTCGGGGACAACACTGGTGCGGCCGGCTCGGGCGAAAGCACGGACCTCGTCAAAGGTTTCCCACGGATTCTTTTCGCGCTTGAGGCGTTCCGCGCGTTGGGCCTTTGTCTCTTTTTCCTGGACAGCTAGCGTCATGATTTCCCTTTTTGGAATACAAGTAAAATGCCCGCGACAGCTAAGGCTGTATCGCGGGCATTGAAGAAACCTTGGATTTCTATCGGAAGTTCAGACCGAGGTCACCTGTGCGCGCGAAGCAGCGTACAGAGGCGACAACAGGAGAGAACGACCATTTAAGGATGATAGATGCCGGTCCGGATAAATGCAAATCGAGTGTTATGGCGCGTAGAGCTTCCTGACGGTGCTTAACTCAGGCTGCCAAGAATGTGACAGCGTTGGACCGCAGTTCAGCAAGGATCTCATATACAGCTGACTCGGAGGCATCTGCGCCTTGCGGCGAGAGGCTCATGCGGATGGGCTGTTGCGGATCGATCGTAATAGCGTAGAGAACGATCTCGTGCTTGCCGCCCTGGATATAAAACATGTCGAGCAGATCTTTCATGCCTACGTCATGCGCAGTGAGCGTGGGCGGGTAATCGCGTGAGAAACGGGGCGTGGTGCGGGTGACCGTGCCCGGTGGATTATCGTCCGCGGCAGCATCGATGAGGATGATGCGATCGGCGTTCTCCAGCGGCTCCAGCAGCGTGAAGCCGCCGGTGCCGCCGTCCAGACACTCGACATCGGGAGGGAGCTGGTGTTGCTCCAGGGCCCGAACCGTGTAAACGCCGATGCCTTCATCACCCATGAGAATATTGCCCAAGCCCAGCACCAGCGTCTTCACGCGGCCGTCGGATTGATGGTTATCTGTCATTTCTTCTCCCGTTCAAACTTCCATCCGCCGATGATCGACGAAACCGTGCCGCGGCCTTCGATGTAGTCGTGGTAGAAAGCCAGGTAGATGTGGATGATGATGAAAGTTACAAAGAACCACAAGAAAGTGTGATGCCAGAAGCGCACACCGAACTCTCCGCCCATTAGCGGAACGATCCAGTTGAACATTTGAGGCAGCCAGGAGTTGCTCATGCTGGAGTAGAGAGCGAAGCCGGTGATGGTCTGAAAGACAAACGCGAGGAAGGTGAAGAAATAGATGAAGCCTGCGAGCGCGTTGTGTCCGGTGGAGATGGGGCCATGCAACTGAGTTTCGAGCACATCGGCTTTGATGACTTCAACGATTTCCTGCCGTTGCGAGCGGGTCAACGGAAAGAAAGCGCTCCATTTGGCATATTTGTTGCCTACGAAGCCCCAGTAGAGCCTCGCAATGAAGTTGAAAACATAGACGAACGCGGAAAGGAAGTGAATGAAGCGCACCCAGCCAAACCAGTACTGCTGGTACGCCTGGGTCGCGTAGAACGGGCTCGAAGGGGCCCCGATCAGGTAGCCGGTAATGCAGAGGGCCACGAGGGCCACTGCGTTAATCCAATGGTAAACACGCACCGGCAATTCCCACACATAGATCCGCCGATACTCGACCGGCTTGGGAGCCGGTGGTTTTGCGCGGCCTTTGACTGCGACTGTTGTGCTCATGGGCATCACTCGAATGAAACCTGGTGAAGGTGCCGTCCCTGCGGATCGTACAAGTGCACGGCGCAGGCAAGACACGGGTCAAAGGAATGGATGGTGCGCAAAATCTCGACGGGCTCGTCGATCTTGGCGACCGGTGTGCCGATCAGCGCTTGTTCAAAGGAGGAACGCTGCTGTTTGGCATCGCGCGGAGAACCGTTCCATGTGGTTGGGACAACCAACTGATAGTTGTCGATGGCGCCATTCTTGATCTTGATCCAGTGCGCCAGGGCGCCACGTGGAGCCTCGGTAAGACCGACGCCTTCGGCTTCCGCCGGCCAGCTCTTGGGTTCCCAGAACTCGCCATTGAATGTGGAGACTTCGTTGATCTTGACGCGCTCCATCAATTGGCCGTAGAACTCCTTGAGCCAGGTCATGGCCAACGCAGCATCGAGACCACGAGCCGCGGTGCGGCCCAGTGTGGAGAACAGAGCGGCAACGGGCACGTTGAGCTTGCCAAGTGTGTCTTTTACCAGCTCTTGCACATCGGTGCGGCCGGAAGCGTAAGCGACGATCAGCCTGGCCAGCGGGCCGACTTCCATTGCATTCTCTTTCCACCGCGGCGTCTTCAGGAAGGAGTACTTCTGATGGCCTTCGAGGGTTTCAAAGGGCGGCTTGGGACCCGTGTAATTCAGCTTAGTTTCGCCGGCCCAGGGATGGATGCCGACACCGTCTCCACCCTCATAGCTGTACCAGGAACTTGCGATATATTCCTTGATTTCCTGAGAGTCCTTGGCGTTGACGGGATGCACAGTACTGAGGTCGCGATTGAGAACAACGCCGCGCGGATACTTGAAGGTCTCCGGCTTGCTGTAACCCTGAGTGGGGAACTCGCCGTAGGAGAGGTAGTTAGTTAATCCGCCACCCCAGCTTGCCCAATCCTTGTAGAAGGAAGCGACTGCGAGCAGATCGGGGATGTAGACCTCATTGACGAACTCATCGGCCTGGCTGATGAGGCGAGCGACCAGGTTAAGCCGCTCGGAATTGATGGCGGCCACTTCATTCATGTTGATGGAGCAGGGAACTCCGCCGACGAGGTAATTCGGGTGCGGATTCTTGCCACCGAATACGGCGTGGATCTTGACGATTTCCTTTTGCCATTGAAGGGCGTCGAGGTAGTGAGCGACGGCGATCAGATTTACTTCCGGCGGAAGCTTGTAAGACGGATGGCCCCAATAGCCGTTTGCGAAGATGCCTAAACCACTGGCGGCGAAGGACTTGATCTTTTCCTGTACCTCGGTGAAATAGGAAGTGGTGTTTTTGTCCCATTTGGAGAAGGATGCGGCGAGTTCGGCGGCCTTCTTTGGGTCGGCCTTGAGCGCATTGACGATGTCGACCCAATCGAGCGCGTGCAGATGATAGAAGTGGATGACATGGTCCTGGACGTATTGGGTGGCCATCATGATGTTTCGTATCAGCTCCGCGGTGGGCGGAATGGTGATGCCCAGGGCGCTTTCGACCGCGCGCACGCTGGTTAGGGCGTGTACTGTGGTGCAGACGCCGCAGACGCGTTCGGTGATGGCCCAAGCATCGCGGGGATCGCGGCCGATGAGGATTTTTTCGAGGCCGCGGACCATGGTGCCGGCCGAGAATGCGTCGGTAATGACGCCGTTTTCAACCACCGCTTCAATGCGCAGGTGGCCTTCAATACGAGTGATGGGATCGACGACTATGCGTGTCATAGGCTCTTAAAGCTCCTTCTGATCGTCAGCGTGCACTTCGGCAATAACGGGCCGCTTGCGAATGTTGGTGACCACGGCGTGTGCTGCGACACCGGCTAATGTTGCGACTCCGAGGACGGTGCCGACGGTATCCGCGGTGCTCTCGATACCGAAGCCGGGGAACGAGGCCAGATGCTGGTAGAAGGGGCCGTTGTCCCAGAAGCCTTCTTCGCTGCAGCCGATGCAGCCGTGGCCGGACTGGATGGGATAGCTGGTTCCCTCATTCCACTTGATCACCGAGCAGGCGTTGTAAGTGACTGGGCCGCGGCAGCCCATCTTATAGAGGCAATAGCCTTTGCGGGCGTTCTCGTCGTCAAAGGATTCGACGAAGAGGCCGGCGTCGTAGTTGGGGCGGCGGTAGCAGGTGTCGTGGACGCGGCGACCGTAGAATTCCTTGGGACGGCCCTGGCTGTCGAGCTCGGGCGGCGTACCCAGAACGAGCAAGTGGGTAACCACGCCCATCATGACGTCGGCGATGGGTGGGCAGCCAGGCACGTTGATGACGGGCTTGTCGATGAGCTTGTGTATGGGCGTGGCGCCAGTTGGGTTGGGCTTGGCGGCCTGAACGCAACCGTTGGAAGCGCAACTGCCCCAGGCGACGACCGCGGCGGCGTCTTTGGCGACGGTCTGCAGGATGGATTCGGCTGTCTTGCCGCCGATCATGCAATAGACGCCATCGTCTTTGGTGGGGACTGCGCCCTCGATGAGAACGATGTACTTGCCTTTGTTGGCCTGGATGGTGTCATTCAGGCTTTTTTCGGCCTGGAAGCCGGATGCGGCCATGAGGGTTTCGGAGTAGTTCAAATCGAGGACGTTGAGCAGCACATCGAGAACGATGGGGTGCGACGCCCGGATGAAGGACTCGCTGCAACAGGTGCACTCCTGGAAGTGCATCCAAATTACTGCTGGTTTATCTTTTTTCTCAAAGGCGGAGACAACCTGCGCCATACCGGATTGGCCGAAGCCGGCGACGGTTGCCGCAGCGGCGCAGAACTGCATAAAGTCTCTGCGGCTGTAGCCCTTCTTTTCCATAGAGTTCCAAATTGACTGACCCATGCGTGCCTCGCTTAAAGAGGATTCCCGACTGACAGATGCGAAGGTACGCAAGCGAAATAACGGGTCGCTGTGCGCTGCGTCACAGGCGTTCCTTGGATGATGGAATGGAAGGGGAAGTGGAGTGATGCGCGTCACCGAGAGGCAGATTACAGATGACAGGTTACAGATGACAGTGGACCGCTGGCGGCGGGGACGCCGCCAGTACAGCCGGTCAGGCGACCGGCGCTACAATCTTTCGCTGCCAGCGGTGCCGTGCTTGCGGGGCGTTCCATGCGCGGATTTGGGTTGTGGGTGGCGGGAGATGCGCGCGGGGCGTGTGCAAATAAATACATATAGAAGTGAAATACTTGTTGCAAACAACAGTGAAACTGGGCGTTTTGGGCGTGAAACTCACCTTGGAAAGTGAGCTGTTTGCGTTGTTTCGGGCTTTTTTCAGGAAGGCCCATGTGCCTCTATGCGCAGGCACGGAGGTTAAACGGGAAGGGAGAGCGGGATGGGATTGCATATGGAGAAGTGGGAGCGGGAACGGCAGCTCAAGTTATTGGACGAGGCTTCCTTGCCGTTGCGGGCAGTATCCGGTGCGCCGGATTGCGTTCCGGATGGTTGGCTGCGGGCGGTGCGGGTGGCAGTGGGGGTTCCGGTGGAGGAACTGGCGCTGCGGCTGGGGGTGCAGCGTCGGGAGGTTTTCCGGTTGGAAGGGGCGGAGAAGGAATCGCGGATTACGCTGGCGGCGCTGAAGCGGACGGCGGTGGCGCTGGATTGCGAAGTGATTTATGGCCTGCGGCCGAATGACGGAACACTGGTGGAGATGGCGGCGGAGCGGAGGGAAGCCCGGGAGAAGGCGCTCTACGAGAAGCGGCTAGCGGCGGATGTGCGGCGGGTAGCGGAAGGCAAGCCGAGGCGGATGCGCGATCCGCAACTGGGGGCGATTGATGAGTTGCTGCGGCTGGCCGGGGTGGCGAGGACCAACAACTGCGCAAAGCGGCTGCGTTCGTCGGTGGACCGGCGGGTGGGGCGGCACGCGTCGAAGATCGTGGGTGCGCTGACGGAGAAGGCGGTGAAGGGAGATTTGGGCGCGATCAAGGAGCTGATCAGGTTGGTGAACGGGTGAGGATGCGTAAGGGAGCTGCTAACTTCCAGCTTGATTCCCCGGTTCCCAAAGGCGAGGGACCGAGGGCACCCTCAACTTGATAATGCGCGGTGTGAGACAAGGGCCGCCCGCCGCGATCCAGATGTTGATGACAGTGATTAGTGATTAGCGGTTAGTGTGCAGTGGTTAGGGACGGTGGACCAGGATTGGCTCCTTCGTTCCTGCAGCAGGGGCGGCAGGTAACATGAATCCGGAAGCGATAGTGGAGCGATGATTCGAACTGAGGTGTTTCGATTGAATGGGACTCAAGTGCGCGATCCTGCCATCGAAGCCTGGATGGATGCGCGCCCAGGGGAATTGGGAAATCTTGCGAGGGCTTGGTTTGAGGTGATGCGCAGCTGCGGGGACGAGGTGCGGGAGGTTTTGCATGACGGCTGCCCTACCGCTTGCCTGGGCGATGCTGCTTTCGGGTATGTGAATGTGTTTGCGGCGCATGCGAACTTGGGGTTTTTTCAGGGGGCGGCGCTGGCTGATCCGGCTGGGTTGTTGGCTGGGGGCGGCAAGTTTATGCGGCATGTGAAGGTTAGACCGGGGGCGGCCGTCGATGAAGCAGCGCTCCGCAGGCTTGTCGAAGCGGCTTACCTGGATATCAAAGAGCGAGTGGAGCATGGGTGAGCCAGAGGGCAGTGAATGTTAGAGGGTGTGAGAAGTTAAAGGGCAAGGTCGATCCTATTCTTTGGCGGTTTTCGGCACGACTGAAGTCATGCGCTGATACAAGGCGCGTGCACGTCGGTGTATTTTTAGCGGACGCCAGGACGCGACTTAAGAAGACACAGGAATGGAATTTGCATAAACAAGGTATGGCTTCGACAATCCCACCCTAGCCACAAAAACAAAGACGTGGCGAGGGTGGGGCACCCGATTGGTTTTTCGAGGTTACTTTGATTTTGCTGCGCAATTTGGGTCGGCGATTTCTACGCGGCGGTTCTTCGCTCTGCCCGCTTCGGTTGCGTTATCGGCAATTGGCCTGGTCTTGCCGAAACCTTTAGGTGTTAGCCGTTCGCCAGCGATTCCATGCTGTGTGAGCCAGGTGACGATGGCTTTGGCGCGTGCTTCAGAGAGCGTTTGATTGTAGGCATCGGCGCCCACGTTGTCAGTGTGTCCCTGGACCTCGATTTTCTGCGCGGGATTCTTCTTCAACAGATCGAGAATCTGTTGAAGCACCGGATCGCTGGCCGGTTGAAGCGTGGCCTTGTTGAAGTCGAACAGCATGCCGTAGATGGCAACGTGGCAATTGGTCTTAAGATCGCTACCAATATCTTTGTTCGCGGCACCGGCATCGGCTACACGGATCTCGGGGAATTCGCTCTTGTACAAGGTGGCCCACAGGTTGCGGCCGTTCTGAGTGTAGTGCGCGGTGAAGGAAACGTCCTGGCGATCATACATGATCGTCCAGCCGGCTTTGATGAGGGCATCGTGATAGGAGGCGTGAAAGAGGCTGTTGGACATGCCATCCGGGGGCTGGCGGTAGGTTTTGACGATCGACGATGGGGCCACGAGTTCGGGTTCAGTGACGCCGGTAATGGCGACGCGGAAGGGATCGGTGTCGGGGACGCTGCTGCGGAACTGCCACCCCGGCAAGGGACCGAGCCAGGGGAAGTCGCCGGCGTTGGGGTTAACCGGCTCAGGCGTTGCGGATGGCGGCTTCAGAGTGAAGTTGAAGGGGATGGGCGCAATCTCAACGATGTCGACGGAGGCGCGTTCCGGGCTGGGATCGGTTTCGGCCCACGCCTCTACCCCGTCTTTCTGGTAGTGAAGGAACAGCTCGATTCCTCCCGCGGACCACTCATGCACCGGGGTCCATCCATTGGCGAGGAAGGCCGGTTTGACGATGGCCCAAACGGCTTCAGGCGTCACGGCGCCTGCAACGATGACGGGAAACTGCCAATGCTTTCCGCGCACCACCTTGCCGACTCCGCCGCTTCCCCGATTCCCCTCCGGAATCTGCATTTCGGTCCAGGGTTCGTAGGTGATGCGATACGGCTTGCCTACTTTGTTCAGGAAGGCGAGTTCGGGCGGGATCGGCTTCTCCTGCGCCATGAGCGGAAGTGCGGTGAAAGCAAGCAACGCGGAAATGACCGCGAAATGCAAGGGGGAGTAAGTCGCCCCAATGAGCGAAACAGGGAACTGGCGCATCTTCACCTCGGAGTTGAGGCAGACTAACACGCCAGCCTTGTTGGTGGATGTGCTGAGTAAGCTGCAAGATCGTCAACGGCCGAACAACCGAGTCTCAGGGAACTGCTCAGAAAGGAGGTGCTAACGCACAAAAGAGTACAATTTGGTACAAGCATGAAGATATTCGACTATAGTAAACGCCCGGTTGGAACGATCATCGATCATTGCGAAATCCAACTATGCCCACATTGCAGCAAACCGGGACTCGCGGAGAGAATTGGCAAAAAGACCTTCTACGTCCATTTCCAGGCGTGGCCGCTCCGTGAACCTCAGGATGCAAGGATCAGGTGGGATTGGTGTCCGCGCCCGGTTTCCATGACTGCCGCTTAGGTGTGTTGCCGAGTATATAAATATGCTAATTTGAGCCGCTTACGGCACGACTGAACTCGCCGCGGCGAGGTGAAAAAGGCTTGGATTTGCATGGGGATTGGAAGAATATGCGCAGGGGCTAATGGCTATTCTCTCAATCTAAACTGCTTGCGGCACGAGTAACCTCGTGTCCTGATACAGAGCGCATCCAAAACTGAGTGTTTCATCTCGCCGTGGCGAGTGAAGTCGTGCCCTGACGCTTATCGACTCTTCCAGTGGGTTTTTCGGCTGGCCGCGGTGAGTGAAGTCATGCCCTGCTGCATCCTGGTTCTTGCGAGGAGCCTTTCGCTCGCCGCGGCAAGTAGAGCCCAACAAATTGTCAAGGCTTTTTCGGTTCGGCTGGGAAAGCTGGCTATTGCTTGCTGGGTGCGGTGGGTTTCCTGGCTGGTTTTGACTGGGGCGCCGCATCGTCAATGCGGGGCCTGGTCGCGTTATCTTCCGGCATACGATCATGAAGCACGATGTTGAGCAAGGACTTGTGCACGCGAATGCGGCCGTTGTAATCGACAAAGCCCATGTTGCGGAAACGATTCATGAAGAAGCTCACCCGCGAACGCGTGGTCCCTATCATTTCCGCCAGGGTCTCCTGGGAGATGGGGGGAATCAAGGTTTCTGGATCGCCTGGCCCGCCGTATTCGGCCATCAAAAGTAGGATTCTGGCGAGGCGCTTCTCACTGGAGTTGAAAAGCTGATCGATCAGGTCGGCCTGGGATCGCATGGTGCGGGCCAACAGGAACTTCAGGAACAAGTCGGAGAACTGATGTTCATGGTGCATGACGCGGATCATTTCTTCGCGGCTTATCTTGAGCGCGGAACAGGCGGAAACCGCGGTAGCTGAGGAAAGGCGCAGACCGGGCGCGGAGGCCAGCGCCTCTTCTCCCACAAAGTCGTGGACCGTGAGAAGCGTGACCGTGGCTTCTTTGCCCGCGGACGAAACGACGGTGATTTTTGCGCGGCCCTTGTTCAGATAGAAGACCGAGTCAGCCGGATCTCCCTGTGAAAAGAAGGTCTGCTTGGGCTTTAAATCAATGATTTTTCGACCGACACCTGCGCTTGCGAGGAAGGTTACGAGATTGAACGAGAGTGGGTTTACGTCGGTCATCTTTGGGCCGCCTTTCGGCACCAGCGCGATGAATGTAGATGTCTTTGGCCAGCATCACCGGAATCGGCTACACTCCTGTCTTCTCCATTTTCTAATAAGTGGCGCGGGGATTCTGTATCGTTTTGTACACATTTGGCGGTTGTGG
>Ga0181537_10003186_pt1 | contig 14131 bp, 12 predicted proteins | sample PEATcosm2014_Bin_39_FD_119765 | JGI IMG/M metagenome (GOLD analysis project Ga0181537, IMG submission 119765) | Peatland microbial communities from MTU Mesocosm Facility, Houghton, MI, USA - PEATcosm2014_Bin23_10_metaG | ecosystem: Environmental > Terrestrial > Soil > Wetlands > Peat | place... | reverse complement strand
TACGGCCCACGGCCACCCGCCGACGGATTGCCGGCATCATCGGCCGAAATGATAACGAAGGCCTGCGCCAGGGGCCAATCGTCGGTAATGCTGAGGTCGATTTTGGTCTCAAAACCCACCGGCGTGAGTACCTTCAGCCGGGCCAGCGCCCCACCGGTCAGATGCATGGTTGGCCGACCGCCGGGTAAATTGACGACCCCCATGTCGCGCCACCAGACCCCCTGCCGGATGCCGGTCCCGAGCGCCTTGGAACAGGCCTCCTTGGCGGCGAATCGCTTGGCGTAGGTGGCCACGACCATGTTCGGGTTTTTGGCACGGCGTTCGGCCCTGGCGCGTTCAGCGTCGGTGAAGATCCGGTCGAGAAAACGATCGCCATGACGCTCGATGACCTTGGCGACCCGGCGGATATCGATCAGGTCGGAGCCGATGCCGATGATCATGCTTTATCCGCCCGCTTTCCGGCCACGGTCCATCGCGGCACGCATCGCGCGAACCGTTTCCCCAAGGCCGACAAACAACGCCTCGCCCATCATGAAGTAGCCGATATTGAGTTCGGCGATTTCGCCCAAGGAGGCGATCTTTTCCGCGGTCGCGTAGTCGAGGCCGTGGCCGGCATGCACTTCCAGGCCGACCGAGCGGGCAAGCCGCACGCCTGCGACGATGCGCTTCCACTCCGATTCGGCCTTGTCGAGATGACCATCGACCACCGCGTCGCACCAGGCGCCGGTGTGAATTTCGATGACGGGTGCGCGCAATTTGGCGGCCATCTCGATCTGCGCCGGGTCGGCTGCAATGAACAGCGACACCCGAATGCCGGCATCGCTCAAACCGGTGACGAACGGCGCCAACGCATGATGCTGTCCGACCACATCCAAACCACCTTCGGTCGTGAGCTCTTCCCGTCGCTCCGGCACCAGACACACCGCATGAGGTTTGGTCGCGAGCGCGATCCTGAGCATGTCCTCGGTCGCCGCCATCTCGAAATTCAGCGGTTTGGAGATTTCGGCCTTGAGCCGCGCCATATCCGAATCCCGGATGTGGCGGCGATCTTCCCGCAAATGCGCGGTGATCCCATCGGCGCCGGCCGCAATCGCTGTCAGCGCCGCACGCACCGGATCGGGTCGAGCGCCGCCCCGCGCGTTGCGAAGGGTCGCCACGTGGTCGACGTTTACTCCGAGGCGTAGTGGCGAAGAAGTGGGCATGTTTCGACTTCTAAACCCGTTTATTCCAGTCGTCATGCGCAGGCCCGACCCGCGCATCCATCTTCTTTGAAAAGGATGGATTGCCGGGTCAAGCCCGGCAATGACACATCACCTACCCGTTGACGCGCTCGACTCGTGCGACCACGGCCTTGGCGCGCAACTGGGCGATAATAGCGCTGAGATGCTTGAGGTCATAGACCTCAAGATCAATGGTAAGCTCGGTAAAATCAGGCGAGCGACGGGACATGCTGATGTTGTCGATATTGCCGTCGTGCTCGGCGATGACGGTGGCGACCTGGGCCAGGCTTCCCGGCTCGTTGACGTTGTCGATCATGATTCGTGCCGGAAAGCGTTGCGGCGTCGTCTCATCGACGTCCCAGCGCACGTCGAGCCAGCGCTCGGGCTGTTCCTCAAAATCCTTCAGGGCCGGCGATTGGATCGGATAGATCGTGATGCCCTCCCCTGGAGAGATAATCCCGACGATGCGGTCGCCTGGCACGGCGCCGCCATTGGGCGCGAACTTGACAGGCAAATCTGAATTGATGCCGCGGATCGGAATAGCCGAGAGGCTCCGCCCTGCGCCATCCGGCGATTTCAGCTTCAGCTTGTCGGCGAGGCCCTTCTTGCCGCCATACCGCGCAACCCTCTCTTCCTTGTAGTCGGGATACATCGCGCGGGCGACATTGGAGGCCTTCATTTCGCCGCGCCCCACAGCCGCCATTACATCGTCGATCGAGGCCCGCGCCAGCCGCGGCAGAGCGCCCTTCAACTTGTCGTCGGCATATTCGATCTTGGCGCGGGCAAACAGCCGCTCGACGAGACGGCGGCCGAGGCCGGCATATTGGTCCCGCACCGCGGTGCGCGTCGCCCTTCGGATCGCCGCCCGCGCCTTGCCGGTGCGCGCCAGCGATTCCCAGGCCGTTGGCGGCGACGACTGGGCGTCCGAGGTCAAGACCTCGACTTCATCGCCATTCTGCAATTCCGACGACAGCGGCGCGAATTTGCCGTTGATCTTGCAGCCAACCGCACTGTTGCCGACATCGGTATGCACGGCATAGGCGAAGTCGATCACATTGGCCTGCCGCGGCAGTGCGATCAGCTTTCCCTTGGGGGTGAAGCAGAACACCTGGTCGTGGAACAGCTCGAGCTTGGTGTGTTCGAGAAACTCTTCCGGGTTGGCGCTCTCCGACAGGATCGCAATGGTGTGACGGAGCCAGGCGAAAGCTGAGGATTCGCGTTTCAAGCGCTCGGTCGGCGATCCCACGCCATCCTTGTAGAAGGCATGTGCGGCGATGCCGAACTCGGCGACCCGGTCCATGTCTTCGGTGCGGATTTGCAGCTCGACGCGCTGCTTTCCCGGACCGATCACGGTGGTGTGGAGCGAGCGATAGTCGTTCTGCTTCGGCGTCGAGATGTAATCCTTGAAGCGGCCCGGCACCACTGGCCAGGTCGTGTGCACGACGCCCAACGCGCGGTAGCAGCACTCGACATCCTTCAACACGACGCGGAAGCCGAAAATGTCGGACAGCTGTTCGAAACCGACCGATTTGCGCTGCATCTTGGTCCAGATCGAAAATGGCCGCTTGCGGCGGCCGTAGACATGCGCTCTCAAGCCGTTCTTCTGGAGATCCTTGGACAGCTGGCTTTCGATCTCGCCGATCAAATTGCGGTTTTGTTCAGCCAGCGAATCGAGCCGCTGCCGGACCACCGAATAGGCGTCCGGATCGAGCGTACGGAACGACAGATCCTCAAGCTCCTCGCGCATCTCCTGCATGCCCATGCGCCCGGCGAGCGGCGCATAGATGTCGAGCGTTTCCTCGGCGATGCGCTGGCGCGCGGCCGGCGGAACGAACTCGAGCGTGCGCATATTGTGCAGACGGTCGGCGAGCTTGATCAGCAGCACACGTACGTCGTCGGAAATCGCCAGCAGCAGCTTGCGCAGGTTTTCCGCCTGCTTGGCTTCCCGCGAAACCAGTTCCAGCCGCTTCAGTTTGGTGAGGCCCTCCACCAGCACCCCGATCTCCTGTCCGAACACGGAATCGATTTCGGCGCGGGTGGCTTCTGTATCCTCGATGGTGTCGTGCAGAAGGGCTGCGACAATGGTGGCATCGTCGAGCTTGAGATCGGTCAGGATCGCTGCGACCTCCAGCGGATGGGAGAAATAGGGATCGCCGGAAGCACGGGTCTGGGAACCATGCGCCTTCATCGCATAGACGTAGGCGCGGTTCAGAAGATCTTCGTTGGTGTCGGGATTGTAGGAGCGGACGCGCTCGACCAGATCATATTGCCGCATCATGCGCGGGCGGGACTTGGCCGGCTTGGGCTCCAAGCCCGGCGCAGCCGAAGCAGAAACCGGCGCAGCCGAAACAGAGCCCGGCGCAGCCGACGATACGACCGGCGCAGCCGATGGCGGCGCCACCGAGATTGAACTCGTGGCTTGCATCTGCTCCGGGCTCTGGCGCCGATACGCCATCGGTTCAACACCTCTATAAGCGAACCCGGCCGGGGCCCGCTTCCCATATGATCGGGGTAATGTAGTGGGTTCCCCGGCCGGGCGTCAGCCTCCTGCTATCGGAAGCGCGCCGGCCTCAAGGAGCCCAGCCATAGTCTAACGAGAAACCAGCGCGCGTCAGCTTAAATAGGAGACAACTTCCGATCGATTCGCCGGACCGGCGTTCCCGGTAACCATAATGGCCGACCAAAAGCCAAGGCCCGGAGCTGGCTCCGGGCCTTGGCGAATTTGATGAAAGCAATAGGGCGAAAGCCTAAAGACGTAACGTAAAGGATTTACTCGTCTTCTTCGGGCTGCTCTTCCGGGGGCGCCAGCCCCTCGAGACCCTTCAGGAGCTCTTCCTCGGTCATGCGCTCGATGGCGACTTCGGTATCATCCGCATCGACGCTCGCGCCCGCCGACCCTATCAACGGAACCGTGTCGGGCTCCGGCTCGTCCACTTCAACGAATTTCTGGAGAGAATGGACGAGTTCTTCGCGCAAATCCTCAGGTGAAATCGCCGAATCGGCGATTTCACGCAGCGATACAACCGGGTTCTTGTCGTTGTCGCGGTCGACCGTGAGTTGCGACCCGGACGAGATCATACGGGCGCGATGGGCGGCCAAAAGAACCAGATCGAACCGATTGTCGACCTTATCAATGCAATCTTCTACGGTGACGCGAGCCATCGACTGTCGCTCCGTTAATGGGGACGGAATATGTTGATTATCTCGGGGTAGTTATAGGGGCAAAGGTCGTTTCGCAAGACTAATTTGTGATTTGGCCTACGTAATTTGCTCTGATAACCCAAACCGGCGGCCGGCAGCGCGGCGTTTTCGAGCTGTCACAACATCGGCGCGGACAAGAAAACGCTTCATTGCGTTGTCAAAATCCACTTCCGGTTGTTTCGACCAACCCATTTTCCCGGCGGCATCTGGACATCCGCAGTGCTTCGGCGGCACTGTCACCAAATGCGCGGGGCGCTGCGGCCGCGCCAAGAAGTATACCGGAAACACCTTATGAGAACTCTGTGAGAATTCTGAATGTCACCCGCTTCCAATAAGATCGCGCTCTTTATCGATGGCGCCAACCTTTATGCCACCGCCAAGACACTAGGCTTCGACATCGACTACAAGCGCCTTCTCAAGGAGTTCCAGAGCCGGGGAACATTGGTCCGCGCCTTCTATTACACCGCCATCATCGAGGATCAGGAATACTCCTCGATCCGGCCGCTGATCGACTGGCTCGATTACAACGGCTACACCGTCGTCACCAAGGCGACGAAGGAATTCATCGATGCGAGCGGTCGGCGCAAGGTGAAGGGCAATATGGACATCGAACTGGCGGTCGACGCGATGGAACTCGCCGAGCACATCGATCAGATGGTGTTGTTTTCGGGCGACGGCGACTTCCGTTCCCTGGTGGAGGCTGTACAGCGCCGCGGCGTGCGCGTGACGGTGATCTCGACGATTTCGAGCCAGCCGCCGATGATTGCCGACGAATTGCGCCGCCAGGCCGACGTGTTTACCGACCTGGTCGAACTGCAATCCAAGCTCGGGCGCGACCCGGCAGAGCGCCCGGCCCCCCGCGAGCCGCGCCATCACGCTCCGCAGTTCTTGCAACGAGCGACTACGCTGGCGTCGAGGGGTGATGGCGACGATTTCGACGACTAAAAATCCATCCGCGGGCCGCGCGTCGAAGGCAGCTGGCTCGCCGCTTCTTGCTGAACCAAGCCGCGATTGTCCTTTCTGCCCAAGGCTCGTCGCTTTCCGGGAAACCAATCGCGCCCGTGAACCGAAGTGGTTCAATGCGCCGGTTCCTGGTTTCGGCGACAAAAACGGAAGGCTCGTGATCGTCGGTCTTGCGCCGGGGTTGCAAGGCGCCAATCGCACCGGGCGCCCGGTTACGGGCGATTACGCAGGCGACCTGCTCTACGCCACCTTTATCGAATACGGTTTCGCCAAAGGCGTCTATCAGGCCCGGCCTGACGACGGAATGACATTGGTCGACTGCCGGATTGCAAACGCCGTGAGTTGCGTTCCGCCCCAGAACAAGCCGCTGCCGGCGGAAATTGCCAATTGCCGGCCCTTTCTTCTGGCGGCCATCGAAAGCATGCCACGGCTCAGCGCCATCGTGGCGCTCGGACGCATCGCCCACGAATCGACGGTGAAAGCGCTGGGACTTCGCGCTGTGGCCGCGCCCTTTGGGCATGGCGCTGTTCACGAGGCCGGCCGGCTGCGGCTTTATGACAGCTATCATTGCTCGCGTTACAACACGAACACAGGCGTCCTGACGCCTGAAATGTTTCGCTCAGTATTTGCCAGGGTGCGGGCGGACCTTGGCGCCGGCCTGGCTTAGCGGCCGTTTTCCTTGAGCCACTCCAGCACGTCGCCGGCGTTCCGGTCGGGCGGAAACACCGGATAGAAAACGTGGGTAATGCGGGCATCGTCAATGATCAGCGCCAGCCGCTTGATCAGGATCAGATCCGCGACCTCCATGGTCGGCAAGTTCAACGCCCGCGTCAGCGCAAGCTTCTCATCGGAGAGCACCGGAAACGGCAAATGCAGGCGCGAAGCCATTTCGGTTTGATAGGCATTGCTCTGCGTGGAAAGGCCGAACACATGCTGCGCGCCGGCCGCCTTCAACTCCGCGAAAAGGTCGCGAAACGAGCAGGTTTGCGGCGTGCAGCCCCGCGCGCCCGGAATCATGTCCCAATCGTCGACCAGCGAAATCTTGCCGGGTTCGCCGGTTCGCGGATAGGCGAATACCACGCTGCGGCCCGATAGCGCTGACAAGGTGACCGACGTGTCGTCGGTGGCCATGAGGCTGACCGGCGGGATGGTTTGGCCTACGAGGTGATCGGCCGCACCGTCATCCGTGGGCGCCGGAATCTGGCTCCAGTCGACATCGAGCAGGTTTGGTTGAACCATTATTGCCGTTCCTCAAAGTGGCGAATAGCGAATAGTGAGTGGCGAATAGAGGCGAAGATAATGGAGGACTTCCCTATTCGCTATTCCCCATTCGCCGCGTTATCCCCGTGCGCGCATCAGGCGGCTCTTCTCCCTGCCCCAATCGCGCTTCTTTTCGCTCTCGCGCTTGTCGTGCAGCTTCTTGCCCTTCGCTACCGCCAGCAGCACCTTGGCACGGCCGCGCTCATTGAAATAGAGCTTGAGCGGAATGAGTGTCATGCCGTCGCGATCCACTGCCCCCATCAGGCGGTTGATTTGCTTTCGGTGTAGCAGCAGCTTGCGGGGCCGCTTCGGCTCGTGATTGAAGCGGTTGGCCTGCAAATATTCGGGAATATTGGCGTTGATCAGCCAGATCTCGCCGTTCTTGGAATCGGCGTAGGATTCCGCGATCGTGGACTTGCCGCTGCGTAGCGACTTGACCTCGGTGCCGGTCAGCGCAATCCCGGCTTCAACCGTATCATCGACGGCATAGTTGAAACGGGCCTTGCGGTTCTCCGCAATCACCTTGATGGGGCGCTCTTTCTTCTCGGCCACTTGAAAGATCTAGCCCTTCTTCAGGAGATCGCGAATCTCGGTGAGCAGTTCCTCCTCGCGCGTCGGCTTTGGCGGCGCCGGCGGCGCCGCCTCATCCTTGCGCTTGAGCGTGTTCATGGCGCGGATGACCATGAACAGGACGAAGGCAACGATCAGGAAGTTGATCGTCAAGGTCAGGAAGTTACCCCAGGCCAATACGGCGCCCTGCTTTTTGGCGTCGGCCAGATTGGTCGCGGTCACATTCTTCGAAAGACCAAAGAAGTAATTGGAGAAGTCGAGTCCGCCGATGGCTCCGATCAGGGGCATGATGATGTCGTTGACCAGGGATGTCACGATGCTGCCGAACGCTGCACCAATGATCACGCCGACCGCGAGATCAACGACATTGCCCTTCATCGCAAAGTCGCGAAACTCCTTGAGCATCTGCAAGCCCTTCTCTTCAGCTTCGCGAACCGGGACAGTCATGGCGGTAATATCGAAAACTCAGTTGATCAGTCCCGCATGCACCATCGCGCTACGGACCGCGACGCGTGTCGGCTCCGACACCGGCACCATCGGCAGCCGCAGCGTCTCTTCCATCTTGCCGAGCAACGACAGCGCGTATTTGACCGGCGACGGATTGGACTCGATGAAAAGGTTGGTGTGAAGCGGCATCAGCTTGTCGTGCAGCTTGAGTGCGGTGGCGTGGTCACCCTTCTGCCAGGCCTGATGAAACTCCGAACACAGGCGCGGCGCCACGTTGGAGGTCACCGAAATGCAGCCATGGCCGCCATGGGCCATATAGCCGAGCACAGTGGCGTCCTCGCCCGAGAGCTGGTTGAAGTCCTCGCCCAGCCGCGCGCGCTGCTGCGAAACCCGCACGATATTCGCAGTTGCATCCTTGACGCCGGCGATATTCTTGAGCTCGAACAGACGCGCCATGGTCTCCACGCTCATGTCGATCACCGAACGCGGCGGAATGTTGTAGATGATGATCGGAATTCCGATCGCATCGTTGATCGCCTTGAAGTGCTGGTACATGCCCTCCTGGGTGGGCTTGTTGTAGTAGGGCGTCACCACCAGCACCGCGTCTGCTCCGGCCTTCTCCGCATGCTCGGCCAGTTCGATCGCCTCCCGGGTCGAATTCGAGCCGGCGCCAGCGATCACGGGAACACGGCCGTCCGCCTCATCGATGCACCATTCGACGACGCGCTTGTGCTCGTCATGGCTGACGGTCGGACTTTCGCCCGTGGTTCCGACCGGAACGAGGCCGTGGGTTCCCTCGGTGATTTGCCAATCCACGAGCCCGCGGAACGCCGCCTCGTCCAGCGAGCCGTTCTTGAACGGCGTGACCAGGGCGGTGAAGGATCCGCGGAATTTCGTCTTCGCTGCCATGGACTTCTCCCTGCACGCGCGGTCCAGCCGCCCTTTGAATCTACCGATCGGGCCATTCATACCGGGTATGACGGTTTGGCGAAAGTACGTAAAACCGCTTGAGAGTCCGTGCGTCCGGCCGCGATTTTGCCGTGGTGATGACGCAAACAACCGCCCTCCCCGGCGTATCGGGGGGTTTTTTCCGCATAATCGATCAACTACACCTTAGAAGGTGGGGTCTTTCGTGATTCGCCGAAAGAGGAATGCTGTGACCCGTTCTGCTCGCGCCGCCGCCTTGCGTTCCACAGCGATGGCGACCACGCTTGCGCTGATCCTCGGATCGCACGCCTTCGCGAACGAAACCACGGCAAAGCCGAAGGTTCCGTTGCCGAGACCGCGTCCGATCGCCCGTAACGTCGTGCCCAAAACAATCGAGAGGACGACAGAGAAGACAACGGACAAAGCCCAGGCCAAAACAGCATCCATGCCGGCTGCCACGGTCACTCCCGCAGCGCCCGCCGCCATCGCTCCCGCCACGCGCCAGCATGCCGCGTTGCCCCCCGCGGTCGCCCGTAAACCGCCCACACCGGCGGCGATGGCGACCACATCCTCGACCTCCAGCGATGACAAGGAAGCGCTGGAGAACGTCATTGACCTCGTCCGCAAGCACAAGCCGACTGACGCGACCCAGGTTGAAGCCGCGATCTCCGATCCCTTGGCAAGGAAGCTTGCGGAATGGATCATCCTGCGCAGCGAAGACAACGGCGCTTCGGTTGAACGCTACCGCGCCTTTATTACCGCCAACCCAAGCTGGCCGTCGCAGACCTTCCTGCGGCGAAGGCTCGAAGCCGCGTTGTGGGACGACCACCGCGACGATGCGACGGTGTGGTCGTGGTTCGAAAATGAATCGCCGATTTCGGCCAAGGGCAAATTCGCGCTGGCGCGCGCCATGATTGGACGCGGCGACAGGGCCAATGCCGAGCGGCTGGCGCGGGATGCCTGGCGCAACGACGCCATGTCGGAAGACACCGAAAACACCGCGCTCGATCTGTTCGGGGCCCTGATCACGCCGGGCGATCAAAAAGCGCGGATGGACCTCTTCCTGTATGGCAGCGAGCATGAGATAGCGCTGCGCGCGGCAAGGAGGCTCGGCAGTGGCGAGATGGCGCTGGCGAAAGCCCGTATCGCGGGCTACCACAAGGCAGCCAACACCCGTGCGCTCCTAGAAGCGGTACCGTCCGAATTGCACAGCGATCCCGGCTATCTCTTCAGCCGGATTCAGATGTTGCGCCGGGAAGAGAAATTCACCGAGGCCGCCCAATTGATGATGAGCGCGCCGAAAGATCCCGGCCGGCTCTACAATCTGGATGAGTGGTGGATCGAACGACGGCTCTTGGCGCGCAAGATGATCGACGTCGGCGAACACCGCACCGCTTACCTGATCGCCCGCGACGCAGCGCTGCCTTCACGGGACATCTACAAGACCGAGCAGGAGTTCACAGCGGGCTGGATCGCGCTGCGCTTCCTCGACGACCCTGCGACGGCCGCGCAGCACTTTGCCCGCATCGGTGTCGGCAGCGCCAATCCCACGACGCTGGCGCGCGCCGGCTATTGGCAGGGCCGCGCGGCGGAAGCCGCCGGGCATTCGCAAGAGGCGCACGCCGCCTATACTGCTGCCGCGGAACAATCGACCAGTTATTATGGCCAACTGGCACGCGCCAAGCTCGGCCTGCCTCAGATCGAGCTGAACGGGGCGCAGGCGCCGCGCGGCCGTGGCGCCGAACGGCTGGAGATCGTGCGCTCGGTGCAGTTGCTGTACGAACTCGGCGAAGGCGAAATCGCGGTGCCGATTTTAGCCGATATGGGTGAAAACGGCGACGCCGATGCGCTTGTGGGGCTCGGCGAACTCGCCACCCGCCAGGGTGATGCCCGCGGCATGCTCCTGATGGGCAAGGCCGCGCTCAACCGGGGACTGCCGTTTGATTTCTATGCCTATCCGGTGACCGGGATTCCTCCGTTCAAATCGATCGGCCCCGACGTCGAGCCAAGCATCATCTACGCCATCGCCCGGCAGGAAAGCGCCTTCAATCCATCCGTTGTTTCGCCGGCGCAAGCCTACGGGTTGATGCAGGTGACGCCGGATGCCGGCAAATACGTCTGCAAGAAATACGGTGCGAGTTTCGATCTCCGCCGCTTGAAGAGCGACCCGGTCTATAACGCAGCACTGGGCGCGGCTGAGCTCGGTGGCCTGATCGACGACTATCGCGGCTCCTACATCCTGACGTTTGCGGCCTATAATGCCGGCCGCGGCAGCGTCAAAAAGTGGATCGAGCGTTACGGCGACCCCCGCGACCCCAAGGTTGACGCCGTCGACTGGGTCGAACTCATCCCCTTCTCCGAGACGCGCAACTACGTGCAGCGGATCATGGAGAACTTGCAGGTCTATCGCGCGCGCTTCGGAGGCGGAACGCGGCTGCAAATCGAGGCCGACCTGCATCGCGGCAATGTCGAGTAGCGCTGGGCCAGAGGCGATTCCCGGCTTGTTAAAAGGATAAAAGCCTCGAAGAAAACCGGCACCACTTCAGCCGCGGCACGAAGGCTTCGACAACAGTGTCAGCACAAGAAAAAATCCCCCTTCCGATCTCTCGGAAGGGGGATTTTGTTACGTCAGGACGTTAGCCGGTCGTCCCTACTTGTGGATCATGGGGGCTGCGGCGGGCGCCTCAGGAGCCCAAATGCGGTAGCTCAGGGTCGCGAATACCGTCATGCCCTGGGTAATCGTCGAAACGTCAGCCGCCGCCGGAACCGCCGCATTCTTGGCGTTGCCGATGACTTCCTGCGTCGCCCAAACCGACAAGCTCGCCGGACCGAAGTTATACTCGACGAGGCCACCAACCGCGAACAGGTTGAACCTCTGAGCATTGCCCAACGTGCCGCCTGCAACCGTACAGGTGAAAGCCGGGCATGAGTCGTTGCTAACCTGTCCAACGTAGTAGGCGACGGGACCAAACGTCCACTTTCCGATGGTCTTGGTGACCGTGAAATCGGCGCGGAAGATGTCACCGGTGGTATAACCATCAACCGAGTTCTTCGTATTGAATTCCTCCTGGAAGGCGGCCGTCAGGTTCCAGCCATTGGCCAGATAAGAGACGATCACCTCAGGAATGAAGGTCCACCAGGGATTGCCAACGTTGCTGAGGCCAAACGGACCCTGAACCGTGCCATCCGGGGCATAGATACCGAGGCCGGTCTTGACCGCAAATCCGCTGGTCCCAAGCTTCCAGCTCAATTCAACCGGCACAAAGTAGGTGTTGTGCACGCCGCTAATATTGCCCGCAAAGGCCGGATTGAGATTGAGCGGCCCGGATATGCCAGCCATGATGAAGGGCTGCACGAGAACCGCGTCGTACGTCGCACCGAGGAAGGTCCAACCGGGCACGAACAGGAAGCCCTGCACGTCAACCGCAGCCTGCACACCGGTGTGCGTGCCAATCACGTTCGTCAAAGGCCCGACGAGGTTGGTCTGGTAGGTAAAGACCTGGTTGAACATGTAGATGCCCGGCGGCGGAACGCCGGCGCTGGCACCGATCAGTGCGCCCGGCTTCCCTTGCCACTGCACGCCGCCTTCAAATGCGTTGGCCGGCGAAAACGCGAAAGCGGCCAACCCCGCTACCGCCAACAGAGCTTTGATGTTCGATTTCATGTGTCCCCTCGTCGTGTTAAACGCAAAACCACCCCAGGCCGCCGGTTCTTACTTTATCGTTCGTCATCGGAACTACCCGAAAGCGACGAATCCGCGTGCCTATTTCTTGTTCCGAGAGTTGCTGTTCACAGGCCAAAAGGCAATTTAAACTTGCCTTATGACTCTTTGTCACAGGCTTTTTCCGAAAGGTGTTGCAAATTATGCACACACATCACCTCTACACTAAAATCATCAAGCCTCTGTTTTTACGTATTATTTTTGTCTGTCTGGCGACCGAACCGGCTCCCTTCAAAATTCCTTGAGACGAAATTCGCAACGTAACGTCGAGCGTGGGGTGACGCCCAATATCGAATTTCAGGCGCACTTCTTGACGGCAGCACAAGCCCAGCAAGTGCGCAGCGACGCTAATCACCCTCAAGAATCCTTGCAGGAAGGCCGTCTGCCAACGTAGGTAATCCCGCATCATCGAGCGGCGGTTGCGGACGAAAAGCGACGGAGGAAAAATGCGGTTTTCACTGTTCCCGGTGGCCACTTTTCGAAGTTCGTGCTCCACCTCGGCGCTAGCTGCCTGGGCCGTGTTGTTGATGCTCTTCAGCACGCACGCAGCCGACGCCGAGAGCGACTTTGATCAATGCAAGTTCGCAGGACAGATCGACAAGGCCGACGACGGCATCGCCGCCTGCGATCGAATCATCAAGGATTCAAGAACGCCCGCGCAAGATCGCGCCAGCGCCCTCAGCAATCGCTGCGGATGGTGGTGGGCAAAAAAAGATGCCGATCGGGCTTTGACGGACTGCAATGAATCCATCCGCACCGACCGCGCTTATGCGGCCGCCTATCTCAATCGCGGCAACGTCTATTTGAGCAAATCCGATTTTGAACACGCCTTCGCGGACTTCAACGAAGCGCTTCGGCTCGATCCGAAGAATGCCTGGGCTTATGCCGAGCGGGGCAACCTCTACAAGAACAAGGGAGACTTCGATCGCGCGATGGCGGATTTGAACGAGTCGATCCGGCTCGATCCCGCTTACGCGCTCGCCTATTTCTCGCGCGGGGACCTGCACCGGCAAAGAGGCGATCTTGCGCGTGCGATGACCGACATGAACGATACGATCCGGCTCGATCCCAACTATGCACTTGCCTACTTCACCCGCGCCCGCCTCTCCTACATGCTCGGCAATAGTCCAGCGGCGCTGGAGGATTTCGGCAGGGCCATCAAATTGGAAGCTGACGACCCCACCACCTATTTCAACCGTGGCGTCGCCTATTACGTCACCGGCGGCCGCATCCCGGACGCGATCGCGGACTTCAAGAAAGCCGCCGAACTTAACCCCAAGGATGCCTATGCCGCACTGTGGCGCGATCTCGCCGAGCGCCGTAACAATCTGCCAAGCCACCTGGCGGAAGCCGCCAAAAAGCTCGACATGACGGTTTGGCCCGCGCCCGTGATCCGTGAGTTCCTCGGCGAGTTCAACGCCGAACAAACCTTTGGCGCGGCCTTCGATACCGATCCGCAGACCAAGGTGGCGCAAACCTGTGAGTCCAATTTTTACAGCGGCGAGTTAGCGCTTCTGAAGAAGAACAAGAAGGAAGCACAACGGCTGCTCAAACTCGCCGCCGACAATTGTCCGCCAAGCTTCATCGAATCGACGGCGGCGCTGGCCGAGTTCATTACGCTTAAGTGAGGCCGCAAACGGCGCCGCACATCCGTAGGGCCAAGTCTGTCTATATAGATGATGTCGGGATGTTCGGGCAGCTCCGCCACTGAGTGCCAAAAAAGCTGAGCAGGTTCCCCCATACCCCCCAGGTATGTCCCCCGGGAACACTGCTCAGCTTCTTAGCGCCCTCGCCTCTCCCGCGGTGAGCGGGAATTCCTGCG
>Ga0181537_10003185_pt1 | contig 14133 bp, 9 predicted proteins | sample PEATcosm2014_Bin_39_FD_119765 | JGI IMG/M metagenome (GOLD analysis project Ga0181537, IMG submission 119765) | Peatland microbial communities from MTU Mesocosm Facility, Houghton, MI, USA - PEATcosm2014_Bin23_10_metaG | ecosystem: Environmental > Terrestrial > Soil > Wetlands > Peat | place... | reverse complement strand
CAATAATGTGCGTCTAGGGTTCCGGCCTGGCTCTGTGCGGGCGACTGGTCCGAGAGATGCAGTCCACTGCCATTGGCCGCGCAACGCGGCGAACGGCAAGGGATACACGGCGGGATAAAAGCCCGGGAGAACAATGTCGAGGAGCGCTGCGCCCTCGGGATTCTCTCCGCTGTCGGAAAATCCCGGGTAAGACTTAGCGTTTCCTCAATTGGCGCGGGCGAGATTGGGGAGACGCATGTTCCACGAAATTCACATCGATGGCGGCAAACACTGGTCCATGACCCTGCGCGCGGGCACGCGGCTGCGCATCGTGGACGTGAATGGCGGCGCGAACGTCGGGATGCTGTTCTACAATCCGCAGAATCTGCTGGAACGCTACAACGCCCCGGACACGCTGAAGTGTCAGCACACCTTCAAGCTCACCAAAGGCCATTGCCTGTATTCCGACATGGGGCGAATTTTCTGCTCGATCATCGAAGATACCGTGGGCTGGCACGATACGGTGTGCGGAAACGCCAATCGCGAACTCGTGGCGAGCCGGTGGGGCGAGAAGCGCTATCAAGAGTATCGCAACGAGTGGACCCAAAACGGCCATGACGCCTTCCTGGTCGAGGGCGGAAAGTACGGCTTGGGACGCCGCGATCTGGCCGCCAACGTCAATTGGTTCAGCAAGGTGGCGGCTGCGGAGGACGGCACCCTGCAGTTCGATCCCGACAATTCGCGGGCCGGGCGATTCGTCGATCTGCGCTTCGAAATGAATTCCCTGGTGCTGCTGCATACCTGTCCCCATCCCTTGAATTCCGCCGCCGAGTACCCGCGCCGCGCCGTCGCGCTGCAATTGAGCAAGGCGGAGCCCGTGGCCGAGGATGATTTCTGCCGCAATTCGCGGCCCGAGAACGGGCGCGGCTTTGCCAATACCGAGCTGTACCTCGAGTGCGGCAGCGGGGGTGCAGCATGAAGCTCAATCGCAAGCACAGCGCGCTGCGACCCGGCGAGGCCGATTTTCGGCAGGTGATTCCGGCGGGGGAGTACTGGATCGACACCGTCAAGGCGGGTAGAACGCTGCGCATCGTGGACTTGGAGGGAAATCAGGCCGCCGATACGCTGTTCTTCAATGCGGCCGACGTGGCGGAGCGCTACAGCGCCGTCGACACCATCCGCGCGCAGGGCAACGTGTACCTGGGCTGCGGCTCCAAGCTCTTGTCGACGGCCGGCAATGTGATGGCGCAGATCGTGGCCGATACGGTGGGCCGGCACGATACCTTGGGCGGCGCCTGCGCCGCGGAGTCGAACACGGTTCGCTACGCGCTCGACAAAGGAACCATGCATGCCTGCCGCGACAGCTACGTGCTGGCGGTCGCGCAGCACGATGAGCTCGGACTCAGCAAGCGCGACCTCTCGCACAACATCAACTTCTTCATGAATGTGCCCGTGACGACGGACGGCGGACTGACATTCGCCGACGGCATGAGCGGTCCCGGTCAGTACGTGGAAATGCGCGCGGCCATGGATGTCATCGTGCTCATTTCCAATTGCCCGCAGCTCAATAATCCCTGCAACGCCTATAATCCAACGCCGCTCGAGGTTCTGGTTTGGGACGCGGATGTTCAATAAGGTTCTCGTGGCCAATCGCGGCGAGATTGCCTGCCGCATCATCAGAACCTTGAAGCGCTTGGGCGTGGGCTCCGTCGCCGTGTATTCGGATGCCGACCGAAATTCCCTGCACGTGGCCGCGGCGGACGAATCGGTGTGCTTGGGTAAGCCGCCCGCCGCCGAGAGCTACCTTCGCCAGGATGCGCTGCTGGCGGCCGCGCGGGCCACCGGCGCGCAGGCCATCCATCCTGGATATGGCTTCTTGAGCGAAAACGCCGGCTTCGCGGCGGCCTGCCGCGAAGCCGGCATCGTCTTCATCGGACCGACCGCTGCGCAAATACGTGATTTTGGACTCAAGCACCTCGCCAGGGATCTGGCCGCGCGCAGCGGCCTGCCGCTGTTGCCCGGCAGCGGACTGCTCGGGAGTCTCGCGGAGGCCGGCAGCGAGGCCGCGCGGATCGGCTATCCCGTGATGCTCAAGAGCACCGCCGGCGGCGGCGGTATCGGCATGCAGCTGGTTCGGCAGCAGTCCGAGCTCGCCGACGGCTTTCAAGCCGTGCAGCGCCTGGCCGAGAAGAACTTCAGCCGCGGCGGCATTTTCCTGGAGAAGTACATCGAGCGTGCGCGGCACATCGAAGTGCAGATATTCGGCGACGGCGCCGGCCGTGTCATCGCCCTGGGGGAGCGCGACTGCTCGGCGCAGCGCCGCAACCAGAAACTCATCGAAGAGACACCGGCGCCGGGCCTCTCCGAGGATTTGCGCCGGCGCCTGCTCGACAGCGCCGTTCATCTCGGCCAGGCGGTCGGCTATGAATCGGCGGGCACCGTTGAATTCGTCTTCGACACTGCGACCCGGGAATTCTACTTTCTGGAGGTCAACACGCGCCTTCAGGTCGAGCACGGGGTGACGGAAGAGGTCACGGGCGTGGACCTGGTCGAATGGATGATCCGGCAGGCCGCCGGAGAGCGCTTCGAATTGCACGCCCCGCCGGCGCGGGGCGCATCGATCGAGGTACGGCTGTACGCCGAGGATCCCGCGCGGCAGTTCCGTCCGTCGACCGGGTTGCTGACTCATGCGCGATTCGCGGCGAACGCGAGAGTGGAAACCTGGGTGGAAGACGGCTCGGTGGTCACGCCGTTCTACGATCCGCTGCTGGCGAAGATCATCACCACCGGCGCGGATCGCGCTGCCGCCCTGTCGAGGATGCGCGAGGCACTGGCGTGCACGGTGATCGGCGGCATAGAAAGCAATCTCGACTACCTGCGCCAGCTCATCGACGATCCCCAGTTCGTCCGCGGCGGTATGACCACGCGCGCCTTGGATGGGTTTGCCTATGCGCCGCGCACGCTCGAAGTATTGGCCGCCGGAACGCAAACCACCATCCAGGACTACCCCGGCAGAGTGGGGCTGTGGAATGTGGGTGTGCCGCCCTCGGGTCCGATGGACAGCCTGTCGTTTCGTCTCGCCAATCGCGCGCTCGGCAATACCGCGAAGGCCGCGGCCCTCGAGATCACCGTCTCCGGGCCGACGCTGAAATTCAATACCGACGCCGTCATCTGCCTGGCCGGGGCCGCGATGGCCGCCGACATCGACGGCCGCCCGGCCGAGTTCTGGAGGCCGATCACCGTATGCCGCGGCGAAGTTCTGCGCATGGGCACGGTGACCGGCGCGGGCTGCCGCGCCTATCTCGCGATCGGGGGCGGCTTCGATGTGCCGCCCTACTTGGGCAGCCGCTCGACCTTCACGCTGGGCAGGTTCGGCGGCCACGGCGGCCGTGCGCTGATGGCGGGAGACGTGCTTCACCTGGGACCGCCGGGGGGCGATTCGGACGGCTCCGAAGCGCGCGCCATACCGGCCGATGTGGTGCCGGCCATCGGCGATGAGTGGGAGCTGGGAGTCCTGTACGGCCCGCACGGGGCACCGGATTTCTTCACCGAGGATGATATTGTTGAGTTCTTCGCCGCCACCTGGGCGGTTCACTACAACTCCAGCCGCACGGGCGTGCGGCTCCTCGGCTCGAAGCCCAAATGGGCGCGCAGCGACGGCGGAGAAGCCGGACTGCATCCCTCGAATATTCACGACAACGCGTACGCCATCGGCGCGGTGGATTTCACCGGCGATATGCCCGTCATTTTGGGGCCCGACGGGCCCTCGCTCGGCGGATTCGTATGTCCGGCGACGGTCGTGAAGGCCGAGCTGTGGAAGCTCGGCCAATTACGGTCGAACGACCGGGTTCGATTCGTGCGCCTGTCGCCGCAGGAGGCGCTGGCGGCTGAATTGGCGCAGGAAGAAACGCTCGAAACGCTGCGCACGCCCGTCGATGCGGCGCCGCGCGTGGACGATGCACGCGTGGACGATGCACGCGTGGACGATGCGCGCGTGGACGATGCGCGCGCGGCAGCGGCGCGACGCGCGCCGCGGGGCGCGCAGGCCGACACGGCAATCGTCGCGAGCACGCCGGCTCGGGACACGCGGCCGGCCGTGCTCTATCGGCGCGCGGGCGACAAGTACCTGCTGGTGGAATATGGGCCGCTGATTCTCGATCTGGAGCTGCGGCTGCGCGTGCACGCGCTCATGTCCTGGCTGCAAGCCGCCGAGCCTCCCGGCATCATCGATTTGACCCCGGGAATCCGCTCTCTGCAGGTTCACTACGACAGCCGCGCGTTGCCGCTCGAGCGGCTGCTCGACATGCTGAACACGGCGGAGAACGCCCTGGCGGAGATCGGCGAGATGCCGATTGCCGCGCGCATCGTCAGGCTGCCGCTGTCCTGGGACGATGAGTCCACGCAGCTCGCCATCGCCAAGTACATGCAATCGGTGCGGGCCGATGCGCCCTGGTGCCCGAGCAATATCGAATTCATCCGGCGGGTCAATGGTCTCGACAGCGTGGAGGATGTGAAGCGCATCGTGTTCGAGGCGAACTACCTGGTGCTGGGGCTGGGCGACGTGTATCTGGGTGCGCCGGTTACCACGCCGCTCGATCCGCGGCACCGCCTGGTCACGACCAAGTACAACCCGGCGCGCACATGGACGCCGGAGAATGCCGTGGGTATCGGCGGCGCCTACCTGTGCGTCTATGGAATGGAAGGACCGGGAGGCTACCAGTTCGTCGGGCGCACCTGCCAGATGTGGAACACCTACAAGGTTACCGCCGAGTTCACCCGCGACAAGCCCTGGCTGCTGAGATTCTTCGATCAGATCCGGTTTTATCCGGTCACCGGCGCGGAATTGCGGGAATTTCGCGAGGATTTTCTGCACGGCCGCGCGCGGCTAGACATTGCCGACGACCTGTTCCGGCTGAACGACTATCGGCGGTTTCTCGAGCAGAACGCGCCGAGCATCGCTGCGCAAAAGGCGCGGCAACAGGCGGCGTTCGATTCGGAGCGCCGGCGCTGGGAAGCAACCGGACAGATCGGCTATGCGGCCGACCTGCCAGCGGCGCACGATGATGAGGGTCCCGAGGAACTGCAGCCCGGCTGCGTGGCCGTGGCCAGCCCGGTCTCGGGCAGCGTCTGGAAGATCTCCTCCTCGCCCGGCCAGTCCGTCAAGGCGGGCGATACGCTGGTGCTGGTCGAATCGATGAAGATGGAACTGCCGGTCACGGCACCGGTCGACGGCGTCGTCATCCAGCTGCGCTGCGTCGAAGGCCGCGCCGTGCTGGTCGCTCAGACCTTGGTCATCATGCGCCCGAGCGGGCAGCGGGCGGTTGCCTAGGGCTTTCATGTACGGAAGGAGATACCATGCCGATTTACCTTAAATCTCTGCGCACCCCGTTGCTGCTGTTGTGCGCGCTGCTTGCAGCCGGCGCGGCGAGGCCGGCATTGGCGGCCGAACGCACTTCGTTCAATGTCGCCTGGAGCATCTACGTCGGCTGGATGCCTTGGGACTATGCCGATCGAAGCGGCATCCTGAAGAAGTGGGCCGACAAGTACGGCATCAAGATCAAGCTGACCCAGGTCAACGAATACGTGGAGTCGATCAATCAGTACACCGCCGGCACCTTCGATGCCTGCGTGATGACCAACATGGACATGCTGACGATTCCGGCGGCGGGGGGCGTGGACTCGACCGCGCTGATCGTCGGTGACTTCTCCGACGGCAACGACGGCGTTGTGCTCAAGGGCAAGGGCAAGTCGCTCACCGACCTCAAGGGCCAGAAGGTCAATCTGGTGGAGCTCTCGGTCTCGCATTATCTGCTGGTGAGGGCGCTCGGCACGGTGGGGCTGCGCGAACGCGATTTGAAGATCGTCAATACCTCCGATGCCGACATCGTGGCGGCCTTCAGCGCGCCGGCAACGGCTGCGGTGGTCACCTGGAAGCCGCAGCTGAGCGCGGTGTTGTCGGCGCCGAACGCCCAACTGGTGTTCGATTCGAGCAAGATACCCGGCGAGATTCTCGATCTGATGGTGGTCAAGACGGACCTTCTCAACGGCAACCCGAAGTTCGCCAAGGCGCTCATCGGCGCCTGGTATGAAACATTGGCGGTGATGTTCGCCAACGATGCGGCCGGCCGGGCGGCCCAGACAGTGATGGCCAAGGCCTCCGGCACCGATTTGAACGGCTTCGGCCAGCAGCTGGCGACGACTCATGTGTTCAAGACTCCGGCCGACGCCTATGCATTCGTCACGGGGGACAGCGTCGTCAAGAGCATGGATTTGGTGCGCAAGTTCTCCTTCGATCACGGGATTCTGGGGCAGGGCGCGAGTTCCGTGGACGCCGTCGGAATTCAATTTCCGGCCGGCAAGTCCCTCGGCGACACTCACAACCTGAAAATGCGTTTCGACTCCGGGTTCACCAAGCTGGCCATGGACGGAAAGCTGTGAGCCGCGGGGAGACAGGCCGCTAATCCGTGCGCCGCCTCATCAATCTCGAGCCGGGGCGGGCGGGTGCGCTTCTGCTGAGCGCCATGCCCTTCATCATCCTGGTGGCGGCGTACCTGTTCTATTCCCACGCGCGGCTGGCGGAGAATCCGGGAGATAAGCTGCTGCCGGCGCCGGCGACCATCGCCGCGACGGTCCACCGTTTCGCCTTCGAAGAGGACGAGCGCAGCGGTGAATATCTGCTCTGGGACGACACCCGGGCAAGCCTGCAGCGGCTGCTCATCGCGCTCGCCGTGAGCGCGCTGATCGGCATCACTCTCGGCGTGGCCATCGGCGTGCTGCCCTACCTGAGGGCCACGCTCGCGCCCTTCGTCGCGGCAGTGTCGCTGATACCGCCGCTGGCCATTCTGCCCATCCTGTTCATCGCCGTGGGCCTGGGGGAGCTCGCGAAAATCACGCTGATCATCATCGGCGTCGCGCCCGTCATCGTTCGCGACCTCGCGATGCGCACCGGGGAGCTGCCCGGCGAGCAAATCATCAAGGCCCAGACCCTGGGCGCGTCCACCTGGCAGCTGGTGGTGCGCGTCGTACTGCCGCAGCTGTGGCCGCGGCTGGTCGACGCCTTGCGCCTCACCTTAGGCTCGGCATGGCTGTTTCTGATTGCGGCCGAGGCCATCGCCTCGACCGAAGGACTGGGATACCGAATTTTTCTCGTCCGCCGGTATCTGGCCATGGATGTCATATTACCGTACGTCGCCTGGATCACCCTGCTCGCATTCACGATGGACTGGTCGCTGCGCCTGTTGCGCGCCAAGGCCTTCGCCTGGGCGAAGGCAGGGACGTCCTGATGACCGAAGTCCAATGACGCAAGTAACGGTGAAACGCTTGTGGAAGGAGTTCGGCTCGCAAGTCGTGCTCGAAAACGTCAATCTGCACATCGGCGATCACGAATTCGTGACCATCGTCGGGGCGTCTGGCTGCGGCAAGACCACGTTCCTTAGAATGCTTTTGGGAGTGGAGACTCCGACCCGGGGCGAATTCCTCATCGACGGCGAGCCGTTGCCATCGGAGCCGGGACCGGATCGCGGCATCGTGTTCCAGCGCTATTCTCTGTTTCCGCATCTCACCGTCATCAAAAACCTGATGCTTGGCCTGGAGTTGCGCGGCTCGCCGCTGGTGAGCCGCCTGTTCGGCGCACGGCGCCGCCGCGCACTGGAGCGCGCCTATCAACTGCTGGAGGCCGTGGGTTTACAGGGCGCGGCGGACAAATATCCCCAGCAACTCTCCGGGGGCATGCAGCAGCGTTTATCCATTGCTCAGTCAGTCATCTGCGAGCCCAAAATTCTGCTGCTCGACGAACCCTTCGGCGCCCTCGATGCGGGCATCACCGCCGATATGCACACGCTGATCCTCAAGCTCTGGAACTTGAACAAAATGACCATTTTCATGGTGACCCATGATCTACAGGAGAGCTTTGAGCTCGGTACGCGGCTGCTGGTGTTCGACAAGGTGCGCATCGACCCGCAGGCGCCGGATGCCTTCGGGGCGACTATCACCTTCAACATTCCTCTCAAGGGGCGGCGGGAGTGACCCTCGCCACTCCCGACACCCGCGGATGATCGGCCAAGTCTACTTGGACGATCCGCCCTGAGAGCCTTGCTGCGATCCCCCAGTCTGCGATCTGCCAGTCTGCGACCCGCTGCCCGACCCACCGCTCTGCTGCGATCCGCCAGTCTGCGACCCGGTGCCGGATCCACCGCTCTGCTGCGATCCGCCAGTCTGAGACCCGCTACCGGATCCACCGCTCTGCTGCGATCCGCCGCCCGATGCACCGCCGCCCGTTTGCTTGCGAGATTCGCCCTGCGACTGTTGCCCGCTCTTTCGCTGGTCGTTGCCCTGCCGCTGGTCGTTCCCTTGGCTGCCCGCGCCGCCAGGCCTGTTCGCACCATCGTTTTGACGTTCATTCGACATTGACTTGCTCCTTGGTTCGTAAGCGTTCTCAACGCGGTGCCAGGATCGCATTCTCCGATGGGAGCCACAGTGGGCGGGAGTTAGTACCCGGGGTAGGAAATGTCCGTCGGAGCGGCGAGCGGCTTCCGGCGAGCGGCTTCCCTGGCACACGTCAGCTCCATTCTCTGCATGGCGCTCGACAGGTCCTGCAGCGACTGGTCCACCCGTCGGATATAGCGCAATTGCGGCCGGAATACCTCTCACCCTCGCGCCAGCAATTCCACGGATTTATGACACGGAATCCGCGATGGTTGGCCTGCGTGCAGTCCGACGTGCCGTCGGCCGCTTGGACGACCGCGATTGGCTCCGTCAACCTACAACGAAAATATTCCCGGCGCATAAAGTACCTACGTTCATGACGACCCCAGACGACGAATCTTTCACATGACGAGTCCAGACAACGAATCATCTGCGCAATGCTCATCTGCGCAATTCGAATCATCCGCGCCATCCGCGCAGTTGCACTCGCGGCGGCAGGTTCTGCGGCTGTCGACCGTGATCGGCGCCGGGCTGCTGGGCTCGGGCGCACTGCTCGCGGCAGATCGGGCAGTGGCGCGCAGCGATGAGGGCAGCGGTGAGGGAGCGGTCCCGCAGCCGATCCCGCCCGCCGCCGGAGCCGATGCCAACACCGCCGACATTCTGGTGGACACGCTGATCCGCTGGCAGGTCCCGTATGTGTTCGGGCTGGTGGGCGACGGCATCAACTCCATCATCGAAGCGCTGCGTAAGCGCGAGGACCGTATTCGATTTGTCGCGGTCCGGCATGAAGAGGCGGCGGCGTTCATGGCCTGCGGCTACGCCAAACATACGGGCAAACTCGGCGTGTGTCTCGCGACCACGGGTCCCGGCGCCGTGCATCTTCTCAATGGCCTCTACGATGCGAAAATGGACTCGACGCCGGTGCTCGCCATCACCGGCAGTACCTTTCATGACCTCGCCGGCACTCATTTCATGCAGGCGGTCGACACCGTGGCGCTGATGAAGGACGTGGCTTTGTACAACATCGCGGTGAGCGGACCCATCCACGCCTCCATCGTGGGCAACCTCGCTTGCCGGTCCGCGATCGGCGGGCGCGGCGTCGCCCATCTGACCGTGGCCAAGGATACGCAGGCGATGAAGCTTGGGTCAGACAAGGAGTCGATGGAGAATCACGGACTTAAGACGCTGGGCGGCTGGGAGGCCTCCCATTCGGCGCCCGATCCGGACCGCTTGAGAGAGGCCGCGGCAATTCTCAACGGCGGCGCCAGGGTGGCCATACTCGTGGGGCAGGGGGCGCTCGGCGCCCGCGATGAAGTCACGCAGGTGGCGGCGAAACTCAAGGCGCCGGTGGCGAAGGCGCTGCTTGGCAAGGGAGTGCTCGCCGACGACTCCCCCTATACGACCGGCGGCATCGGCCATCTGGGGACGGTGCCGTCAGAACACATCATGCACGCATGCGACACGCTGCTGATATTGGGCTCGACCATGCCGTGGGTCGACTTCTATCCAAAACCCGGACAGGCGCGCGCGATTCAGGTGGATTTGAAGCCGGAGCACATCGGCATACGCTATCCCGTCGAACTGGGGCTGGTCGCGGATGTGAAAGCCACCTTGGCGGCGCTGCTTCCTCTGCTCAACGACAAGAGCGACACGGCGTTCCTGGCCGATGCCCAGGCGCGGATGAGCGATTGGCGGGGTTTGCTCGAGCGTGTTTGCGCGACTGCGCGCTCTCCTCTGCGTCCGCAGATGGTCATGCACCAGCTGAGCGAACTGTTGGCGCCCGACGCCGTCATCTCTCTCGATTGCGGCGCGAATACGCACTTCGCAGCCCGCATCATCCAGCTTCGCGAGGGGCAGAGGCTCACCGGCACCGGCATGCTGGCGACCATGGCGCCGGGCCTGCCGTACTGCATCGCCGCGCAGTTCGCCTTTCCGGGGCGTCAATGCGTCGCCGTCGTCGGCGACGGCGGTTTCTCCCAGCTGATGGCGGAGCTCGTTACCGCGGTCAAGTATGGACTGGCGGTCAAGATCGTCGTCCTCAAGAACAACAGCCTCGCGGAAGTGCGTTTCGAGCAAGAAGAGCTCGGCAATCCCATGTACGGGTGCGATCTCGCGCCCATCGATTTTGTGGGGTTCGCCAAGGCCTGCGGCGCGGACGGATTTCGCTGCACGACCCCGGGCGAAGTGCGGGCTGCCATCCAAGCGACCTTGCGCTCGCCGCGCGCCGCCGTCCTGGAGGCCCTCGTCGACGCCAACGAAAAACCCGCGCTGCCCGGCGAACTGAAGGTATAGCGCATGTCCGCCCCGCAGCCCGATGCAGCGCTTTGGGCGACCGGACATTGTCAATGCCGCGCCGTCACCTTCGCCTGTCTGGAACAGCCACGCTCCGTTCACTACTGCCATTGCACCCAGTGCCGGCGGGCAGTGTCCGGTCCGTTTGCGGTGCTCGTCTGGATGTCGGTCGATGCGGTGCGGGGAAATCTGCTCGGTGCCGCCTCGAGGCGATCGTCGCCCATCGCCACGCGCGGATTTTGTCGCGAGTGCGGCACGCCGCTGTTCCTGATGTACGACGACTCCGATGCGGTCGGCATCTTGGTGGGTACGCTGGATGAGCCGGAGCGATTCATCCCGGCCTATCACTACGGCGTCGAGAGCAGGTTACCGTGGGTGGATTGCGGCGCGGCTCTTCCCGCCGAGGCGACTTCTGAGCGATGCGCGCCGAAACCGCAGGACGTCACGTCCCCGATCTTGAGACCGTCCGTGGAACATCGGCCATAGACTCCCCCGGGCTGTCGCGTCCCGCGGAGTCCGGCTGCGACAGCACCAGATCCTGCATTTTAAGCGGCAAGAAATCCCGGATCGCCGTCATCTCGCCAAATGGAATTGCGTGCGAGAACAAATACCCCTGCAAGTACATCGGAGAGCGATTCAAGAGCCACGCGAGCTGCTCGGGGCGCTCGATTCCTTCCGCGGTCACCTCGAGCCCGAATCCATCGCACAGTTCAATGATGGCGCGGGAGATGGCCGCCGAACGCGGGCTGGTATCGATATTGGCGATCAAGCTGCGGTCCAGTTTGACGCGCGACAGGGGCAGCTCTTGAAGAGAGGTGATGGAGGAATATCCGGTTCCGAAATCATCCAGGGCGATGCCGATGCCGTGCGACCTCAGGACCCGAAGGGCCTCGATGGTCACCTGGCCCGTCTGAAAGACTGTTTCCGTCAATTCCAGCTCGATGCACCGGGCGGGCAGGCGAAATTCATCCAATAACAGCAACAGACGCTCTGTAAAGCGGCGATCCAGGAGCTGGCGCGCCGACACGTTGATCGCGACACGCACCTCCGGCCATTCCCCGTGATGCCACCGCGATGCATCCGACACGGCGGTCCGCAGGACCCATTCGCTGATTTCGGACGCGAGGCTCGATTGCTCGGCAACCGCGAGAAATTCGCCCGGTCGCGCCAAATGTCCGTCCGGCCGCCGCCAGCGCAGCAGTGCCTCCACCAGGCCCACCTGGAAGGTCTCGACGCTGACTTCCGGCTGATACATGAGCACGAATTCCTGGCGGTCGACGGCGAGGCGCAAGCCCTGCTCGGTCGAGAATCGCGCCGCGGCGGTTTCGATGAGATCCGAGGTGAACAGCACCAGCTGGCTGCGGCCCGATTCCTTGGCTCTGAACAGGGCCGAATCGGCTGCGCGCAGCAGGCCCTCGGCGGTGGTGTCGTGTTCCGGAAAGACGCTGGCTCCCACGCTCACGCTGACGTTGAACTGGCGGTCATCGACCGACAGCAGCGGATGGAAGCCGCGCACCAACTCCAAGCCCAGCTCCCGGACGGACTCCACCGAGGGTGCATCGACGTAAATCGCCGTGAACTCGTCACCGCCCAGCCGCGCCACGAAGCCGCGGCCATCCATCAGCTCCTCGAGGCGGTTGGCGACGCTCATGAGCACGCGGTCGCCGACCACATGACCCAGGCTGTCGTTGAAATTCTTGAAGTTGTCGACATCCACGAAATAGACGCCGATGCGGGTATCGCGGCGCGCGGCATTGTGCATGGCGTCCGTCAGAAGCGCCTGCAGATGGCGCCGATTGGGCAGCGATGTGAGCGGATCTTGCTCGGCCAGCTTCTGCAGCTGGCGTGTTCTTTCGACCACCTTCGCTTCCAGGCTCTCCCTGTGACGCTGGGTACGGAGCCGCTCTTCGGCAAGCTGGCGCGCCATTTCATTGAAGGCGTTGGCCAAGGTGTCGAGTTCGCGTATGCCGCCCGGCGGCAGGTGCACGTCACTGCTACCCTTCGCAAGCTGCGTCGTGGCGCGAAGGAAGCGCCGTACCGGGACTACCACGCTGCGTATGGTCAGAATGCAGACGATGGCGGTGACCAGAAGGGTAAGGACGGTGACGACGCCCAAGGTGGCGCGTGCGTCGCTATCGACCGCCGTTTCGGTGGTGACCTCGGTGTCAGTGACGGGCGGCGCGGCAGGCAGCGCGGCAGGCGGCGCCGCAGGCAGCGCGCGTGCGTCGCCATCGGCCGCTGTTTCGGTCGCGGCCACGGTCTCGGTCGCCAGCGGCGCAGCAGGCACCTCAGGAGACTGTGCCGGGGCCGTGGTCGATTTGGACACATCGGCCGGCTTGGGCTCGCTCCGATGAGGGAGGGAAGCCCGGGCCGCGTACGCATGGCTCACCGCGGTCGAGACCGCCGCTCGTTCCTTCGCCAGCTCACGATTCGACTCGACTTGCTCCGTTGCCAGCGACACGAGTTTTTGCCGCAGGTCCACCAGCAATGAAATGTTTTCCTGCATTTGCCGAATCCACGGGGCGCCTTCCGATTTCACCAGCCCGGCTTGATGCGCCGTGAGAGCTTGCTGAAATGCCGTCTCGCCCGCCGTCAATGCATCGACATCGGATGCGGCCGGCAGCTCTCCCGAACGCAGGGCCTCGGAGTGCTGCCGGATCGCGTCCAGATCCGCGCGCAGCTGCAGGAGGGATTGCCGCGCGATGACGCGGCCGAAGATTTTAAAGGCCCCGTCCAGAGACTTCTGCAGTGCCGTGTTCAACGCATCGAGAGTGCGCAGATAGCTGGCGCGGGCCTCGCGCCGTTCGTCGGCCACGGCCACCAAAGTGCGCCCCTGCTGGACGAAATTCTTGATCGACTCCGCCGCCTTTGCCGCATCGGCGACGCGAGCACCCGTGCCGGCCGTCGGGGTGGCGAATTTCAGCACGGAGTTCGCCGCATCGAGGTATTCGGCATTGTCGGGCTCAGCGTCGCTCTGCGAGCGCATTTCACTCGCATGCCGAAATCGATCGATGGACAGGGCGATCTCCTTCAAGCGCGCTTCATCTCTGGCACGAGCCACTTCCCTGGCGCGTGCCTCCTCCCTCGCGCGAGCCTCCTCTTTGGAGCGCTCATCATCAGCGGCAGTGGTACTCGGGGGTGGGGAGGGGGGAATGCTGATCTCGGAGACCACGGGCGCGGGATGGGTGTGGGTCCGGACGTAGGACACGCTCTTCTGGCCCACGAAGTTCGCCGCGATTGCGAGCGCGGCAACGGAAGCTAGCGCAATGGTCATGCGCGCCGCGATACCCAGCGGCAAGGCGCCCCTTAAAGACCGGCGCAGAGCGCCCAGTCGATGTCCCAGCGGAAAAGCACCACTCACGGACTGGCGCAGAGCGCCCAGTCGATGTCCCAGCGGAAAAGCACCACTCACGGACTGGCGCAGAGCGCCCAGTCGAT
>Ga0181537_10003184_pt1 | contig 14135 bp, 13 predicted proteins | sample PEATcosm2014_Bin_39_FD_119765 | JGI IMG/M metagenome (GOLD analysis project Ga0181537, IMG submission 119765) | Peatland microbial communities from MTU Mesocosm Facility, Houghton, MI, USA - PEATcosm2014_Bin23_10_metaG | ecosystem: Environmental > Terrestrial > Soil > Wetlands > Peat | place... | reverse complement strand
CTCCGGCTTCGACGCTATCGACAGCGTGAACGAGATGAATTCTTCCATCGTGCGGGTGGCGCCGATGCGATTGAGCGCCTGAACGACAAAATAGGCGTCACGCAACCAGCAATAGCGATAGTCCCAGGTCCGGCCGGACGACGGCGCTTCCGGGATCGACGTGGTGTGCGCGGCGATGATGGCGCCGGTTTCGTCGAAATTGGACAGCTTGAGCGTGATGGCGGCGCGGATGATCGCTTCCTGCCAATCGTAGGAGATCGACAGCCGCCGCACCCATTCCATCCAATATTCGCGCGTGCGATCGGCAAAATCCCGGCACGTCGACTGCAAGTCGCCGGTGAACGGTTCGTCCGGTCCGAACACGAGATGCAGCGGCCGGGTCAGTACGAACGGCGCTTCGCCGTCGATCAGCGACAGCGGTGCATCGGTGGTAAGGCGGATCACCGTCGCATCGTTGGAATAGCGAATGTGGTTGCTGCCAAGAGACCGGTGCGGCAGTTGCTTGCCGTAATCGCAGGTCGGCCGCATCCGGATGGTGATGCGTGGCAGGCCGCCGATCGGTTCGATGACGCGGTAAAGCTGTGGCGGGCGGAACACGCGGCCGAACTGCCGGAAGCGCGGCGCAAAATCGGTGATGCGCACTTTGCCGCCGTGGCTGTCGCTCAGTTCCGTGCAAACGATCGCGGTATTACGGACATATTGCGATTGGAAATCCGCCATGTCCTCAAGCACAACGTCGGAAAAACCTTTTTCCTCCTTGCCGGACACCAGGCGGCTGAAGATCGGGTCGCCATCGAAACGCGGATAACACCACCACACGATCCGCGAGCACGGATCGACCAGCGCCGCGGTCCTGCCATTGCCGATGACCGCAAGATCGAGGCCATGATCGATCGTTCCGCGGAATTCCGGCGCCTGATCGAGTTGCGCGGGTCGGCCTTGCCTGAGACCCATTGATCTTAGCCCATGCTCGTTCATCAAGCCGCGCCTTGTACCGTATCTTGCGCCGAGTGACCCCGATTGGCGATGCGTGTCAGCCACGCCCGCACCGATTCGGGTTTGTCGAAGTGGCCGCTGACACCGGGCACAATACGTCCGACGGAAAACCCCAGGCCGTCGAATTGCGAGATGATGCCGAACACGGGCTCGTCGGTTGTGTCGTCGCCGATAAAGATTGGATTACGTTTCGCAAACGGCGCACGGCTCATCAATTCGCACACCGCGTTGGCTTTGCTCACGCCGGTCGCCTTGATCTCCACGACCAGCTTGCCGGGCAGGATTTCGACCGCGCGGTGCGCAAAGCCGGCGCAGATCTTGTCCACGGCGGCACGCACCGCATCGCCGAGTTCGGGTGCCAGCCGGTAGTGCAGTGCCAGCGAATAGCCTTTGTCTTCGGCGAGAATGCCAGGGCCGAGCTCGGTGACCGCCGCGAGCTTGCGTTTGAGCGCGGGGTCGAGAGGTTTCGCGCGCATCACGGCTTCGGTGCCCGCAACGGCGCGCAGCTCGGCGCCGTGACCGCCGATCGCGGCGAGCTGCAACGGTGAAAAAATAAGATCGACATCGTTGAGCGAACGGCCGGACACCAGCGCCACTGCGCCGCCGGTCAATTCGTCGAGCCGCGCCAGCGTCTGCCGCAGTCCCGAAGGCACCCAGACCTGCTGCGGTGAGGCCGCGAGATCGAGGATGGTGCCGTCGATATCGAGCAAGATCGCGCATTTGCGCAAATCAGGAACCAGCGAGATTTCCGCGAGCTCCATGTCGAGATCCAAAACTTCCAAGCCGTTATCCAAACCCATCCGCTAGCCCACCTGTAAGTTCGAGGTCGGTATTTCAGTCGACGAACGCAAGCGGCCTCGCCACCTGCTCGAGCGGTTTACGCTCCGCGGCGACGCCCCACAACGCCTCGATCGCCGCGGCGCCGATCATCAGGGCCGCACCGACATAATAGCCGAGGGCGACGCTGCCGCGCGAGCCGGTATTGATCAGTACGCCGAACAAGAGCGGCCCGCCGATGCCGCCGACCCCGGTGCCGATGGCGTAAAAGAACGCAATCGCCAGCGCGCGCATCTCGAGCGGAAATGTCTCGCTCACGGTGAGATACGCGGAACTCGCGGCCGCCGAGGCGAAGAAGAACACGCACATCCAGGCGATCGTCAACGTCTGCGCGGAGAGAAGATCGTGGCTGAACAGGTCTGCGGTGACCGTGAGCAATATCCCCGACAGTGCATAAGTCGATGCGATCATCACCTTGCGCCCGATCGTGTCGAACAGGCGGCCGAGCAAAATCGGCCCCAGCACATTGCCGGCCGCAAACGGTAGGATGTACCAGCCGACCTGACCGGCCGGCGTCCCATAGAAATCGGTGAGGATCAGCGCATAGGTGAAGAAGATGGCGTTGTAGAAAAAGGCCTGCGCCGTCATCAGGCTCAAGCCCACCACCGTGCGCCGGCGATATGTCGTAAACAGCGCGTGTGCGACGTTGCCCAGCGGCGTGTAGCGGCGCGTCCGCAGCCGCTGCCTCGGAGCGGCGGCCGAAACCCGGCTACCCGGGAAATGCGCTTCGATGCCACGCATCACCGCGTCGGCTGCGTGCACCATGCCATGGTTGACCAGCCAGCGCGGACTTTCCGGAATCCAAATTCGCATCACGAGAATCATCAGTCCGATAGTAGCCCCAATTAGGAAAGCAAGCCGCCAGCCGATGGCCGGATCGATGACGGAAGGATCCAGCAAAACAAGCGAAGTGCCGGCGCCCATTGCCGCGCCGATCCAGAAACTGCCGTTGATAAGAAGGTCAGTCCAGCCGCGGAACCGCGCCGGGATAAGCTCCTGTATTGTCGAATTGATGGCGGTGTATTCGCCGCCGATGCCGGCACCGGTGAGGAATCGGAATAACACAAAACTCCAAACATCCCATGACAGGCCGCTGGCGGCGGTTGCCAGTAGATAAAGGGCAAGCGTGATGGTGAAGAGCTTTTTGCGGCCCAGCCGGTCCGTCAGCCAGCCAAAAAAGAAAGCACCGGACACCGCGCCGGCGAGGTAGCAGCTTCCCGCAAGGCCGACCTGCGCATTGCTCAATCCCAGACCGGCGCTGTCTTTGAGTTCCCCCGATAGCGCGCCGGCGAGCGTCACTTCGAGTCCGTCGAGAATCCACGTGATGCCCAGCGCCATGATCACCAAGAGGTGAAACCGCCCAAAGGGCAAGGCATCGAGGCGGGCCGGGATGTCGGTTTCAACGATGTCGCCAATTTGGGCGCCAAATTCGACCGAGCCGGCGCCACTGAGCTGCGCCGTCCCAAGCCGCGCCGGGGGAGGCGAGGACGGCGGAAGATTGGAAACCAGACGCAGAAATACGTCGCTTGCGTATGAAACCATATCGAAATGCCGCCGCGCCCGGGCTAGTCATGGGCTAACGCCTTGTTCGGTCGCGTGTTCCAGCCGAGTTCGGCCGAACTCGAGGGTTTACTGCGCCTGTGCGGCCTTGCCAGTGTAGGAAATGCGCCAAATCGTGCCGCTGGCATCCTCGGAAATGAGCAGCGCGCCGTCCTTATCGACGGTGACGCCGACGGGCCGGCCCCAGACCGCGGAATCGTTGATCACAAATCCGGTGGCGAAGTCCTCGTAGACGCCGGTCGGCACGCCGTCCCGTACGAACACGCGGATGATCTTGTAGCCGGTCCGCTTGGAGCGATTCCACGAGCCATGCTCGGCGGCAAAAATGCTGCCGCGATAGTCCGCCGGAAATTGCGTACCGTCATAGAATGTCATGCCGAGCGAAGCCGAATGCGGCTGGATCAGCACATCCGGAATGGTGATTTTGTCCCGAAGATCCGGCCGCTCGTCCTTGCGGCGCGGGTCCTCGTTGGCGCCGATGTAATACCAGGGCCAGCCGTAGAACGCGCTCTCGCGCACGCGGGTCACATAATCCGGCGGCACGTCGTCGCCGAGCCCGTCGCGTTCGTTGGTCGAGCACCATACCGTGCCGCTCGATGGCGCGACGGCCATGCCGACGCAGTTGCGAATGCCGGTCGCATAGATGCGCTGGTTTTTGCCGTCGGGATCGAACGCCAAAACATCCGCGCGTCCGGCTTCGTTGCCCCAGGTAGCGCCGAGCGGATGGCTGGCTACAAAGCTGCGCAGTTCGTCGCCGGACAACCTGCCCATTCCGTCGGCGACGTTGGAGCCGGATCCGACCGACACGTACATTATCTTGCCGTCCGGCGAGAACACCACGTCACGCGTATGGTGGCCGCCGACCGGCAGATGCGGCACGACCGTTTCGGCGGCCCCGCGCGCCGTGAGATCGCCATTGCGATAGGGGAAACGGACCACCGCGTCGGTGTCGCCGACATAGATCCATTCCGGATTCGGACCCGGCGGATAAAAGGCGATGCCGAACGGATAAGTCAGCCCGGTGGCGAACGCGGAAGGTGGCGCCGCCGCGCTGCCGTTTGCCCGCAACACGCTGACGCGGCCGGCCTCGCTCTCGGCGACGAAAATATCGCCGTTCGGCGCAGTCCGGATGATGCGTGGCCCCGACAGGCCGGAAGCAAAAAGGTTGACTTCAAAGCCGTTTGGGACGATTGGCTTTTGGTCGCCACGCTGCACTGTTCTGACGGAATTCCGTGCCGACTGGGCAAGATCGGGTGCCGGTAAATCCTGCGGTCTGATCAGCCGCTGCGTCCCCGGGCGGTCGGTGTGCCAGTCGCCAAAAGCGGCCTTGCCTTCGAGAACACCGGATCCTGTCTGTGCAAATAGCGGGATCGCGGCAAGCGAAACGATTCCCGCGAGGAAAACGATTGCTGTCACGGACTTGGCAATGATGACTTGGACGCGGGGACGCATGGCGTGCTGCATGGCGTGCTCCTGGCAAAGCCCGACGAGGAAATGGCGCGGCGGGGCGCCGGGCGCCGCGGCAGGCCGCGCTCTCCGCGGCGGAATTAACTCCGCTCGTCGGCTGTTCTTAACCGGCGATATGGCAATTCTAAGCTCTATCGGTAGTGCCGGGGACGTACCTTGATCTCTAGAATCGCGACAAAGCTCGAAATCCCCCGGCGGCTGCGTGCCGTCGTCCGGGCGCGTGAATCGAGCCTGATCGCACTTGCGGCGCTGGTCGGCATGATCGCGGGTCTGGCCGTTGCCGCGATGGGAGACGCCGTCGATCTTCTCCACGAATTGCTTTTCGGATTGCAGCACGGCGAGCGGCTGTCGGCGCGTTTGTCACTCAATCCGGTTTTGGCGCTTTCGGTGCCGCTCCTCGGCGGTCTGATCTTCGGCATCGCCACCGAAATCATCCAGCGATGGCGGCCAGAGCGGGAGGTCGATCCGATCGAAGCCAACGCGCTGCATGGCGGCCGCATGTCGCTGCTCGGCAGTATCATCGTCGCCGCGCAAACGGTTTGGTCGAGCGGGGTGGGCGCCTCGGTCGGCCTCGAGGCCGGCTATACGCAGCTTGCCAGCGGCATCGCCTCGCGCATCGGCAATGCGTTTCGCTTGCGCCGCGGCGACCTGCGCATTTTGGTGGGTTGCGGCGCCGCCGCCGGTATTGCGGGGGCGTTCGGCGCGCCGCTCGCGGGTGCCTTTTACGGCTTCGAACTGATCATCGGCAGCTATTCGCCGAGCGGTCTTGCGCCCGTCGGCATATCCGCGCTGATCGGCTATCTGGTCACGCGCCAGCTGGGGCCGGCCGAGCTCGGCATCGTCGGTCCAGAAAAAATGACGTTTGCGATCCACGATCTCGTGCTTGCCGCAACGCTTGGTCTGCTTTCGGCGGCGCTCGGCATATTTCTTATGCGCGGCGTCGCACTGAGCGAAAATATGTTCGCGCGATTGCGGCTGCGGCCGGCGCTGCGCACCATGGCCGGCGGTCTCGTCGTCGGATTGCTGGCGATCGTATCGCCGCAGATCATGTCGTCCGGCCATGGCGCGTTGCGCGTCGCCGGCATGCTGGATTTGTCGTTCCGGGCCGTCGCTTTGTTGTTCGTGCTCAAGATCGTGGCCTCGATCGCTTCTTTGGGCTCCGGATTCCGCGGCGGCATGTTTTTTTCTTCGCTTCTGATCGGAGCGCTCGGCGGCCATATGCTTGCGGTGGCGCTGACGATGGTCTGGCCGACCGTCTACTTCGACCCGAACGCTTATTCGGTGATAGGCATGAGCGCGCTGTCGGCAGCCGTCATCGGCGGACCGCTGACTATGATTTTCATCGCGCTAGAGACGACCGGCGATTTGTGGCTGACGACGGCAGTGCTGGTGGCCGTGATTATTTCCGCGCAGGTCACGCGCGAAATATTCGGCTATTCATTCGCGACATGGCGCTTTCATCTGCGCGGCGAAACGATCCGCAGCGCCGCCGATATCGGCTGGATGCGCGATCTCACCGTCGAGAAAATGATGCGCCAGGACGTGCAGACGGCCTATGCGGGTTCGACCATCGCGGCCTTCCGCGAGGCGTTTCCGCTCGGCTCGACCGCTACCGTGATCGCCGTCGATGAAGCCGATCGCTATGCCGGATTGGTGCTGGTGGCTGACGCCCATGCCGCCGAAGCGGCGTCGGATAAGTCGATCAAGGATCTGTTGCACCACCGCGAGGACATGTTGCTCACCGGCATGGCGGTGAAGGAAGCCATCCTCGCTTTCGATCGCGCCGAGGCGGAAGCGCTCGTGGTCGTCGATTCTTTTCTCGACCGGCGCGTCGTCGGCCTGCTCACCGAAGCCTATGTGCTGCGCCGCTATTCGGCCGCGCTCGAAGGACGGCGCCGTGACCTCGTTGGCGAAGAATAAATCGGCTGCGCGCCGCCGCATTGGCCGGAAGCGGTAGCACCGCACCAGCCGAAATTCGCCTAGCCCTCCTGTGCAATCAGGCGCGCGATGATAGAATGAGGACCGCCTAAGTGGCCGGCATGTCAAAAATGCCGGCGGGGGAGGCCGGAATGAATACGATCGCGATCAAGCTCGCGTCATCTATTTTAGCCTTGTTCCTTTTGACCTGCACGATCGGTCCGTCGATCGCGCAGACATTGAGCTATGCCGATGCCATCGAACAGCTCGCCGGGGCTTGCGGCGCCGATCTTCGAAAATACTGCAAGGGAGTCGAGCTTGGCGGCGGCCGCCTCAAGGCCTGTCTCGATGCCAACCAGGCCAGGATGTCCCCGTCCTGCCAACAAGCGCGGATGCTGGTCTACGCCTCGATTGCGCGAAGAGCCGCGGCGCAGCGCGACATCGGCGACATCTGCAGCGCGGACATTGCCCGAATGTGCGGCACGTCGCACGCCGACGCCCACCTTGTGGAATGTCTGCAGGGCGTCTCGCCTGCTGCGATGAGCCCGGCCTGCAATCAGGCATTCACCGACACCGGCTGGCGTACCGAGAGGGCGCAACAATGATAAGGCATCAAATCTACGCCGTCTCCGCGCTGATTTTGACGGTGGCGTTGACGGTGGCCGCCGCGGATACCCGGCTGAGCTCGGGTCAAATCACGAGCAGCCTGGCCGCGGTCAGCGAAAATCCCCGGCTCGATCTGACGGCCGCCCAAATGCGGCAGGCAGTCCTGGACAATATCCGCGACTATCCGGGGCAGATTCCACCCCACCTGCTGTCGTTCCCGCAGCTTGCCAGTCTGGCGCAGCTCACCGTCGAGATTAATTTCGACTTCAATTCTGCGTCGATCCGGCCGGAATCATATCGCGACGTGGGCGCGATCGCGGACGCGCTGCATAATCCGCTACTGCTCGGCTACGGATTTCTGGTCATCGGCCATACCGACTCGGTCGGCGGCCGCGCCTACAATGTGGGCTTAAGCCAACGGCGCGCGGAGGCCATCGTCGCCGCATTGGTCGATCCGTTTGCGGTCAATCCCGGGGTCCTGCAGCCGGTCGGCATGGGCGAAGAGCAGTTACAAGATCCGAAGCACCCGACCTCGGGCGTGAACCGGCGCGTTCAGCTGATCAACGTTGGCAAGAAATTCTGCTTCGGCCGCTCCGGCGAGCAATTTGTCTGTCAGTGAGAAGCAAAAGAAGTTACGGCCGTAGGTAAGCGTAGCCCTGGCCCTGTAATTCGGCGAGCCGCACCACGCCGCCTTTGTCGGCAACGGTGAAACCCGGCAGCAAATCTGGAAGGGTGACGTTCGTTGCCCGCATGGTATTGATGCAGGCGCTGAGCTGTAAGCCAGATTTTACCAATTGGTCCGCGTGCTGCTTGATGTCCGGCGTCGCGTCAGCGGCGTGAAAGGCCTTCAGCGCCGGCCCGTGCACCACCAGCGCGATGGTGACGTTCTCCGGGCCGCCCATGCCGCGATAATGATTGCCGATATTGCCGATGACGAAATCGACTTTGTCGAGATCGGCGAGGTGATAGGCGACTTTGGCTTCGGGCGTCGCCGCGTTGGCGGGTGCAATGATTGGCGCGACCGGTAGTGTAGCGCAGGCGAGCTGAAGCAGGGTTCGTCGCAGCATGACTCTCTCCATCGGCTTCGCCTATGTTTTGTAATATTCATGGTGACTTCGTGGCGCGCGCGACCCTTCAAAGATTAAACATTGGTCACTTATGGCGCCTCTCTATGCGCGCCGACAGCGGATAGACCGCGGTGGCGGTAAAGGTAGAATGGACAGTTGGCTCGGCATGAGAACAAGTCCCAATGGATGAGCGGGCACCGACGGACTGCGTCGCCAATGCGCGCGCACTTGCGCCGCTGATCGCGGCGGCCGCGCCGCGCATCGAGGCCGGCCGCGAATTACCGCCTGACCTGGTTGATGCGCTCCACGATGCGCGGATGTTCCGCATGCTCGTGCCGCGCTCGCTCGGCGGCGACGAGGTCTCACCCGTTGCCTTCATGCAGGCGGTCGAGGAGCTCGCCAAGGCCGACGCTTCCACCGCCTGGTGCATCGCTCAGACTTCCGTCTGCTCCACCATCGCCAAGAGCCTGCAGCCGCACGTCGCCGCGGAAATTTTCAAAAAAAATCCGCGCGGCGTGCTGGCCTGGGGGCCGTCGACCGCCGCACACACCAAAGCGGTCGTGGAAAACGGCGGCTTCCGCCTCACGGGGGCCTGGCCGTTCGCCAGCGGCAGCCGTCACGCCACTTGGCTTGCCGCGCACGCTCCCGTCTACGATGCGGATGGTCAGCCGCGCCGCGACGCCGACGGCAATCCGGTGCAAAGGACATTTGTCGTGCCGCGCGAAAGCGCGGCGATCAAGGACGTGTGGCACGTGATCGGGCTCAAGGGCACCGGAAGCGACACCTACGCCTTGACCGATGTGTTCGTGCCGGACGAGCACACGATCGCGCATCATGCGCTTGATCCCGCCGAGCGCCGCGAGCGCGGTCCGCTCTATTCTTTTACGATCTACCAGCTGTTCGGGTCGAGCTTTCCGGCGATTGCGCTCGGCATCGCGCGCGCGACCCTCGATGCTTTCGTCGAATTGGCGCAAACGAAAACGCCGGCCGGCGGCACGTCGCCGTTGCGCGACAGCGCGGTCGTTCAATCGCAGGTCGGCGTCACGCAAGCGCAGCTTGCCGCCGCGCGGGTATTTTTCATCACCGCGTGGGAGGACATTTGGCGGGCGGCGCAAGCGGGTACGGTATCGCTCGATCAGCGGGTGCGGCTGCGCACGGCGTCGATCCATGCCAGCCAGCAAGCCCGCCTGGTCGTCGATACCGCCTATCTCGCCGCCGGCGCCACGGCGATTTTCGAGGCCAATCCGTTTGAACGCCGCTTCCGCGACATGCACGCCGTTTCGCAACAGGCGCAGTCGCAAGCGGCGATCTTCGAAGTCATCGGCCGGCATTATCTCGGCCTGCCGCTCAATACGCGGATTATTTGAATAGGGCTTAACCGCAACTTAGGGCGGCTGTTGACACCGCGCACCGGGACAGCCGACCATCCGGCCGCCACCGGAGCCGTAAACCATGTTTTTTGAAGAGCGTGTGACCGAATTGATGCGCAAAATGCTGCGCAAGAAACTCTATGTGCTGATCTCGAAACCGATCGCGCCACCGGAAAATTTCAAGCCGTTCCTGTCGGCGCATCTGGAATACATTATCGAGTTGGAGAAACGCGGCCTTATCTTTGCGTCCGGCCCATTGTCCGATGGCCAAGCCGGTCCACCGACCGGCGAGGGCATGACGATCGTCCGGGCCAAGGATGCCGCCGAAGCCCGCGCACTCGGCGAAGGCGATCCCTTCTTCGTCGCCGGTCTGCGCAGCTTCGATCTGAAGGAATGGACGGTCATGGAGGGAACCTTGTCGCTCAAGGTCAACCTGTCCGATCAATCGGTCGAGGTGGCGTAACGGCGGCAAAGCGCTAAGGTGCGAGGTGCTCGGCAGCGACCGCGCCTAAGAAAAATGTAAGGGGAGCGTTCATGGAGACCATCGGATTTGTTGGCGTCGGCAAGATCGGCATGCCGATCTCTGAGAATCTGATCAAAAGCGGCTATCGCGTGGTCGGCTATCGCCGTCACTCGCTCGCGGAATTCGAAAAGATCGGCGGCGTGCCGGCGCGCTCCTCTGCCGATGTCGGCGAGCAGGCGGACATCGTGCTGTCATGTATGCCGTCGACGGAAGCACTCGATGAAGTCATGCATGGTCCGCAAGGTCTGGCCCAATCGGCCCGGCCGGGGCAGATCGTGGTCGAACTCGGTTCGCATCCGGTCCCCGACAAAAAGCGCCAGATTGCGCCGCTGGCGCAGAAGGGCGCGATTTTCATCGACGGCGAAGTGTCCGGCACGCCCGGCATGGTGTCGGCGCGCAAGGGCGTTGTCTATCTCGCCGGCGATGCCGCGGCCTGCAAGAAGGTCGAAAGCGTGGTGGCCGGCTTTGCCGACTCGTGCCTCTATTTCGGCGAGTTCGGCGCGGCAAGCCGCGTCAAGCTCGTCAACAATCTTCTCGTCGCCATCAACATCGCGGCGACGGCGGAAGCGGTCGCGCTCGGGCTCAAGGCCGGCGTCGACGTGCCGCTCATGATCAAGGCGATTGCCACCGGCTCGGGCGGCTCGACCCAGTTCGGCATTCGCGCGCCGTGGATGGCGGAACGCCGCTTTCAGCCGCAGCAGGGCAGCGTGCCCGGGTTGCAGCACTATTTCGGCATGATCGGGGAGTTTGCCGACAGCGTCGGCGTGGCGACGCCGCTACTCGATGCCGTCGCACCGCTCTACGAGCGCTTCATGGCCATGGGGCTTGGCGATCAGGATGTCGCCGCGATGGTCGATGTGATCGGTTCGCTGCCACGCGCAAAGATTGAAGAATAAAATTGAAGAACACAAACTAGGAGAATGCGCATGATCCGCGTCAGCAAGATCGCCCACGCCGCTTACGAGACGCCCGATCTCGACCAGCAGACCGAATATTATACCGACATTCTCGGATTGTCGGTCGCCGCCAAGGAAAAGGACACGGTTTATCTCGCCTCGACTGTCGATCATCATTCGATCGTGCTGCGAAAGGGCGACACGGCGCAATGCGTGCGCGTGGCGTTTCAGATCGCCGACGACGCCGATCTCGGCGATTTCGAAAAGCAAGTCGCCGCGCACGGCGTCAAGACCGAGCGCAAGAAAGATCCCGAGCCGTCGATCGGCGACATGCTGGTGTTCACCGACCCGAAGGGCACCACGATCGAAGTGTTCAAGCGCGGCGCCTTTTCGCACCAGAGATTCCAGCAGAAAGGCATCGTGCCGCACAAGCTCGGCCACGTCGCCTTCCATTGCGTCGACGTCAAGCAAGTCACCAAATTCTATTGCGACGTGCTGGGCTTCCGCGAATCCGACTGGATGGCGGATTTTTTCTCGTTCCTACGCTGCGGTCCCGATCATCACACCATTAATCTGATGGGCACCGGCTCGAACCGGCACTTTCACACCGCGTTCGAGTTGCGCGATTGGGGCCACATGCACGAGGCCTGCGATTTTCTGTCGCTGAAGGGCTACAAGCTGCTCTGGGGCCCGGGCCGGCACGGCATCGGCCACAATTTGTTCGCGTATCACCGGGCGCCGAACGGCTTGATCACCGAAACGTTCTGCGAGCTCGATCGCATGAACGAGGAACTCGGCTATTTCGAACCGCGGCCGTGGCATCGCGATGCGCCGCAGCGTCCGAAAGTCTGGGCCAAGGATCCGTCGGCCTCCAATCTGTGGGGCATCATGCCAAGCGACGAAATGATGAAGTAAGCCGAGACGTAGTCGGGGACGGCAATGAAAGCCTGGCTTCGCGCCGCAGCCGCGATCGTCTGCTTTGCCGCCCCGCCGGCCGCGGCGGACAGCTACCCGTCGAAGCCGATAACGATCATCGTGCCGGCCTCGCCCGGCGGCGTGACCGATCTGCTTGGACGGCTCTTGGCGCAGCATTTCGCCGCCGATTGGGGCGCGCCAGTGGTCGTCGAGAATAAGCCGGGCGCCAACAATCAGGTCGCGGCTGAATATGTCGCGCACCAGCCGGGCGACGGCACTACGCTGTTCGTCGGGCCGGAAACCACCTTCATCGTCAATCCGACGCTGTACGGTCACCTGGCCTACGATCCGGTGAAGGATTTTACGCCGATCGCCGGGCTGGTGCAGATCAACCACGCGCTGGTGCTCAATCCGTCGGTGCCGGCCAATAGCGTCAAGGAGCTCATCGCGCTCGGCAAGGCGAAACCGGGCCAGCTCAATTACGGCACCTACGGCGTCGGCTCGAGCGGCCATCTCAACATGGAAATGTTCAAGGCGATGACCGGCGTGAATTTCGTCGCGGTGCATTATAAAGGCGCGACGCCGGCACTCGAGGACGTCATCGCCGGCCACATCCAGCTGATGTTCGTCAGCGCCGGCAGCGCGGTGCCGCAGGTGAAAGCTGGAACGGTGAAAATGATCGCGGTCGGTGCGGCAAAGCGCATGACGCTATTGCCGGACGTGCCGGCGGTTGCCGAGACCGTGCCGGGTTTTGTCGCGGTGTCGTGGTTTGCACTGTTCGGCCCGGCCGGCATGCCGGCCGATGTAACCGCCAAGATCAATGGCGAAGTGCGGAAGATCTTCGCCGATGCCGACGTGCAAAGAACTTTTCTCGACGCGCAGTATTTCGAATCCATCGCCGGCTCGCCCGGCGAACTCAGCGAGCGCATCCGGACCGAAGAGCCGAAATGGCGCAAGCTGATCGAGGACGCTCACATCAAGCTGGAATGAAGCGCGGGCACCGGGATTTGGCGCGTCGGCTTGCGGCGTAACCGGAAAGACGCCAATATCGTTTTATGTCGCTGCGGCATTTGGCAGACTATCCGTGGGTGCAAAGGTCCGTCGGCGTCGCAGCCGCGGAATATTTGCGCTTCGTTTGGCACACCAATCGCTTCGGCATCGATCCGCCTGACATTTACGAGCGTGTGCGTCCGGATCTGCCGGCCATCGTCGCTATGTGGCACGGCCAGCATTTCATGATGCCGTTCTTCAAGCGCAAGGAGCATCGCGTCAAAGTGCTGATATCGCGCCACCGCGACGGCGAGATCAACGCCATCGCCGCCAAACGGCTGGGCGTCGAGCCGATCCGCGGCTCGGGAACCAGCGGCCGCGATTTTCTAAAAAAGGGCGGCGTCGCCGGCTTCAAGCAGATGATGGAAGCGCTGGCGCGGGGTTATAATGTGGCGCTGACCGCCGACGTGCCGAAAATCGCGCGCGTCGCCGGGCGCGGTATCGTGCAATTGGCGCGCGCCTCGGGGCGGCCGATTTATCCGGTTGCGGTGGCGACCAGCCGCTATATCGAGCTCAAGAGCTGGGACCGCTCGGCCTTCAATCTGCCGTTCGGCCGTTTCGCCATCGCGGTCGGCGATCCGGTGCGGGTTGCAGCCGATGCGGACGACCGCGCCGTGGAAGAAGCGCGCCAAACCGTCGAGGCGCGATTGAACGCCACGACCAAGCGCGTCTATGACATTGTCGAAGGCCGCGCCAAGGATTTCGACTGGGGCCGCAATCCGAGCAGAACCACGCAGATCGCCTGACGTCGCGATGAACCGCATCACAAGCCCGGGCGACCAAGAACAGGTCCAGGCTGACGGAGGGTTTTGCTTTGCGCTACGCCACGGTATCGCGATTGACCGGATGGGTTGTCGCGCTCTGCATTGGCCTCGCGTCCGCTGCATTGGCCCAGAGCAACTCGCCGCCCGCCGAACCGCAACCATCCGCG
>Ga0181537_10003183_pt1 | contig 14136 bp, 9 predicted proteins | sample PEATcosm2014_Bin_39_FD_119765 | JGI IMG/M metagenome (GOLD analysis project Ga0181537, IMG submission 119765) | Peatland microbial communities from MTU Mesocosm Facility, Houghton, MI, USA - PEATcosm2014_Bin23_10_metaG | ecosystem: Environmental > Terrestrial > Soil > Wetlands > Peat | place... | reverse complement strand
AGAAAAGTCCCTGCAAGTCCCAAATCAGGAAAGAGTAGGAATAGCAGCACCCAGCTCCCATGTAACGCTGAGAGTTCTCACCGAGTACTGAGTGCTGGGTACTGAGTACTGAGTACTACTTCCCCACCTGCCAAATCAAAAACGAATACACGTCGGTGAACTCTTCGATCTGCTTCGTCACAGGCTTCCCAGCCCCGTGTCCGGCCTTGCTTTCGATTCTCAGCAGTATCGGACGCGTCTTGCTCGACCCGTTTCTCGCTTCGGCCTGCATCAGCGCGGCCATCTTCTTGGCGTGCATGGGATCGACGCGCGTGTCGGTGTCCGCCGTCATAAATAAGATCGCGGGATACTCCGCGCCCGCCTTCACGTGATGATAGGGCGAGTACGCGTAGAGCCACTTGAACTGTTCGGGATTTTCCGAGCTGCCGTACTCAGGGATCCAGAGCTTGGCAATTTGAAAATCCTGATAGTGCAGCATGTCGAGCAGCGGCACTTGGCAGACCACGGCGCGAAAGAGGTCGGGCCGCTGCGTGATCATCGCGCCCATCAGCAGCCCACCGTTGGAGCCGCCCTGGATCGCGAGATGATGTTTGTCCGTATATTTTTCGGAGATCAGGTGCTCGGCCGCAGCGATCATGTCGTCGAAAACATTTTGCTTTTTGTCGAGCATGCCGGCGCGGTGCCAGTCTTCTCCAAACTCCGCGCCACCACGCAGGTTGGCGACGGCAAAGATGCCGCCATGCTCCATCCATAAATAAGCGGTTCGACTGAAGCTCGGCGTGAGGCTGACGTTGAAGCCTCCGTAAGCCGTAAGGAGCGTGGGATTTCTGCCGTTTTTCGGCAGACCTTTTTTGTGCACGATGAACATCGGAACGCGCGTGCCGTCTTTCGACTTGAACCATTCCTGCGCGACTTCATACGCCGAGGGATCGATCGAAGGTGCGTCGACCTTCGTCCAGAGAACAGGCTGCATGTCGTTAGAAACACTTTCGAGGGTGCCCCATCCTAAACTCGCGTTGTTTGCGAGTTTAGGGTGGGGATTTTGACTTTCTTTAACCCCGATCTCTTGGAAGGAAGCGGTTTGAGCCGTGCCGTCACGGCCCGACAATGATGCGGGCTTTGGCCCCTGAGGCGCGCCCTTAAGATCGATCCGATAAATGCTCGGTGGCACCGTGAACGACTGAAATCCGAAGAACGCCTCATCATGATTCCATTTTCCCCCCGTGCCAAACACCGTGCCGATCGCGGGAAGCGAAACATCGCTGAGCTTCTTACCCTCGAGATCGAAAATCTTGAGTTGCGAGCTGGCGTTCTGTTCGTACTGTGCGAAGAGCTTGCCTCCGAAGACTGCCGCACCCTGTAGAACGGCCTCCGATTGCGGGATGATTTCCTTCCACGCCTCGCGCTCGAAGTTTCCGGCGTCGGTGACGAAGACGCGATAGCGCGGCGCATCTTCATTGGTCGTGATGTACACCTTGCCGTCGTACACGTCGGCGTTGTAAAGAAAATCCTTGCCGGTAGTGAGGCGGCTGGAAGGCTTGTCGGACTTGAGGTCCTGCAGGTAAAGCTCGGACTTGGTCCATCCCTGCGAGACGTTGATCAGAAGCCAGCGCCCATCGTTGGAGAGCGAGATGCTAGGCCAGTCCTCGGGATCGCGGCCCTCGCCGAAGATGGGATCGTCGGTATCGACGGGGCTCCCAAGCAGATGAAAGAAGACGTGCCGGTTGTACACTTCCTGCCCCGCAGGTACGTCCCCCTTGTTCGGATAGCGCGTGTAATAGAAACCGGAATTGTCGTGCAGCCACGCGATCGATGCCGCGCGCGTGCGCTCGATGGTGTCGGGAAGAATCGTGCCGGTCTTGGTTTCGATGACATGCAGCGTCGACATCTCCGAACCACTCTGGGAAGTTCCGTACGCGACATACTTGCCATTGTCCGAAGGCTGAAACCAGTCGAGAGCGATAGTGCCGTCGGTAGCGAGTTGATTGGCATCGACAAGAACTCGGTCAGCGCCTTCGAGGCCGTCGCGTACGTACAGCACGGGCTGGTTCTGCATGCCCTCGCGCTTGGTATAGAAATAATGACGTCCGGCAATTGCCGGCGGAGTGATGTTGCCGATCGACAGCAGTTCGGTAAGGCGTTTGTGAATCGCATCGCGTCCGGGAAGAGGATCGAGCAGCGCCCGTGTATACACCGTCTCCTCGGCAACCCACTTCTCAGTCGCGGGAGAATCCGATTTCTCAAGCCAGCGATAGTTGTCGATGACTCTGGTTCCGTGGAACGTATCGGCAATCGGTTTGGGCTCGGCGATCGGAGGTCCATCGGGTACTTGCGATTGCGCAGACTTCGAATCGCCCGCAAACACTGCCGCGGCCACAAATAATAAAGACGAAGAAATCAGCAGAACCAGCAGCAATCGCCCTCCCGCCATAACCACCTCAAACGAAATTCCAGCGTACCAGAATCCAGGTCGCGGCACTGTTTTCAGCGCGCATCGAAGATGCTATGATGATGACGATAATCAGGCGAGCCCTCAGCGTTCGCCGTTACACTCCTCAGTAGCTCAATGGCAGAGCATTCGGCTGTTAACCGAAGGGTTGTAGGTTCGAGTCCTACCTGAGGAGCCATTTCTTCGACCGTTTCGCTTTTCTTGTCCGCTGCTTGCGATCCTCCATTTGAAACACAACTCAGCGATTTTCTTCCTCCGGCAGTCATCTCTCTGTTCTGACATCGACTGACATTTTGAAGAAGGTAGCTCTTCAGCGCGAGCGACCGGCAGAATACGTACAGCAATCTGCCGAGACTTATGCGTTTGTCACTGTATTCGCGTACGGTCCAAGCGTTTCGATAATTACCGACTAGGGTTTGAAACGTTGGGCCCTTTATCCACTGGGCCAGGTTTCAGTAAAGCGACCCAAGTCTCCCTGTGAGGTAAAGACGTTGCAGAAACGCTCCCCACTTTTCCATACCTCTGAACAATATCAGGGGCCATCCTGCGGACAAGGTCAGTCTAACGACGGAAAAACTCCGTCCACCGGCACCTTGAGTAACGAGGCACCGGAAAAACCAGTCCGCACGGTTCCTCGCAAACGGGAGTCTCAAGACGCTCCTTTCTTGGCTGGACTCTCGCCGGTATGGCGACCGCTGGCGGCCCGTTGTTGCGCAAAACCGAAGCTCAACAGGGGTCGAGTGCTCCAGCGAGCACCGGCCCAGAGACAGTTGAAGCCGTGCCCCTGGTGCTCAGGATAAATGGCCACGAGCATCGCGTCCGTCTTGAGCCGCGGGTAACGCTGCTTGATGCGCTGCGCGAAAACTTGCAGCTCTTCGGCACGAAAAAAGGTTGCGATCACGGCCAGTGCGGAGCCTGTACGGTACATGTGAACGGACGGCGGGTAAATTCCTGTCTGACTTTTGCCATCATGCACCAGGGAGACGAGATTACCACCATCGAAGGACTCGAAAGGGATGGGGAGTTGCATCCGGTGCAGGCAGCGTTTCTGGAGCATGACGGATTTCAATGCGGTTACTGCACGGCGGGACAAATGATGTCGGCGGCTGCGCTGATGAAAGAACCGTGCGGGCCTGATGACAACGATGTCCGCGAATGTATGAGCGGCAATATCTGCAGGTGCGGCGCATACACGAATATTGTCGCGGCGGTGCAGCAGGCCCGGAGGCGTGCGTAGCCAGGAATCCGCACCGTCGCGAGTAGAAGAAAGGATCTCATGCAAGCATTCCACTACGAAAAAGCAACTGAAGTCGCAGAGGCGGTCCATTCCGCTGTCGAGCCGGGATTGAAGTTCATCGCAGGCGGCACGACCTTAGTGGACTTGATGAAACTCAACGTGGAGCGTCCCGAGCGCTTGCTCGACATCAACAGTTTGCCTCTCGATCAGATTGAAGCGACGCCAGAGGGGGGGCTGAAAATCGGCGCCACCGTCCGTAATAGCGACCTGGCCCACCATGCGACAGTGCAGCGTATGTATCCCGTGTTGGGGCAAGCACTCCTCTCCGGAGCGTCACCACAGCTTCGAAACATGGCGACCACAGGTGGCAACCTGCTGCAGCGCACTCGTTGCTACTACTTCCGTGACACGAATTATGCCTGCAACAAGCGAAATCCTGGTTCAGGATGCGCTGCTATAGACGGATATAACCGAATACACGCCGTTCTTGGCACAAGCGAGCACTGCGTCGCAACCCATCCCTCAGACATGTGCGTCGCAATGATGGCGCTCGAAGCGGTAATCCATATTCGGGGACGTCGAGGCGAGCGGACGGTACCAGTTAATGAGTTTTACTTCATTCCGGGTGCGACACCTCAGCGCGAAAATGCTCTTGCAGCCAACGAGTTGATTACCCATGTCACGTTGCCGCCCCTGGCGAACGGAACTAACTCTCACTATCTTAAGCGTCGCGATCGCGCCTCTTACGAATTTGCTCTGGCCTCGGCAGCTGTAGTGGTGCGGATGCAGGCCGGGCGCATGGAACATGTGCGAATTGCCTTCGGCGGCATCGGTACCAAACCCTGGCGCTCGGTCGAAGCAGAGCATGTTCTCGAACGGCAGCAGCCTAGCCAGAAAGTTTTCCGCGCGGCCGGGGAAGCTGCACTGCGAGGAGCCAAGCCGCTGCACGACAATGCTTTCAAGGTTGAGCTAGCAAAACGGACTTTGATCCGCGCCCTGACAGTCGTCACCAAGAATTCATAACTGGCAATGAAGCAGATCCGACGCCGACGAGGTAATGATGAGTGAATCAGTAATCGGGCAGCCCGTAACCCGCGTTGATGGCAGGTTGAAAGTCACTGGCGGGGCCAAATACGGCGTTGATTACTATTTTGACGGGCTGGTGTACGGCGCGGCGGTCTCCAGCACCATCGGAAACGGCAGAGTGCGCGCGATTGACGCCTCCGGAGCCGAGAAGATGGCAGGCGTTTTGGCCGTCCTGCATCATGGCAACATCGAACATCTCTATCGCCCCGCCAACCAACTTGAGGATCAAAGTCGTCCAGGGGAAAGCCGGCCGCCGTTTGACGATGACCGGGTTTATTACTATGGCCAATACGTAGCGTTGGTGATTGCTGAGAGCTTTGAGCAGGCGCTTGCAGCCGCCGCCGAAGTTCATGTGGATTATGAAGCACAACCTCCAATTGTCCGCCTCGATCGCGCTGCTCAGTCTGATGGGACACCGCAAGCACACCAGGCTCGGGGAGATGCCGAGTCCGCATTTGAGAAGGCGCCAGTGAAGGTCGATTTCACCTATGTCACTCCCGTCGAAACTCACAACCCGATGGAGATGCACGCATCGATCGCGGTGTGGGACAAAACGAATCAGAAGTTCACGCTATATGAAACTTCGCAGGGGATTGTGAACCATCGCAACGTCGCTACCCAGGTGCTTGGAGTCCCGACCGAGTCTGTCGAAGTGATCTCGCGCTTTATCGGATCGGGCTTCGGCTGCAAACTCTTTCCCTGGCCGCATTCATGGTTAGCGGCCATCGGCGCACGTCAACTCGATCGGCCGGTAAAGGTTAGTGTGCCCCGCACACTGATGTTCACGACCGTGGGCCACCGCCCCGCAATCGAGCAGCACGTGCGCCTGGGGGCCACTGAAGACGGAAAGCTCCTTGCGACTATCAATGAGGTCCGGCAGGGCACTTCGTTTGTGGACGCCTATTTAGAGGACTGCGTCGATCCGACCTCCATGCTGTATAGCTGTCCGAACGTGAAAGGCACGCAGCATGAAGTCCGGCTGAATACTGGTACTCCAACTCCCATGCGTGGCCCCGGGCGAACTCCAGCGCTGTTTGCGCTGGAGTCAGCGATGGATGATTTGGCGGTAAAGCTTAACCTTGATCCCATCGACATTCGTCTTCGCAATTATGCGGACAAAGATGAAGGATCGGGCAAGTCCTGGTCGAGCAAGCACCTTCGGGAAACCTATCAAGTCGGGGCGGAGCGCTTTGGGTGGAAAGAGCGCAATCCTAAAGTGGGTTCCATGCGCAAGGGCGATGAAATTCTCGGCTGGGGAATGGCTACCATGACTTGGCCCGGCCATCGCCAGGAGGCCGAGGTCCACGTGCGACTGCTCGCCGACGGGACCGCACGGGCATCGTGCGCGACACAAGACATCGGGACCGGCACCTACACGATTTTTGCTGAAGTCGTCTCGGACCGGACCGGCATTCCCGTCGAAAAGATTCAAGTCGTGCTCGGCGACACAGCCTTGCCTCCCGGACCAACATCGGGTGGTTCTTTCACCACAGCAACTGTAATCCCCGCGATTTATCAGGCGAGTGATAAAGCTGTGAATGCTCTTCTCAAAGCAGCCACAAAGAACGAGGCTTTCTCGGGAGCAGATCCGAAGTCGCTGAAAATGACCCAAGGCCGAGTCCATCGACAAGACCAATCACCCTCGAGCGGCGTGCCGTACGATGAAATACTTCAGTCCCAGAATCTGGCGGGGCTCGACGGTAAAGTCAAGACGGGCCCGACCGAAGAAATGAAGAAGTATTCGACTCACTCGTTTGGCGCCCACTTTTGTGAAGTCGCGTGGGACCCGGAGATTGTGCGGCTGCGAGTCAGCCGGTGGCTCACGGTAGTTGACGGTGGCCGCATCATCAATGCCAAAACAGCGCGCAATCAGATTTTGGGAGCTGTGGTGATGGGGATCGGCATGGGAATGCTCGAGGAGACGGTCTACGATACGCGCACCGGCCATCCCATTAATAACAATCTCGCTGACTACATGGTGGCGGTTAATGCCGATGTACCGGAACTCGAATGCATTTTCCTCGATTACCCTGATCTTGTGTTGAACGAGTACGGGGCACGTGGCATAGGCGAAATCGGCCTAACCGGATGCGCGTCCGCGCTCACGATGGCGACCTACCATGCCACCGGCGTGCGGGTGCGTGAATTGCCAATACGGATTGAAAAGTTAATGGCTGGTCCAGTGAAACAATGAGGGCCGACGCCGCTGCCACGGCGCCAGCCCTCGCAATGCTCAACAATCGAGAGAATTTTGCTCTCGCTGCAAGTGTCTCTGCGTGCAACGCTCTTCCTGGCAATCGAGCGTTTAAGCCGACTTGCGCTCCCGGCGCGCCGTTTGAGCACGCTTGCCTTTTGCAGTGGCGCCCCGCGAATGGCCCAGGGTTTCGACGCCTTGTTCAAGTTCCGCAACTTCACGGATCTTCCAATCGCCTCCCTGATTCCAAGGTCCCTTGGCATCGGTTTCGCCCTCGTCACCTTCTCCTGTGGAATCGTTAAAGTACTCGTCGACCAAGCCAGGAGTAGGCGGAATCTGCCCGATCGAGAATCGATCCTTGCCCAGACTCTCGAGCGCAGCGGTGAAGGCCTTCATGTGAGTAATCTCCCGCGTCATCAGAAACTGCAGAGCATCAATCGATCCAGGATCGTCACAGAAATCGATCAGACGTTCGTAGACAATTTTCGCTCGCGCCTCGGCGGCAATGTTGCTCCGAAGATCGACGTCTAATTCACCGGTAATCTTCAAGTAATCCGCCGTCCACGCGTCCCCGACAGAGTTGTAAAGACTTACGCCACCTCCACCCGCGACTGCGATCAACGGATCGATTTCCGCATGTTCGCGATTTTCCTTGGTGCTCTTCAAGTGCAGGCGAGCGAGGGTACCGACGACTTCGAGATGGCTGAGTTCCTCGGTGCCAATATCCATCAGCAGGTCCTTCCGTTCCTGATCGTCACAATTCAGACCTTGGATGGAATACTGCATGGCAGCGGCGAGTTCCCCGTTAGCCCCGCCAAACTGCTCAAGTAACATCTTGCCGAAACGCGGGTCGGGTGTCCCCACGTTGACCGTGTACATCAGCTTCTTTATATGGTGATACATGAATGCCTCCAATGAGATTACGAACGGTTTAAGCGTATTTCTGCGGCTTGGGTTAGGATCTGCGGATTGAGAGCGGGCGGCTTATAGGCTATGGTGCACAAAGTTCATCGGCAGTTGCTCACAGCTTTTGGTCGATCCTGCTAAAGTCAACTGGAATTGAAAACTGTTGTTGGCTGAAACATTGGGAGCCGTTCTTCGAAACAAAGCGTGCTTTGATACCCAAAGCAGGGTATGGATTCGTAATCGCGGAATCGCCAGAATCAGAAGAAGGCATTCGGAATTCCACAATTTCTCCGAAGGATTGTCATGGGACTCAAGAAATTTCTCGCTCAATGGCCGTTAATTCAGCAAATTCAAACAGGCGCCCGCGGAACCGGGCCGGAAGCCATGAGTGCGCGCACGCGAAATCTTCGGCCGAAAACCGATGGCGCGGAGGTCGCGCGCTCGATTTGTCCTTACTGTGCAGTCGGCTGCGGCCAGTTGATTCATCACCAAGGTGGAAAACTGATTTCCATCGAAGGCGACCCGCAGTCCCCCATTTCCCGCGGACATCTCTGTCCTAAGGGCGCGGATACCTACGAACTGCACACGCATCCGGGACGGCTGAAGAAAGTGAAATACCGCGCGCCTTACTCGAAACGCTGGCAGGAAATCAGCCTCGACAGAGCAATGGAGATGGTTGCGGAGCGAATGTGGGATACACGGGACCGAACATTCCAAGAGGTTCGCGATGGCGAGTCACTGATGCAGACAACGGCGATGGCTCACCTTGGCGGAGCAACTCTCGACAACGAGGAAAACTACCTAATCAAGAAGCTCTTCACCGCCGGACTGGGGATGGTTTGCATCAGCAATCAGGCCCGGATATGACATAGCTCGACCGTGCCCGGTCTGGGCACATCGTTTGGTCGAGGCGGCGCGACCACCGCTCAGCAGGACCTGAGCAATGCTGACGCCATTCTGATCATGGGATCCTCCATGGCAGAGAATCATCCTGTCGGATTCCAGTGGGTCATGGAAGCGCGAGAAAAGGGCGCAAAAGTTATCCACGTCGATCCGCGCTATACGCGGACTTCCGCGATGGCGGATATATGGGTTCCTCTGCGCGCCGGCAGCGACATTATCTTTCTGGGCGCGCTCGTTCACTATGTGCTCGAGAACAATAAAGAGTTCCGCGATTATGTGGTGCATTACACCAATGCGTCGACGATTCTGCGCGAGGATTTCCGCGATACCGAAGATCTCGATGGGTTCTTTTCCGGATGGGATGCGAAAAAAGATAAATATGATCCGGAGACCTGGCTCTACCAGGGTTCACCGGGCCAACACTCCGACCAAAAGGCCGGCCACTCTGACGCTGGAGGTGGGCACGGCAAAGACCGGGGAGGCGAGGCGGGCGATGTCGGAAAGTTCGAATCCGATCCGACACTGCAGCATCCGCGCTGCGTGTTTCAGGTGCTGAAGCGTCATTTCGCGCGCTACACCCCGCAGATGGTTGAACGTTATTGTGGCGTTTCGCAGGATGTATTCCTCAAGGTTGCCGACATTTTCGCTTCGGCGTCAGGCCCAGAGAAAACCGGGGCGATCTGTTACGCGGTCGGCTGGACGCAGCACTCGAAAGGTGTGCAGATCATTCGCACCGCTGCGATTCTGCAATTGCTTCTCGGAAATATCGGACGACCCGGCGGAGGAATCGTGGCTCTCCGTGGCCATGCTTCGATCCAGGGATCCACGGACATTCCAACTTTGTACGACATCCTCCCCGGCTATATGCCCATGCCGTTCTTCGAGGCAGACTCGCACAAATTGAAAAACTATCTGGCGAAGCACAGCTCGCGGACGGGATTGTGGTCGAGCTTCGATAAGTATTTTGTCAGCCTGATGAAGGCGTACTACGGTGATGCCGCGACTAGAGAAAATGACTGGGGCTTCAACTGGCTGCCTCGGGTTACAGGAGATCACTCGCATTTCGGCTATTGGCTCGACATGGCGGACGGGAAGCTCGAAGGCCTGTTGGTGATCGGCCAGAACCCAGCAGTCGGAGCTTCTAATGGACGCCTCGAACGCAAGGCCCTTGCCAAGCTGAAGTGGCTCGTGGTGCGCGACATGGTTGAGACCGAGACCGCCTCATTCTGGTATGCGTCGCCCGAAGTGGAACGGGGCGAACTTTCTCCCGAAACGATCGAAACCGAGGTTTTTCTTTTTCCGGCAGCAGGCACGGCTGAGAAAGCCGGAACATTTACCAACACACAGCGGCTGCTTCAATTTCGTGAAAAAGCCGTAGACCCACCCGGCGAGGCACGCAGCGACTTGTGGTTCATCTATCATCTTGGCCGGCTCCTGAAGCAGAAGGCGATGAAAGATAGTCGCCCACGCAATGATGGATTTCAGGCGTTGACCTGGGACTACGCTACCGAAGGCCAGCACGCGGAGCCCGATGTCGAAGAAGTGCTGAGGGAAATCAACGGTTTCTCGCTCCCTGGCCGAAAGCAGCTTCAGCACATCAAAGATCTCAAGAATGACGGTTCGACTGCATGCGGAGCCTGGATTTATTGCGGAGTGTTTCCTGAGGAAAACCACAATCGCGCCAAAGAAAGAGATTCCAAGGATCTGCTCGGACATGGCTGGGGCTTTGCGTGGCCAAACGATTGTCGGATCATCTACAACCGCGCCTCCGCACGGCCTGACGGCGCACCCTGGAGCGAGCGCAAGAAGCTGGTCTGGTGGGACGAGCAGAAGAAAGAGTGGACCGGCCTCGATGTTCCCGATTACGACAAGGAAATGCCTCCCGATCGCCCGGCGAACATTCATGAAGGTCACGGGACGGAGGCACTCGGCGGCGGCAAGCCGTTTACGCTGCATCCGGATGGCGTTGGCTGGCTATATGTCGCGACCGGATTGAAAGATGGTCCTCTGCCCGCACACTACGAGCCGTTGGAATCGGCTGTAGACAATCCGCTCTATAGTCAGCAAACGAATCCCGCCGCGGACCGGAAAAAGCGGCCTGATAATCCGTATGCCGATCCACACGACGCCCGCTTTCCGTACGTGCTTAGCACCTACCGTCTTACTGAACAGCACACGGCCGGGGGCATGACTCGACATCTCTCGCATTTGAATGAACTCCAACCGGAATTGTTCGTGGAGGTTTCCCCAGAACTCGCGGGTGAAACCGAATTGAAGCATGGTGACTGGGCCACAATTATCACAGCTCGAGCATTGGTAGAGGCCCGCGTACTGGTGACTCCGCGAATGAAGCCACTGCGCATAGACGGCCGCACTCTGCATCAGGTCGGACTGCCCTATCACTGGGGATATCGCGGACAAGTGACCGGGGACGTCGTCAACGATCTACTCGCCATCAGCGAAGAACCGAATGTGCGAATTATGGAAACCAAGGCGCTGCTCTGCAACGTGATTCCCGGACGCCGTCCTCGCGGCCGAAAGGCGTTGCAAGAGCTCGACGCATACATGGGAGAAAGCGCATGAGCGTTACTGCATTTTTGACCGACTCGACTTTGTGCATCGGATGCAAAGCCTGCGAAGTGGCTTGCAAAGAATGGAACGGGGTCGGCGAGGACGGTCTTAACTGGAGCGGCTTTTCCTACGACAACACAGGATCGGTCGGAGCCTCAACGTGGCGCCATGTGAAGTTTGTTGAACAAGCGCCTGTGCCGGGTTTGGGCGGAAATGCCGGCGAACAGACTTCGTGGACATTCTCCTCCGATGTCTGCAAACACTGCGAGGAAGCGGGTTGCCTCGAAGCTTGTCCGACCGGCTCCATCGTACGCACCGAGTTCGGCGGAGTTTTTATTCAACCCGACATTTGCAACGGCTGCGGATATTGCGTGACCTCGTGTCCTTTCGGAGTGGTCGAGCGTAATCCGAAAGATGGCCGCGCCTTCAAATGCACTTTCTGCTACGACCGTCAAAAAGTTGGTTTGCAGCCGGCCTGCGCGAAAGCTTGCCCGACGGAATCCATTCAATTCGGCGAGATTGGGCAACTGCGGCAGCAAGCGCAGGACCGTCTGCACGAGCTGCAAGTTCGAGGTGTGCAGGACGCTCGCTTATACGATCCAACGGAAACCAGTGTCCGCGGCACGCACGCCATGTTCATCGTTCGTGGCGATCCACGAAGCTACAATCTCCCCGTGGCTCCCGAAGTCCCCACCGTCTATTTAAAAAAAGCGTGGACTTCCTCTGCCCTGGCTGCCGGTTTATTTCTTGGAGGAACGTTGCTCGCGTTCTTGTTCGACGGAAAGGAATCACGATGAGTGACCCGATATCAATCCCTCCTGCGGAACCGATTGATCTCGCGCGCGAGCAGCGGCTCGATGAAATCCGGCAAGAAGCCGAAAAGCGCGGCCAGCTGCAAGTGATCGGTGCCCGCCCGCAGGATGCGCCCTTCCCGCAAGCCTCGCCCCAAAGCGGCTATTACGGGATTCCACTGCTGAAACAACCACCCTGGACGTGGGAGATCCCGCTCTATTTTTTTGTCGGTGGTGCCGCTGGCGCCGCTGCCGTAATCGGCGCGATCGCGGACTACACCGGCGCCGATCGCGAACTGGTTCGACATGCCCGCTGGATCGCAGCCGCCGGATCTGTGATTTCTCCGGCCCTGCTCATTGCTGATTTGGGCCGCCCCGAGCGCTTCCTGGCCATGTTGCGAGTCTTCAAGCCGCAGAGTCCCATGTCGGTTGGCGTTTGGACGCTCCTAGGATTTTCCACCGGCGCCGCCGCCACGGCCTTCGCCGGATTTCTCAGCGACCGCTACGGCCCATCCCTGCCGGTTCGGGTTTTAGAGAATGCAGGACAGGCCGCGTCGCTTGCTTTCGGACTTCCCTTCTCAAATTACACAGGTGTGCTGATCGGTGCGACAGCCATTCCCGTATGGAATCGCAATGCTGGAGACCTCCCGCTCCACTTCGAGGCTTCCGCGATAGGTGCGGCCGTAGGAATTCTCGAATTAATGGGACACCGCAAGAGCCGTGCACTGCAAGCCCTCGGACTCGGCGCCGCTCTCTTCGAGAGCTTTGAAGGCCTTCGCATCGAAAGCCGCTCGCATTCCTATCTCGATCCTTTGAAGCATGGCGGGAGCGGATGGGTCACACGTGCTGGCGGAGTGCTCTCCGGGCCCGTGCCGGCCTTGCTGCGGGTCGCAAGCCTCTTCGGAGGAAAGCAAAGGTCGAGTTCGTTGCGTCGTTGGGCGGCGTGCTCGGCCATCGCGGGATCGCTGTTAACCCGGTTTGGCTGGATCAGTGCCGGACATGAATCTGCGCGAGATTGGAAATTACCCCTGCAGAACAACACTAAGTAGCCACGATCGCCAGGCCAGCGGGATTCACTGGCCCAGTTCATGTCGTTTCGCTCGGTTTTATCAAGGACTCTTCGCGTAGGCTCCCAGCAAGGCACAACAAACCTCCGCTCAACATCAATGTATCTGCCGGAACATTTAGTCCCTTGCCGATGTCGGAGGGGTACTGGAGCATAAACGGCACACATAAAAAGATTACGGCAAAAAGAACGAACAGGCCGGCCCCAGTGGCTGCGAAGCGTGATTTTCTATTGCTGATGAGGCAGATGCCCGCAATCAGATAAACCACGCTATTCAAATACCCCCAAAGGACAGGCACTGGAATGAAATTGGGCGTCAGTTGCTCAAGGGGAACTCCGGGAAGGAGTTCGGGATGAAGACAGTACTCCACTCCGAAGAAGAGGAGTGCGATTCCCAGCACAACACGAGCGATAGAGATAAGCCAATGTGTACCTTTAGTTTTCCATTCACGGGTATGCATTGCGGCAAACGATAGAGCACCCATGCTGAAGGAAAATTCCCGGGCCATCAGCGTCCAGGTAATGCGTTCGTGAGGAGCCTCGAACAGGCCAGGGATGTTCATCAGTGCTTCAAAACAGAGGAGCATGAGCCCGAAAAGTCCGGCCGACAACCATGCGTACTTTTGAAACACGATGCTCAAACCACCCAGAATGAGACACGTTCCCACGAAGTAGACCCAGAACATGTGGGCTGGAATCCATGAAGGTATGAACTGGCCAATCTCCACGGGGAACAAGTAATGATCCAGGCCGAACAAAACCATGGGCACCGCAATAAAGACAGGTCCGCACAGGACAATTCGATCCACCCAGTTCGCTCGCGCCGGGGCCTTTCGAATCACGATGCTTACGCCGATGATCAGGAGAAGGACTGCGGCGACATACGATACCAAGGGATTCCATGAGAACCAGGGAGGCAAAGCAAAATAGATT
>Ga0181537_10003182_pt1 | contig 14138 bp, 15 predicted proteins | sample PEATcosm2014_Bin_39_FD_119765 | JGI IMG/M metagenome (GOLD analysis project Ga0181537, IMG submission 119765) | Peatland microbial communities from MTU Mesocosm Facility, Houghton, MI, USA - PEATcosm2014_Bin23_10_metaG | ecosystem: Environmental > Terrestrial > Soil > Wetlands > Peat | place... | reverse complement strand
CGCCAGTGTTATCCGGCCCGGTGCCGTTCATATAGACGAAGGCATTCGTCTTTCCAATGATCAGCTTATCATCCATGACCGATAGCGACTTGATCGGGCCCGTCGGGATATTGGTGCCGACAGTCTGCGGGATGAAGATCGTGAGCAGATCCGACATCTCGACCGGCGTCGCTTCGATGACCTGCTTGCTTGGCCACAAAAGATTTTGATCCTCAGCATCAACGATCCACAGCCGGGTATCGAACAATGTGAAGATGTTGCTGGCGGGTGCATTGACGTCCTCGAGAACACCGCCATTGGTATAAATGATGTTGTTGCCTAGGATCGTGGCATCGGCGTTTGTGTCGACAAACGTCACAGTATCAACCGTGGGATCGTTGAGCAGCGGCGAGCTGATGCTAGTCGTCTGATAATAGACTTCCTGCGCCACAGACCAGCGGTAAACCACGAGTTTAACGGGGCTTGCGATCTTATAAGTGAGACGCAGCGTCGGAATATGCAAAGTCACGCTGCCTGCGGTGCCGCTGCCCGTCGTCGTGACAGCGATGGGTATCGAGGGCGCTGAGCGGAAGGCGTTGCCCTGATTGTCGGTCCACTCATAAGTGAACTGATAATAATAAGCATTGTCATTGGTTGAACCGTCAGGCTTTGCCGCCATGGCACCGCCGGTATCACTCCAAGTCGCCTGATCCGCAGGATTTGCGATGTCGGTATCGGGATATAAGAAGAAATTGTGCTCAACCGGCAGATTGCCATCATACATCCACAGGAAACCGCCGGTTATGTGCAAGTCTTGGCCGATTTCTGCGGTATCGAGGCCTGTCGTGCCGAAGGCCAGCGTCGCTAAGTTGATACCAGTCTGCGAATAGATGCCGGCGACCTGATTGCCGGCGGGAACCGCGGTGTTTTTGTTCACGGCGGCGATGAGGTCCTTGTAAAGGTAAGCAAACTGTGCCGTCGTGCCAGTCACCGTGGCGCCTGGGAGCCCTGTCGTTAGATAGCCGCCGCCATTCTCATAGGCGAGCTTTGCTGCGACCTGTGGCGCAGCCGCAGTCGTCGTTGAACCGTTGATCAGGAAATAAGTCGGCTGATATGGGCTTTGGAATGCTCCGAGGAAGTAGATCTGACCCGAGATGATGAAGGCCTTCGACGCCAGACCGACGCTGCGTACCGCGACATAAGGCGTGCCGACCGTCGACGTCATAGCAGTGACCGTCACGGCATCGATGAAATGTGTGGGAATGCTCGAGTCCCAGGCATAGTTGTTGGCGACCTCGCCGAATATCCAGCACATCCCGTTCTGAGCTGCTGACGCGAGATTCAGGAACGTACCTGAGGCGATGATCTCCTGCGGCGTCATCACGACATTGAGATTTTGATCGACGGCAAGCGAATAACCGGTACTTGATCCGCTATTATAGTAACTTACATAGATGACGGGATTTGATGCGGTAGTGTCTGCAGTGACCGTCATCATGGTCGCGATCTGGCCAGCAAATGTCGTCGCGGCTACTGGCGCACCAAGCGTCGCATTGAGATAGGTGACTTTGACCGCTTGACCGCCCGAGGTCGTGTCATAGGCCACGAACAGCTTGGTTCCGACCACATAGCCATCCCAAGCCAATGTCGACGCCGGCATGTAAGATGCGGCAATGTCGGTATTGGTGCCGGCCACCGCAGGATTCATGACGCTAATCGCCACATACTGCAAATGGTAAGTGCCACCAATATCATTGGTGAACACGAGCACGAAATAATTGCCAAGCACAAAGACACGCATGCCGCCTGATACGGTGCCGGAACTCACGGGAATGACGGTCGGCGCCACGATGTTCTGGCCAGTCACGCTGTCAGCGATGACATACTTGTTGGTCGTCGTGCTGCCATTGGTCTCGAGATAAACCGTGCAAACGAGTCCATTAGGCGCTACGGCGCTATCGCAGGCGGTCTGATTCAGGTTGTTCCTGATGATCGGCAGCGTCGTGATCGCCATCGGCGTGATGGCGCCCTTAGCCACCCAGGTCATATTGGCTTCGTTATAGGCGGCGATGCGCGGACCTATGGCCGTAAGATTGCCATTGAGTGTCGTCAGATAGCTGTAGGTAGTATCTGGGAGATCGGCGAGAAGCCCATAGCCATTACGCTTCTGAAGAAGTCCGCCCTTGCTGAAGATCGTATTTTCGAGTTTCAGGAAATTGCCGATAGCGACGCGCTTTGGATCAGTCTTAAGATCCAAGCCCTGTGCGAAGCTGATGTCGATTCCCTGTTTCACGCGTCCTCAATAATTGCAGCATATTGCATAGGCATCCGTACCACCTGAGCCAGAAACCGCGCATTGCCATGTCGTTGTTGATGCCGGATAACTGGCGAGGAGTGCCGTGGCGCCTGTATTGCATCCGCCACCAGTAAGAATCTGACCACTACCGCAGCTCACTGAAAGCCCCGATGCCACGACTCGACTACAACCAAATGGCACATTACCACCTGAAGAATGAAGAGTGGTCGTGCCCGATACTGACAAATTTCCGCCATTTATTGCAATATTGCCAGAATCCACTTGAATCCCATTGGTATGCACTTGGATGCCAACGTTAAAAGCGCCGCCACCACCATTGGTGTAAATGCCACCAGTAAATTGAGCCTCAGCACCGTTCGACGTAAAGCCATTATCGAAAGTCGTAGTACCTGTCGAAAATGTCGGATTTCCAGTAAATGATGGATTGCCACTGAACGTCGGACTGCCGGTTATCGTGCCGCCAGCAATCGTGGGCGCTGTCGCTAGCACCACCGCGCCGCTGCCGGTCGATCCCGCAGTGTTGTAAGATAAATTTCCGATATTATCGAGAGTTACATAATTTAAAGCGCCTGGAAGTGCAGCAGGGAGGCTGAGATTGTAATTCGCGGCAATGCCTGAGTTCGGCGAGATCGTCACGGTGTTGGAGTTCGCGACTTGATCACCGACTACCAGCGGCCCGACATTCATGGTGGCTGGCGTATTGGTCGCCGACTGCCATGTGAAGGCACCAGAGCTGTAAGACGCCGACGCCGTGCCAGAAGGAAGGCCCGTGATGCTGCCCGCCGTGCCGACGATTGAGCCCGATTGCGTTAGTCTGATCTGATTGCCGTTGCCATCGTTGTACCACAGATCAACGCCGGATTCATAGATGGCGCCAAGATCCGTGCCGAGACTAAGCGGCGCTGACTGTGGATAAAACCTGCCGCTTCTCAAATTCGTGGCGTTATTGTCCTGAAATGTCAGATCAGAGTTGATATTGAGGCCCGCAGGGGGAATCGGGACGCCGGAGCCCGGCGTGTGATTATGACCATCGATGATCGTCAAACTGGCGTTGATATTGTTCGCCCAATCAGGCCCGGGATCCTGACCAACGACAGGAATCCGAAGTCCCATGTTGGGGCTCGTGGTCACCTGGGCATAGATAATGCCGCCAAGACCCACAGCGATCAGGAACAGAGCGCAATATGTGCGTTTACTAGAAAACATAGAGACTCACCGTCGTTGGAGCCGATGCGACGAGCACCAGCGTGAGTTGGGGACTCTGATTGCTGCTCTGCTCATCATAGAATGTCGCTGCGGCGCTATTCAGGATCACGATATAGCCTTGTAGTTTGCGCCCGAGCTTATGAGAGATGATGTTGGTCCCGGCTTTGAGCACTTGCTGCGTCAGGATGCTGCCATTGACTATGGGATTGCCGAGTAGAGCGTTGAGGATCGCCGCCCAGCGCGTTCGCGCGAGGTCCCAGGGCATTTGGATCGGCAAGCTGGTCATCACCATCCGGCCTGCCCACCGCCGCCACCGGCGAAGCCTGTGCCGCCATAGACGGGATCCTGCCGCGTCTCGGAGATCGTGTCCGGCAAGCCCTCATCGCGATCCGCCGACGCATCCATGATGCGCTTCTGTAGGAACAAGATCTCGGCATCAAGCTTGTCGGTGTTGGCACCTTCCTGCTCTTTGTCGAGAGCATACTTGGCCGCGCGCACGATGACATAGCGCTCCCAGCCGCTGAAGCCGATCGTCGTCAAGTCAGAATCCTGGAGCAACGCCGGCAACCGCGGGCTATACCACCAGCGCATCTGCTGATTGCCGGCTGGCGTCGGGATGATGTTGACATTCTTGCCCATTGGGCGATAGCGCATGTTGTAGACGCCGTAAATCGTCGATGTGCTGTTGGGGTAGACGTACTTATTGCGCTGGATGAACGGGAAGCGCTCGAGCGTCACCCAGGCGTTGTTGCTGGTGTTCACGCCAAGGTCGATGCCCGCGAGCTTATAGAATGCCGTCGCCGGCGTCCCGATGGGAAACAGGCTCGGTGCGGTCGGTGGCTGTGGCGTGTTGTTGGGAAATGTGCCGCCAAGGAAGTTCGTGACGCCATCCGGCAGTGGATAATTCTGGAGAACGCCGTTGGTCTGCACGAAAACATACTGATCGGCGAAAAGATCCTCCTCAGCTTTGATCAAAAGGTCATAAAGCTCATACATCGCCAGCCTGATGAAGGCGTTCCATTCGCTCGTGACCACGAACTGAGAGTTCACGCGGTCTGCGGTTTGCTGACTCCTGAGTCGGAGCTCGTAAAGCGACATTTCCGACGGTGGCGCCGCGACCATCTGCACAATCGATGAGAATGGTGACTGTCCGCCGCCATTGACCGCGGCGACCTGATAATAAAAAATCGTGCCAATACCAGGCCTGGTGTCCAGATAGCTATTGGAGATCCCCGGCGTCGCAATGGTCGTGAAGTTCACGCCATCCGTGGACCGCTCAATGACGTAGCTCGTGGCGCCGAGCACCGCATTCCACGTGATGAGGATATTCCCATCAGCCTGCTGGGCATCGGCGTTCTGCGGTTGATATGGGACTGTCATCAGATCTCCTAGTAAAAGCGGCCACACTCATGGCGAGGAGTGCAGCCGCTTTCAAGCCAACGGAATATTTCCCCCCCATATCCCGCTAATCAATCAGATCCCATCAATCGTCGTCGTGCTGGCGTCAAAATCAAAGCGCATACCGACCACCGTGCCATCGGCCGGCGCCGTGGGCGTCAATGCCGTGTTCGTTCCCGAAGTCGGACCGCTGAACTGCAACATCACTTGGGCACCAGCATTGGTCGCCAAGTTGATATTGGCGATGACCTGATTGGGATCGCCGACTACCGTGACTGTTGGCGCCACGGCGACGCCAGGAAGGCCTACGGTGCCGGTACCAGGAATCGAGGCACTCTCGGCAGCGATGAAGGCTGTGCCGACCGTTGGCACCTGAACCGCTGGCACCGAGCCCGTGGCGGTCGCCGTTGAGATGCCGCCTGGGAAAAGACCCAGTGCGAGCCATTGCGCGAGAGTCGTGGTGCCGACTGAGGTAATGACATAGACGTTGCCCTTGGTGACGGCAGTCGTGCTAGTCGACGTCAGGGGCACGACCTGTCCAGAGAAGCCACCGAGATAATACCGGAAATTATTCTTAAACCGCACCAGCGCATAGCCAGCGACTGGATTCGGGTTAGTGACGCCATTGACCACGCCAGGCGTTGCTGACGTGTTCATGAACACCGATTCCACATAGCCATTGGACTTCAGAGACCGGATGCCGAGGCCGTTGCCATTGGCATGGTCAACGATGAAGTTCAGATAGCAGGCATTGAGGATGGTGACATTGGTGCCGAGCTTGGTGCCGTTCTGACCGAAACCGCGGGCGTAAGACATGGGAACCTCTGGTACCTGGGATTGATCTCCGGGAGGCCCAGGCGACCGCACCGGCAGTATGACCGCCGACGGCGGCCTTCATAGGCGTCCCGGGTGCTCAGCAAAATAATCCTAAAGTTTTTCCGGGAAGCGCCGATGAGTCTCTTGTTAGACGAAACGTCAAACAAAAGGAGACCAGCCATGACCGTCTTTGAATTGATGAAAAGATTGGAAAAAATGCCTGTGGGTGCCGAAGTGCAGATCCAGGCGAGCTTTGAAGGCAGTCTCTACTTTGAAATCACTGACTTGAACTATGCCTGCGCGGCCGGAAAGGACAACGAATATGTTGAACTCGGCTGCATGCTTTACAGCAAGATCCAGGAACCTCGCAAGCCCAGGAAATCAAAGAAAAAGGTGAAATAAAAGCCCCGGGACTAATCCCGGGGCCCCAATTCACCCTCACGGAGCGTTAGGCACTCAACTGAACATACATGTTGTAGCCAGGCGCCGAACAGATCTCGTTCCCATACAGGGCCACGCGAATCTCAAGGGCATCCGCGTTCCCAACCCGCAGACCTTCCAGGCCTTCCATGCCGTAGGTAAGGATGTGCGGAGCCTTCCCAAGGGTCCTGAGCTTGAAGGAATCGAGCGTCAGGACATAGGCCGTCTGGCTCGGACAGCTGCGATCGGCAAGCACCGGTATCTTGCCGTAAGCACTGTGGAAATGAATGGCCTCAAAGGCGACTTCCACTTCGTCATGCTCGAGCATGACGAAGTTGACCTTGGCCCCGAGCTCGTTGACGAGCGTCGTGTAGCTCACGAAGTCCAGAACGATGATGTCCGGCGCCGCTCCCTCGCGGTTCGCAAAGCCAAGAGCGTTCGTTAACCCCTCAGAAATGCTCATCGCGCTCGCATTGAACCGGAGTCCACCGAGACGCGTCGGGTCCGCGCTGCGGTTAACTCCCCAGAAATTGTCAGTCGCCGGAGGATCCACGCTCGGAATCCAAGCCGCGAGACCAGAGAGGCCCAACATGCCGGCGATGGTGCTGGATCCACCGATCCCGATATCCCCCAGGATCTGCAGGAAGTTCACGGTGCCAGTAGCCCAAGATGTCTGCGGCGCACCTTGGACCACGACGCCGGAGATAACCCCGGTATTGCGGTTCACGGTTTGCAGCTGGATGGCATCGATAGTGCCAGGCGTGTTCTGCAACGCCGCCCCGCCATCGGTCGCCGTCGCCTGTAGGGTCATCCCTCCTTCGAACTGCACGATTTGCTGGGGGTTAGACAGCGTCAGAGTCAGGATCGGCGCAGCATAGACTACCGAGGATGCCGCGAAGGTGCCGCGGGAAGCGGTACCGCCCGAGAAGCCCTCGAAGGCCATGTTGTTGCCGATGTTGCGGAAACCGTTATCTAGGGTCCTTGATGCCTCATCCACGAACGCGCCAGCATTCGATTTTGTCTGTTCCATCAACAGGTTAGTGATGGTCACCAATTGGTAGTCTTGGATCGCATACACGAAATAGCTGACGACAGACGACGCAGTTTGCTGATTCTGCGCGTTCGCAAAGGTGTGCGACCGGCCGGCTGGGTTAGAGTACTCGAGAGGGACCAGTTGTTATCGCAGGGGTTGTTATCCCTGCTTCTTAAACTTCAAGATGTAGTCGAGCAGACTCTGGATTATTTGCGGGTCCTCTTTGAGAAGGCCCAATGCCCGATTACACTTCGTGCAGAGTAGAGCACGAACGGCTCCGGTGCCGTGATCATGATCTACTGACAAAGCTACTTTCCTGCCGCGCCAGATCATCGTCTCTGGCTTCTTGCAGCAAGCACATGCGTGGTTCTGCTCTTCAAGCTTGGACTTGAACCAAGTCAGGTCGACACCACGATCTTGCTTGAGCTTTGTATCCTTTATTTTTTCAGGATTTTCTGTCCGGTACTTAGTCACCCTGGCGATAACTTTCGCCGGATCGGCTCGGTAAGCCTCCTTTCGGATCCGGCTGACGCAGCTCTTGCAGCGTCCTTCCTTGGCTAAGTTTTTGTAGAAAGCGTCCAGGGGCTTCGTCTCACGGCAGTTGCCACACGTTCGTTTAAGTTCGGCGTACATCATCACCTCACGGTGCCGGGGACTCTTGGTGGCTTATATTCTCCTTTTCGGAGTTTCATCCACTACGCTCTACGGTGGCCGAATTTCTTTAGTTTTTCGGCTTACCTCGGGATTGGCATTTCAGCTTCCCCCGATTTTCCCCAGTTTTACATCCCCATCAATCTAGGGATGTACTTGCCTGCAAACCCGTCCACATGAGGCAAGTTCAGAGAGACCCAACGGTATTAGGTAGGACTCTCGTTTTTTGGGACTAATGCGATGAACGGGTTTTTCGAATAAACCGCGTTCTTCATGTAGTCCTTGTTATCAGTATACAGCTCCTTAAGAGCTGCCAACTGATTGCCACTATTGGCATATTGCGGTGCGACTGCCATTTTAGACCTCCGGGCTCACCCGGAGGTGAGCCGCTATGATGTTTTAGGGAGCTGATTCCAGAAGGCCGCAAGAGCCCTCTGTTTCCTGTCCACCGGCACTTGTGCTGTGTCGCGGTTCGACAGTGTGCGCATGGGCGCACGTTGCTGCGGCGTCGGTGCTGGCGGCTGCAGCTTGGCCTGCACCTTCTTGAGACCCGCGGTCTTTAGGGTGTCCTCGAGACACAGATCTTCCATGTCCTGAAGTGCCTCTCTGGTGTCGAGTATCTCGCCTGTTTTCTGGTACCAGGCTTCGATGTACCCCATGACATCATCGAGCTTATTCATTTCACGGATCATCTCGAAGTCGTCACCTTGGGCGATCAGGGCCTGAGCTTCGCGCTTGATTTCTCGAAGCGCTTGTTGCTTTGCCACGGTGTCACGTTGGTCTAGCTCACTTTTGAACTGATCCTGAGCGGCCTTCACTTGTTGTTGAACAAGCTCCTGGACCTTCTCGGGCGTCAGGTTCGGATTGTGAGCCGTGATAGCCTTCGTGAGATCGTCCCAGGTGACTCCGGCCCCAAATAGGACTCCCAGCGGATCAGACTTGAGTTTCTCTAGCGGCACGGTACCGGCCTGCGCCGGTTGGGCTGCTAAAGCCTTCTCGCGGTCTGCGATCTCCCTCTCTTTAACCTGGAGGGCCCGCCTTTGCCTGGCAAGGGCGGCGAACTGGGGGCTCAGCGGCTGCGTCTCAGCTTCGGCAGGAGCTGCGCCCGGGTCTCCATTAGCGTTCCCAGTGCTCAGCGGAGCTGCAGCTGGCGCCGGAGCTGCGGTCGGTGGCGCACCAAGCGATGGGTCAAAGGCCGGCGGTGGCGTGACCTGTGTTCTCATCTTCATGGCACGGATGCGCTGAGTGACTGTCGGCTGCTGATCGGTGCCTGGGACTGGGGCTTCGCCGACGCTATTGGCAGGCGAGGCCATTGGGGAGATCTTCATGGGCTGTCCTTATGCGGCTTGCGCCATTGGCGCGTTAGGGATTAGCGGAGATGTTGGCGCGGGCTGTGGGTTGGCCTGCGGCGTCGCGGCGCCTTGCGGCGGCGCTGCCGGCGGCTGCGCAGCCATCTGGAGCGCATTGACCTGATTGAAGAAGGTCGTGAGCATGTCATCCTTCTCGGGCTCGAGCTTGGCGGCACGGTAAAGATTGATGTATTGGACCACGAGTTCTTTGGCCAAGTTGAGGTCCATGAACTGATCAGGCGGCGTGAAGTCCGCGGTCGTCACGATGCCATCGAGGATCTTGAAGATGCGCTCCTCGCCCGCGTTGGCCAGACGCTCGTCTTGCTCGAGGTCCTGGTACCGCATGAGGCGCCGGCCCTCTTTGAGCGTCAGCATGCCGGCCTGAACCTGATCGGTGACAGTAGCGATGCGACCAGCTGGCGTCCTGGGCAGCGAGGACTCCGTGAAGCATTTGATGACGAACGGATCCTTGATCAAAGTCATCTTTGGTAGATCGATTTCCTTGGTGCCATCCTTAGACGGGTAAATCGTCTGGTACTTACCCTCGCGTTTCGCGATATCCACAGCCACATCAGTGATCTGATAGGCGAGATCGATGAAGATCTGCTCATACTTATTGGAAAGCTCAGTGAAGCGGTCGCTATTGACATCCACAAAGGAGCGAATGGCTTCGCCCGACGTCAGACCTTGGGGCTTCTCGCCCTGCGCCATCATTGTCGATACGCCGCATTGGTTACCGGCGTACTGGATCAGCTTGTCACGCTCAGCATAGAGCTCTGGAGCGTTGCATGGCGCCACCTCATAAGATGGTTTAACTCCTTGAAATTTTACGATCACACCAACTTGGTTGTTGTGATGTGATGACACGATTTTGGAGCTGTTTTCTTGAAAAATCCGCGGCACACCCACGAGTGTGATGGCCTTGGCGATAGTGTAGAGGATGCGGTTGAGCGCAATCTGTGTGCCAAAGAGCTGCGTCGCCAAACCTTGGCCCCAGAAGCCCAGGAACGGATCGCTGTAGTTAAAGAAAACGAATGGGAATTTCTGCTTCTCCCATTTCTCCTCGAAGATGACACCGGCAACAGTCGCCAAGACATGGCGCCCAGGCTGATAGCCTGGTGCCTCCGGATCAGGACCCGAAGGCAGACGCCAGGCCTCGACCACCATGATCTGATCGGCAGTCGTTTGGCCGCTGTCTGGCGCGTTATCGGGATAGCTCTGCGGCGTATCCTCGACAATCTTCTCGGCGCCTTTCTTGCCATCCTTGCGCGCGCGCGTCGCGGCGAGGACTTTGCTACGGTCACAGAGCTTCAGCTGAATGAGCTGCTGCGGCTCGCCATTGAGGGCATCGTTTTCGTCGACAAAGAGATCGGCGATCATCACGCGGTCGACGCAGACGCGCCCATTGTCGCCTTCATAGATCTTCAGCGCGCCGGTGCCCATCACTAGGCCGTCGCGGAAAATCCGCATGACCTTGGCATAGGCATTGACTTGATAGAACTCGCCGAGCATGAACTGATTAAGGTCTTGCGCGACGTGGCGTTGCTTGTAATCGCCGCCATCGGTAAGAAACTTGGGCTCTGGCTTTGATTGCGCGAAGTGACTCGACAGCGTGTCAACGTTGCTCTGGATGCAGTTGAATGTTGGACGGTCTTCGGGAAGCGTCTTGGTGCGGTCGAACTTCGAGACGTTGGAGCCCGCATAGCTATAGACCGCGAGCCCGCAATACATGCGGACATTGGTCGCGAGCTGCCGCATCCGGTATTCCTGAGCGGTTTTCAGGTAAGTCGCGGTGGCGGTGACTTCCTTGGCGAGCTGCTCATCGGTCTCGGCCTTCCACCACTCGGCGAGCATCTCCTTGCTTTGAACGTCGCGCGGATCCCGAGTCCGCATCTGGATCTTCTCGACTGGCCCTTTGATCTTCTTGATCTTCATTGCGGGTTATTTACCGACCAGTTTTCGAGCATCTCATCGGTTGGCGGCGGCAGCCCCACGCCGGGATCCCGGGCATCCGCGGCTTGTTCGCCAGCGGCTAGCGGCAGCTCGCCAAACTCCACGGCATTGCCTTGGAATGTCACTTTGGTGACGCCTGCCTTGCGGCAGAGACGTAGTAACTTCTCAAAATCTTTGAGGTTTTCGATCAAGCTCGGATCTCCAGTGGAATCGGGATGTATTTGCCGCTCCAATCACTGGGATGCTTGGGAATCAGAGCAAGTAATGGGTTCGGTTCATAGATGAATGATTTCATTGGACTTTCATGATGGCAGACGAAATACCAGCGCTTGAATCCCTTCCATCCTGGTACTTCTTGGCTATAGATCTCCTGCGGATCGCTATAGCAGGCCTGCAAGCAATCGCTTAAAGTCAGACATTCCCTAATCTTAACCGTCGTTCCACATTGGGGACAAACCGATGGCCATGCACGCTTGCGTCCGATGCATGCCATATAAGGTTCCAATTTCTTGGAAGTCCCATCGTTGTGGACATAGACCGTCATGCGGGCCTCGGATTGCGGTCCCTCAGCCTACGGGCGCGTATCAGTCGCGAGATTTCATCTTGGGCTTCGTCATCATGGGTTTGATTACCGATTTCATCGCCGCTGTTATCGCCTGTGTAAGACGATTCCAGATCGTCGCGAAGCACGAGGTCATCGAATTGGTTCTCCTCAAAGCCTGCGGTGATCGGTGTGTCATTGGCGACGCGGCCGCCCTGGGAATACATTTGCTCTCGGCGCTTCATCGCGCGTTCCATGAGACCGCCTTCAGCGCACATAGGAATGGGCTCGGAAATGCCTAGATCATCGCCGTCATCCTTCTTCGGCTCAGGCTCCAGCATCTCGCCGCCATCGGCATAGCCACCCATGGCCATCTCCTTCTTCTTGGCACGCCGCTGGATGGCATAGGCGATAGCCAAGTTCTGAGCCCTGTTCCCCGGATGAGCATCCATTTCGGTCTCCACGTTGTGCTCAAAGGCCTTCTTGGACTTGCCTTGCATGAGAGGCATGATTTCTCCTTAGGCAATGCCGAAGAATAGGTTGATAATGCCCTTGATCGCATTCGGGTAAGTATCCACCGCATTCGCCGATGTCAGGACCACGGTGATCACGTCATTGACCGCGGCCTGGATCTGACAGCTGCCGCCGAGTGATGGCTGCGTCGGAGTGGGGTTATTGGAAGCGCCGCCGAGAGTCAGGATTGGCGTGCCGTTCTGATTTACGACCACCTGGAGCCCAGACTGGCCAGCCGTCGACGCGCTGTTGGCGCTCGAGCCGGCCGGCACATAAGGAATCGTGAACTCAAAGGCGCAGGTATAGAGCCCCGCGGTCGTGATGTTGAAGGTCTGCGTGCCAAGACCAGTCACCACAGTGCTCGCAATGGCGCTAAGTGAGTTAATCGTCACAGTTAATCTCCCATTTCCTGGTCTTGTTTGATGTCCTGGGACTGAATATGATCGCAAAGCGACTCCAAGGCCGCCTTGAGACGTGGCTTCTTCTCTGGGGATAACTCCAGAACCGCCATTAAATCATCGACTACAGCGTCTAAAACGCCATAATCCTCGTCCTTATCGGGCGAGCGGCGCTGGACTTCGACGGGTCCGCCTACGGCTCCCTCGTCAGTTTTTCGCTTTGCTGGGATCATTCCAGGTCCTTTAGAGCAAAAGTCTCTCTAAAGGCGTCCTGAGTGCTCAGCACTCAGTCTCCCCAGCCGCCCATATCGCCCCAGTCATCGCCGCCCTGATCCTGTTTGATGAGAGCCTCGCGCTCGCGTTCCCACATCTGATCGTTCTGCTTGAGGTACCATTCGCGGCTCCCGATGGGTGGCGCCTTGACTTTCTCGATTGAATGGTAATGATATCCTAAGCGCCAGGCGTACAGGAATCCGTCGCAGCGGTGGTTTGACAGTGCGGGATGCTCCTTCTTTGGCATCCTGATCTTATCGCCATCCGTCATCCAGACCAAGGTGAGCATCTCCTCCCAGGTCGGCCGGTTCTCTGGCGTCTCAAGGAACTGGATCTTGCCCTGCACCATGTCGGCATTGCACAGCTCAATGAACGTCGCCTTATCAAGCTTGTCGGCATATTCGAAGGGAATGCCATAGCGCTCGCGCATCGATTCCACGCCCTGCTTATTGGCGCCATCGATGACGATTCGGTGCGGAGCCCAGTCGCTGTCCTTCTGGAACTCTATGATCTTAAGGGCCACCTGGTCGAAAGTAAGTCGCCGTTGAGCCCAACTTTTAGAAACAAAGCATCGCTGCTGCGGATCATTAACGTGGTAGGCAGTGAGAACGAAAGCGTTATCATCCTCCCAGCCCAGATCCACTCCAAGGACTCGTGACCATCCGTCCATTGCCAGAATCGGCATTGACTTGGCAAGATTGCGTTGGGGATTAAAGCGGTAAACCAGCTTTTCTTCATCGACCACCCATTGATTGAGGTACCACTGTTTGAACTGCGGCGTTTCCATGTAAAGCGGCCGCTCCCGCTTGATGTCCTCTAGTTCTTCTGCCCACTGGCGCGCAACATGCGGGTTATCGAAGGCGGTCCATTGGAACAACTTCCAACCGCCCTCGATACCGGTCGTCACATCATAGAATAATCCACGAGGGAAGTTCGATGCCGTGCCGGTAAGGCAGATCGTGCCGCGCTCGCCGCCGGCATTGGGATCGGTCATAGCCGGCTTCAGGACGCCATAGACGAGGCTTCTGAGATCGATCGTATACATCGAGGCCTCGTCGATGCAGACGAGCCTGTATTTCTTGCCCAAGAGCTTGCGCATCTCATCTTCATGCGCATCGACGCCAGTGACTTTGATCACGGATCCATTGGGAATGGTTAGCGTGAGCTCGGTGAGGTTCGGTGTGGCGCCGAGCTTGTATTGCTGATTGATGACCCGAAGAATGTCTTTCCAGATGATGTCCTTAGCGCTGTCGCGCGTAAGCCCAATGAACAGGCAATTGCAGCCTGGATT
>Ga0181537_10003181_pt1 | contig 14141 bp, 10 predicted proteins | sample PEATcosm2014_Bin_39_FD_119765 | JGI IMG/M metagenome (GOLD analysis project Ga0181537, IMG submission 119765) | Peatland microbial communities from MTU Mesocosm Facility, Houghton, MI, USA - PEATcosm2014_Bin23_10_metaG | ecosystem: Environmental > Terrestrial > Soil > Wetlands > Peat | place... | reverse complement strand
TTCCTCGGCGAGCGGCTTCTTGATGTGCTCCTGGATCACGCGCGCCAGCGGCCGCGCGCCAAACAGCGGGTCGTAGCCCTTTTCCGACAGCCAAGCGCGCGCGCTCGCATCCAGCTCGATCGTCACATTGCGGTCGGCGAGCTGTTCTTCCAATTGCAGGATGAACTTGCCGACGACGCGACCGATCGTGTCGGCTGAGAGCGGTGCGAACGAGATCGTCGCGTCGAGCCGGTTGCGGAATTCCGGCGTGAACATCCGGTTGATCGCTTCCTCGTCGTGACCGGTGCGGATGCCGCTGCCAAAACCGATCGCCTGCTTGGCGAGCTCGGCCGCGCCGGCATTGGTCGTCATGATCAGGATCACGTTGCGGAAATCGACGATCTTGCCGTTGTGATCGGTCAATTTCCCGTAATCCATGACCTGCAACAAAATGTTGAACAGGTCGGGATGTGCCTTCTCGATTTCGTCGAGCAGCAGCACGCTGTGCGGGTGCTGGTCGATCGCGTCGGTCAAGAGACCGCCCTGGTCGAACCCGACATAGCCCGGCGGCGCACCGATCAGGCGAGAGACCGTGTGCCGCTCCATGTATTCCGACATGTCGAAGCGGGTGATCTCGATGCCGAGCGTGCGGGCGAGCTGACGGGCGACCTCGGTCTTGCCGACGCCGGTCGGACCGGAGAACAGATAAGAGCCGATCGGCTTCTCGGGGTCGCGCAAGCCGGCGCGGGCGAGCTTGATCGCCGAGACCAGCGCTTCGATCGCCTGATCCTGACCGAAAACCATGGTTTCCAGATCGCGCGTCAGGTTCTTCAGCACCTCGCGGTCGTCGCGTGACACGCTCTTTGGCGGGATCCGGGCCATCGTTGCGATGCAGGCCTCGACCTCTTTCGCGGTGATCGTCTTGCGGCGCTTGCTCTCGGGCAGCAGCATCTGCGCGGCGCCCGATTCGTCGATCACATCGATGGCTTTGTCGGGCAATTTGCGATCGCCGATATAGCGGTGCGACAGCTCGACCGCGGCACGGATGGCGTCGGTCGTATAGCGCACCTTGTGGTGGCGCTCGTAATAGGGCTTGAGGCCGCGCAGGATCTTGATCGCGTCTTCCAATGACGGCTCGTTGACGTCGATCTTCTGAAAGCGGCGGACGAGGGCCCGGTCCTTCTCAAAATAGTTGCGGTATTCCTTGTAGGTGGTCGAGCCGATGCAGCGGATGGCGCCGCCGGCGAGTGCCGGCTTTAGCAGGTTCGAGGCGTCCATCGCGCCGCCGCTGGTCGCGCCGGCGCCGATCACCGTGTGGATCTCGTCGATAAAGAGGATCGCGCCGGGCTGGGCCTCGAGCTCGGACAGCACCGCCTTTAGCCGCTCTTCAAAATCCCCGCGATAGCGCGTGCCGGCGAGCAGCGCGCCCATGTCGAGCGCGAAAATCGTCGCGTTCATCAGCACTTCGGGCACTTCGCGGCCAACGATGCGGCGGGCGAGCCCCTCGGCGATCGCGGTCTTGCCGACCCCCGGATCGCCGACATAAAGCGGGTTGTTCTTTGACCGGCGGCACAGGATCTGGATGGTCCGGTCGACCTCGGCCTCGCGCCCGATCAGCGGGTCGATCTTGCCGGTCTTCGCCTTCTTGTTCAGGTTGACGCAATAGGCGTCGAGCGCGTCATGCCCGCGCTTCTGGTTGTTCTTCTCGCCGCGATCCTCTTCCTCGGTACCCTGGACGCGGCGGGTTTCGGCGCGCCCCGGCGCCTTGGCGATGCCGTGCGAGATGTAATTGACCGCGTCGAAGCGGGTCATGTCCTGCTCTTGCAGGAAATAGACGGCGTGGCTTTCGCGTTCGGCGAACATCGCGACCAGCACGTTGGCGCCGGTCACCTCCTCGCGCCCGGAGGATTGCACATGGATCGCCGCGCGCTGGAGCACGCGCTGAAAACTGGCGGTGGGTTTGGCGTCCTCGGTATGACTGGCGACGAGGTTGCCGAGCTCGTTGTCGACATAGGTCAGGACCTCACGGCGCAGCCGGTCGAGGTCGACGCTGCAGGCGCGCAGGACCGCGACGGCGTCCTGGTCCTCGGTCAGCGCCAGCAACAAATGTTCGAGCGTCGCGTATTCGTGACGCCGCTCATTGGCGTAGGCCAGGGCCCGATGCAGCGATTTCTCAAGATTGCGTGAGAGCACCGCGCTCTCCTTTCTGCCAATGAACGATCACGAGGGACGATAGGCCCTTCTTAGATAATCAGTCCTTTTCGAGCGTGCACTGCAGCGGGTGTTGATGCTGCCGTGCGAAATCCATGACTTGCGTCACCTTGGTCTCGGCGACTTCGTAGGTGTAGACGCCGCAAATCCCGACACCGCGGCGGTGAACATGCATCATGATGCGCGTCGCCTCCTGCCGGTTCTTGTTGAAAAACCGTTCGAGGATGTGGACGACGAATTCCATCGGTGTGTAATCGTCGTTCAACATCAGGACCTTATACATGGCTGGCTTCTTCGTCTTCGGCTTCGCCTTGACGATGACGCCTGTGCCCGGTCCTTCCTCGCCACGCTTTCCGTTATCGCTCATCCAAGGCCTGCGCTGTGACGATGCACGCCACGCCCTATGATATGGGCTTTGGCCCGCTGCGGAAATGAATTTTCCGGGTTTTCCACAGCGACAAATCGCAAACGACCGGTTCGCTCATTCAGCGCGGCGCGGACGGGCCAGCAAGCCCTCGATCGTCGCCGCGATGGCCCTGCCGTGATGGAGCACGGCATCGATCGCCGCGACGATCGGCATTTCGACCCCAAGGCTCGACGCCAGCGCCGCGATCGAGGCCGCGCTCGCCACGCCTTCGACGACAGAACGGCTCCTGGCCAGCGCTTCGCCAAGGCTTTGTCCGTGCCCGAGGGCGACGCCGAGCCGATGATTGCGCGACTGCGCGCCGCTGCAGGTCAGCACTAGATCGCCAAGACCGGAGAGCCCGGCGAAGGTTTCGGCCCGCGCCCCTTTGGCGATGCCGAGCCGCGTCATCTCGGCAAGACCGCGGGTGATCAGCGCGGCGCGCGCGTTGTCGCCGAGGCCCAGCCCCTCGATGACGCCACAGGCGATCGCTAGCACGTTCTTGACCGCGCCGCCGATCTCGACACCGACCGGGTCCTCGGACAGATACGGCCGGAACCGAGGGCTGCCGAGCGCGGCGGCGAACAGCTCCGCCAGGTGCGGCTCGCGGCTCGCGATCGTCACCGCGGTCGGCAGGTCGCGCGCCACCTCGGCGGCGAAGCTCGGCCCCGACAGCACCGCCAATTTGTTGCCGGGGCGCAGCTCGGCGACCAGCTCGGTCATGGTTTTGAGCGAGCCGGTCTCGATCCCCTTGGCGCACAGCAGAAAGGGTATCGCCGTCGGCAGGTCAGTGCCGTGCGCGGCGAGGACCGCCCGGAGAAACTGCGCCGGCACGGTGACCAGCGCCGCCTCGGTGCCGGCGACCGCTTCGCCAAGGTCGGCGGTCGCCTGGATCGCCGGGTCCAGCGCGACGCCGGGCAGATAGACCGGATTTTCCTGGTGCTCGGCGATCGCCGCGACAATCGCCTTGTCGCGTGCCCAGATTGTCGCGTCGCTGCCGGCGCGGCGCGCAGCCATCGCCAGCGCCGTGCCCCAGGCGCCGCCGCCGATGATCGCGAGCCGCGTCACCGTTTTGCTTGCGCGTCGAGCGGCCAGCGCGGCCGCACCGGCGCGTCGAGCGGGTCGCGGAGGCCGAGCCGTAGCCGCTCGAGGCCGGCCCAAGCGATCATCGCGCCGTTATCGGTGCACAAAGCCGGCGCCGGCGCGACAAAATCGAGCCCGCAATCGTCGGCCAACGCGGTCAGCCGGGCGCGCAGCCGCGTATTGGCGGCGACCCCGCCCGCCGCGACAAAGCTCGTGCCTTGCGGATAACGGGCGCGAAACGAGCGGATCGCCCGCACCGAGCGATCGACGAGACAGTCGCAGATCGCCAGTTCGATCGCGGCAGCGAGATCGGCGATGGCCGCGTCGTCGCTCGGATCGATGCTATTGACGGCGTCGCGGATCGCGGTCTTGAGCCCGGAAAACGAGAAGTCGCAACCGTCGCGGCCTTTCATCGGCCGCGGCAGCGAAAAGCGGCGAGGGTTGCCGCGCTCGGCGATTTTCGCGATCGCCGGCCCGCCGGGTTGCGCGAGCCCGAGCAGCTTGGCGCCCTTGTCAAAGGCTTCGCCCGCGGCATCGTCGAGCGTCGTGCCAAGCTGCCGATAGCGGCCGACACCCTCGCAGACGAGAAGCTGCGAATGGCCGCCGGAGACGAGAAGCAGCAGATAGGGAAACGCGACGGCGTCGGTCAGCCGCGCGGTCAGCGCATGCGCCTCGAGATGGTTGACCGCGACAAACGGTTTGCGCGCGGCCCAGGCGATGCCCTTCGCCGCCATCGTGCCGACAATCAGCCCGCCGATCAGCCCCGGCCCGGCGGAAGCGGCGACCCCGTCGAGTGCCTCGAAACCAAGCTCTGCCTCGTCGAGTGCATCCCGGATCAGCCGGTCGAGATGGTCGAGATGCGCGCGCGCCGCGATCTCCGGCACCACCCCGCCATAGGGCGCGTGCTCGGCCAGCTGTGATTGCACCAGATTGGCGCGAATCACCGGCTGGCCATCATCGGCCGTCACCACGGCAACCGCGGTCTCGTCGCAACTCGTCTCGATGCCGAGGATATTCATTGGTAGAATATAGGCTCCAGGCGGCCAGTCGGCAGGGTGACGATTTTCAGCGTCGTCCCGGCGAAGGCCGGGACCCAGTTCCGCCCTGGATACCGGCCTTCGCCGGTATGACGGGGAAAGAAGCGTCGAGATCCAGAGACCACTTGCCGTCGTGGTAACCGGCGTGAAGGTGAAAAGACAAAAGAAATGCAATAAAAACAAGACGCGCGACGAAAGAGGACATATGTCCCTCCCGATAGCGAATCTTGTTCTTGCGTAGAACGCAACCGCTTGATTGAAGGCCAGCCGAGCGTGGGCTGGCAATTAGTTTTATCCCTCAGGCAAGAAACTCAGAGAGGGACGATTCCAAAACTACTTCGTGTCGCCCGCTTCGTAGGTCTTCAGCACCTTGTCGGTTGCCGCCTCGATCTCGAGCAGCTTGACCGAATAGCCCCAGAGCAGCGCGGTGTGGCGCAGCACCGAGCGGCAGCTCTTTTCTTCGAGCAGCACGCCGTCATGGACGTAATGCGCCAGCACCAGGCAACGATCGCCGGTCAAATCGACATCGACGACCTGGATGTCGGGTTCGCGCCGCGACAGATCGTATTGCTTCGACAACGCGCTGCGCACCCGGCGGTAGCCGAGTTCGTCGTGGATCGCCTCGACCCGCAGCGATGGCTTTGACGAATCGTCGTTGATCTGGAACAGCCGGAACTGGCGGATGATCTCCGGGCTCATGTATTGCAGGATAAAGCTCTCATCCCGGTAATTGGCCCAGGCATGGCGCAGCACGCCATAAGGGTCCTGGTTGCCGGCGATGTCGGCGAACCATTCGCGGTCTTCCTCGGTCGGATTGGTGCAGATGCGCTTGATGTCGTTCATCATCGAGAAGCCGAGCGCATAAGGGTTGAGCCCGCCATAGCGCGGATCGTCAAACCCCGGCTGGAACACGACGCTCGAATGCGAATGGAGGAATTCGAGCATCGCGCCTTCGGTGATCAGCCCCCGGTCGTGCAGCCGGTTCATGATCTCGTAATGGACAAACGTGGCGCAGCCCTCGTTCATCACCTGGGTCTGGCGTTGCGGGTAGAAATATTGCGAGACATGGCGGACGATGCGGATCAGCTCGCGCTGCCAGTCTTCGAGCCGCAGCGCGCGCTTCTCGATAAAATAAAGCAGGTTCTCCTCAGGCAGGCCGAGCCGACGCTTGATGTCCTGCTGCTTGTCGTCGGCTTCCTGCTCGTCCTCATCCTTTTCGGGAACCGGTACGGTGCGCCAAAGATCGTTAAAGGTCGCCTCGGCGTAGGCGAGGCGCTCGCTCATCCGCTTGCGCTCCTCGGCGAGGTTTGGCCGTGAGCGGCGGGCATAGCGGTTGACGCCGTGATCCTTGAGTGCGTGCGCGGCGTCGAGCACCCGCTCGACCGCCTCGTAGCCGAATTTTTCCTCGCATTTGGCGACGTAGTCGCGCGCGAAGCTCAGATAGTCGAGGATGCCGTCGGCATCGGTCCATTGCCGATAGAAGTAATTGTTTTTGAAAAAGTGGTTATGGCCGAACCCGGCATGCGCGATGACCAGCGTCTGCATCGTCATGGAATTCTCTTCCATGATGTAGCAGATGACCGGGTTCGAATTGATGACGATCTCGTAGGCGAGGCCGGCGAGACCCTTGCGGTACAGCGTCTCGTGATAGGCGAAACGCTTGCCAAAGCTCCAATGCCCGTACATCAGCGGCAAGCCGACCGAGGCATAGGCATCGAGCATCTGCTCGGAGGTGATGACCTCGATTTGCAACGGGTAGGTGTCGAGCCCCATCTCGTCGACGGCGATGCGCTCGATCGCGTCGTGCACCTTGCGCAGCCCGCCAAAATCCCAGTTCGGGCCGGTGAAGAGCGGTGTCCCCATCTTGGTCGCGGTCTTTGATTTAGCTTTTGGCTTGGCCACGGCGCGCGTGTCAGGCACGGACGCCCCCTTTGGCAAAGAGTTCGTGGAATACCGAGAAGATCTGCGCCGGATCGCCGACTCGCCGCATCGCGAAATGCTGATGCGCCGGCGCGACCTCGCTATAGGCGCGCCACAGATCGCTGTCGCGCGACAACCCGGTCAGGCTGCCGCTGGTGCCGTCACCGACCTCGACATAAGAGAAATACTGGCACAGCGGCAAAACCTCGCCGCCGAGCAGCGAGACGCAGCGGCTGCTGTCGGCGCCGTAATTGTCGCCGTCCGAGGCCTGCGCGCCGTAGATGTTCCAGCGATCAGTCGAATAGCGGGCGCGGGCGATTTCCATCATTTTTTCGAGCGCGGTCGAGACCACTGTGCCGCCGGTCTCGCGGCTGTAGAAAAATGTCTCTTCGTCGACTTCCTCGGCGGTCGAGGTGTGGCGGATAAAGACCACATCGACATGCCGATAGCGCCGGATCAAAAATACGTGAAGCAGCATGAAGAAGCGCTTCGCGAGATCCTTCATCGCCTCGGTCATCGATCCTGACACGTCCATCAGGCAGAACATGACCGCCTCGGTATTCGGCCGCGGCACGCGCTCAAAGCGGCGGTAGCGCACGTCGAGCGGGTCGATATAGGGAATGACCTTGCTGCGCCGCTCGCTGCGTTCGAGCAGCAGGGTCAACCGCTCGACTTCCTGGTCGGCCCCGCGCGCCTTCGCTTTCTCGATTTCCTCGCGCAGCGTTTCGAGTTCGCTGAGCTTGGGCCGCTTGAGCGAAATGCGCCGCGCCATGCTTTGGCGCATCGTGCGCGAAATGCTGAGGTTGGACGGCGAGCCGGTCACGGTATAGCCGGCGCGCTGCAGATCGACCGCGGTCGTGTCCTTGAGCGTCTTTTTGACCAGATCGGGCAGCTCAAGGTCCTCGAAGAACATGTCGAGGAACTCTTCCTTGGTCAGCGTGAACTCGAACGCATCCTCGCCGCTGCCGTCGGGGCTGCCGTCGCGGCCGCCGCCATCGCCGCCGCCTTGCGGCCGCGGGATCTCATCGCCGCGGACATATTCCTTGTTGCCCGGCACGACATGATCGGTACGACCAGTGCGCCGGCTGTGGTGAAACGCCGGCTCGGTGATGCCGCGCGTCGGGATGGCGATCTTCTCGCCATGCTCGACATCGGCGACCTTGCGCTTGCGCAAGGCATCCTGCACGGCGCCTTTGACCTCGGCCCGTGCCCGCTCCAGAAACCGCTGGCGATTGCTAAGGCTCTTGCCCTTCGGGTTCTGGCGGCGATCGACGACGTTCATCAACGCATCCTTATACCGCCGCAACTTTTGTCGAGATGGCGCGCTAACCGGCCTTGTTCACGCGCATGTACCACTCGACGAGGCGGCGCACCTGACGTTCAGTGTAGCCGCGCGAAACCATGCGTTCCAGGAAGTCGGCGTGCTTTTTTTCGGTCTCGGTATCTTTCTTGGTGCCGAAGCTGATCACCGGCAGCAAATCCTCGACCTGCGAGAACATCCGCCGCTCGATCACCTCCCTGAGCTTTTCGTACGATTGCCACGAAGGGTTCCGCCCGCTGTTGTTGGCGCGAGCCCGCAGGGCGAACTTGACGACCTCGTTGCGGAAATCCTTCGGGTTGGCGATCCCGGCCGGTTTCTCGATCTTCGACAGCTCCTGGTTCAGCAGCTCGCGGTTCATCAGCTGGCCGGTGTCGGGATCCTTGTAGTCCTGGTCCTCGATCCATGCATCGGCATAGGCGACGTAGCGGTCGAACAGGTTCTGACCGTAATCCGAATACGATTCGAGATAGGCCTTCTGGATTTCGTTGCCGATGTACTCGGCGTAGCGCGGTGCCAGCTCGGCCTTGATGAAGTTGAGGTATTTTTTCTCGACCGCGTCGGGGAACTGCTCGCGCCAGATCGCCTGCTCGAGCACATACATCAGGTGCACCGGGTCGGCCGCGACCTCTTGCGTATCGAAGTTGAAGGTGCCGGACAGCACCTTGAATGCGAAACGGGTCGAGATGCCGTCCATGCCCTCATCAACGCCGGCGGCGTCGCGATATTCCTGCACCGATTTTGCGCGCGGGTCGGTATCCTTGAGGCTTTCGCCGTCATAGACCCGCATTTTCGAGTGCAGGTTCGAGTTTTCGTGCGGCTTCAGCCGCGACAACACCGAGAAACGCGACAGGATGTCGAGCGTCGATGGCGCGCACGGCGCGCTGGACAGTTCGCTCGACTGCAGCAATTTCTCGTAAATCTTGCGTTCCTCGACGGCGCGCAGGCAGTAGGGAACCTTGATGACCGAGATGCGGTCGATAAAGGCTTCGTTGTTTTTGTTGTTTTTAAAGCTCTGCCACTCCGCCTCGTTCGAGTGGGCGAGGATGATGCCCTGGAACGGGATGCCGCCGATATTCTCGGTGCCCGCGTAGTTGCCTTCCTGCGTCGCGGTCAAGAGCGGATGCAGCATCTTGATCGGCGCCTTGAACATCTCGACGAATTCCATCAGGCCTTGCGTCGTGCGGTTGAGGCCGCCCGAGAAGGAATAGGCGTCGGGATCGTTCTGCGAGTACATCTCGAGCTTGCGGATATCGACCTTGCCGACAAGGCTCGAGACATCCTGGTTGTTTTCGTCGCCGGGCTCGGTCTTGGCGACGCAGATCTGCTTCAGCCGCGACGGCTGCAAGCGGATCACCGAAAATTTTGAGATGTCGCCGCCGAACTCGTCGAGGCGCTTGACCGCCCACGGCGAGATCGTGCCGGTGAGCCGTCGCCGCGGAATGCCGTAGCGCTCTTCGATCTCCTTGCCGATCAGGTTCGGGTCAAACAGGCCCAGCGGGCTTTCAAAGATCGGGCTGATCTCGTCGCCGGCTTTAAGGACGTAGATCGGCTCCTTTTCCATCAAGAGCTTTAACCGCTCGGCGAGCGAGGATTTGCCGCCGCCGACCGGGCCTAGCAGATAGAGGACCTGCTTGCGCTCTTCCAACCCTTGTGCGGCATGGCGGAAAAAGCCGACGATCCGCTCGATCGTCTCTTCCATGCCGTAAAAATCTTCGAAAGCCGGATAGATCTTCATCGTCCGGTTCATAAAAATCCGGCCCAGACGCGGGTCCTGGCTGGTGTCGACCATGACCGGCTCGCCGATCGCCGACAGCAAGCGCTCCGCCGCTCCGGCATAGAAAGAGGCGTCATCGGAACAGGCGCGCAGATAATCCTCAAGCGAGTACTCGACTTCGCGCCGGTTTTCGTAAAGGCGCGAATAGAGCCCGAAGATACCCTCATCCAATGATCGCATTGCTCACCTCAATCGACGCGCGCCGATCCTTGCGGTTGTCATCAACCGACGCATGTTGAACACGCGACTGCGTAAAAAATCGCAGCACGACCGTGTAAATTTCCGCTTGCAGTTGCCGCATCGCCGCGCCCCAAGCGGCTTTCCCCTTTTACGACATCTCTCGAGCGGCAGACGCAAGCCATATGCCAAGGCTTTGTGGCAACACTGGGGTCGTTCAGCGGTCCGGCGGTGCCTGACCGGCCGCCGCGGCGCAACCCGCGCCGATTCCCGGCCACATATGGGTATTATCGCGGACATCAACAACATTTTGTGGTGCCCTACCCTCACACGCTCAGTATATATGAATCCGCTCGCTATCCCAACCCGATTCTACTAAAACGCTGGCAGCCCTACGCTATGCCGTACAATCTAAAATTTAATTAAACGGCGTCGCGTCGTTTCGCCGCATATCGCTCGGAGAGAGGGGCTCGCGCAAACTTGGCGCGGACGGCGCCGGCAAGCCGGCAACGGACTGGGCAGGACCATGCGCGCGCCGCGCGATTTTCTCCTCGGCGCGCCAATTGGCAGAGAGCGCCGCGGCAAGATCGGCAGCGAGGCAGCCGTAGCCGGCATCGGTCATGTGGAGACCGTCGGCACCGACCATCGCCGGTGCGTCAGGCGCGTGGCTGCGCTGCCAAAAATGCATCAACGCAAAGCGCCGGAACAGACCGACATGCGCCTGGTTGGCGGTGTCGGCGATCAACTCCTGCATCGCCGGGTATCCCGAACGCTCGACCACCCGCGGCGCGTCCTGCTGATCCATCAGGACGACGTCGATGCCGTTCCGTTTTAACAAATCGACGCCTTCGCGCATCCATTCGCCATCGGCGTGGAGATCGTCGCGGCGCAACACCGCATTGGTGCCGACTTGCCAGATCGCGAGATCGGGGTGCAATGCGACGACATCGGCGCCCAGCCGGGCAAGTTCCTCGGGCGCGTCCTCGCCGCCTTTGCCGCGATTCACAACATGGATCTCCATCTTCGGAAACAGCCGGCGAAGCTCCGCTTCGAGCCGGCTCGGATAGGTCATGTCAGGGCTTGACGCACCAGTCCCCGCGGTCGACGAGGAGCCGACCGCGACGATGTTGAGCGGCCCGCCTTTATCGATCTGCGCGGCGAAATGCGGGAGCGGCGCGATGATCGGCAGGCCGCCAGGCGGCTCGGCGCACAGATCGGGCGGGGCGGCGCGCGCGGCAAGCGGCGCGAGCGCGACGAGGGCCGCCGCCGCGCCCAGCGCGGCGCGAAGGATCATGGGGCGGATCACTGCACGGCGTGCTGAATGATCCCGGCCATTTTCCGGCCGAGACAATCGTAAACACGGGCAGCCAAGCTGGCTCGGTCCTCGGGGGCGACGTCATCAAAATTGAACACTTTTTGCTCGCTCCAGTAGCGCATCATTTCGTAGCGGGGGAATACGTACACGTCGGCGAGATCGCCGACCCGATGCAACGCCTTCAGATAGCCTTCAAAATTGATCACGGTCGCCGAACTGCGCGAGAATTGCATATCGACGAGGATCGTGTCGATTGCCCGATTTTTGAGCTCTTCGACGCCGTCTTGCAGCGTCGCGGCGAAATCGTCGACATCGGTGCCGCGCACGGCGTCGTTGATTCCGACCTCCCAGACAACCATCACCGGGTCCTCCGCGAAGACATCGGTGGGGAAGCGTTCGAACATCTGTTTCGCCGACTGCCGCGGCACACCCTTGTTGATCACGTTGATCGGGCTGTCCGGGAAATCCTGCGCGAGGTCCTGGCCGAGCCGGTGAGGATAGGCCAGATCGGCGGAACCCGCCGCTTTGCCGATCGTCGATGCGCCGCCGATCGCGACGATCGTCGCCGGTTGGTGCGCTTTTAGCCGCTCGGCGAGGTGCGGCAGCTTGACATCGGTCTCGGTCATCTCCGGCGGCGTCGTACAATCTTCGGTTTCGGCGCGCGCTCCGCCGGCCGTGACGATCACGGCCACGCACGCCAGCGCCGCCAGCAGCGGGCCGGCGAGAGATCGCCCCCGGATAGTCATACCGCCCGCTGCTCCCCTCGTTCATCGCCTAGGCGGTTGTTACCGGCATTCGTTGGACCGCCCTGTACCAGTCGAGCATACCCGCCGTCAGGCACATCACCGCGATGCCGACGACATTGATCCCCACCTGCATACTGAACCCCGCGTTGAATTCCGACATCAGAAAATGGCCCAGCACCGATAAAAGAATGCTTAGGCAGAAGATCTCCAGCGAGTGCCGGCCGCACAGCACGAGCGGCTGCGCCGCCGCGCTACGCATGAAGCGCGCCTGCGGCGAGACCCAGTGGGCTACCAGCATGACCAGCGCGAAGAACGAGACGAGGCGAAGCGGCGACAGATTGCCCTTGTTGATCGGCCAGAGGTGGCGCAGGAACAGGGCCGGTACGGCGTCCCAAAAGCCGTGAAATGTCCAGCTCAGCCGGATAACAAAGACCAGGGCGGCGATGACGAGTGCCGGCCAGTAGGCGATCTGCGCCAGTCGCGCTTGTCGGCGCCCGCGTGTCAGGCCCAAGCCCAATGCCGCGCCAAGCACGAACAGGAATTGCCAGGCGAGCGGGTTGAACGTCCACACGACGCCGGGCGGATAGGCCGGAACGTCGATGTTGAAGACCTGCACGGCAAGATAGATCAGCGCGGATGGGACCAGCACCACCAGCGGGCGCCAGCGCAAGCAGATCAGCACGGGCGGAAAGATCAACAGCATCACGATGTAAAGCGGCAGGATATCGAGAAAAGTCGGCTGGAACTGCAGCAGCAAGGCCTGGACCACCGCGATATGCGGGTGCTCAAGGAAGTCGCCGACCCCCATCTCCTCGTTGTACATCGCGTCGTTGAAGGCTCTGACCGTGTAGGACACCTCGGCGATGAAGATCACGAAGAGGAAGATGTGCGCGACGTAAAGCTGCCAGGCTCGGCGCAGCACCTGCACGGTGGCGATCAGCGTGCCGCGCACCGCGAGCGCGCGCCCGTAGACCAGGGCGGCGGTAAAGCCGGAGATGAAGATGAACACCTCGGCGGCGTCGAAGAAGCCGATCGCCGACAGGGTAACGTAGTTCAGGTAGTTCTCCGGGATGTGGTCGATAAAGATGCAGATGAGGGCCAGCCCGCGAAAAAAATCGAGGCGCAGGTCGCGCGGCAGTGCCGGCGGTGGCGGGGCTGAAGCGGCCTTCATCTGATATGGGGCCAATCTAGCAAAGCCGACAGGGCCGCGTCGATGCGACGTACCGGCGAGCGGATGCGCGGCGAGAGGATGGGTATGACAGAAGCCGTAATCGGCGCCAGCCGCGACATCACTCAGCTCGAGGCAGGCCGGTCCCTCGTCGGTCGGTTGACAATAAGAGCGGCCCTCGGCTCGTGACCGACACCGTGGCGCCACCGCTGCGCGCCGGAATCTCCGCGTGGATCGGGTTTGTCGCCATGAGCGTCGGCATGTTCATGGCGATCCTCGACATCCAGATCGTCGCCAGCTCGCTGCCCGACATCCAGGCCGGGCTCGGCATCGCGCTCAATCGCCTGAGCTGGGTGCAGACCGCTTATCTGATGGCCGAGATCGTCGCAATCCCGCTGACCGGCTGGCTGACCCGGATGATGTCGACGCGCTGGGCGTTTCTGGCCTGCGTCTCGGGGTTCACGCTCGCCAGCATCGGTTGCGCGGCCTCGACCGGGTTCTGGTCGCTGATCCCGGCGCGGGTGGTCCAGGGGTTTTGCGGCGGTGCGATGATCCCGCTGGTGTTCGCCGCCGTCTTCGTGATGTTCGACGGGCCGGCGCGCATCCGGGCGACGATGATCGCCGGGCTGATGGCGATGCTGGCGCCGACCTTGGGACCGACGGTTGGCGGCTTTGTGACCGATCAATACTCGTGGCATTGGCTGTTTCTGATCAACGTCCCTTCGGGGATCGTCGTCGCGCTGCTGGTCGCCGGCATGGTTCGCATCGACCGGCCGGAATGGCGCTTCTTCCGCTCGGTCGATCTGCTCGCGATCCCGCTGCTCGCGGTGTTCCTCGCCACGCTCGAACTGGTCCTCAAGGAGGCGCCGCATCGCGGCTGGGGCGACCCGCCGATCGTCGCGCTGATGGCGTTGTGCGGATTGGGCGCGTGCGGCACGTTGTGGCGCTGCTGGCGGCACCGGACGCCGCTCGTCGATCTCGCCGCGTTCCGCGACCGCAATTTCCTC
>Ga0181537_10003180_pt1 | contig 14144 bp, 15 predicted proteins | sample PEATcosm2014_Bin_39_FD_119765 | JGI IMG/M metagenome (GOLD analysis project Ga0181537, IMG submission 119765) | Peatland microbial communities from MTU Mesocosm Facility, Houghton, MI, USA - PEATcosm2014_Bin23_10_metaG | ecosystem: Environmental > Terrestrial > Soil > Wetlands > Peat | place... | reverse complement strand
TCTTGTAAAAATTTGACCTGATCTGCGAAGCTAGATTTGCCGGTTCCGAGTTTCACAATTTAGATTGGCACGTGATTCAGGTGTTCAATTCGCCTCTGCCAGTACTGAGTGGGCGAAAATCCCGAGAACTCGCGGAACTCGTGAATGAAGTGCGCCTGATCGTGATAACCGCTATCCAGCGCGACCTGGCTCCAATCCACTTCCCGCAGGGGATGCACCACGCGCAACAAATTATGGAAGCGCCGCACCCGGCAATAAGCTTTTGGCGTGAGGCCAACCTGAGTGCGAAACAATTCGATAAACCTGCGCTGGCTCAGCCCCAGGCGCTCGCCGAATTTCGACATCAACCCGACTCGTTCCGGTCGCTGAAAACTTTGCAAAGAATGTCGAACCGCACCATGCAGTTCCAGCGGACGTACCCCTCCACTCAAGAGTGCGCGTTCGGTCGCGCGAAACATTGCATCGGGAGTTTCGGCAGCCAGCAGTTGTTCTCGTAGTTCTGCGGCTGCCCGTCCCCAAAGAGCTTCGAGCGGAAGCGCACAGTTCGCCCGTTCATCCACCGGCATCTTTACGAACGGATAAACACCGCCGGATCGAAACTGAATGCCGAACACACGATCCTTCTGCTGGTTGTCGATGATGTTGGGGGTGGACAGCGCGCCCGCCCACATAGCCGAGCTATAACTTTCAAAGGAATCCAAGTTCCCGGCGGAATACAGCCGCATCGCGTCGTCAAGCAGGTTGAAGATCACGCTGCCCTGGCCAGTAGGTAGAAGGCGCTCTCGCTCGGCCGTCCCAGCAGAGCCCTCCCAGTACCAGAAGCACTCCACAAAGGCCGAAAGAGGAGGCGCCGGATTGTGCCGCGCATACATCAGTACTCCGAATTCTAGTCACGAACCGGCGCGCAGTCGATAGATGGTTTGTGGCTGTTGATCGGTTCTCTGGAGAGCAAATCCCTACCTTCGGGCGTAGTAAATGGGTTACAATTGCGCCTTCTGGCTTGCGGCCACCGTGCTGCGGCATTACCGAATTTAGGGGAGGTTACTGTCATGCGCTGGCTGCTCATTTCCATCACGATCTTAGGAGCGTCCGTCTCCGTATTTGCCCAGCAGCCCGCCGCCCCTGACACACCCAGCACTTTTTGCGACTTCGCCGATGGCATGGAAGTGACCATTCAGTACGCGAATGTCGGCAAGGACGACCCGAAAAACGGAAAGGTCTGGCTGCCCGGTGGCGAGCCTATGACGTTGTTCACCCAAACTCCTCTCGTATTCAACAGCGTGAACGTACCGGTGGGTGCGTACATCCTTTATGTTCTTCCTGAAAAGAAGAATTGGACACTGATTGTCAACAAGAACGTCACCGCGCCAAAGAATTACGACGCTTCTCAGGATCTCGCCCGCGCCCCCATGGACCTAGGCGAAATAGGCGACACACAGAAAGAAGTTCAGGTATCCCTCGCCCACACCGCCGCGAAAACCTGTAACCTGCGGATTTATTACGGGAAAGTTGGCGCATTCCTGGATTTTCAGGAGAAGTAGTCGGCAGTTCTTAGAAAGTTGCTCTGCCTGTTAGTGATTTCCCGCGGCGACCCGTCTCAGCTTCGAATTGCGACTCCGAGGAGTTGGCAGCCGGCAAGCTGGGGAGACAGTCGGTCGGCTGCCAACGATTCTTTAGGTCCTTCACAAACCCTGAAGCCCCGTCCATTGCAAATTCTTCCAGTTCGTACGTGTGGGCTGAGAATGGCCGTCCTCCTATGCGCGGTGGTCGCCCTCGCCGCCGCTGCCCTACTCACCACGAAGCCCAGACTGTGGTGCGCGATCATCCCTGCGCTGATTCCGATTTTCACGCCAGCTGCGATCTTTTCCTGGACACAGCCCAGCCTCCGTTGAAAACCAACTCGCAAAACTGAGCCCCCCGAACCCCGTCCAAGATTGCGCCTCTTTCCTCGACCCGATAGCATCAGATAAGCAATGCCCACAGCCCTAAGCACCGAGCCTCAGGTTCGCCGCCGGAAGCTCGTGTTTAGTGAAATCGCCGCCTTCGCGTTTGACACTTTTTGCAGCAACAAAGTGCGCTTCGCGCTGACCGCGTTGGGCATGGTCATCGGCACCGCTTCGCTGATTTTGGTGGTCACCGTCGGCCTTACCGGTAAACAGTACGTGCTCGATCAGATTCAATCCATTGGCTCCAATTGGATTTACGCCGAGTACGAAGGCGGCAACCAGCGCAATGTCACTCCCGATTTACTCACCATCGACGACATGCACGCGGTGTTGCAGCAAGTTCCGGGTATCATGGCCGCCTCCCCGATGGTGCCGCTCGACGAGCGGATTCCGATTGGCAACGGCAAAGAGCGCGACATCCGCATCCTCGGCGTCGATCCTCAGTATCTGATTGTGCGCAATCTGGTCGTGCTCTCCGGACGCTTCTTCGACGATCAGGACGAGCGCGCCCGCAACAAAGTTGGCGTCATCACGCAAAAGATGGCCGACCAGCTTTATGGCTCGCCCCAAGCCGCCGTCGGGAAAGTGATCAAGCTCAGCGGATTGCCCTTCACCGTCATCGGAACCTTTCGTGAGCGCGTGAATACCTTTGGCCAGTCCGAGGTCCTGGACAATACGATGGTGATTCCGTACACGGTCAGCCGATATTTCAGCGACACGCTCACCGTGAAGCAGCTTCATTTCTCGGCCTCCGATCCTGCAAACGTTGGGCCTGTAACTGAGGCGATTCGCAAGGTGCTCCAATCTCGACATCGTCCTGAATCGGTTTATAACGTCAGCAATCTCACCGAACTGGTCACTGTAGCGGAGCGCACGGCTAATGCTTTGACGTTGGTCCTATTGCTGGTCGCAGCCATTGTGCTGTTGGTTAGCGGCATCGGAATTATGAACATCATGCTGGCTACGGTCAGCGCCCGTATACGCGAGATTGGCATCCGCAAAGCCATGGGTGCCACGAACCGCGAGATTCGCTTCCAATTTTTGTCGGAGGCGGTCTTCATTTCGCTTGGAGGAGGCATAGTTGGTGTAGTGATCGGACTCGCCATCCCGTACTCGGTTCGATTTTTTACTGCGTACCGCCTGCCCATCTCTGGGTTGTCGGCGATCGTGGCCATCATCGTTTCGTCGCTGGTGGGTGTCCTATTCGGAACCGTGCCCGCCGCCCGCGCCGCCAAACTCGATCCCGTCGAGAGCCTGCGCTATGAGTAGTTCTCAGGTTCGAATCGCTGGGCCGAGCCGCCGTCCTGTAAGCCCGCTGATGTAAGATGTGCGCGGAAGACTCACATGTCTAAGCGTTCCCCCAGGAATACAAAACCGCCCAGTGAGCGGAAGCCCCCTCGGAAGAATGCCCCACCCCAGGTCGCGGTTCAGCGCGGCGGTTTTAGCTGGAGTCCTCTGCAATCCTACTTGCTGCTGGCCACGCTCACTCTGGCCTGCCTGCTCCCATTCTCGGGACGAGCCTTCGCCTTCGACGATCCCCTCTTCATTTGGGCCGCGAAGCATATCGTGCAGCACCCCTTCGATCCCTACGGGTTTCAAGTGAACTGGTATGGAGACGAAATGTCCATGTCCGAGGTCACCAAGAATCCCCCGCTCGATAGCTACTATGCGGCGGGGATTGGCGAGATGACCCACTGGTCGGAGCGAGGCTTGCACCTTGCTTTTCTGCTGCCGGCCCTGTTGGCGGTGCTCGGAACCTATCGCCTGGCAGGCCGCTTCACTCGACATCCCCTGCTGGCAGCCCTCGTCCTGCTGTTGAGTCCGGCCTTTCTCGTCTCGGCAACCAGCGTAATGTGCGACGTTCCCATGCTGGCTTTTTGGGTCTGGGCGGCAATCCTCTGGACCGAAGGATGCCAGTCGGAACGCGCTCCGTTTCTTATCACATCGGCAATATTGATGGGCGCATGTGCGCTGACAAAATACTTTGGCGCTGCTCTGATCCCGTTGCTGTTGGCATACTCCCTTGCCAGAAAGTGCCGGGCAGGTATATGGGCGCTTTACTTCTTGATTCCGGTCGGCGTGATCCTGGGATATCAACTGTGTACGCTCTCGCTCTACAGCCGCGGCCTGTTTTCCGACGCCGCCTCCTACGCGACCGATGTCCACGGGGAAGGATTGTCGATCTTCGCGAAAACCTTGATCGGACTAGCTTTTGCAGGAGGCTGCGCCGCACCCGTTCTCTTTTTTTCTCCGCTGCTTTGGCGCTGGAAAACTCTTCTAGGTTTCGCGACGCTGGGCGCGACCATGGGATTATTGGTTGCGAATGACTGGATTGCGCTGGGATTTGCCGCAGCGCACACCCACTGGACTCTGATTAGCGCGCAACTCGGCTTATGGGTCGCCTGCGGTCTGTCGATTGTAGCTCTCGCCGCTTACGACACCTGGAAACGCCGGAATTCCGATTCGATGTTTCTCGCACTGTGGGTCGCTGGCACTGTCATCTTCGCTTTCTATGTGAACTGGACCGTCAATGCGCGCTCCATCCTCCCCATGATTCCGGCAGTCGGCATTTTGCTGGCTCGGCGACTGGAGCAAAAGCGGTTCGCCCTTTTGAACTGGAAGCAAGCAGCATCCCTCGCCCTCCCCTTGCCGCTGGCGGCCACAATGTCTGCGTGGATTGTTTCAGGGGACACAGCTCTGGCGGATTCGGCCCGCACCGCCGCCGAACTCATTCATGGCAAAACGCAGGAGACCACTGGCACGCTCTCCTTCCAAGGCCACTGGGGATTTCAGTACTACATGGAATCATTGGGCGCAACTGTTTCCGATGTTTACCGTCCCGGCGACGTGGCGGCGATTCCAGAGAACAATACGAACGTCTCCGGGATTCCGAAATCTGCGCCGGTCTCAGCCGAACTCTTCGATCTGACCGCAGGCAAATGGGTCACTACGATGCAACCCAAGGCGGGCGCCGGTTTCTACTCTTCGCTCTGGGGGCCGCTGCCTTTTACCTTTGGGCCGATTCCGCCGGAGCGCTATGAAATCGCCCGATTTTTTTTACGCCGCTCACTTCCGGATTCGCAGATTCAACACTAGCGCACCGATTCGATCTCTGAACGCCGGTGGTGCCGGTCGCTGACACGCAAATATGCCATGTAAAGAACGACGCCGAGATTCACCAGCAGAATCCCGATGCGAAACCAATTCGGCTTGCGCACAATCTCATAAATTTCGATGGGAAGATACATCGCTCCCGAGACCAGTGCCAACCACTCCGCCCAGACTCTAGCCTTCCACAATCCATACGATTCGACAAAGCGAAGCATGGCATAAAACGTGGCCAGCACGGCCAGCAAGATCAGCTTGGTTTCCGTCACCTGATCGGCCCAGTCGAACAAGAGTTGCGCCAGGCGGTGGTCGGGATTGATGTGAAAGAAAGTGAGAAAGTCGTCTACAAGGTCCCACGGGTCTCTGTGCAACAAAGTCAACAGGCTGATGGCGCCGCCTACGGCTAACAGACCTTTGCCCAGCTCCAGCGAAGCCACCGCCCGCAGAACTTTGGCGTGGCCGCCGTGTTCGGTCCAGGCTTGGTGCGCGATCTTCAGCCGCCGGCGGGAGGCCATATCTTTTCGATTATCTCCTGTCCATTATCTTCTATCTTTCATCTTCATTTTCCCTGCTGAAGGTGCAGCTGTTGCGCCGGAGTGAGAATGCGCGAACGGATCAGCAGTGTGCTGATGAGCGCGGTGAGACCCGAGGCCGCGAAGATCATGGCGAGAACCACGAACTGATAAATGGAGGCGTAGAGTGGGCGCGCGCCGGAGAGCAACATTCCAGCCATGAGACCAGGAATCCAGACGATCCCCAAAGAGCGCAACGAGTCGATTGCCGGTATCAGGCTGGCTTCGAACGAAGTTTGCAAGTAAGGAGCGATGCTCTGGTCGCCACTCGCGCCAAGGGCAAGCGCTGACTCGATTTCTCCGGCATGCGCGAGCACGTCGGCGCGCAGGCGATTGAGGGCGAGTCCATTAGTGTTCATCGCGTTCGCAATAATCATGCTGCCCACTGGAACCAGCGATGTGATTGCCGTGTCGATGACGCCGAGGGATGCCATGAGAGCGATGACCGAACCCGCACCGCAAGCGATGGCCCAGGTGGAAACGACGCGCGCGCCAGGGATGCCTTTGGCGCGGCGGCCGGAAATTGATCCGGCTGCGATCATCATAGCGGTAAGTAAAAGCACGCTGGTCCAGCGCGGTCCGCGCAAGAGCAAGACAAGAATCGATCCGACGGCGACGATCTGGGCTAGCCCTCGCGCCATCGCGATGGCGGCTTCGCTTTCCAGGTGAATGCCGCGCCGTCGCGCCAAAAGCACGACCATCATCGCCAGCAAAGCGGCGGCAGCGGCTTGTGCGAGGCCCAGATGAATTTGACTGGTGAAGATCGCTTTAAGCATGAATCAACTCGGCGACCGCCGCGATTTTGATGGCACGTCCATGTTCGAGCAACAGAGCGCGGGTCGCAACCCGCGCCGCCTGCTCGCGATCATGCGTCACCCAAACACAGGCGAGCTGCTGCGATACGATGACACCTTGCAGGATAGCTTCCACTCCTGCCTTAGAGTCGGCATCCAGCGCAGAAGTAGGCTCGTCCAGCAGTAACACTTCAGGGCGATTCGCCAGAGTTCGTGCTAAGGAAACTCGCTGCGCCTCCCCGCCGGATAGATTGGCGACATCACGTCGGGCATACCCTGCCAATCCGACTTCGGTCAGAAGTTTTTCGAGGAGATCGGAGTTCAGCATTTCGTTTCTCTGCTGAGGGCCGAACTGAAGATTTTGCGCGACCGTGCCCGGAAAAAGATATGCCCGCTGCATGACCATCCCAATCTTCTGCCGCAATTCGCGAGGGGCAATTTTCCGGTACTCGATGCCGTCCAGAAAAACATTCCCGCAATCCGGCTCATCGAGCCGGTTGAGCAGTCGAAGTAGTGAACTCTTTCCCGATCCGCTCGGCCCGAGAACAGCTAAGACTCCGCCAGTGTTCACGCTGAAACTAATGCCTTCAACCAGAATTTTTCCCATCACTGAGCGCGAGAGTCCTTCGGCGCGAAGCAGAATCTTGCCGGGAGTGGAAGGCTCCGTCATCGGAGAAAGGAAGACTAGCTAACGCGATCGCTGGCGCGCAGTTCGGCGACAATTTCATGCGCGGCCTTGCTGGCCGCTTCGTGCTGATTCACATCGAATGAGATTGCGCCGACGCGGGCATGTCCGCCGCCGCCATAGCGCTCGCAAATCTTCGCCAGATTGACTGTTGGCTCTTTCGGCGCCCACGGATTCGATCCCACCGAAACCTTTACCCGAAAATTGCTCTTGCTCAATCCCACGCTGTATACCGATTCGGGATGCAAATAGTACGGCACGAACTTGTTGTAGCCTTCCAGCGCCTGATCGGTCACATCGAAAAATAAGGTTCCGTCGCGCGATTCGGTGCGAGCCTTCAGGATGTCCATCGAACGGCGATGCCGCTCCAGCAAAGGCGGCAACAAGCTAGCCACAAACGGCTCCTCGATGACTTCCGTCAACGATTTGCTGACCAGCAGTGGAATCAGCTTGGGCAGAAACGCCGGATCCTGCGTCGACTCAATCACCATGGTCAGCTTCATCGCCGGGGCTTTCATCTCGACCGCCGTCTTTGCATCGGGATAGCCCGCACCATCAATGATGTCCGTCCACTTGATCAACTCGGCGACCGGTTCGGTGTTGAAGCCAAAGCGATCCTTGGCGATGGTCGCGATAAAACTTCCGCAGGAACGGAAGCTGGGATCATAAAACTTGTGATCGCTCTGGTCGTGCTCAAAGTGCTCGGCATCGGCAGGACTTAGAAACGCACTCTCGTGATGATCGAACCACCAGGTAATTTTCGGCGAACTGGAATACTTGAAATCGACAATGGCATTCTCATCGCCGTCGAAATCGCCTTCATTGAACAAAGCCCCGGCGCGATGCAGCAGGCCAGAAAACTGAAAGTCCACGTCGTCCCGGATTCGCTCGTGATAGAAGCGCGAAAACAGCGCAGCCGAACACGCGCCGTCAAAGCATCGGTCGTGAAAAAACACGCGAACTTTCAATGCGCCTCCTTACGGTTCAAACGTGTCCCACGTGGGGACGCCCTCAGCCGGATCAAAATCAAATGGGCGAATAGGAATAATACCTGACAGACGTTGCGAAGCGTCAGGCGTTAGGGAATCGAAAGTTCTGAGGGAGCAACCATTCAGGAAGCTGCGCGGCCATGCAGCGGACCGCGATCGGGCGCAAGCATTGGCAGTAACACCGGCACGCTGAACATCGCCGCCGTGAACAGCAGGTCGCCCATCGCCGCATTGCGGAAGAACGGCAGTGCCGCAGTGTAGGACATCATCAATCCCGCCAGCGTTTTCGGATACATATTCCAGCACGCCCACACCGCAAAATTGCTCAACACAAAAAACGAAACCGAACTCGCCACCGCCGCGCCCACGACCCGCAGCGGCGTGGTGCGTCCGCGCAACGTCGTCCCCAGCCACAGAATGGCCGCATACCATGCGAAGGTCACGAAGTGATCCCATGAAAATATCAAGGAGTAGACGAACTTGGTCAAAACCACGTCCGTGGCCGCGAACAGCACGAACGGAATCCACAGCTGGCGGCGCGATCCTTTAGCCCCGAAAAACAGCAGCGAGGCGGCGACCGGCGTAAACATCCAGGGATGCGGCATAAACCGCACCGCAATAGCGACGAAGACAAATAAATAAGCCAGCATGAAAATTCACCTCAAAAACGCCAACTTTGATTGTGGCGTGTACAAGGGGCCGCGTCAAGTAACGGACACGTGAGCACTGCGCCTCGTTCACACAAGATTCAGCCTTGCGCGCTGCACCCGTTTTCGATATTCTGCCGTTACACCGGAGAGGAGGTGGTCGAATGACAAGTTCAGAAGGCTGTAGTAGCTGTAGCATCACGAGACCAGGTGAGGTGGCTGCGACTTAGGGCGGTTGCTCTAAGGTCCTTGCGGTGCGGCAATCATGCGCTGTGAGGCCAACCATTTCCAGCACTAACCGGTGATTTAGGATTGGATCCGTCCCGGCGTTAGGTCGCGCCGGGAACCCGAGTTATGCCGGAGGGGCCACGTAGAGTGACCACCTCTTGGTCAATCCCAACAGACCACCGGGCGGCTTGTGCGCAAGCGCAGGCCGTTCTTTTTGGATGGGGAAGATATCGACCGGTAGGTTAGGATTCCCAACCATGGCAACTGTTGATCCCGAGCGCGAGCGGCAGCGGCTAGCCGACTCCTACGCTGGCCAGATGGATGACGAACTGAAAGCCATCGCCACGAAGGCCTACCAACTGACCGATCCCGCCCGCACTGCATTAAAGCAAGAGCTGGCGCGGCGAGGGCTAACGGTCGAGCTGGGCGAGGATCCCGGTTGGGATGAATTCGAATTGCGGGAGATGGTTACCGTGCGACAATTCCGCGACTTGCCAGAGGCCCTATTAGCGCGCGACAGCCTTGTTTCGGCCGGGATCGAAGCCGAGCTGGCAGACGACAACATGGTTCGCATGGATTGGTTTATTTCGAACGCGCTGGGAGGCGTGAAGCTGAAAGTTAAGGCCGAGGATGTGGCCTTGGCCCAGGAAATCCTCGATCAGCCCATTCCTGAAAACTTCGAAGTCGACGGGGTTGGCGATTATCAACAGCCGCACTGCCCGAAGTGCCAATCGCTGGATGTAAATTTTCAGGAATCGAGTCCTGCGGCTTACGTGACTGCCTTCCTTAAAGTACCTCTTCCACTTCATCGTCATGCTTGGCACTGTCGCTCATGCGGTGCGGAATGGGAAGATGACGGTGAGCCGCAAATTCCGGCGGAACCGTAAATCCGTTAACGAGACGCCAGCATCTCTACTTACTACAATGAGTCACGAAAAAGATAAAGAAGCGGCTGCGAAGGCCGCCATGCAGTTCGTACACGATGGCATGGTCTTGGGTTTGGGCACCGGCTCAACTGCATTGTTCGCCATCCGCATGTTGGGCGAACGAGTCAAAGACGGACTGAGGATCGCGGGTATAGCGACCTCTACAGGCTCTGAGAAACTCGCGGCCGAAGCTAACATTCCGCTGACCGATTTCGATCATACGCAGACTATCGACGTGACCATCGACGGCGCGGACGAATTCGATCCCAAATTGAACTTGATAAAAGGCGGGGGTGGAGCCCTGCTGCGCGAAAAGATCGTCGCCTCGGCGTCACGGCAGGTCGTGATCATCGCCGACTCCAGCAAACAAGTCGCCACGCTGGGAAAATTTCCGCTGCCGGTGGAAGTAATCGGCTTCGCGCAGGCTCTTATCGCGAGAAAAATCTCTGCGCTGGGTGCGACTGTGAAATTGCGTCAAGGTGCGGATGGCAAGGCTTACATCACTGACGAAGGCCACCACATTCTGGATTGCAGCTTCGGCTCGATTGCAGACCCATCAGGACTGGCGCGACAGTTGTCCGCGATGCCAGGAATTGTCGAGCATGGCCTATTCATTGGTATGGCCAGTGTCATTCTCGTGGCAAAGGACGGAGCAGTCCAGGAGTTGCGACGCGGTTAGCCAACGATCTCGCGCAAGGCTTTCAGCAAAGCGCGCACTTCTTCGCGCGTGTTGTAATGCGTAAGCCCGATGCGCAGGAAACCACCGCTCTCTGCGACTCCAAGAAATTCGGCTAAGTTGAGGGCATAGTACATGCCATCCCATAGAAAAAATCCACGATCACCCAGCTTCGTGGCTAGTTCGTGGGGAGTTTGTCCCTCGATTCGAATGGCAAACGTGGGACAGCGCTGGCTCATACACGCCGGATCGGTGATGCCATAAACCTTCAGCCCATGGATGGCCAGCAGTCCCGGCAGCAATTCCGCCATCAACCCTTGCTCATAAGTATGAATCGCTTCAAACGCGGCCACCAGAGCCCCGCGTCGAGTCGTTGGCTTTTCCGAAGAAGTTCGTCGCCCCACGTCGGCAAGGTAATCCACGCAAGCAGTAATTCCCGCAATGCACTCATGGTTGAGCGTGCCCCACTCCCAGCGGTAGGGAATGGCATTTGTGTTCGGACGAACCTTGTAAGGACGCAAGCGCTCGAGATGTTCGGCCTTTCCGTAAAGCACACCCATGTGCGGACCAAAAAACTTGTAAGTCGAGCACACCAGGAAATCGCAATCCAAGGCGCGCACGTCGGTCAGGTGATGCGGCGCCGAATGTACCGCGTCCAGATAAGACAACGCGCCGACGTCACGAGCCATACGGACAATCTTCTTTACATCGTTGATCGTCCCGACCGCATTCGAGGCACAGCCCACCGCGACCAGCTTGGTGCGCGGCGAAAGCTTGCGCGCGAAGTCGTCCATGTCGAGGGTGCAATCCGTCGGATTCACGTTGACCGTGCGGATGACAACGCCATCTTCCTCAAGCGCTTTCCACGGAGAAAAATTTGCGTCGTGGTCGAGCAGTGTCAGCAAAATCTCGTCGCCAGGTTTAAGATCCCGCCCAATCGAACGGCTGATCGCGAATGTCAGCGCCGTCATGTTCGCGCCGAAAACCACCTCGCGCGGATCGCAATTGAGAAAGTCGGCCATGGCCGAGCGCGCGCCGGCCAATACGACATCGGTGTTGCGGCTGGTTGCATAAGCCCCGCCAGTATTGGCATTGTTGCGAGCGAGGTAATCCGAGATGGCATCGATCACCCGCTGCGGAACCTGCGTCCCGCCAGGCCCATCAAAGAAAGCAGCCGGATGTCCATTCACCGATTGCGACAAAGCCGGGAATTGCTGGCGTGCCCATATAACGTCGAGGGCGGAGCGTTTAGAAGTTTCGTGTGCGAGGGTTTCCATGACACTCCGATTCTACATTTCCCGTGTGCGCGCTCCGCAACCGTCGCTATCGGCGGGACCGGCTGATCACATAGAGCACTGCGGAGAGAACCACGCTGATGACAATAGAAGAAACTATTGGAAAGTAAACCGCTGTGTTCTTGCCGCGATACACGATGTCACCGGGAAGCTTGCCCAGTGGCACGTTTGCACGATTAAGCAGCACAACAAACAGCCCCGCTAGGATGAGCACCGCGCCGGTCGCAATTAGCAATTTCCCCAGGTTCATGGAGTCAAAGGGCTGGCTACGTCTCTTTGCGGGCTGCCCCGCTTAGCAAAGTGCCGATGCTTAGTAATGTAAACAGAGAAATGATTCCCAGCGACGACACGCAATAAATGCACCACACTCGCAAGACGTCGCGCTCGATGTGAGTGAGGTAGAGCGAAAACGCCAGCGCCACCAAAGTCGCCAGCCCCATCAGACGGTACCAGCGTTTCAGCGCCAGAATTCCCAGCAGAAAGTAGCCGACAATTCCGATGGCCGCGACCGGCACGCCTGCAATGACCGCGAAAACGCTTTGATTGACGACGCCGCAGTCCCACTTGTCGTTGATGTCGCAGGGAGAATCGCCGACGCGATAGTGTTCTCGCAGCGCAAGTGACGACACGATAATTCCCAGCAAAGCCAGAACGACGAACACGTATCTCATCCGAACTCCATCGCGAAATTTATGTGGACGTGTGCAGTGCGTTGGCAGCGTCCTGCACCAGCGTCGCCGGTTCCCAGTCGCTGCCGTGATACCACTTGGAAATCTTGCCGTCCGGGCCAATCACCGCCGTGCTCAACGAGTGAGTGATTAGACCGCTGTCAGGCTGAATGGTTAGCCCGAAAAAGTCGGCTAGTTTAGGCAAATCTTTCGGGCTTGCCGTCGCAAATTCCCAGTGCACGAAATTCTCCGCCGGCTGGCCGCCCAACGACTGAATGCCGTAGGCACGCAGTACCTTGGGCGTATCGTGCTCGGGATCGAAGCTGATGCTGATGAGATGAGTCTGAGGCCCGAGCGCTTTATCCGCGTCAAGCTGCCGATTCACTTCCGCAAACTTCTGTGTGATGCGTGGACAGAAATCTGGGAACGGACAGCGGGTGTAGATAAACGTAATCAGCAGAACCTTCGCGCGATACCGATCGAAAGAAATCTTCTTGTCATCCTGATTGACGAGGTGGAAGTCGGGGACCTCCTCGCCCTCTTCTGGAATGTGCATTGCGCCTTGCGGCTTGGCAGCAGGCTCCGTGCATGTCGTTCCATTTTTGGTACTCACACACTCACCTAGCCTGCGCACAAATCTGAGATTTTCCAGCCAGTAATCTTGTTGGTCGCCGTTCTTTTGCACGAACAGGTCCGCCGAGATCACATCGCCCGGTTTGAGCTGTTTCAGGTCCCCCGCGACTTTGAACTTGTACGACATCGCCATCGCGGGCATGAATCCCTTGACCTCATCCCCATCGATAATCGCGGAAGAACTTTGCGGATCGATGGACACGATGCGTCCTGAGAATTGATACTGCTGCGGCGGAGACGGCTTGGAGTTGCAGGCGGCGGTCAGGGAAAAGATCGCCAGCAAGACCACAGCCCCGGATACTCGAGTTCTCCTGGCACTGCACGAAAATGAACGCATAGAAAACTTCTCTCCTCATCATAAACAGGTTCAGGTTCTAGTAATTGAAGCGATAGCGCACCTCTCCATAAATTTGCCGGGGATCGTTCCAGTGGAATCCACCGAACGTCAGGCTGTTGTCGAGCTGCACCCGTCGGTTGGCTACATTCAGCGCGGTCACAGAAACCGTATATTTCTCGCCAAAGCTTTTCCCCAGAGCAAGATCGAAGGTGGTGTGGCCGGGCAAATAATTTCCCGGATATTGCACGCCGGGCAAGCCATTGGTAAAGCCCGAACCGTAATAGACGTTCGTCGAAGCGTAGCTTTGCCAAGGCAAATGAGTGTTGTAGCCAAGGTTCAATGTGTTTCTTTGATCGTGATCGACCGGCGAAAGGCCGGGTGGAATATCAAGTCCGCACGAGTCCGGCGTGGAGTTAGGCGGGCAGACCAATCCTCCCGTGATCGGAGAGGAGGCCTGCGCAATTTGATTGGCATAAGCCAGGTGGAACTGGCCATGTCGCCAGAGCATGGGGGAGCGGAGCGTGGTCTCCCAGCCTTGAATCTGCGCGTAATCCCAGGTGATGGGCCAGAAGATATTCGATTCGCCGATGTTGTTGTGATCGAGCCAATTGTGGGCGCGAGTTTCAAAGTTGTCAGCGTC
>Ga0181537_10003179_pt1 | contig 14147 bp, 12 predicted proteins | sample PEATcosm2014_Bin_39_FD_119765 | JGI IMG/M metagenome (GOLD analysis project Ga0181537, IMG submission 119765) | Peatland microbial communities from MTU Mesocosm Facility, Houghton, MI, USA - PEATcosm2014_Bin23_10_metaG | ecosystem: Environmental > Terrestrial > Soil > Wetlands > Peat | place... | reverse complement strand
TGGAAAAAGTGCTCAGAAGGGCGATAGAAACGAAGTTCCAGAGTTCGACGCTCGCTCGTGAAATAAACTTTCCTGAGTTTTGGGGTCACTCGCTGTTAGAAGCGTGCTTATTCAGAGTCTCCTTAGAGCCGTCACATGCTCTAGTATATTGAGGCTATGTTTGTGGTGTCTGTACACTTTTGATCATGTTAATGAGCAACTAACCTGTTTGTTTTCAACGGGCGCAAGAATCCATGTAATGGACATGTTCGTTTATGAACATGCCTCTCTAGGTGGACGTTCGATTCTAATGTTGCGGCTGGAACGCTGACTACCACGACCGTAACTGCGATGAGAGCACTCAAGGTTGAACTAAAGGGCAGCGAACATACGTGGCTGGTTACTCTTGCAGGAAAGCTGTAAGCCGTGGAGCGTCGATCTCAAGGCCGCCGTTGTAGCGGATGTAGCCCTTCTGTCTGAAGTCGTTCATGAAGCCGTTTACCCGCGCCCGCGTGGTCCCGACCATCTCCGCGAGAGCGGATTGACTGAATCGTAGAGTGGAGTATCCGCTGCTTGATTTCTGCACAAGGCTGCCGCGCATCAGGAGAAGACGCGCTAATCGTTTTTCGCTTGAATTAAGGAAATGATCCGCCAAGTCTGCCTTATACCGGGCGGTTTGAGAAACCAGATAGGCGATGAACATGCCTGCAAAGGCCGTATCCTGATTGATTTTGCGGTTGAAGGCTGCCCTTTCCACCCGTGTGACAGTCGATATACCGACTGAGGTGGCCGTAGAGATCCGGTGAGGTCTCAGCCCGAGACTACACTCGCCAAAAATGTCGCCTGCTTGCAGAATGGCCACCACTGCCTTTCTGCGATGGCCGCGCGTTGCAATCGTAAGCTTGACCAATCCGCTCTGGAGATAGAAAATGGCATCAGCAGGGCCTTGTTGTGAATAGAGGACTTCTTTGTCCCTATAAACCACGATGGTCTTCCCCGGTCCAGCCTGTTGAAGAAAAGCGATGGAAGCATCACAGATGTTTTTCTTTGCCATCACCTTCACTCCCGTATACCGAACCAGTTAGCCAGAGGCGCTGATAGTACTCTGCACAAGTGGGACTAGTCTAGATGTTCAAGATTGAACACGCCGAACAAGTGTGCCTATTCCAGGATGGTTTATCGGTCATCGAGTTAGAGAGACTAGGATCGGGGTGGGGCGGTGGTTGCAAACAGCCATGCTCCGTCCGCATCTTGTCGACGGAGCCGCAGGGTTTGTCCGAATGGATCTCCTCAGCCAAGGGATATGCCGAATGAAATCTGGCTGATGACATATTGGACAAATATTGCAAGCTATCGGACATAGCATAAAAGCCACGCTTATCATGAAATCGCATGCGGGAATACCGAAGGGCCTGAAACTTGTGCCGGGCAGCGCTGCAGGTCGCTCTGCGAGAAAACAGCGGACACACGGTCAATTGTGTGTCGAGAGTCGGTGACACTGCAGCGTTCTAACAGACTCGTTTGCCGGCCAAGCCTGGGGCTGCGATCGCTCACCGCGGCAAACAGCGGTCCGGCAGGTTGCCGCTTCAGTCGTTCGATCAGATCAAGCTCGGAAGAAGTCGAAGAAGTTGCGGCCCTGGATCCCGAGGATGGATGAGTCGCCTTACTCACAATGTGTTCTAAATAAACGGAGTGGCTTGTGGATTACAAGTGTTTTATGCGGCAGCATCTCCTTCGGAGTTAACTCTGCGGTACAACCGCTTGCCGACTGAATTGGAAGACAGTTCAAGATAAGTTCTTCAACGGCATGGACGTATGCGTTGGTCTTTCAGCGCACCTGCCAGGTGCGGACCCAGGGCGGACTGGATGTTCACCTAGTAAGTCGCACAAGTTCTTTAGAATGATGGTGGCCAGGGACGGAGTTGAACCGCCGACGCCAGCACTTTCAGTTGGCTATTCAGTGTTTACAATGACTTGGAAAACACGGACGACACCGTAAGTCATTGATTGCAACCTCAAATCCAGAGTTTCGTGGGCTTTATTGTGGGCTCTTCCGGACGCAACCGTGGAACTCCGGTCGCGGAGTCTGCAAACACGGAGTTTTGCAAGCTAGACTTATCAATCTCCATATTCACTGCTCGTGACCGTGATCTTGCCGCGGAACATGCGATACACCACGACAAAGTAAATAAGAGCCAGGCACATCCCGAAAGCCCACCATAACAAACCGACGCGTAACGCGTAAGGCCCGGCGGCCGCTTTTGAAATTGCCATATCGAGCCCCGGAATCCCCGCTGGAGGGCAAAAGCCGAGGATAGAGTGCCACAGCCGCACCGATGAGCATCAGGGCAAGATACATACAAGAACAGGCAAATGACTTGTGGTCATCCTGCTTGCGCTAATAGTGAGTGATGCCGGCCAACGCCAGAAGGATGCCAACTGGAACAGCAAAAAGCGCCGGGCTGGAATGGTAATTAGCGAGCGTGTCGTGGCGCGCAACAATCGTAGCCGGAACGCCTGCAATTGTTAGTGCCAGAACCACCACCCACAGCCGGTGTACCGCCACGCGGAATCGTTGTTGCAGCGTGCCTTCTGTTTTGACTGTGAGATAAAGCGCCCCATGAAGACTAAGCGAGGCCAAAGCAAGTAAGCTGCCCACGAGCGTGTACCAGTCGAGAATTCCCGGATGGGATCCGGTGCGCCAGTTTGTCCGGAGCGGAAGAAAAAAATAACCATCCTCGCCCAGCAGCACGCCTCGAATTACATTCGCGAGCGCAGCGCCGAAAAGACTGCAAGCAGCAGGCTCGATAGAAAAAAAGGCCGTCAAAGAATGTGCGCCAGACGTTGAGTTCGACCTGCATCCGAAGCTCAATGGCCAGCGCGCGAACAATGAGCAGCCAAAGAACGATCATCAGCGCCAAAAAACCCCCTGAAGGCGGACGCGTACAGCAGTGGAAACGCAAAGTAAAGTGTGCCGCCGCCCGCGATCAGCCATACTTCGTTTCCGTCCCAGACCGGCCCGATTGAGCGCAGCATAACCTCCCGGTCCAGTTCGGTGCGTGCTAGAAGCGGCTGCGGAATGCCGACGCCGAGGCCGAATCCGTCAAGGATGACCTAGGCCACGATCATGATTGCAACCAGCCAAAACCAGATGAATCCCATATCGTGTTATTGTGATGGGCACACTCGCGGACGCAGGCACAATTGCCTCGGAGCCACGTTGCACAATGCGATAGATCGGGAGAACAAATAGGACGGAAACGACCGAATACAAGCCCATGAAGCCAAGCAGGGTAAACAGACTGTTTCCCGAAGATACGTATTTTGAATAGCCTTGGGAAGTGCGAACCAGTCCGTATACCATCCAGGGCTGACGTCCGATCTCGGCTGTCATCCAACCCGCAGTATTTGCGATGTAGGGAAGAGGAAAGCTCAGCATCAGGGGCCACAGTACCCAGCGGGTCGTGAACAGCCTGCCGCGCCAGAGCAAAAAACCGGCAACCACCATCACCGCCGCAAAGTACGTTTACAGCCCCGCCATGATGTGGTAGCTGTAAAACAGCAGCGGAAGAGGCTCGGGCCACTGATCGCGCGGTACGTTATCGAGGCCCGCCACTTCCGCCTTAGTCGTTCCGTAAATCAGGAAGCTGAGAACGTCGTTGACCGCAAGCGGATTGTCGATCGTGCGCCGCTCCTGATTGGGTTGACCAAGCAGAACAATTGCAGTCAAGCCGGTGGAAAATAACCTCGATTTTTTCGACGACGTATCAAATCATGCGGAAAGCCTGTGGGGAAGTTATCTGGCCGTTCCAGCCCCAATCGTGAGTCGCGGGCAGCTCCGTGCCGAATTGCAGGATGCCGCCCTGGGTTGGAGCCTTTTTGATGATCTGCAGGTTACTGCCCACGAACTTCGGCATACCGTCGGAACCAGAGTGTTCGCACAACAGGGAAGGGCTTGGACTACAACTGGGAACCCAACTTCCAGTGGGGCAGTTTCGGGAGCGCTTCGATTCGCGCCTGGAGCGTGTCAGCGGAAACTGGATTCACGTTTGATCGCATACGCTTTTGTCCTCGGCCGTTGTTGCGGGCGGACGTGTGCAGCGGCGATGGCAATTCGGCGAATCAGGCCCTCGGTACCTTCAACCCGCTCTTCCCCCGCGGTGCATACTTTACTCCCGCGGTGGTGCCTTTTCTGGGGCCTCAGAACTTTATCGATTTGCATCCGGCGGTTCAATTTCAGCTAAAGCGGAACGTTACCGGTGCCTTTGCTTGGGTCTGGTACTGGAGGGAATCAACCCACGACGGGATATACGCTTGTGGAAGCGAAGTCCTGATTGATCCACCGATGCCAGCCGTTCCCTCTATCTCGGCTCTCAAGGAGATAATGAGATTCGGTGGGCTCCCGCGCAATACATCATAATTGCATTTAACTTTGCCGGCTTTTTTAGGCCAGGCAGCTTTTTCAACACGACAACCTACAACGCCGGTCCGATCGCCGCGAATGTCGGTTTTACCTATCGCTTTTAGAAGAGTCATTTCTGGGTCAACATCGTCCGGCTGGGAACAACATCAATGCGCAGTTCGGATTCTCATATGGGAAGTTCAGCGATAGTAGGGTAACCATGCTGCTCTCGCCCAACTTTTCCGTCGTATTTTTTTGTTGTTTTGAACAGTTCGAGATGGCCATCACCCGAAGAAGGTCTGCATCGCTCACGGAGCGCGTGCATCTCTTGTGGCGACATCGGTTTGAAGCCGCGCGCAATTCCCACGTTCTGGTGCAGCACATCCAGCGAGTCGATACCGGAAATTGTGGTCGCAACCGGCAGACTCATTGCATAACGAAGCCCTTCTTCCGCCCTCACGACGCCATACTGGATCGGCTGGCCGTCGCCCCCGAGGCTCTTCATCCCGAGCGCTGCAATTCCCCGCCGCTGAAGTTCAGGGAGCACCTGCTGTTCGAAGCTCCGATAGGTTGCATCAAAACAGTTGAGCGGCATTTGGACGGTGTCGAATGGGTAATCGTGCGCCAGCATTTTGAGATGTATCGCCGGACTCTTATGTCCGGTGAAACCAACAAAACGTACTTTGCCCTGCTTTTTGGCTTCATCCAGCGCTTCGACCACACCTCCCTTTGCGAAATGCAGGTCGGGGTCGTTCTCGTAGATGACCTCGTGAATCTGCCATAAGTCCAAATGGTCGGTGCCCAACCGTTTCAGGGACTCCTCCAATTGTTGCATGGCGACCTTTTTATCGCGGCCGTGAGTGCAAACCTTGCTCATCAGGAAAACTTTATCGCGCCTTCCCTGTAAACCAAGCCCCATCCATTCTTCGCTGCGGTGGTCGTTGTACTCCCACGCGTTGTCGAAAAAAGTGACTCCCGCATCTACCGCCTCCTGAACCAGGCGTACAGCCAGATCGCTCGACTGCACCGTCCCGAGATGATATCCGCCAACGCCGATGATCGAGACTTGTTCGCCCGTTTTTCCCAGCGGCCTGCGAGGAATCTGATCAGCACTGTTCGTCATTTGCGGCGGAACTGCGTCCGATACCATTGGGCTGGACAAAACTGAAGTCGCAAGCACGGTCCCCGCCGAGGCCAGGCCTGCTCGGAGGAAGCCCCGGCGCTCGATTTCAGGTGTTACCTGGGATCGCTCATCATTTTGTCGACGTTGATCTGGCATTGTTCATCTCCTCGGCGTTTCTGGTGTTGTCTCTGGCACCAACCAGGGGCCGTCCGCCTTGTCCAACATCTCGGTGACCTCTCTTTGAGTGTGATCGAAGGGAAACCCATGAGGCATCCGGGTCATCGGGTTGTCATACCGCAGCGATACTTTATATGGCTCGAAGCGGCCGTCGGCCGCTGTCGGAGCGCAACGAGCGCGCAAGGCCTCCATCTCGCTCTGAGTCATCGGCTGAAAGCCGCGCGCGACGCGCAGGTTCTGATGCAGCACGTCCAACGAGTCCATGCCACAAATTGTGGTGGTGACCGGGAGGCTCATCGCGTAACGCAACATTTCCTCAGCCTGAACAACGCCGGCTTTTATCCCCCAGGCCGTGCCGCCCATGCTCTTCATGCCCAGCGCCGCCATGCCTCGCCGATTGACTTCGGGTAAGACCTGCTTCTCGAAGCTGTGGAAGTTGGCGTCGAAGGGATTAAGGGGCATTTGCACTGAGTCGAATGGATACCCAAGTTCGAGCATCTTCAGGTGAAACGCAGGATCCTTGTGACCGCTGAAGCCGACGAATCTGACCTTCCCTTCTTTCTTGGCTTGATCAAATGCCTCCAGGACGCCGCCTTTGGCGTACGCCAACTCCGGGTCGTTGTCGTAAACGATGCCGTGGATCTGCCAGAGGTCCAGATGATCGGTTTGATACCGCCGCAGCGAGTCCTCGAGCATCTGCATGGCTAATTTGCCGCTTCGCCCATGGGTGCAGACCTTTGTCATCAGGAACACCTTTTCGCGGCGCCCGTCCCGCAGGGCTCTGCCCAAGATGGTCTCGGTCTTGCCGTTGTAATACTCCCAAGCGTTGTCGAAAAAAGTAATGCCGGCGTCTACTGCCTCATGGATGAGTTGCACCGCCTCGTCCAGCGTCTTCACATCGCCGAGATGATGACCGCCCACTCCGATCGCGGAAATGTGCACATCCGTGCGTCCAAATCTCCTATAGATCATGTTGCCTGCCTCCTGCGCCGCCGGTAATCTCCCTGATGCTAAGGAGGAGAAGCCCTCGTTCGAGTTTACCGGGACGGCGGATGTGGCGGCCGCGGCGCCCGCACCGACTCTAAGAAAGTCCCGTCGAGTGGTAAGCATCTCTACGCCTCCTGGCGAACTGCCCCCATGAAACTTGAAATCAGTCTACAACTGAACTCAGGTGAAACATGCACGAAATGCTGGTCCGGTCCCCGCTGTTCGTGTTCATGGCAGACTGAAGGTTGGTTCATTGGCGAGTCCTACGATGCAAGGCCGAAAGTACAGATTGCGCGTTCGAGAGCTGCAGGGAATCTTTGGCTTAAACACTGTGATCCGAAGCCACGTTCCTCCTTTCGGAAATTTCTCGTTCACGATTTGTCATTGCGACTGCGGTCGCTTGGACTGGGCAACGAAGCTCAGTACGGTGTGCCGTCTCTTTCGATTTCTCCTTCTCGTGTATTCTGGTCGATCGTGATGGGACCAATATTTGGCTCCGCAGCGTACTGGTTTGTGCACGCGGCAAAAGCCGTCTGCGCGCATGCTCCCAAAGACTGGCGGCTGCCAATCTGGTGTACGGTAGTCTTTCCCGTGATCGGTTTGCAAGCGATCCCGTTTCCCCAACTGCTCGGCAACCTAAAAGGACTGGCACAGACGGGCTTTGACAGCGACCTCGAGATCGTTCTCGCAGCCACCCTGTTATCGTTAAGGCTGTTGGTGACTCTGGCGGCTCTTCGTGCCGGGGTGACAGGCGGCTTGTACTCCAGGTCTCACTATCGGCGCTTTGCTCGGAATCGTTCTCGGCAGCCTCTGGAATCATGTCTGGCCCGCTGTGTCTTTGGGAGCCTTCGCGCTCATCGGCAGCACGGCGTTCTTGGCATCATCCATGAAGATGCCGCTCATCGCGATCGCCTTCATCGTCGAGTTCACTCGCATCGGCCACGATTTCCTGATTCCGATATCGCTCGCCGTTGTCGGTTCTTTCTGCGTTTTCTATTTGTGTACCGAATATAGTTCTCAGACCATCTGTAGGTCCGTTCACGAAAGTGGCGCTGCGAACGACACAGCGGCAGGTTCAATTGAAGTTCCGGTTCGGGTTCAATGACAGGGATGCTCTAAATCGCGAAATGCTCCACGTAGAATCTCTCGATTGAGCACTATTCTTCGGACTCGAAAAAACAACTGGAGAACCGTTTATCGCAAGCTCTCGTTTTCAGCAGAAGGAGTAGGGGAGATGAGGTACAGGAAACTCGGAAATACCGGACTGATCGTCAGCAGCGTGGCGCTTGGGACGATGCAGTTCGGCGGTAAGATGAACATGGGAAATCTCGGCCAGGAGGACACCACACGCATGGTGAAGCTAGCCCTGGACAGAGGAATTAACTTCATCGATACGGCGGACGTGTACAGCTTGGGGGAGAGCGAAACTCTGGTGGGTAATGCATTGAAGGGCGTGAGGAACGAGATCGTCCTCGCCACCAAAGTCCGGCTCCCTATGAGCGAGAACTTTAACCGGAGCGGCGCGACCCGCGTGAACATCATGCGCGAAGTGGAGGGCAGTCTAGGACGGCTGCAGACCGATTACATCGATCTGTATCAGGTGCACGGATGGGACAGCAACACGCCACTCGAAGAAACGCTGCGGACGCTCGACGATCTCGTGCGCCAGGGAAAAGTTCGCCATATCGGACTCTCCAACCTCATGTCATGGCAGGCGGCCACTGCGGTAATGCTGCAGCAGCACCTGGGGCTAGAGAAATACGTAACGGCGCAAATGTACTACAGCCTCGTCGGTCGAAGTCTTGAATACGAGTTCCAGTCGTTCGCTGAGTATCACAACGTCGGCATCCTGGTCTGGAGCCCTCTCGCCGGCGGCTTCCTTTCAGGCAAATACAGCCGTACCAACCCTGCGCCTGCCGGCACACGCTTCGCCGAAGCGGGCAATTTCGTGCCCTTCGATAAAGAGATGGGATACCGCGTCGTGGACGCGCTGAAGGAAGTGGCCGCACGGCACGACGCTAGTCCGGCCCGGGTTGCGCTTTCGTGGTTGCTCGGGCGGCCGGCGGTCAGCAGCGTCATCGTCGCTGCCCGCAAGGCCGAGCAGCTCGAGGACAACATCCGTGCGGTAGACCTTCGGCTCTCGGAGGACGACACCCGACTCCTTGATGCGGCGTCGGATCCAGGCGTCCCGTATCCGAAGTGGATGGTCCTTCAGCTCGATACGGCGGAAGACCCTCGTTCGAAGATCCTGCATCCCGAGCGTTACGAGGATGGCGGTCCCTGGAAGGACCTCCGCCGAACTCGATGGTCTGGCTGAGAGCGATCGCTAGCACTCGACCCGCATCCGACTGCGTCGCAGGCTGCAGCGAAGGTAGAAATTTCTGAAGAGAGCGAGGACTTGAGCCATGTCCCTGAAAATCGTATGGCCATATCTGTTTTCACTGATCCGGACTAAACAAGCGCAGCATCCGATTCGAAAGGATCAGCTTGACGCAACGTGCGCAATCACCGCATTCGGTATGGCCAAAAGCATAGCCGCACTAGTGGTTCTGATGTTCTCAAGTCATCTCTATGCGCAGGAAGTAACCGTCCTGAAGAACGTGAACGTAATAGATGGCACGGGCGCGGCAGTGCAGCGCAACACAATAGTTGTCATCGCAGGCGATCGGATTCGTTCCGTCTCGACTGACGGGACGCACACACCCTCCAATGCAAAAGTCATTGATATGCATAGCCTCACGATCATGCCCTTGATCATCAACACACATGGGCATCTCGGTCTTGTAAAAGGAACTTCGTCGTCGGCGGCCAATCAAACTGACGACAATTTTCGACATCAGCTTCTGCGATATCAGGAGTACGGAGTTGGGGCGGTGCTGTCAATGGGTACCGACGGGCCAAAGTTCGCGGAAATACGCGAAGCCTCTCGCAGCGGGACCTTGCCGGGAGCGGACGTTTTTTCCGCCGGCATCGGAATGGGTGCGAACGATGGCGTACCACCTGTCGGCATGGGTTTCACCAATGTCTTGCGACCTATGACTCCTGCCGAAGGCCGAAAGTACGTTGCACAACAGGCTTCACTGAAGCCGGACTTCATAAAAATCTGGGTCGATGACTTCTGGGGGCAATATCCCAAGATGGCTCCCGAAATTTACAAGGCCATTATTGATGAAGCACATAAGAACGGCCTGCGAGTCGCCGCGCACTTGTATCACCTAGACGATGCTCGCTCTCTTGTCGCAGCGGGCGTGGACGTAATCGCGCACAGCATTCGTGACGGCGATGTCGATGACGCCTTGCTCGCGGAGATGAAGAAACAACACGTGGCGTACATCCCGACATTGTCCCTGGACGACTTCGCCTTCGCATACGGCAATGATCCTGCCTGGACTAATGATCCGTTTTTCCGGGCGGCACTGGATCCTGGCTTGCTTGAAATGATCACCAGCCCCGAGTACCAGGCGAAAACGCGTGCGAGTAAGGTCACCGCTCAGGAGGCCACGGCGCTTCCCGTTGCGATGAGAAACCTGAAGAAAATTTACGATGCGGGCATTCTCGTGGCACTGGGAACCGATTCCGGAGCCACTCCGATCCGCGTGCAAGGATTTGCGGAACACATGGAGCTTGCGCTAATGGTGCAGGCGGGTCTGACGCCCCTCCAGGCGATCAGCGTGGCCACGAAAAACGGAGCACAATTGCTCCGTGTAGAAGACCAGTACGGAGCTCTGGAGCCTGGTAAGAAAGCCAACTTCACTGTGCTGGAGAAAGACCCGTCACAGGATATTAGGAACACCCAGACGATCCGGGCGGTTTGGAAGAACGGCGCCATAGTAAGTGATGGACCTCCTGTAAAGACACCGTAATTCCCGAAAATATTTCGCCTCACCTGTCGAATTCCTTACTCCGCGACGACTATAGGATGAACAATTCAGCGGCGCTGAGTCGCCTGCCGCAGGCGAGCGTCAGACCGTCATAGAAGATTAGGGAGACACAATGAGAAAGCTCAAGATTTTCGAACATATCTCGCTCGACGGCGTGATCCAGGCCTCCGCCGATGAGAACAATTTCCCCTACGGCGATTGGTCAGCGCCCTATCGGACCCCCGCTGGCAGAGAAGCACTCCTCGCGAGGTATGGCGAGAAGTTTGATCTGCTTCTTGGCCGACGCACCTACGATGGCTTCTCGGCCTTCTGGCCGAAGGCGCCGAGCAGTCCTATGGCTGACCGTCTCAACGCGGCGAAGAAATACGTCGTGACCCACCGGCCGGAAAGCCTAGAATGGGGCCCGTTCGAGGGCGTTGGGCCGAACCTCGCCGAGGACATTCGACGCATCAAATCGCACGACGGCCCCGACCTGCTCCTGATGGGCAGTTCAACCCTGACATCGACGCTGCTCGAACACGGTCTTGCGGATGAGGTCGTGCTGCTCGTCGATCCAGTCCTGCTGGGCACGGGGAAGCGCATTTTTGCAGAGGGTACTCCGGCACGCGCATTCGAGCTCGCCAGCACGAAGGCTATGCCGACAGGCATCGTTATCAATTCCTACAAGCCCGCTGGGCCTTTGAAGAACCACCCATAAGGAGCGCAATGCGTGTCAGACTGATGTAAGCAGGCCATAGCGCGTTTTGACAGGTTTTGAGTGAAATGACGATATTTGCGTCAACCTACCGATACGTGGTGTTCTGTCGAACTACCCTTGTCATGATCCGGGGACTTCCATCCGCAGGCGTGAACCAGCGCCGACGCTCTGTCCGATTGCCGTGGTCGTCTCCTGGATCATTGGTAATGTGATAGGACATCCTCGGCGACGCGCAAGCTTGTATCGAAGCTGCGGCCCGCTGTTGGAGGATTCTCAAGATGGGCGGAGCGGAATTCGGTGGGTAAAAAGTTCCATGAGGAACCGCGGAGCGTGCGCCGCTCGCAGCTTGGCGACAGCCGGGCGCTGCCATCGGAGGGAGCGGAATCGTAGTTCTCCACGCCGCAGTCCTCGGTCCACACCTCGACGTTGCCGACGGTATCGAACAGACCAAAGGCGTTGGCCCGATAACGACCCACGGCTGAGGTAAACAGGGCTCCATCGTTGCAAGTGACACCCTTTTTCCATTGTGGAAACCGCGCGTTGGTGGTTACATCGCGGACGTTGCCGTATTGACAAACATCTTCGGCGGCCGAACCCCAGGGATACGGGGTAGAAGAGCCAGCCCGGATCGCATATTCCATTTCCGCGGCAGTGGGTAAGCGATAGGGTTTTCCTGTCTCAAGCGAAAGCCAATCCGCATAGGCCCGAGCGTCGTTCCAGCTCAGGCACACTACCGGCTCATCGTCGCCCTGCTTGTAGCCCGGATCGCGCCAACTGGTGCCGGCTTTCCAGCCTTTCTCGCTACCGCCCTTATAGGCCCAACAAGCGACCGGAGTCCCAAGTTCAGTCGGCTGAAAGGGGATGGGGGTGTCTTTCTCGGCGTCGGTTTTGTAACCAGTTGCGAATGCGAATCTGGCAAACTCGCCTCGCGTTACCGGATACTTCCCAAGGGCAAAGCGGCGCACGCTGACATCGTGCACAGGACCCTCATTTTCTTCGCGGCCGGCTTCGTCTTTCGGGCTGCCCATAGCGAACTTGCCGTCAGGCAGAGGAACCATTTCCGGACCCTTGCCGCCAGAAGCGAGGGAATCGCGATAAGTGTGTCCTGGGACGAAGGCGCCGCTGTCAGCGTTCGTTTTATTGGCCTGGACTTCCTGCGGAGACATTTCCCCATAACCGTTCGACTGGGAGTGCAACGTCGCGACCATGAAATTGGACGCGATCACAAGGGCGAGAGCTCTGTTCCGTGAGCACATGCGGTCTCCAAGGAGAATGGTTAGACTCGACGAGCGACGCAGGGATAGACGAACCAACACCGTCGGGGTTAGCTTGCACTGCAAAGAGAAGCCAACCCGCGTTCGGGAAGTGCCAGTCGCGACACCAGCTTGTAGGGTAGGGTCACTGAGTGCAAACGAGATTGACGGTCGCGGCAGATGCACATATCTTGGGCTGGATTCTTGGGCGGAGGCAGAAAGATCGCGGGCAATCATCGCCCGAAAAAGTGTGTTGCTCTTGGGGCTTAAGAATCTCCGGTTAAGAACCGGGAAGCATATGTTGGCGTACACGTACTTTGAATGACTTAGGTGGAGCACTTCGGCGTCTTTGGAGCGCTTTTGGCGATAAACGGTTCCAAGAGCGGTTCCGAGTTTGGTCGCGGAGAACTGTTTGTGTGGGGTGCGATGAGGTGTTCGAGGGTTCCGTGTGCCTGCTCTTCGACATGCCTCTTCCCCTTCTTCGTGCGAAGTCATACTCACTTGTGGTTGGCAAAGAGGGATCAGGTCAACGAGAGGATGCGATGGCGTGACGCCGCCGCAAAAGTGATCATCATCGCCATGAGAGGCAGCAGGGTGAGCAAAACGTAGCCACCCTGGTCGTGTCGCGATAAATGCGGTCGCGGTTTCGGCAATGACAATGACATCGACATCGAAGATTAAATAATCGTAACTGGTGTATTGCTCAAATCCTCCGCTGCTCATAAACCGCTCCGGTCTAACGCTCGAGCTCTGAATTGCCGTGCGTGCCCCGCGAAACGCGGCGATTGGCGGCCCACGGCGCATAATTTCATCTGCGCTTAATATTGTCGACATCTGCCCGTAACATCCCTGACGTACTGTGTCTCGACAATTCCGTCACGGGGAAGTCTGTGCCCTGCGCCGGGCAATTTCAAGAAACGGAGAGTTCAGGATGATTACTAAAGAGAAGCCATCCATTCCGAATTTGAGGCGGGCAGTCGCGTTGTTGCTGGCGTTGACCGTTACCCTAGGTCCGACCGTGGTTCCCGCTTTCGCCGCTTCCTCTAAACCGGAGACAATCCGAAAATCCGCAACAACGACAACGCCCATTCAGTATTTGGTGGTGATCTTCCAGGAGAACGTATCGTTCGATCATTATTTCGGGACGTACCCTAACGCGACGAACCCCCCCGGCGAGAATAGGTTCACAGCGGTCAGCACGACTCCGACAGTCAACGGGTTGACGAGCACACTTCTGTCCAACAACCCCAACTTGAACCCGAATAATAATGTTGCTCCTTCAGCAGCTTCCAATCCGTTTCGCCTCGACGTGACACAGGCTGCCACGGCCGATCAGGACCATGATTACACGCCCGAGCAGGCTGCATTCGATATGGGCGCGATGGATCTGTTTCCGTTGAATACTGGAACTGCCGGTCCTCCACCCAAAGGCATCACCAACAATTCGTTGGTCATGGGGTATTTCGACGGAAATACGGTCACGGCGTATTGGAACTATGCGCAGCTTTTCGCCATGAGTGACAACTCCTACGGAACAACCTTCGGTCCGTCGACCGTCGGGGTTATGAACCTGGTCTCTGGCCAAACCAATGGCATCATTAACACCAATGGCCTCTCTGGGTCCGGATACGAAACGAGCGGTGGTTCG
>Ga0181537_10003178_pt1 | contig 14155 bp, 10 predicted proteins | sample PEATcosm2014_Bin_39_FD_119765 | JGI IMG/M metagenome (GOLD analysis project Ga0181537, IMG submission 119765) | Peatland microbial communities from MTU Mesocosm Facility, Houghton, MI, USA - PEATcosm2014_Bin23_10_metaG | ecosystem: Environmental > Terrestrial > Soil > Wetlands > Peat | place... | reverse complement strand
TGATGACATCAGGACGCCGGCTTGTCGACGCCTCGGGACATTGCTCGCATGCTTGATCGGCTGATGGATATCCCAAGCTTGAACCAGTCGGTGGCACCGTTGCGGTGTCGGTGGCGATGAGTTTGGCCATTGGCGATTGCGTCATGCCAGGCAACTCTCCGTGCCACGAATATCCGCGGGCCGCCAACCGGAAGGAGTATCGGAAAAGATGCCTTATGTACTCTGCATCAAATTCACGTTTGTGGGGATACTCGAATTCCGCCCCGATGAAGGCTAAATGAAATTCCTCGTGATCCTCGCGGGCAGCCACCTCGAGGCGGTACAGATCGTTCATCCCCTGCGCCTCGATCAGCGAATCAAGAGCACGACGGGCCACTGTTGTAGTTCGCCGCGAAACGGCCACCCATTTACCCGTGAGGTAACCGTTGCGAATGACGTAGACGCGTCGATCACGCCGGTCGCGCACCAGCATTCCCTGGAAGCCGCTTACATATAGCGGGGGCAATAAGAACGCCGTATTCATCACGCCGCCATCGACGTGCATCTCTTGATACCGCCTGCCATCAACCTCCACATCGATCATCACGGGAGGAAATATGCCTGGGATCGCCGTCGACGCTAGGATGATCTGCCGAAAAAGAATGAGTGCCCGTGGATCGGAACTCGAGGCAATTGCGCCCATGTTCCAAATGACCCGTTGCCGGGCATCGAGATCAGTTGTGCCGATCAGAAGCTGCCTTCCCTTGGCGTATTCGTGCGCGATATCAGAAAGCGTTTGGGACGTCACGTATTTGGCGATTAGCGCCTCCAGTGGCCTATCATCGGCCATGCCATCGCCCGAGAGCGCCGCTAGCACATTGTGGATGTGGAAAATATCGCCCGGGCCGATTGTGCCGCATACACTTTCCAGTACCGAATCGTATTTAGAGCCAAGAAATGCAAACGGTGCGATCAATGCGCCCGCACTGATCCCGGTGACAATATTGAACTCCGGGCGCGATCCTTCGGCGCTCCACCCGACGAGTAGACCGGCACCGAACGCGCCCGCATCTCCGCCCCCAGATAGCGCCAATAAGTTGATCGGCGGCAGGCGGCCGCCTTCGTTTACATCCTGATAAGCCGCGCTGAGCTCGCGGTCTACCGACAAGAGGCTGTCGCGCAACATGGGACGTGGGTCGATATCAGGCCAGTATCGCGATTCGGGCACGCCCGGTGTTACGGCACGTGTAGTCAAGGCCTGTGGCACGGCGGGCTGTCTTGGCAGTGCGGCACAGCCAGAAATGATACCGCTCGTCCAGGCTAGGGCTAGCAGGAGCAGGAAGCTCTGCCGGCGCAGCGCGCATCGTTCTCCAACGTCCATCATTCACTCTCCGACTTCCCTACGGAGTTACCGTACGTCGATCGAGCGTCGACGTGAATTATTGGAAGCTGTTAAGCGGCGACAGTTGATGTTGCGTGCGCTCGAGGATTGCGCATGTGGCGCCAAGTCGACATACCTTCGTTCAAGCTGCCTCTGTCCGAGCCGGCCCAAGCTCCCCTTCATTTATAGGCGGAATATCGGAGTGACCCAAAATGGCTACGTCCAGTCGACCTTCATCGCCGTGGTACATCGTGGTGGCGGACGACCACGGTCACGAGTGGGTACCCCCTATGAGGACAGGCGAGGGGCCGGCGCCGGTTCAATATGCTCGGTTCGGCGCACCGGAGCTCCAGAGTATCAAGGCCAGCAATCCCGCCTGGGCGGGTAGCCGCACTACCAAAATCCAGACCGGAATCCGAAAGAGCTCGGGGTGCTGGAGCATGTAAACATTGGCGGGTGTTACCCCCAGTGTCAGCAGGAATAGCCCTATTCCCGCCGCTGGACGAACCGGCCGGATCAACAAACCGATGGCTCCCAACAGCTCCAGCACGCCGCTGACGAGCACCGTCGCGTGCGGGAATGGAATGTACGGCGGCACTATTCTCATCTCCAGGTCCGTGGCCGCGAAGTGCGCGATGCCGCCGACAAAAAACCATAGAAACACAAATATCAGGGCTATTCGTCGTGCCACGAAGGTTTTCTCGCTGTTGATGGATTATCGACATCTCGGGCGAGATCCTAGACCCTTGCCGGAATCCGAGTAGTGTGTTGCGCGTGAGTTCACTAAGAATTACTTAACGCTAGGGTAACAATAAGTGACTGTATTTGAACAAAGCTTAGCGCTTAGAGTACTGTCAAGCGTTTTCTCGGAGCCGCGTCAAGCAAGGAGACTGATTTATGGCCGGTCGCAATTTTCTGTTCGTTCCCGGACCCACCAATGTGCCGGATCGAGTGCTGCGCGCCATGGCGGTTCCCATGGAGGATCATCGCTCGCCCGTTTTTCCCGATTTGACCCGCGCCTGTTTGAACGCGCTGAAACCGGTTTTCAAGACCTCCACCGGCAGTCCCATGCTTTTCCCGTCATCCGGCACGGGTTGCTGGGAAGCGGCCCTCACCAATTGCCTGAACCCCGGCGACAAGGTGCTCACCTCCCGCTTCGGTCAATTCAGCCACCTCTGGGCCGACATGTGCACGCGGCTGGGTTTTGAAGTCGACATGCTGGAGACTCCGTGGGGCGAAGGAGCGCCGGTCGAGCGCTATCTCTCCTCGCTCGAGTTAGACAAGCAGCACAAGATAAAGGCCGTGCTGGTATGTCAGAACGAGACCGCGACGGGCGTGACGAGCGATGTCGCGGCCGTTCGCCGGGCCATGGACAGCGTCCAACACCCGGCCCTGTTGTTCGTCGACTCCGTCAGCGCGCTTGCCAGCATCGATTTTCGCATGGATGAGTGGGGAGTGGACGTCTGCATCAGCGGCTCGCAAAAAGGTCTCATGCTGCCTGCGGGGATGGGCGTCACCTGCGTGAGCCAAAGGGCCCTCGAAGCGGCGAAGAACGCCAAGTCGCCGCGCTGCTATTTCGATTACGGCGACATGGTGACATCCAACGCCACCGGCTACTTCCCGTACACGCCATCGATCCCCATGCTGTACGGCCTGCGCGAATCGTTGGCCATGCTGGCCGAAGAAGGGTTGGAGAACGTGTTCCACCGGCATTCCCATCTCGCCGGCGGCGTCCGTGCCGCGGTGTTCGATGGGTGGAAACTCAAGCTCTGCGCCACCGAACCCAAGTGGTACTCGGACACCGTGTCCGCGATCATGGTGCCGGACGGCATCAACGCGGCCGATGTCATTGCCCGAGCCTTCAAGCGCTACAACCTCGCGCTTGGCGCGGGCCTCTCCAAGGTGGCGGGCAAACTGTTCCGCATCGGCCATCTCGGCGATTTGAATGAACTCATGCTGCTCGGCGCCATTGCGGGCGCCGAGATGGCCATGCTCGACGTGGGCATCAAACTCGAGCCCGGCAGTGGCGTCGCCGCCGCCCAGAAACATTGGCGCGGGAGTGCGCCGGCCGCCTCGACGAGTGCCGCCCCGGCGAACGTCGGCGTCGCCGCATGACGAAAATCTGATCGTGATCGCCGTGGTGGTGACCGGCAACGATGCGTGGACGTCGTGTGTTTCGTTGTTACGACGCATTGGGGGGAAGCGATGGATATACATGAATATCAGGCCAAGGAACTGCTGTCCGGATTCGGCGTCATGGTGCCGCCCGGTGGAGTGGCCTACAGTCCCGAACAGGCGGTGTACGTCGCCACCGAACTGGGCGGCTGGCACTGGGCGATCAAGGCGCAGATTCACGCGGGCGGTCGCGGCAAGGCCGGCGGCGTCAAGCTCTGTCGGACCTATCAAGAAGTCGCGGCCGCCGCCAAGGGAATGCTGGGCGCCGCGCTCGTGACCAGCCAGACCGGGCCTGCCGGCAAGGTCGTGCACCGGATCTATGTAGAGAAGGCCGAATCCTTCGTGCGCCAGTTGTATCTGGGCTTCGTTCTTGACCGCAAGGTCGAGCGCATCCGGGTGATCGCGTCTGCAGAGGGCGGTATGGAAATCGAGGAGATCGCGGCGAGTCGGCCGCAGTCCATCCTGCAGCAGCAGGTCGATCCGGCCGTTGGGTTGCAGGCGTTTCAAGCCCGCGAACTCGCGTTTGGTTTGGGGCTCAACATCAAACAGGTCAGCCAGGCGGTGACCGCCATCTTGGGCTGCTACCGCGCGTTCCGCGATCTCGACGCGACCATGGTCGAGATCAACCCCTTGGTGGTGACCAAGGATGACCGCGTGCTGGCGCTGGATGCCAAGATGTCCTTCGATGACAATGCGTTGTTCCGACGCCCCAAGGTCACCGAAATGCGTGACTCCGCCGAAGAGGATCCGCGCGAGACTCAGGCCGCGGAATTCGGCCTGAATTACGTGGGGCTCACGGGGGATATCGGCTGCATCATCAACGGCGCCGGGTTGGCGATGGCGACGATGGACATGATCAAACACGCGGGCGGCGAGCCCGCCAACTTTCTCGATGTGGGCGGCGGCGCCTCGCCGGAGCGCGTGGCGGCGGCGTTCAATCTAGTGCTGTCCGACCAGAACGTGAAGGCGATCTTGGTCAACATTTTCGCCGGCATCAACCGCTGCGACTGGGTCGCGCAGGGCGTGGTGCTGGCCGCCAAGGACTTGCGGGTGCCGCTGGTCGTGAGGCTCGCCGGCACCAACGTCGAGGAGGGCAGACGGATCATCGCCGAGTGCGGCCTGCCCATCATCTCGGCTCACACGCTCGCCGAGGCCGCCCATAAAGTTGTTGCCGCGTCGCGCGGTGGAGATTTGACGTGAGCATTCTCATCGACGCAAGTACGCGAGTCATCGTGCAGGGCATCACCGGCGACAAAGCCACCTTTCACGCCAAGGAAATGATTGATTACGGGACGAATGTGGTGGGCGGGGTCACACCCGGGAAGGGCGGACAGACACACCTGGGACGCCCGGTATTCAACACGGTAAAGGATGCGGTGGGCGCCACCGGGGCTGAGGCCAGCCTCGCCTTCGTGCCTCCGCCGTATGCGGCGGACGCGCTGATGGAAGCGGCGGATGCAGGCTTGCGGCTGGTCTGCATCATCACCGACGGCATTCCCGCGCAGGACATGATGCGGGTCAAGCGCTACCTGCGCCGTTATCCCAGACCCAGCCGCACCACGATCGTGGGCCCGAATTGCGCGGGTATCATCAGCGCGGGGAAGGCAATGCTCGGCATCATGCCGAGCAACATCTACATCCAGGGCCCGGTTGGCGTGGTTTCGCGCTCGGGCACCCTGGGCTACGAAGCGGGCGCTCAAATGAAGGCGCTCGGCATCGGGATCACCACCAGCGTCGGCATCGGCGGCGATCCCATCAACGGAAGTTCCTTCCTTGATCACCTCATGCTATTCGAGCAGGATCCGGAAACCAAGGCCGTGATCATGATCGGCGAAATCGGCGGCCCGCAGGAATCGGACGCTGCGAAATGGGTCAAGGAGAATATGAGCAAGCCGGTGGTTGGCTACGTGGCCGGCTTGACCGCGCCGAAGGGCCGTCGCATGGGTCACGCCGGCGCGATCATCTCCGCCGAGGGCGATAGCGCGGCGGAGAAGGCGGAAATCATGAAGTCGTATGGCCTGCTCGTCGCGCCGAGCGCGGCGGAACTCGGCGCAACCGTTGCGCTCGCCCTGGCGAAAGGGACTTAGGGCGTGCCGCAGCCCGAACCGCCTGACAATTTCTCGCGCTCGGCACTGCTGTTCGAATTGCTGATCGACGTGGTGCAACGCTACGAGCCCATTGTCGCGGACGTGCTGCGCGAGAGCCGGACCACGGCAGGCCTGTCCGCGGTGTTGCTGGCCCGCACGCTGCGGGCGCAGGGCATCTGGTTCCAGTTGCTCGCGATCGCCGAACAAAACCGCGACATGCGCAATCGCCGTGAGATCGAACGCGAGCGCGGCGATGAACGCCTGCGGGGCACGTTCGCCGGCGTGTTCGCCGCCGCCGCGGCGGAGGGGATCACGGGCGCGGAGATTCGGCAGGCGCTGTCGAGCGTGCGCGTACGGCCGGTTATCACCGCGCATCCCACCGAGGCCAAACGGGTTACGGTGCTCGAGCGCCACCGGCGCATTTATCTGCGGCTGCTGGATCTCGAATCGCCACGCTGGACGGATCGCGAACGACGGGAACAGATCCGCGCCTTGGGGGATGAGATCGAGCTGCTCTGGCTCACCGGCGAACTCAAGCTGACCAAACCCACGGTCGCACAGGAAGTGGCGTGGGGACTGTATTTCTTCAATGAAAATCTCTTCGACGTCGTGCCGCAGATGTTCGCCAAGATCGAGCGCGCGTTTGCAAAGCAGTTCCCCGACGAGCCGGTCGAAGTGCCGCTGTTCTTCCAATTCGGCTCGTGGATCGGCGGTGATCGCGACGGTAATCCCTACGTCACCAGCGAAGTGACCCGCCGCACTCTCTGGGAGACGCGACTCGCCAGCCTGCACCGTTATCGAATCCGAGTTCTCGACCTGATCCGAACATTCAGCATCGAGGACCAAGCCTTGACACTTCCAGATTCGTTCCGCCAAGCCGTTGTGCGGGCGATTCATGAGAACCCCGGCGGCACGCTTCTCGCGGAGCGCAATCGCGGCGAGCCCTTCCGCCAGTTTCTCAGCTGCATCCTGGCGCGCATCGATGTCACCATCAACTACGCGATGCGTGAGGAGCCGGCGCCGGAAAGCAACGGTTACCTCAATGCCGACCGACTGATGGACGACATCGACCTCATGCGAAATGCGCTTGCGGAGGGCGGTGCGCGACGTCTGTCGGATGATCTGCTGCTACCGCTGCGCCGCGAGGTGGGTGTATTTCGATTCAGCACGGTGCGCCTCGACGTGCGGGAAAACAGCATGCGTGTCAACCGGACGTTGGCTGCGATTTTCAGACTCGAGAATGGCGCCGAGCCGCCCCAGCCTGACTCCGCGGAATGGAAGCGGTGGCTGCTGGCGGAACTTGGCGCGGCGCGCAGCGAGCCTCCGCGTCGCGAAGGGCTGCCGGTGGACGCGGCGGAAACGTTGGCGACTTTCAGCACCATCGCCCGCATGCGCGGGGAGATTGATCGTGACGCCTTTGGTGCGCTGATCTTGAGCATGACTCGCAGCGCCGCTGACATCCTGGGTGTTTACCTGCTGGCAAAGAAAGGCGGCCTTTTCGCCGACGCTGCTGCGGTCGAACGCTGTACGTTGCCGATCGTGCCGCTGCTCGAGACCATTCCCGATCTGCGCCGCGCGGTTCCCATATTGAAGGAATTGCTGGCGGTGCCGTTGGTGCAGCGGAGCCTGTATGTGCAGGGCAGAATTCAAGAGGTGATGATCGGCTACAGCGACTCCAACAAGGATGGCGGCTACCTGACCGCGCACTGGGAACTGGCGAAGGCGCAAAGCAGTTTGACGCGTTTGGGAGCCGAGCAGGGCGTCTCGATCGCGTTCTTCCACGGCCGCGGCGGCTCCGTCAGCCGCGGCGGCGCGCCGGCGGGACGCGCCATCGCTGCCGCACCCGCAGGTTCAATCCGTGGCCAGTTTCGTGTCACCGAACAGGGCGAGGTCGTCTCCTTCAAGTACGCAAACCGCGGCACCGCGGCGTATCAGATCGAGCTTCTCGGCGCGTCGGTGCTCGAGCACGTGTTGCGCTCCGAGCAGGAAGCGGCGCTCATCCCGGTGCACGAGTTCCAGGAAGCGATGGAGGCACTCTCCGGCACCGCCTGGTCCGCTTACCGCAATCTGATGGAAATGCCGACCATGCTTGCCTACCTGCAGAATTCGAGTCCGCTCGAGGAGTTGTCTTTGTTGAACCTCGGTTCGCGTCCAGCGCGCCGCGGTCAGGCACAAACCCTCGGCGATTTGCGGGCCATTCCCTGGGTTTTCGCCTGGACGCAGAACCGGCACATGCTGTCCGGTTGGTATGGTGTCGGGAGCGGCATAAAAGCCTTTCTCGACGTTCGCAAGGAACGCGGATTGCAACTTCTCAAGCGTATGTTTCGCGACGCGCGTTTGTTCAGGTTGATACTCGACGACGTGGAGCGCACGCTGCTGCAGGTCGATCTTTCGATCGCATCGGAGTACGCCGGACTCATCGAGGATGAGGCCGTGCGCGAGCCGATATTTTCCAAGGTTGTGGAAGAATACCGACTGACATGCGAGATGATCCTGTGCATCACCGGCGAGGGCGGCATCGCCGAGCGCTTCCCTCAGTTCCGGCGGCGTCTCGCGCGGCGGCTCCGCACCATCAACCAGGTCAGCCGCGAGCAGGTACACCTGCTGCGCGCACATCGAGCCGCAAGCAGCGAGGAAGTTCGCACGGCCCTGCTCATGTCGATAAATTGTGCGGCCGCCGGTCTGGGCGCGACGGGGTAGTTTGAGCATCGAAGTGTTTCCAACGGAGAGTCGTCCATGAGCTTTACCAGCATCGAGCCCGCCACATCGCGTCTGCACCGTTCCGAACTGGCGGTGCCGGGATCGAACACGAGCTTATTCGAGAAGGCCGCCAAGTCCGCAGCAGATATCGTGTTTCTCGACATGGAGGACGCGGTCGCGCCCGACGACAAGGCGCAGGCGCGCAGGAACATCATCCAAGCTCTCAACGAGGTCGACTGGGGCGCGAAGACAATGATGGTGCGCATCAACGGGCTCGATACCCACTACATGTACCGCGACGTCGTCGATATCCTCGAAGCGTGCGAACGCGTGGACATGGTCCTGATACCGAAGGTGGGAGTGGCCGCCGATGTGTATGCCGTCGACATGCTGGTGACCCAGATAGAGGCTGCAATGAAGCGCATCAAGCGCATCGGCTTTGAAGTGCTGATCGAGACCGCCCTCGGCATGGCCAACGTCGAAGCGATAGCGCAATCGAGCAAACGGTTGGAGGCGATGTCCTTCGGTGTGGCGGACTATGCCGCATCGACGCGTGCCCGGACGACGGCGATCGGCGGAGTCAACCGGGATTGCGGTGTGCTCACCGACAGGGACGCCGATGGCAAGCGCGAATACTTTTGGACTGATCCCTGGCACGCGGCACAGACCCGCATGATGGTTGCCTGTCGCGCTTATGGTTTGCGTCCCATCGACGGTCCGTTCGGAGACTTTGGTGATCCCGACGGATTCCGCGCCGCGGCAAATCGCGCGGCCGTTTTGGGCTACGAAGGCAAGTGGGCGATCCATCCCTCGCAGATCGCCCTGTGCAACGAGGTGTACACCCCATCCGCCGCCGAAGTGACCAGGGCTACGCGAATCATGGAGGCGATGGCGCAAGCCGCGAAGGAAGGCCGCGGCGCGGTTTCGCTCGATGGCCGCCTGATCGACTACGCCAGCATTCGCATGGCCGAGGCACTCCTGAAAAAGGCGGGTGCCAAGACATCGTGAGGGTTTTGATCGATGAGCCACTGCGCTCGCGCACGGCTTAGATCGATGTTCGTTGTGCGTAATCTATCATTGTGCGCAATCCTTCAAGTGTAGAGGCTGGTTAGAATACGGCATGGTCGCCGCGCTCGGGCGCAATGCCGCCGTTCGCGAGGCGCGCGTAGAAGTCGAACAGCGTTTCGGTCCCCGTCGACGGCGTGGCGCGGGCATCATAACGCCCGGTTTGCGGGTCGATCACCAGCATGGATTCGGTGGCGTAGTAGCGGCCGATGCGCGCCAGTTCCGCCTTGTCCGCAAGAGGCGGCATGACGCTTCCCAAGGTGCCGAGCACGCCCACAATGGCATCCATCAGGCCGACCGGCACGTGCCGGAACTTGGGCGTGCGGCCGAACAGCGCAAATAGATGCTCGCCCTGTTGTCGGGGCGTGATCGCCTCGCCCGGGCCGCCGATCGGCAGCACGCGGTTCTGGCGGCTCTCCTCATCCAGGCAGTCGGCCAGGTAGTCGGCCAGATCGTTGTCGCTGATGGGCTTGCACGCCGTCAATGTACCGTCTCCGAACAGCAGGAACGGCTTGCCGCGCTTGACGCGCTCCACTTGGCCCGACAGCGACTTGAAGAACGCCGTCGGCCGCACGATGGAATAAGTCAGCCCCGAATCGATGAGTGCTTTCTCAAACGCCAGCTTGGCGTGCTGAAACGCGAGCAGGGGCTTTTGCACACAGAGGGCGGAGAGCAGCACGACTTGTGAGACGCCGGCAAGGCGGGCCGCCTCGAGCGCGTGCACGTGCGCGGCATGATCGATGGTCCAGGCGTCTTTCGGCGCGCCCGTGCGTGATGCCATACACGACACCAGTGCATCGAAATGCTCGCCTTGAAATCCATCCCGGACCAGCGACTCGGGGCGGGTGATGTCGCCAAAACGCACGGTCGACCCCGCGAGGAGCCGGACGCTGTCCCCAGGGGCAAGCGCGCCGCCGACGCCGGCGCGCGGGCGGACGAAGCAAACCACCTCGTGACCCCGCCGCACGAGCGCAAGTTCGGTTGCGCGGCCGATGGTGCCGGTCGCGCCCAGCAAGAACACCCGCCGCGGATGCGCGGAGGGCCGCGCCGGGCCGCGGTTCGAGTGCGATATGGCAGTCATGGGGACAAATCTGCATGTTTGTGAGCCCGCGCACAAGCCGTGTTGGCGCGAAGCACCCGGATCAGCGGGGCACGTGGGCGCCGATCATCGCTGCGCGCATGCAAAGCCCCGCAAAGTTTTCCCAGTTCGAGGATGTTCCGGTCGCCGCAAGCTGCTGTCCTTCCAAACCTCTCTGAATGTTGACCTGAAGCTGAAGCCCTGGCAGTTCGCGACGCAATTTCGGCGGCCCGTTCTGCCTCGATACGGCGTATCACAGAATCGGGTGCAAAAGTAGTGCCGCGGTAACCGCAGAGACGCCGGTCAAAATGGCAAAGAATTCGGCATGGCAGTTGTGGCTCCATAACGTGCCGACGATGCCCGCCGACGGCGAACCGCTACGGATCAGGAAGCCATCCACCAGATTCGGGAAGTATGGACCGAGGTTTCTGCGGCGCTCTGCCGCAGAAACCTCTTATGCAACTCTGTTCGCCGGCGGACTAAGACGCGTTAGCAGCCGCTGCCTGACCTATGAATGCGGCCACCTCCTGGGGTTTCGAGAGCATCGGCACATGACTCGTTGGCAACGCCAGCGTCTTCGCTCCCATCCGCTTCGCAGCGAAGCGCTCATAGTCGGGATTGATCATCCGGTCGTTCTCCGCCACTACGTACCAGGAGGGCTTCTTGCGCCAGGCCGCCTCGCTTATGGACGCCCCGAATACCGATCCTGACGTGGGCGCCTGCGTCGCCGCCAAGACCTGTTTTTCAATCTGCGACAGATCCTGGGCAAAGTCTTCGGTGACCCCTTTGTGTGTGAGAACCACATAGTTGTCCTCAATTGGTTTGACTTCCGGCGCCACTGGCGACGGTGCAAAATTCTTGGCCGTTGTGCCCAGCGATTCACCCGTGTCCGGAGCGAAGGCCGCGACGTAAACCAGCCGCGCCACTTTCGGATTATTGCCCGCTTCGGTGATCACAGCCCCACCGTACGAGTGTCCCACCAGCACAACCGGGCCGTCTTGGGCATTGATTGCGCGCTTGGCTGCCGCGACATCGTCCGCCAGGCTGCTGAGTGGATTCTGCACCGCTACCACGTGCAATCCCTGTTTCTCGAGCAGAGGGATGATCTTTGCCCAGCTGCTGCCATCTGCCCATGCGCCATGCACCAAAACGATGTTTTTTACCGGCTCGCGATCTGCGGCCAGAACGATACCTTGATTCATGCAAGACACGCCCATGGTGACAATGAAAACGCGCTTTAGGACGCTTTGAATACGCATAAGATGTTGATCTCCGATTTAATAGAAGCCGAACCGGCCGACGACATCATGAGGAGATGCGTGCACAGGTAAAACCCGTAAAAGTCCAATCATCGCCTTCCCAAAATGGGGAATCGGGACTGCCGACCTAAAGCGGCCGATGTCAGAATCACCGTCAAAGATCAATGATTCGCCGACGGCAGTTTCGTCGACTCTAGACGTCAATGCGCTTGCGGCCAAAGAGACGCGCATCAACCGACCAGGCGCCGGGGCCGAGCATGGCAAGTGACAGGCCGATTGATGCAGTGATGAAGTGCAGCGCATCTGATCGTTCACCAATAGCGATCCACATTACAACGATTGCTTGCGCCACTCCGGCGATAGGAGTCCACAACCCAATGGTTAGCAGGAGACCTGCAGAAATACGAGCGACGCGCAGCGTGAGTAGTGTGGATTCCGAAAATCCGGGCATTCGTGATAGTTCCCCGACCACGAGAGAGAGCCCGGCGGTGAGCCTCAATAGCAACAAGCCAGTTCCTGGCCACCCGTTCGGAAAGGTTGAAAACAATCGCTGCATATCGGCTAATGCGGAGGATAGCTGTGCAGCAGCCGGTTCAATACCCACTAATCGGGACGGCATTGACTACCCTTTTAGAGGGTCAAAGCTGAATGATTCCTCTTTTCAGTCCCATCGTGACTGCGTGCGTGCGATCGTTCGCCCCCAACTTCGCCAGAATGTTGCTGACGTGCATCTTGATGGTTTCATCGGTGACCGACAATCGGGTCGCGATCCCTTTGTTGGAGGTTCCAACCGCGATCAGCCTGAGGACCTCAATCTCGCGCGCAGACAACGCGTCGTCTGCCGTGTGTTGGGCTATCTGAATTGCCACATCCGGGGTGATTCGCTTCGATCCGGCGTGAACGGCGCGGATTGCTTCCAGAAGGTCATGGCGCACCAAACTCTTCAAGATATATGCTTGCGCGCCGGCCTTTAGGGCGCGTTGCGCCAGTGCATCCCCGGCATAGGTGGTCAGCACAACGACCTTGGCTGAGGGAAACTCGCTTCGGATCGCAATGAGCGCGTCGATTCCGTCGATATCCGGCATCTGCAGGTCCATGAGCACAATATCGGGCTGAAGCGCTCGGAATTGTTCGATGGCCTCGCTGCCACTCGACGCTTCGCCAACCAATTTCATATCCGGCTGATTGGCAATGAGCGCGCCAACCCCAGCCCTCAGAAGTTGGTGATCGTCAACAGTTAGAATTCGGATCGATTCTTGTTGGACGTTCATTGCAGGGTCTCGCTCGATAGGTTGCTTTTCGAGGAGCGAATGCGCCCACCCGGGTACGCGGCTCCAGCGGGCACTCGCAATTCAATCTCGGTTCCCGCTCCGGATTGGCTCCAAATGTTCAGCTTGCCACCCAAACCCTGAGCGCGCTCGATCATGCCCGGAAGCCCCCAGTGCCCGGTACGTCGCCCCTGTGCCAACACTTGCGGATCGATGCCTTTACCATCATCGCGAACACGCATTGAAAATCCGCGATTGTCGTAGCCCATTTCGACTTCTAGATTCCGCGCCTTTGCGTGCTGATGTGCGTTACGCAAGGCTTCCCGTGCAATTCGATAAACCTCATCCCGAATCGCGGGGTTCAGAGTTCGAGCCTGCCCCTCTACGATGATACGACAAGATGGCGGCACCTCGCGGCGGCTGTGTGCCGATAGTTCGCGGTTCAACGCGGTCAGCGATGCGACGAGATCAGGGTCCGCGAGCGATCCGGACCGTAAACCCTGCACTGCGTCGCGACCTTCCTCAATGCTGCGGTCTCCTCGGTCAAGTGCGAGTTCGAGTTCTCGCGCCGCCTCGGTGGGTCGCCCAGGCAGCATGTCGCGAATAGCCTGTAAATGAATGATCAGGGCCTGGAACCCCTGTAACAATGAGTCGTGTAGATCCCGCGCGATTCGAGTACGCTCAGCGACCCGTTCATCGAGACGAATTTCGAAGTTAAGCGCCATCTGGCGCAAGCGGCGGCGGTAGGCAGCGAAGCCCAGTGTGAGCAGCAGGGCCGCAACGAGTGTTCGAAACCACCAAGTGCTCCACCACGGGGGCAGAATCGCAATAAGAAGGGATGTGCTCGGTTCATGCCAGGGGCCCCGAACGGTAGCTCCTTGTATGACCAAGTGATACGTCCCAGGCGCGAGCGCAGCGTAACTAAGGAGGCGGCGATCGCTTCCCGCTTCGTGCCATTGCGAATCAAAGCCCTCGAGTTTGTATCGGTATCGGTTCGTCGAGGGACTGGCAAAACTGAGCGCCGAAAACTCAACCGAGAAGTTGCGGTTCTCATAGGGCAGTGTGATGTCTTTCGTGTGGTTGATTGCCGTGGTCAGCGGCGAGCCCGGGCCCAGGACCGGGATGCCAGACAGCTCGAAGCTGGTCAGGACAACCGGGGGGCT
>Ga0181537_10003177_pt1 | contig 14158 bp, 12 predicted proteins | sample PEATcosm2014_Bin_39_FD_119765 | JGI IMG/M metagenome (GOLD analysis project Ga0181537, IMG submission 119765) | Peatland microbial communities from MTU Mesocosm Facility, Houghton, MI, USA - PEATcosm2014_Bin23_10_metaG | ecosystem: Environmental > Terrestrial > Soil > Wetlands > Peat | place... | reverse complement strand
CCTTTCTCGCTGGGCGCTCCGCCATTAACCCCGATCACTGGACCGTCTTGCTGTATCAAATAGCACGCACTAAAGCTTGCGCTGATCTTTCGCGCAACTGTGTATTGAGTCCATCGGCAGTTAGCCAGGATTAATTCAGTTCAATTGATACCACTTTCTCGCCAGTGCTGGCCTCTCCGTGCTGCCGGGAAACGCACTGGCAAGCGAATTCCGCTCGAATGCGCGCATCAGGGACCTTAAGATTGACCGGCTACCCAGGAAATGACTATCCGACTAACGTCTTCCTCCATCCGAGACGCAGGCGGTGAGCATCCCCACGACAACGCCTCTCTTCGCGCTAAAATTCCAATATGCCCGCAGCCCTGGCCCCTTCAGTCCTGAGCAAGTACGAGCCCGTAATCGGACTCGAAGTCCACGTCCAGCTCCTCACCGCTACAAAGGCCTTCTGCGGCTGTGCTAATCATTTTGGTTCTGCTCCCAACACCAACGTCTGCCCCGTCTGTCTTGGCCTCCCCGGCGCGCTTCCCGTCCTCAACGCAAAGGCCGTTGACTTCGCCACCCTCGCCTCTCTCGCCATCAACTGCCAGGTCCGCGAGCGCTCCATCTTCGCCCGCAAAAACTACTTCTACCCCGACCTGCCCAAGGGCTATCAAATCTCGCAGTACAACATGCCCCTCGCCGAAAACGGCTTCATCGAAGTCCCAACCGCCGAAGGCACAATTAAACGCATCGGCATCACCCGCCTGCACATGGAAGAAGACGCGGGCAAGAGCCTCCACGACGGCTTCCCTGACTCCGCAACCCGCACCTATCTCGATCTCAACCGCTGCGGCACGCCCCTGGTCGAAATCGTCTCCGAGCCCGACATCCGCACCCCAGACGAGGCCTTCGAATACCTCACTCGCCTGAAGGAAATCCTCCTCTACACCCGCGTGTCCGATTGCAACATGGAGGAAGGTTCGCTGCGCTGCGACGCGAATGTAAGTGTCCGTCTAAGAGGCGCGGAGCGCTTCGGCACCAAGGTCGAAGTCAAAAACGTCAACAGCTTCCGCTTCGTGCGCGCCGCAATCGAATACGAAATCGAGCGCCAGATCGAGGTCCTCGAATCCGGCGGCCACATCACTCAGGAAAGCCGCCTGTGGAACGCCAATGAAGGCCGCACCTACTCCATGCGCTCCAAGGAGCAGGCCCACGACTATCGCTACTTCCCCGAACCCGACCTGCCGCCTCTGGTGGTCACACCGGAATTCCTGGCCAAAAAGAGAGCCGAGCTCCCCGAACTCCCCGAAGCACGCCGCGCCCGCATCATCGCCGAGTACGAGCTCAATCCCAAGGACGCCTTCACTCTCACTGCGTCTCGCGATTTCGCTGACCGCTTTGAAGCAGCCGCCCGCACCGCACGCAGTCCGCGCCGCGTCGCCAATCTGCTTCTCAGCGAAATCGGCGGCCGCCTCAAAGCCCTCAATCTTGAACAGGCCCAGTCCCCCGTCTCCATGGCCGGCATCGTCCTTGCCGCCGACCTCCTCGATGAAGACAAGATCAGCTCCAAACAACTGAAGCAGTTATTCGATGTGTGTTTTGAGAAGGGCGAAGATTTCCCCGTAGTCTACGACCGCGAAAAGCCTCAGCAGATCACGGATTCCTCTGCGCTCGAAGTCATGATTGACGAAGTCATAGCGGCCAACCCCAAACAGGTTGAGCAGTATCGCGCCGGAAAGAAAACCGTTGCCGGATTCTTCGTCGGCCAGGTCATGCGCGCTAGCAAAGGCCAAGCCAACCCTGCCCTGCTCAATGAGTTGGTCACCAGGAAGCTCGAAAGCTGAAGCCGCCCTAAGCCGCCCTACTTCAGCTTAAGCTCGGTCACAAAATCCTTGCGCGTGTCCCACGAACTCACTGACTTCACGGTGCTCTTCTTTCCGTCCTTTTCCGCCCAGAGGTCGTGGTCTTCCGCCATGTTCACCTGCGTAAATCGGTACTTGCCATCGGCATCCGACGTATAGCTACGGATATTCTTGCTCTTCAGATCCTTCAGAAATACAGTGGCGCCGGCAACTGGAGCTGAGTCCCCATTCACCACGTTTCCTTCAACTACCCGCATACCAAGATTCTGCGCCTGGACGATCGGCGCTCCCGCCAGTCCGCCCAGAATTCCCATCGGAACCACCCCGGCCGCCAGGATCGTAAAAAGCACCCCGGCAACCGTCCCTCCGCGGTTCAGTCTCACTCTTCCTCCTCGTCCTCTTCAAACGGTACCTCGTCGTCATCGTCCAGGTCGCCATCCACCCGCGCCAACTCAAGCGGCTCAACGCCGACCACCTCATATTCCGTTCCGCACTCCTCGCAGGCGACCACGTCACCTTCTTCCACTTCGTCCAATTCAATGTTTAGATCATTCTCGCATTCAGAACAGTTGGGCATTGCAGCCACCTCGCTTATCAACGAAATTCATATTGCAGTACCAAGGTACTTCACGGTACAACACCGCTATTCTTGGAGAATAACCGGCCTCAGGTCAAGACCCGAAAGCCTCATCCCTGCTCGATCCCCCCACAATGGAGCATACCCTAACCATTCCCCCCAAAAATGCACATACCCAGCCGATATTCCCCGGAAAGCCAGGCCAGAAATGTTCAAAATATTTAACCAGGAGCGACCGGGGCGTACAACACTCTTCGTTTGGGAATCCGCCCCGCGGGCGCGCAGTTCCATTCCTGCTCAACTTTCCTGCACGACCTTCGCCCGCCCCATAGCCGATTTAGGACGCCGCGGATGCCGGAAATCGCGATTCCCATGACACCCACCCCGTCCAGCGTTTAACCTGAAGTCTGCAATGTCCCGGTCTACCGCCAGTACGCTTTCCTTCCCTCCGTTCCGCGGCACCACCCGGCGTCTCATCCTCGCCAACCTCATCGCCTACTTCGCACTGCTCCTCATCGGAGTCATGTCTCCCCAGGGCGCAGACAAACTGGGTGGTCTCCTCGCCTTTTTGCCCGGCGCCTTTGTGCATGGCTATCTCTGGCAGCCCCTCACCTATAGCCTCATTCATCCCAGCCTGTGGGGAACCCTTTTTGAGCTGCTCTCGCTGTGGTTCCTATCCGGCTTTCTTGAGAACTTCCACAAGCCAAGCTGGGTCCTCGCCCTTTACGCTTCCGCCGTTCTTGGAACAGCGCTCGCCGCCGTCGTCATTTATGCCGCCGCAAGTATCTTTGGCCTCTCGCTCCTTGAGATCCCCCTCACTGGGTGTTTCGGTGGCGTCTTCGGTCTGCTCGTTGCCATCGGCTATCTTTACGGCGATATCGAGTTCACGCTCTTTCCCCTGCCCATCCAGATCAAAGCAAAATACCTGGCCATTATCTACGGCCTCATCGCCATCGCCATGCTCTTCGGCCAGCAGCGTTTCTACGCTTTCGCCCAGCTCGGTGGCGCGCTGGCCGGCCTCATCTTCATCCGCTTCGCTCCCCGCCGCGGCGTAACCTTCGCCTTCAGCGAGCAGTTGTACGGCCTCCGCAACCGCTTTTACCGCTGGAAGCGCCGCCGCGCCGCCCGCAAATTCGAAGTCTACATGCGCTCCCAGGGACGCACCATTCGCTTCGACGGCAATGGCAAGCAAATCGACGAAGACCCCGACGACAAAAAGCGCTGGAACTGATTCCGCGAGCCAACGTCGTCATTTTGAGGGATCGTAGCGCAGCGGACAACTTCAAAGATCCTGCTTTTCACCGCCCGCTAAGTCTCACAGATCTGCAAGTCATGTCACGAAAACCCTGCCTCGCACTATCCGTTACAATTCCCTCTGAAATGTCATACAAAATAGCTTTCCTCTTTCCCGGTCAGGGTTCGCAGTCAGTCGGCATGGGTCGCGACCTCGCCAGCCACTCTCCCATCGCCGCCCAGACCTTTGCCGAAGCCGATGAAGCCCTCGGTTTCCCGCTCTCCAAACTCATCTTCGAAGGCCCGGAAGAAGACCTCAAGCTGACGGAAAACACCCAGCCGGCCATCCTCACGGTGTCCGTCGCTGCCTGGCGAGCCCTCGCCGAACGCGGCATTCATCCAACCCTCGCCGCCGGCCAGTCCTTAGGCGAGTGGTCCGCGCACGTAGCCGCCGGAACCCTCAGCTTTCCCGATGCCGTCCGCGCCGTAAGAGCCCGCGGCCGCGCCATGCAGTTGGCCGTCCCGCCGGGTCAGGGCGCCATGGCCGCCATCCTGGCTCTGGACGCGGCGCAGGTAGCCGAAGCCTGCCGCGAAGCCGAAGCCGAAACAGGCCAGCCCGTCGCCGCCGCCAACCTCAACTCGCCCAGCCAGACCGTCATCTCCGGCGCGCTCGCCGCCGTCGAAAAAGCCGCGGCTCTCGCCAAAGCAAAAGGCGCGCGCCGCGCCGTAATGCTTCCCGTGAGCGCGCCCTTCCACTGCGCCCTCATGCAGCCCGCCCAGGAAGAAGTGGCCCGCGTCCTGGACGCGCTCATCCTGAACAACCCCAGCATCCCCGTCGCCGCCAACGTAACCGGCAGCATGGTCACCACCGCCGAAGCTGCCCGCGACGCCCTCATCCGTCAGGTCACGGGCGCGGTCCGCTGGGTCGACTGCATGAATTCTCTTGTAGCCGCAAGCGCCAATATCTTCGTCGAAGTCGGCCCAGGCAAAGTCCTATGCGGCCTGCTAAAACAAATCGACGCAAGTCAGAAATCCCTGAACGTTGAAGACCAGGCCAGTCTCGAAGCCACAATAGCAGCGCTCGCGGGTGCCGAGGTCTCCGGCAATTAGTCTCCTCCACCTGCGGGCTTCCGAACTCAGCTCATATCTTTGCGGGCTTTTCCGCCTCCTCGACAAGTTCTTCAGAGTGCCGATGCGCATTCCGGGAAAACTCCAGCGCTTGCTTGCTGAGCTCATGGGCAGTCAAATGATCCGACTTCGCGTGGGCGGCGGCGGCGGCGCCGTGTGCGTGTTCCGCCAGGTTGTGCAGTTCCGCGGCTCGATTGTGCGAACTTTGTGACATAAGGTTCTCCTACCCACTTCGATGCAAAACAATCGGACCCGGTCGTCTTCTAATGGGCCCATCAAGTGCAATGGCTCCACTCCCATAGCCTTTCCGCCATGAGAATGGAGCCCTCAGATCTAAATCGCACCAACAATCCCGCTGACTTGCCGACCCGCTCACTTGCTGACTCGCTGCTTTAAGGCCCCAGATACAGCTCCACCCCAGGCGGCGAAAAATTCAGTTGATGCGTCTTCGGATCGTAATCCAGATTCAGCGCCCCGCTCTTCCGCCCGTTGATCAGCACCGCCACCAGCAGCACATTTCCATACATCCGCGCCGCCACAATCTTGTGCGTCTGTATATTCCCGTACTCGTTATCCGGGCTGCTCGAACTCCAATCCCCCTGGAATCGCGCAAATGGATAAGCCCCATTCTGATTCGGATGCTTCTGCCAATCCTTGTCGTGAGTCCAGATCCCGTAGGCCTTCGGCAGATCGTTCTTTTCCACGGCGGTCAAAAACTCGTTGATCGCCGCCCGGCCAAACAGATGGTTGTTCCAGTTCCATGGCCAGTCCACCGGCCGCCCGGCCACCAGCCACCAACTCACAAACAGCACCAGCAGCAGCCCGCCGGAACCAAACAGAATCAGCCGGTTGCGCCGCTCACGCACTTCATCGAACTTTGGAGCATCGAGCAAAGTCATGAAAGTTCCTCGGACTCAGAATACGGCAATAGGACCCGGCCAGCTGTCTGAGTTTAGACACTGAAGCCATCGCCTCATCGGTCCACTCTCTCTTTAGACACCCCAGCTGCCACTTGAGTTCCCGTCGCCCACATTGTTTCCCGGCATCCCGTTCAAGGTCTGGCCACACGCAGACCTACTTTCTCCCCGCAGCCTCCACCGTGTTCGTAGGGTCCGCGCCTTTCCACACCACGTCGGCGGTGGGCCCATAGGTAGAAGGCACATCCCTGCCCAGCAGCCGCAGATAAACCGTGAGTTGCGTCCGATGGTGTGCCGTATGCAACACGCGCCGCCAGAATATCCAGATACGTTGCCGCTGAACATCAAAGAAGGGCGCCACCGTCATCCACCATGCCATGTCCTGCCGCGCAAAGAACTCCAACCGCGCCTTGGCCAATTCCACAAATCGCGCGGAAGCGCTCTCCACCGTGAGTTGATCCGGCAAAACAAGCCCCGGCTCCGGTTCCGGCGTCCCCAGAAACTCCCCGAAAAACCGTCGCTCAGAAAGCAGCTGATGTTTCAGAATCTCCCGCACACTGCTCGAGCGCGGATGCGGCTTGAAATCCAGATCGGCATCGTGAAACTCACGCCAGGTCGAGACCACCTTGTTCGATTCGCTGGCATAAGTATCCAGCAGATACTGAAAATGCTCGTCTAAGGCCCGCGGAACCTCCGCTTCAGGAATGGCCGTGTAAGCGTAATTCATCGCGAGAATCCCTCCGCCCCCGCAGCGTCCTTCACTTCTTCACTGCTTCACTACTTCACTTTTTCACTTCTTCACTCTTTCACTGTTTCCCCGCTCACTCCCTGCTATAAACCGTCCGTTCCTTCTCCGCCTTCCGTTCCAGCGCCAGCTCGATCAGCCGCGTAATCAACTCCGTGTACGGCACTCCCGAAGCTTCCCAAAGCTTCGGGTACATGCTGATCTGGGTGAATCCCGGCATCGTATTCACCTCGTTCAGGTAGATGCGTTGCTTCCCGTCCGGTTCCATCAGGAAGTCAACCCGCGCCAGTCCCGATAAGTCGCAAGCCTTGAATGCCGCCACCGCCATCTCGCGGATCTGCTTCGACTCCGCCTTGCTCAGCTTTGCCGGAATCACCGGTACCGATCCCTCCGACAGATACTTTGCTTCGTAGTCGTAAAACTCCTTGCCCGGAATAATCTCACCCACCACGCTCGCCTTTGGATTGTCATTTCCCAGAACCGCAACCTCCAGCTCCCGCGCCTTGGCCGCCATACCTCGTACAGTCCTGTCCCCCACTCCCTGCTCCACAATCAGCTTGCGATCATACTTGCCGGCCAACGTGAGCGCCGGCCCCAGTTCCTTCCGGTCATGCGCCTTGCTGATTCCCACGGACGATCCCAGGTTGGCGGGCTTCACAAACAAGGGGTACTTCAGCGCCGCCTCCACTTGTGCAACCACCTTGCGCGGCGACTTTTCCCACTCCGCTCGCAACACCGTTACATGCCTCACAATCGGAAGCCGCGCCTCGGCAAACAGCCGCTTCATCACGTCCTTGTCCATCCCCGCAGCCGACCCCAGCACACCCGAGCCGACGTACGCAATTCCCGCCAACTCAAACAATCCCTGGATCGTCCCGTCCTCGCCAAACGTCCCGTGCAGCACCGGAAACACCACGTCCAAATTCGCAGCCGCCGGCCCCGCCTTGCTTTCCAGCCCAGCCTTGCCCTTCGCCAGTGCTCCAGCCGGCGCAACCGGTTCTGGCGCCAGTAGCGTGGGAATTCCCTCCTGCAACAGCTTTGCCCCCGGCGTCGCATGTGGATCGCCTGCCCGCAGCCGCCGCTCCACGTCGCTCTGGCCGCCTACCAGCAGCCCCTGCGCATCCCCTGCCGCCAGCCAGTGGCCATCCTTCGTAATCCCAATCGGGACCACATCGAACTTCGTCTGATCGATTGCCTTCAACACCGAAGCAGCCGAAAGCAGCGAAACCTCATGCTCCCCGCTCCGCCCTCCAAACAAAATCCCCACCCGCAGTTTCTTCGCCATTTCTTTATTTGACCACCTCCTACCGCTCGGGCGATGCTAGCAGGCAGTGACTCAGCTGGTGCGTTTTCCCCCATTGCGCACCGGTCCCGCGAATTAAGTCCCGCACATTAAGTCCCGCATCAAGGCAAGGAGGATTCCAGTGGCTCATCATCCGGTTGTGCATTTTGAGATTGGCTGCAAAGACAAAGCCGCCACCAGCGCATTCTATTCCGAGGCCTTTGGCTGGAAGATAGATGAAGGCCCCATGGGCGCCATCGACACTGGTTCCACGGAAGGCGCCCAGGGCCACATCGCCGCACTCGGCCACGAGCCCCATCAGTTCACGCACTTCTATATCCAGACCGACGACGTTGCCGCCAGCCTGGCTCGCGTTTCCGAGCTTGGCGGCAAAACAATCGTGCCACCAGTCCCCATCCCAACCGGTACATTCGCCTGGTTTGCCGACCTCGAAGGCAACATCGTTGGCCTCTGGAAGCCGAACTGAAGACTACAGTATCTTCTTCCCAAACGCCGAGCACGCCAGCTCCACCGCCAAATCCGCCGTCCGGTTATGCTCGTCGATCACCGGATTCACCTCCACAATCTCAAAGCTAAGCAGCCGTCCATGGTCCGCGATAATTTCCATCGCCAGGTGCGCCTCCCGGTAAGTCGCGCCGCCTCTCACCGGTGTCCCCACTCCCGGCGCGTCTTCCGGGTCAATCCAGTCCATATCCAGCGATACGTGGTATCCCACAGTTCCCCGCCCTGCCGCCCTCAGCGCTTCTTCCATCACCGTCCGCATCCCGCGCTCGTCAATGTCCCGCATCGTGTATACCTCGGCCACTCCCGCACGCCGAATATTCGCCCGTTCCGCCGCGTCAATATCCCGCACCCCGATCAGCACCGTATTCTCCGCCGCAATCTTCGGCGAATAACCAAAGATATTTCCCAACCGCTCAGGTCCCAGCCCCAGCAGCGCCGCCAGCGGCATCCCATGAACATTCCCCGAGGGCGAAGTCTCCGGCGTGTTAATGTCCGAGTGCGCATCCATCCAGATCACTCCGATCTTCTCCCCCTTCCTGCGATAAAACTCCGATACACCCGACACCGATCCTGCCGCCAGCGAGTGGTCCCCGCCCAGCACCAGCGGCGTCATCCCTTCCTCCAGCGTCTTAACCACAGCCTCGGCTGTGCGCGTGCATGTCTCCGCAATCTCCGTCAAATACCGCGCCGTCTTATCTCCTGACGCTCGAGTCTCGGCAATTTCCACGCGGATATTGCCCCCATCGGTCACTTGGTGGCCCAGTGCCTCGAGGCGCGCTTCCAGGCCCGCCACGCGCATCGCCGACGGCCCCATGTCCACCCCGCGGCGGCTCGCGCCCATGTCCAGCGGCACTCCAATCACCCGAATGCGCCGCGTAGGCAGCGTCTGTGTCCCGCTGTACGAAAACAATGATTCGCCTGCTGAATTTGCGTTGCTCTCTTGCATTCCGGTGACTCCTTGCGCCCGGTTCCGCCGCGGCCCCTCTACCCCGGACACCCTCGGAGACTCCGGTTAGTTAAAACAGGTCCACAGTTACGTTTTGGGTATGGGTGCAACCCCATCCTTATGGCCCGAAAGAGCTATTAGATCAGATTCACATGAGAGTAAGATTGATAGGCATAGCTCTCCGGCTCTTTTCCGCTTCGGGTACTATCGCGTAAGAATCCAAACGCGATCGATGAACTCAGTGCGCGAACTTAGCTGAGAAATATCATCAGGTACCGAATGACGCACGACCGTTCGATTCGACTATTCGCGATGAAGCGCTGGATCTACTCGGTCGCGGCCTCCTCGGCCGCGATCTCCGCCGTCGCGATCCTCATCGCATGCACTCCGCTTGTGGGGGCTGAGACGTCGCCCCTTACTTCCCTGCGCGCCGTTCACGCCATCACCAATACGGAAGCCGCGCGGCATCTCCCGGTCCAGTTTGAAGCCACCGTCAACTACTATCGCGATTACGAAAGAACACTCTTCGTCCAGGATGGGGATGCTGGTATGTATATCCAGTCGCCTACCCAATACAAGCTCGTTCCAGGCGATCGCATCCTCATTCGGGGCACAACCGAGCCAAGCTTCCGCCCCATTGTCAAAGACGCAGTCATTAAACTGCTCTATCACGGACCTGTTCCCAAGCCCATACCCGCTACATTCGACCAATTGATCCGTGCCCAGTTCGACTGCATGCTGGTTACCGTTCATGCAAAAGTGCGTGCCGCCGACCTGACCTATAGCTCCGACGTGCCCAGCACCACCCTGCAAATGGTCACGGGAGGCGGAACCCTGGAAGGTGGGGTAGACAGCGCCGACACCACCAGGTTGGACGGCCTGCTCGACTCCGAAGTTGAATTTACCGGGGCTGCCTCGGGTAGATTCGACGGCAAGATGCAACAGACGGGGATTGAGATCCACATCACATCCTTTGACAATTTTAAGATTCTCAAACGAGCCGCGGCCAGTCCCCAGTCCCTCCCCATTACACCCATGGATCGAATCCTCGACGGCTATCATGTCCAGGTTCTTTCCCAGCGAATCAGAGTTCATGGAACCATCACTTACTATCAACCCGGATCGGCCGTCGTGCTAGAGGACGGCCCAAAGAGCCTCTGGATCCAGACCCGATCGATCACCCCAATTCAAATAGGGAATCTGGCGGACGTCACCGGCTTTCCTGGTCTTCACGACGGCTTTCTCACTCTAACCAACGGCGCCATCCAGGACAGCCGCGTGCAGGCTCCCATCGCCCCGGTACCCGCAACCTGGCGGCAGCTGGCTTCGAGCCATAATGTTTTCGACCTCGTTTCCATTGAAGGCCAGGTGGTTACCGCGGTCCGGGAAGTTTCACAGGATGAGTATGTCCTCACCTCCGACGGTCAGATGTTCTCCGCCATCTACCGCCACCCGGCACGTGTCACTCCGGGTCCCACCCTACCAGAGCCCTTAAAGCAGATTCCCGTTGGATCGCGCATCCGCGTAACCGGCATCTGCATGCTCGACGATTCCAACCCATTCAATGCCCAGGTCCCTTTCACCATCCTGATGCGCACCCTCGACGACGTTGCCGTCGTTGCCGAGCCTCCCTTGCTCAATATTCGGAACCTCACCCGCATCGTCAGCGCGTTGCTGATCGTGGTCATCATGGCGATCGTCTGGGGCGTAACCCTGAATCGCAAAGTGCGCCGCCAGACCGCGGCCCTGTCCCATCGCATTCAGGCCGAAGCTGCGCTGGAACGCAGATTAGCCCAGCTCGAACAGCGCCGCAGCCAAGTCCTCGAGCACATCAATGGATCCAAACCCCTCGCCGAAATTATTGAGGAAATTACCGAACTCGTGTCCTTCAAACTCAATGGCGATCGCTGTTGGTGCGAGATCGCCAATGGAGCCCGGCTGGGGAATTACCCCCTTGCGACGGAATCGCTGCGCGTCGTCAGCTTACCGGTTCTCGGAAGAACAGGAGCCGCACTGGGTACCATCTATGCCGGATTCGATCTCGGCTCCACCCCCGTTGACGCGGAAAACGAAGCCCTCTCTGCCGGTGCCCGCCTCGCTACTTTGGCCGTCGAAACCCGGCGCCTCTATACCGATCTGCTTCACCGTTCCGAATTCGATCAGCTTACCGACATTCACAACCGCTTTTCCCTGGAGAAGTACATCGACTCCCTCATCGAGGAAGCTCGCGAGAAAGCCGCTATCTTCGGCTTGATTTACATCGACCTCGACGATTTCAAGCAGGTCAACGACCTTTATGGCCACCGCGTCGGAGACCTTTATCTGCAGGAGGTGGCCCTGCGCATGAAACGGCAGCTTCGTTCCCACGACATGCTGGCTCGCCTCGGTGGTGACGAGTTTGCCGCTGTGGTGTCGGTGGTTCGCACTCGTGCCGTCGTCGAGGAGGTCGCTGGACGCTTGGAGCGGTGCTTCGACGAACCGTTTAAGGTCGACGGCTACACTCTGCATGGCTCCGCCAGCGTCGGCCTCGCGATCTATCCTCAGGATGGCCTCACCAGGGACAGCCTGATCAGCGCCTCCGACGCCGCCATGTACGTCGCAAAGCACACCAAGCATCAGGCCACCTCTCTGCCGGTCAGAAACAGCAATTCTGAAAACGATTCCGATGATCGCGCCTGACACAGCCTCGGAATAGCCTGCCACTCCTTTTTCCTTTTCCCGACTTTGTTCGCCGGGTCATTTTTGACCTGCCCAGTGTGTTGTTGAGGGTATACGCTCTTTTCAGCGATAAAGTGAAATGTCTGGAAGTTTCTGCCGATAGAACGTAGGTACCTCGCTCACGCACACCGGATTCTCAGAATGAAGAACCTGATTGCTGCATTCGCCGGTCCCCTCAGGGCGCTCACATCGCTCGCAGCCATTGCGGGATGCGCCTCGGCCGCGTGGGCTGCGCCCCCCGCCCCGCTCACAAGCCTGAGCACTGTCCATAATCTCACCAATGCCCAGGCACGTAACCAGATTCCCGTCTCCTTCGAAGCCACAGTCGGCTACTCGCGCGGATATGAAAGTCTCCTTTTCGTCCAGGATGGCGACGCCGCCATCTTCGTGCGGCCCCCAACAGGCACCCAGTTGGCTCCCGGAGATCGTATCCTCATCAACGGATCCACGCGCGCGAGCTTCCAACCTCTGGTCGCCGCCGACCGCGTCACCTTCCTCCACCACGGCCCTCCGCCCACCTCTCGGCCAGCCACGTTCGACGAGTTGATTCGTGCTCAGGATGACTGTTTAATGGTCACTGTTCATGCCACGGTCCGTGCCGCGGACTTGGTGGTGAGCACCGGTGGAACTCCTGTCCGCAGTGCGCGCCTTCAACTCGTCACTGAAGGCGGTCACTTCGAGGCGAATCTCGATAGCGACGATTCGAGTGCCCTCAGCCAACTGCTGGATGCTGAGGTTGATATCACCGGCGCGACCGCCGGAAAGTTCGACGACAAAATGCAGCAAACCGGCATCATTCTTTACGTATCGTCGATCGCGAATATAAAGGTTCTCAGGCGATCCAGCGTCAGCCCGTGGTCGCTGCCGGTCACTTCCATGGACCAGGTCCTTGCCGTCTTTCACGTCAACAATCTCACCCCCAGGGTCCACGTTCACGGAACCATCACCTACTACCAGCCGGGCTCAGCCATTGTGCTTCAGGACGGTCCCAGGAGCATGTGGATCGCAACCCACACTCGCGAGCCCCTGCAGATCGGCGACCTGGCCGACGCAACCGGTTTCCCCGAATCTCACGAACGGCTCCTGACACTCACTGACGGCGAAATCCAGGACAGCCATATTTCGCAGCCCATCACCCCCCTGCTCGCCAATTGGCATCAGCTGGGCTACTGGAGCAGCAACTCCCCCGACGGCCATATGTACGATCTGGTTTCCATTGAAGGCCAGGTAGTCGCCGAAGTGCGGGAGGCCTCGCAGTACGAGTACGTTCTGTCCGCCGACGATCGTCTGTTCACGGCAATCTATCGCCATCCGTACGCATCTGCGACGGCGGAGCTGCGACAGATCCCCCTCGGCTCAAGGATTCGCGTCTCCGGCATCTGCGTGATCGTGGATGCCAATACGGTCAATCCCGGCCAGGAAGTCCCTTTCAATATCATGCTGCGCAATTTCGACGACATCGCCGTCATTGCCAATCCCTCCATGTTGACCGTCCGCAATCTGGGTATTCTCATCGCCCTGCTGCTCTTCGTGCTGTTCGCCGTGGGCATAAGAGCGTGGTTCGTAGAGCACAGAGCCAGGCAGCAAACCGCCGCATCGGCCTATATTGAACGCCGCCGCAGCCGCATCCTTGAAGACATCAACGGCGCCCGTCCCCTTGCCGAAATCATTGAAGAGATCACTGAACTGGTCTCCTTCAAGCTCAAAGGCTCACCCTGCTGGTGCCAGATCGCCGGCGGTGCGCAACTGGGAAACTGCCCCAAAGATCTTCCCGGTATGCGCGTCGTACAACAGGAGATTCCTTCCCGCTCCGGCCCGCCGCTCGGAGAACTCTTTGCCGCCTTCGATCCGCTCACCGCACCCTCCACGGCTGAGACCGAGGCCCTCTCACTCGCCGCTGCGCTTGCCAGCCTGGCCATCGAAACCCGCCGCCTCTACTCCGATCTGCTCCGCCGCTCCGAGTTCGACCTCCTCACCGACATCCACAACCGCTTCTCGCTCGACAAATGCCTCGACGCGCAGATCGAGGAGGCCCGCCAGAATGCCTCCATCTTCGGCCTCATCTACATCGACCTCGATCGTTTCAAGCAGGTCAACGACCTTCATGGTCATCACGTCGGCGACCTCTATCTGCAGGAAGTCGCTGCCCGCATGAAGCGTCAACTCCGCTCTCATGATGTGCTGGCTCGCCTCGGCGGCGATGAATTTGCGATCATGGTCCGCGTCGTCCGCAGCCGCGCCGACGT
>Ga0181537_10003176_pt1 | contig 14159 bp, 11 predicted proteins | sample PEATcosm2014_Bin_39_FD_119765 | JGI IMG/M metagenome (GOLD analysis project Ga0181537, IMG submission 119765) | Peatland microbial communities from MTU Mesocosm Facility, Houghton, MI, USA - PEATcosm2014_Bin23_10_metaG | ecosystem: Environmental > Terrestrial > Soil > Wetlands > Peat | place... | reverse complement strand
CCGAACTCGCCTATGAGTTTAACGTGAGGCGGTGAGGTCCCTCATATCTTTACACGAAGGTCGCGCCAGCAGCCCGCAGAATTTTTGAGCACCAATGAAAAACGAGTTTTGCAACACAATCCTCACCTGAGCCGACATGACGCTTGCTCCACTGTTGGCGGCAAGCGCCGCAATTCAAATCCATGCTTTTGCGGCGATGGCGGCCTTCGCGCTGGGCATCGTCCAGTTTTCGGCGCCGAAAGGAATACTGCCGCACCGCGTGCTCGGCTGGGCGTGGGTTTTGTTGATGCTCGCCGTCAGCATTAGCGCGTTCTTCGTTCACACGATCCGCTTGTGGGGACCTTGGAGCCCGATCCATCTGCTGGCGATTTTCACGCTGATCATGCTGCCGATTGGGGTGCTGCACGCGCGCCGCCACCGCGTCGCGCACCACCGCATCGCCATGATCTCGATCTTCGGCGGCGCGCTGGTGATCGCGGGACTGTTTACGCTTCTTCCCGGCCGCATCATGCACGACGTCGCGTTCGGGCCGTAGGGAGATAGCGCCGTCGACCTGATCTTTCCGACCTCGGCGTGCCGGCCTTCGCCGGCGTGCCGTTCATTCTCGCGCTGACGATCTGGCAGCTGTGTTGATGCAGAAGCGCTTTTCGGCATTGAAATAGCCCCCCGCCGCGGGCAAGGTGACGCACGATCCATCATCAGCAGCCGCAGTGCATGAGAATGACAGCGCACTCCAAAGCGCCGTTGGCGAGCAACGTTTTTCCGATCCTGTTCCCGATTTTGGCGGCGGTGCTGGCGCTTTCGATGCCGTATATCGGCTTCGATGCGATGCAGACACAGCTACCAGTGGCGTTGACGGTCGATGCGGTGATGATCGTCATCATGCTCGGGGCGATTTTCGCGGCCGTGCATCATGCCGACGTGATCGCCTGCCGGCTCGGCGAGCCCGGCGGAACGCTGGTGCTCACGCTCGCGGTCACCGTCATCGAAGTCGCACTCATCGAATCGGTGGTGCTCGATCACGACTCTTCGCCCGGTCTTGCCCGTGACACCGTGTTCTCGGCGGTGATGATCGTCTGCAACGGGCTGGTCGGCCTGTGCGTGCTGCTCGGCGGATTGCGCCATCGCGAGCAGGAATTTCAGACTTCAGGCGCCGGCGTTTACTTAAGCCTCCTTGGCGCGCTGTCGGTGCTGACGCTGGTGTTGCCGAACTACACGCTGACCATAGAAGGACCTTACTTTTCGACCGCGCAGCTGATCTTTGTCAGCGTCATCACTGTGTTGCTCTACGTCACCTTCCTATTCGTGCAAACCTCGCGCCACGTCGACTATTTTCGCACCCCATACGAAGAGGGCGCCGCCGACGAGAACGCCTATCCCTCCAACAACGGGGTCACCCTCAGCGTCATTATGTTGTTAGTCGCGCTAGGGGGCGTGATCCTGATCGCGGAGAAATTCGCCGTCGTGATGGAGACGGGCGTCGAACAGATCGGCGCCCCGCAGGCGCTCGTCGGCATTATCATCGCCATGGTGGTCATGGCGCCGGAAAGCATCACCGCCGTGCAGTCGGCGCGGCGCGACGTGTTACAGAAAAGCTTGAACGTGGCGCTCGGTTCTTCGCTCGCCACCATCGGGCTGACGGTGCCGGCGGTCGCCATCACCAACATCGTGCTCGGCAAGCAGCTGGCGCTCGGGCTTTCACAGCGCGACACGTTGTTGCTGGCGCTGACGCTGTTCTTGAGCGTGCTGACGTTCGGAACCGGACGGACCAATATCCTATCCGGCCTCATCCATCTCGTCGTGTTCGCGACATTCGTGTTTCTGATTTTCGTTCCGTGACGGCCGCGGCCGATTGCGCCCGGCGCGGATATGTCTAGCCGGTCAGCGCGAGTTTCTGTTCTTCCTTGTCGCGATCGGCGAGGGCTGACAGTGCCGGGCCGGCCAATACGTAAGTCAGGCACAGATCGAGATGCGCAAATCCGTGGCGCTGGTAGAAGTCGCGCGCCGGGTTGTCGGCGCGCACCGTAAGCTCGACAATCGGACTCCCGATCTCGGCGGCGAACGCCGCGACCCGCGCCGCAAGCGCAGTAGCAACGCCGCGTCGTCGGAACTCGGGCTCGACAAAAAGATCCTGCAGGAACACCACCGGCCCGCCCCAACCCGTCACCATGCGCCGGCTGCAGGTGGCCATGCCGACCACCCGATCGCCGCCCGCAGTTTCGGCGACAAAAGCGGTGTAGGCGGCGTGGATGCCAAAGCCGTCGCGCAGCCAATCGGCGGCGCTGGCGCGCACGGCATGTAGAGAATCTTCGCCTTCGGCGAGAGCGCGCTTGAGCCGCATCAGGGCAGGCACGTCCACCGGACTGGCGGGACGCACGAGGAACGGGCCCATGGCCGGATGCCTTAAGCCAGGATGTTGACTTTGTGCCCAGCCGCGCTCGCGCTGCTTTGCGTGTTCGCAACGCTCGAGCTCTGCGAGTCGACGTCGCTGATCGACGACCGCGCCTGATGGCGGGTATGCTTGTGCGGGCTCAGCGACTGCGCTTGCTGGCTCGAAGCATTGGCGCCTACCGCGGAAGCTCCAGAAATTGACATCTTCGTCTCTCCAGGCGGCTTCCCGCTGGAAGCCGGACTCATGAATGCCCCGGGAAGAGGTTGCGCTTGTATGGTTAATGGAGAATTAGCGCGGGCCGTCTATCCGGCGGTTTAGCGCAAGCCTGCCTCCGGACTGATCCCAGGCCGGCATCCCGGCTTTCCGAAAATGCAGCGCCGGACTACGCCGCCGCGGCAGCACGGATGCCGTCGACGACATATTGCACGGCCAAGGCCGCCAGCAGTACGCCGAGAAGCCGCGACAGCACGATATTGCCGGTCATGCCGAGAAGGCCGCTGATGCGCTCGGCAAAGAGGAACGTGACCAGGCACAAGGCTGCGACGACGACAGTGACAGCAACGAGTACGCCGAGCCGCAAGAGATTATTGTCAGCCTGACCGGCGAGGAGCACGGTTGCGGTGATGGCGCCAGGCCCCGCCAGAAGCGGCACCCCGAGCGGGAAGGCGGCGACGTTGCGCACGCGCTCTTCGATCGCCAGTTCGGCTTCTTCCCCCTCATGGCGGCTACGCACGCCGAATACCATTTCGGCGGCGATCCAAAACAGCAACAACCCGCCGGCAATGCGAAAAGCCGGCAGCGATATTTCGAGTACGGTCAAGAGGCGATCGCCGATCAGCGCCGTGCCGATCAGGATGGCGCCGGCAATGACGCTGGCGCGGACCGCGACGCTTTTTCGCGATTGCCGCGGCATGCCCGTGGTGACGACCAGGAAGGTCGGCGCCATGGCGATCGGATCGACCACCACAAAGAGCGTGATCAGCGCGGAGATCGCATATTCGAGCAGCATTTCTGCCTTTTAGCGAAGTTACTTGACTGCGGCACGGTGGCACTTTTGCCGATGGCGCTACAAGGGTCGGAAAACACTCCTTACGCCGTTGAAAATTCAGAGGAAAACCATACATCCTCCAGGCCGATTAGAGTGGCTTATGGCTACCCAATCGGCTATGAAAAGTGAGCAGATTCGCAGGATTCTTACCCTTGGCAGACGACGATAATCTCCCGCCGGCGGATAGCGGCGGCCCGTCCGACATTCGCCCCATCTCGATCACCGAAGAGATGAAGAAGAGTTACCTCGATTACGCCATGAGCGTGATCGTGGCGCGTGCGCTTCCGGATGCGCGCGACGGGCTCAAGCCGGTGCACCGGCGCATCCTCTTTTCGATGCACGAGAACGGCTACGAGTGGAACAAGCCGTACCGCAAATCCGCGCGCGTTGTCGGTGACGTCATCGGCAAATATCACCCGCATGGCGATCAGGCGGTCTACGACGCCCTGGTGCGTATGGCGCAGGATTTTTCCATGCGGCTGCCGCTGGTAGACGGACAGGGCAATTTCGGTTCGGTCGACGGCGACGCGCCGGCGGCCATGCGATACACCGAGGTGCGGCTACAGCGTGTAACCAACGGTTTGGTCGACGATCTCGACAAAGACACCGTCGACTTCCAGGCCAATTACGACAATTCCGAACGCGAGCCGGTGGTGCTGCCGGCCAAATTCCCGAACCTTTTGGTCAATGGCGCCGGCGGTATCGCGGTCGGCATGGCGACCAACATCCCGCCGCACAATCTCGGTGAGGTCATCGACGCCTGCATCGCCCTGATGGATAACCCGGGGCTTTCGATCGACGATCTTATTGCCATTGTGCCGGGCCCGGACTTTCCAACCGGCGGGGTTATTCTCGGCCGGCAGGGCATTCGCGCCGCTTATCACCTTGGCCGCGGCTCAATCATCATGCGCGGTAAGGTCCAATTCGAAACGCTGCGCGGCGAGCGCGAGGCGATTGTCGTCAGCGAGATTCCCTATCAGGTGAACAAGGCGCACATGGTCGAGCGCATCGGCGAATTGGTGCGTGAAAAAAAGATCGAAGGCATCGCCGGATTGCGCGATGAATCCGACCGCGACGGCTATCGTGTGGTGGTCGAGCTGCGCCGCGACGCCATGGCGGACGTGGTGCTCAATCAGCTCTATCGCTTCACCGCGCTGCAATCGACGTTTGGCGCCAACATGGTGGCGCTCGACGCCGGCCGGCCGCTGGTGATGACGCTGAAGGACTTGCTGATGTCCTTCAACGCGTTCCGCGAGGACGTGGTTTACCGGCGCACCAAGTATCTCCTCGGCAAGGCGCGCGACCGCGCCCACATCCTGGTCGGATTGGCGATTGCGGTGGCCAATATCGATGAGATGATCAAGCTCATCCGCGGCGCCAAAGACGCCAACGAGGCGCGCGAGGAATTGATGAAGCGGGACTGGCCGGCCCGCGACGTCGCCGCCATGGTCACCTTGATCGACGATCCGCGCCACAGCGTTTCGGCCGACGACACGACCAAACTATCCGCCGAACAGGCCAAGGCCATTCTCGATCTGCGGCTGCAGCGGCTGACCGCGCTTGGCCGCGATGAAATCAAGGCCGAGCTCGACAAGCTCGCCGGCGAGATCGCCGACTACCTCGACATCCTGCGCTCGCGCGCCCGCATCCAGACGATCATCAAAGACGAACTCATCGCCATCAAAACCGAATTCGCCACCCCGCGCCGCACCGTGATTATCGATCAGGAAGGCGAGGTCGAAGACGAGGATTTGATCCAGCGCGAGGACATGGTCGTCACCGTTTCCCACGCGGGCTATGTCAAGCGCGTGCCGCTCTCGACCTACCGGGCGCAGAAACGCGGTGGCAAGGGCCGCGCCGGTATGCAAACGCGCGAAGAGGATTTCGTCACCCGGCTGTTTGTCGCTTCGACGCATACGCCGGTGTTGTTCTTCTCCTCGCGCGGGCAAGTCTACAAGGAAAAAGTCTGGCGACTGCCGCAAGCGGCGCCGCAGGCGCGCGGCAAGGCGCTGATCAATATTTTGCCGCTCGAGCAGGGCGAGAACATCACCACCATTATGCCGCTGCCCGAGGACGAGGCGACCTGGGACAAGCTCGACGTGATGTTCGCCACTACGCGCGGCACGGTCAGGCGCAACAAGCTTTCGGACTTTGCCGATGTGCGCCGGTCCGGCATCATCGCCATGAAGCTCGATGAGGGCGACGGCATCGTCGACGTGCAGATCTGCACCGAGAATGAGGACGTGCTGCTGACGTCGGCGGGCGGCCAGTGCATCCGCTTTGCGGTCAACGACGTGCGCGTGTTCCAGGGCCGTACCTCGATGGGCGTGCGCGGTATCGCGCTTGCCGAGGGCGACAAGGTGATTTCGCTGTCGATCCTGCGCCACGTCGAGGCGAGCGCCGACGAACGGATGGCTTATCTGAAACGTGCCAATGCGGTGCGGCGCGGCTCGACTGGGGAAGGGGAGGAGAACGGCGTCGACCACGAAGAGGCCGACGGCGCCATCGAGCTTGGCGAGCAGCGGTATGTCGTCATGTCCGAGGCCGAGCAGTTCGTGCTCACGATTTCGGAAAAGGGATTTGGCAAGCGCACCTCGTCTTACGAGTACCGCACCACCGGCCGCGGCGGCAAAGGCATCGTTGCGATGGCAGTCACCGAGAAGAATGGGCCTCTTGTGGCCTCATTCCCGATCGAGGAGAGCGATCAGATCATGCTGGTGACCAACGGCGGCCAACTGATCCGCTGTCCGGTCGACGGCATCCGCGTCGCCGGTCGCTCCACTCAAGGCGTTATCGTCTTCTCCACCGCCGAGGGCGAAAAGGTCGCCTCGGTCGAGCGGCTGACTGAAGAGGGCGAGGACAACGGCGCAGAGTAATCCGCCATCGACCACGCGCGGGCGAGCCGCTAACTTAAGTCCGATCCAAAAGGCCGAAGAACCGGCCGCGTCGGGAGGATGCGCGATGGCCTATATTTGGGAAAAATCCTACGCGCCGGGCGTCGCCTGGGATGCGCCGCTGCCAGCGCCGGTGCCGCTCGAAAGCCTGCTCGAAACCGCGGCACAGAACTGGCCCGATCGGGTCGCGCTGGACTTTTACGACCGCACCTTCACCTTCCGCGAGCTGCGCGATCTTGCGGCCAAAGCCGCCAAAGGACTGCAGGCGCTCGGCGTCGGACCGGGCGTGAACGTCGGGCTGCATCTGCCGAATACGCCGCATTTCGTCGTTTGTTTCTTCGGCGTGCTGATGGCCGGCGGACGCGTGGTCAATTTCAGTCCGCTGTTGGCGCCTCGTGAACTCAAATATCAGATCACCGACGCCGAGACGTCGGTGATGGTCACGCTCGGCTTGCAGATGCTCTATCCACAAATCGCGGCGTTGAAGGGTACGGCCAAGTTCGACACGCTCGCCGTGTGCAGCATCGCCGATTTTCTTCCGGCTCCTGTCGCGGCGGTTTTCGGACCGCCCGCGGAGCGGATCGGCGGCGCCGGCCGCGAAATCGATTTTTCCGCGCTCATTGCCAACGACGGCGCATTCACGCCGCATCCGCATGGGCCGATCGAGGACGAAGTCGCCGTGCTGCAATATACCGGCGGCACCACCGGGCAGCCCAAGGGCGCCATGCTCACGCATGCCAATTTCTGCGCGGTGATGAACATCTACAATCTCTGGAACCAGGTGAAGCCGGACGATCCGCCGGAAAAGCCGCTTGCGGTGTTGCCGCTGTTCCACATCTACGGCCTGACCTACGTCATGCTGCTTGGGATGAGAAACGGCGCCCAGGTCGTGCTGCATATCAAGTTCGATCCGGATCGGGTGCTGGCCGATATCGCGCGCAAAAAGATCACGGTCTTCCCGGCGGTGCCGACGATGTACACAGCGCTCGTCAATCATCCCAAGGTGAAGGAGTTCGACCTGTCCTCGGTGAAAATGTGGGGCTCGGGCGGCGCCCCGTTGCCGATGGAAGTGCTGCAACGTTTCGAGACCATCGCCGGCGTTTCGCCCAAGGAGGGCTATGGCCTGTCCGAGACCGCGCCGCTTGGCACGTTACAGCTTCGCGATGTGCCGTCGCGGGCGGGGAGTGTCGGCCTGCCGGCACCGCACACGATCCTCGACATTGTCGACCTCGCGACCGGCGAAACGGTTCTGCCGCCCGGCGAAAGGGGCGAAGTCTGCTTCCGCGGTCCGCAAGTAATGAAGGGTTACTGGAAAAAGGCCGAAGTGACTGCGGAAGCGTTCCGCGGCGGGCGCTTTCATACCGGTGACATCGGTTACCTCGACCAGGACGGCTTCCTCACGCTGGTCGACCGCAAGAAGGACATGATCCTGTCCGGCGGATTCAATGTGTTTCCGCGCAACATCGAGGAGGCGATCTACGAACATCCGGCGGTCGCCGAAGTCACCGTCATCGGTATCCCCGACGCTTATCGCGGCCAGTCGGCCAAAGCCTTCATCGCGCTGAAATCCGGGCAGCCGGCGTTCGGCATCGACGAGCTCAAGGCCTTCCTCGCAGACAAGCTTGCGAAATACGAACTGCCGACCGAGATGGAAATTCGCCCCAACCTGCCGAAGACGCCAGTCGGCAAATTGTCGAAGAAGGAATTGGTGGCGGAGGAGATGGCGAAACGCCAAGCCGCAGAGCCGGCGACCGCAGTGGTGCAGGGTTGATTTATTCAGCCGTCTTAGCCGCCGCCGTTTAAAAATTCCTGCTCGGCTTGTGTCGTGTCGCGACCGAGCGCCCGGTTGCGATAGGGAAAGCGGCCGTATTTGGCTATGATGTCGCGATGGCCGTCGGCGTATTTGGACAAATCCGGATCGCCCAGCGCCGCGTAAAGCGCCACGCAGCGGTCCTGGTCCGCCAAAAACTCAGAATGCATGAACGGCAGATAGAAGAACTGCCGCATGTTCGCATCCGTCGCCTGATCGAAGCCGGCGGCAATCGCGCGCCGCGCCACGGCGCGCGCTAAGGGATCAGTGGCAAAAGCATGCGGGCTGTCGCGAAACATGTTGCGCGGAAACTGGTCCAACAGAATGACCAGCGCGAGCGTACCTTCAGCGCTGTCTTCCCACGCCGCACGCTCGCCACGCGCGGCCGCTTCATGGACGACGAGAAATTTTTCCCTGATGGTCCGATCGAAGGCGTCATCTTTGTCGAACCACTTGTGCGGCCCGGCTTCGCGCCAGAACGAGACAATTTCGGCTGGTGCGCTCATGTGGCCGCTACTGCCCGTCCGGCGGTGCTAGCAAAGCGTTTCGCCTCCTCGGCGGCACGGAACACTGCCTTCGCCTTATTGATGCATTCCTGCTGCTCAAAATCCGGATCGCTGTCGGCGACAATGCCGGCGCCGGCCTGCACATACATCACGCCGTCCTTGACCAACGCGGTGCGCAGCACGATGCAGGTGTCCATGTCCGCGCCGGCGGAAAAGTAGCCGACGCAACCGGCGTAGAGGCCACGCTTCTCCTTTTCCAGCTCATCGATGATCTGCATGGCGCGTACCTTCGGCGCGCCGGACACCGTACCGGCCGGAAAGCCTGCGGCAAGGGCATCGAGCGGATCACGGTCGGCGCGCAATTTGCCCTCGACATTGGAAACGATGTGCATCACTTGGCTGAAGCGCTCGATGAAGAATTGATCGGTGACCTTGACAGTGCCGATTTCGGCCACGCGGCCGACATCATTGCGGCCGAGGTCGAGCAGCATCAAATGCTCGGCGCGCTCCTTCGGGTCGGCGAGGAGTTCCTCCTCCAGCGCCTTGTCCTCTTGGAGCGTCGCGCCGCGCCGCCTCGTGCCGGCGACCGGACGGATGGTGACTACTCCGCCAGCAGTCTTGACCAGGATTTCCGGGCTCGAGCCCGCGACGGCAAACGTCCCGTAATCGAGGAAGAACAGATAAGGCGAGGGGTTCACGCGCCGCAGCGCGCGATAGAGCGCAAACGGCGGCAACGCAAACGGCGCCTCGAAGCGTTGCGACAACACCACCTGAAAAATATCGCCGGCGGCGATGTATTCTTTCGCGTGCGCCACCATGCGCCTGAAGTCTTCCGGCGCGGTGTTGGACCGCGGCATCGCCTCAAGCGGGCCGAGGTCGGTTGACGCCGACGATTTGTCGAGCGGCTGATCGAGCGCCTCGACAATCGCGGCAAGGCGCTCGGTGGCGCGGGCGAGCGCCGCCTTGGCCGGCACGCCGGTGTGCGGCCGCACCGGTGTGACCACGGTGATCGTATCCTTCACCGCGTCAAACACGACCACGAGCGTCGGGCGCACGAGTATGGCGTCCGGAATGCCGAGCGGATCGGGACCGGGTTCGTCCAGATCCTCCATCAGCCGCACCATGTCGTAGCCGAGATAGCCGAACACACCGGCGGCCATCGGCGGCAGCGCGTCGGGCAGGGCGATGCGGCTTTCGGCAATCAACGCGCGCAGCGCTTCGAGCGGCGGTGCGCCGACCGGCGTAAAGGCTTCCGGGTTATTCCGCGGTGCGCGGTTGATCTCCGCAGCCTTGCCGTTGACCCGCCAGATCACGTCCGGGTCAAGCCCGATGATCGAATAGCGCCCTCGCACTTCGCCGCCCTCGACCGATTCAAGCAAGAAACTCATCGGTCGATTGCCGGCGATTTTCAGAAAAGCGGAAACCGGTGTTTCCAAATCGGCAACCAAAGTCGTCGACACGACCTGCGGCCGGCCGGAGGCATAGTGCCCGGCAAACAATGCCGCCGAGGGCTCGACCTGCAAGTCCGCTCCACTAGTTGGTTTCGGGCGCGTTATTGCCCAAAGCCTGTTCCAGCGCCGCCTGATTGATGGTGGTGCCAAGCTCGTCCTCGAGCGACGTGACATACTGCGCGTAAATGTCGTCGGTTTCCTGGCGCTGAACCGTGTCCTCGATTTGTTTGTTGGCGGCGGGGCTGGCCTCGAACTGAGGCAGCGTAATCTCAGTCACGCGGAATATCAGCCACGTCCCCGGCTCGTTGCCTTCGGCGCTGCCAAAGCCGTCCTTGGCGGTGTGAAACACGGCCGCAACCGCTCGGGCAGAGACGTCGCCCGCGGGCTTGCCGCGCGTGAGCTTGTCGGCGGTTTCGATCTTTAAATTGTCGTCCTTGGCTAGCGTATCGAGGGGCGTACTGCTTTTCAGTTTATCGAGGAATTCCGCCGATTTGGCTTTCAACCGTGACGCGATTTCATCGGCCCGCCAGCGCGCCTCTACATCGCTCTTGACCTCGTCGAGCGGGCGATCATGCGCCGGCGTGACCGCGGCGACGTCGTACCAGACATAGCCGCCGTCAGCGTCGAGCGGATCGTTGTCGACGCCCACGTCGGACGCAAAGGCCGCACTCACGACCTGAGCGGCCTGGGGGATATTGGCGATGAGCTTGCCGCTCGGGTCGCGGCCGGAACGGTCGACCTCGACAATCATGATCGGGAGCTTCAATTTCTCCGCCACCTGCGTGAGCGAGGCGCCGCCGGCACGCTCGTCTTCGATTTTTTCGTGTAGGCTGCGCACTTCCGCCTTGGCATGTTCGGTGGCGATGTCGGCGCGGATCCAGGGCGTCATCTCGGCGAGCGACTTGGTCTCCTCCGGCACGACCTTGGGCACGGTGACGATGACGGCCCCAAACCGCCCCTTGATCGGCGCGCTCACTTCGCCCTGTTTGAGCGCGAAGGCGGCGTCGGCAACAGCGGGATCGAGGATGTCGGACTTCGTTACGGTGCCAAGATCGATGTCCGACTCTTTGAGACCGCGCTCAGCCGCAAGCGCAGCAAAACTCAGGCCACCCTTGACCCGGGCGTCCGCGGCTTGCGCTTCTTCCAACGTCGGGAAGACGATTTGCTCGACTTGGCGCCGCTCCGGCTTGAGATAGCGGGTTTTGTTATCGTTGAAGGCGGCTTTGACCTCGGCGTCGGAAACCTCCATCGAACGCCCAAGCTCCGCCGGTGTCACCGCCACGACTTCGATTTTGCGATATTCCGACGCGCGGAACACGATTTTCCGGGCTTCGAAATATTTGTTCAGTTCCGCGGCCGTCGGCTGCGGGATATCGCCGGCTTGGGCCAGGCCGAGCGTGACATATTCGATGCCGCGCTGTTCGTTCTGAAACTGATTGATGGCCTCCAGCCAGGCTTTTGGCACCGGCAGACCGCCGGCGAGCGAGTCGATGATTTGCCGGCGCAGCATAATCCGGCGCTGCTCGGCGACGAACCTCTGTTCGCTGTAGCCGGCGTTGCGCAGCAGCGCGTCGAAACGCGCGCGGTCGAACTTACCATTCAGGCCGCGGAAGGTTGCGTCATCGGTGATCCGGCGCACGATTTCTTCGTTGGAAACGCCGAGCTGGACTTGATGCGCGCGCTGATCGAGCGCCGCGTCGGCGACAAGTTCACCCAGCACCTGCCGGTCAAGGCCGATGGCGCGCGCCTGTTCCGGCAGCAGCGGATGGCCAATCTGGCGCGCCACTTGCTGCAGGCGGTCGTTATAAGCTTGGCGGAAGCGCTCGACGGAGATTTCGGTGCCGCCCACCTTGGCCAGCGTCGAACGCCCAAAACCGTGGAAAATGTCGTTGATGCCCCAGACGGCAAAGCTCGCGGCCAGTAGCCCCATGACCACGCCCATGACGGCGCGGCCGAGCCAATTGGCAGAAGCTTTACGGATACCTCGAAGCATGCGTGCAAGCCGCTTGGGTGTTGTCGATATGCCGATATGGGATGCCCGGCGCGAGCGACGCATCATAAGGATCGACGCACGACCCCGCAACCGAAGCGGCCTCCCTGCCTAAAGCGCCTCTTTTCGTGGTGCAAGCCGTCTGGTAACGCCTCTTTGTCGCACATCCCCAGAGCACTTGCGTACCAACAATGACGTCGCACCGCCCGCTGATCGCCGGCAATTGGAAGATGAACGGGCTTTTGGCCTCGGTCGGCGAGCTAAAAACAATCGCCACTGGTGCTCCGAACCTCCCCGACGTTGAATTGATGGTGTGTCCGCCGGCGACGCTTATTGCCGACTTTGCCGCGGCCGCCGATGGATCGGGGGTGCTGATCGGCGCTCAGGATTGCCACGCGCTGCCCGCCGGCGCCTATACCGGCGACATTTCAGCCGAGATGCTCAAGGATGCCGGCGCGGTTGCGGTCATTGTCGGCCATTCCGAGCGCCGCCAGTATCATTGCGAAACCGACGCCGCTGTGCGGGCGAAAGCGGAAGCAGCGCGCCGTGCCGGGATTGCCGCGATCGTGTGCGTCGGCGAAACCCGCCCCGAGCGCCAAGCAAAACGCGAGCTCGATGTGGTGGGCGCGCAACTTGAGGGCTCGCTGTCCGATGACTCGACCGGCTTTGCGATTGCCTATGAACCGGTCTGGGCCATCGGCACCGGCCGCACGCCGACACCCGCCGACGTGCATGAGATGCATCGCTTCATCCGCGAACGGCTCGGGTTGCGCTTCGGCCATATGGCGCAAGCCATCCGCATCCTCTACGGCGGTTCAGTCAATCCGGCGAATGCCAAAGAGCTTCTGGCGATCGAAAACGTCGATGGCGCGCTGGTTGGCGGCGCGAGCCTCAAAGCCGCCGACTTTCTGGCCATCGCCGGCGCTTGGCGGTGAGCGCGCGGACCCCCGAGCAGCATGGAAAATCCCTGACGGATCATGTAGACACGCGCCCGGCTTCCTATATCGGGGTCGAAGGCCGGACCCGTTGCGTCCTTAAACAAGCCCTCGTGAGCGGACTTACTCGATGCTGACTGTGATCATTGTGATCCACCTGATGCTTGTGCTCGGATTGATCGGGGTGGTGCTGCTGCAAAAGTCCGAAGGCGGCGGGCTGATCAGCTCGACGAGCGGCTTTATGAGCGGACGCGGCACGGCAAACGTGCTCACCCGTACGACCGCGTTGTTGGCGGTCGGCTTCTTCCTGACCAGCTTGGCGCTGTCGTGGCTTGCCGGCCTTGGCCGCCATCCCGCGCCGCTGATCAACACCGAGGGCGCGCCGGCCCAAGAAGCCCCCGCCAATCGGGGTTCGATGCCGCCGCTCAATCAGGGCTCGGGCGGCGTACTCAATCAACTGGGCGGCGCTCCCGCTTCGCCGGCAGCTCCAGCCGCGCCGAGCGGACCGCAGGTACCGCAGTCCAGATAGGCGAAATCGATGGCCGCAAGAACCACTCGGCAGTCCTTTCAAAGCAGCCGGGCGAAGCTTCCGTACGACCTGAGGATTCCGCCGCAGGATACTATCACTACACCACTTTTCCCGCTTTTACCTGCCGTTGCGCGGCAGCCATTCCGCAATATCGCTCGTCGAATCGAGCGACCAGCGTTAGAGCTTAATTCCCATGGCGCGGTACATTTTCATCACCGGCGGCGTGGTTTCCTCTCTCGGCAAGGGTCTCGCGTCGGCGGCGCTCGGGGCACTGTTGCAGGCGCGCGGCTACAAAGTCCGTCTGCGCAAGCTCGATCCCTATCTCAATGTCGACCCGGGCACGATGTCGCCCTACCAGCACGGCGAGGTGTTTGTCACCGACGATGGCGCTGAGACTGATCTCGACCTCGGCCATTACGAGCGTTTCACCGGCCGTCCGGCGACGCGCATGGACAACATCACCACCGGCCGCATCTACCAGGACATTCTCAACAAGGAGCGTCGCGGCGACTATCTCGGCGCCACCATCCAGGTCATTCCGCACGTCACCAACGCCATCAAGGACTTCATCCGCGACGGCAACGAGGACTTCGACTTCGTTCTT
>Ga0181537_10003175_pt1 | contig 14162 bp, 13 predicted proteins | sample PEATcosm2014_Bin_39_FD_119765 | JGI IMG/M metagenome (GOLD analysis project Ga0181537, IMG submission 119765) | Peatland microbial communities from MTU Mesocosm Facility, Houghton, MI, USA - PEATcosm2014_Bin23_10_metaG | ecosystem: Environmental > Terrestrial > Soil > Wetlands > Peat | place... | reverse complement strand
CTGCAGATGCGCGGCTTCCCCTCGTTGCTTCATCGATGGGACGTATGCCGTCGCGATGGGCACATCCTGCGCCTGCCCAACACCCGCTACCTGCCAGAGGACGTGCGCCAGCTGTTTACGTGCTCGGACCAGAACCAGTTTGCGCACGCTATCGCCAGCACCTCGTGCATGCAGGCCGACACGCTGATGCAGCGCGACTCGGTGCAGATGGTGTTTGACGATGGCGACGTGGAGCGCACGCTGTACCGCAAGTTTCTGCTCGAGAGCAACTTTAGCCTGAAGACGGTTGCGGACGGTGCCGAGTGGCGCGAGGAGAAGGATCCAGAGAAGCGACACGCCAAGTTTGTCGATCAGCACTACGACACCCCTGGAGAGACCGAGAAGCGCATCATGTACCGCCGCCGTCACTTTCCGTTCTTTGTCAACTCCAAGAACTTCAAGACGATGCGCTACCCAGACGACGTGCTCACCTCGATGCGCCGCATTGGACGCGTCAAGCGGGCACAGCACAAGCGCACGCTGCGGGCGAACCAGGAGAATCTCACCGACGCCGAGATCGAGCGCCTCAAGGCCGTTATCATCGCCGCACACGCCGCAGAGGGGCCAGAGGCCGGAGAGACCGATCTGCAGCGAGAGGCCCGCCTCGCTCACAACCAGGAGGAGGCCACCACCTGCGAGGATCTGCTGCAGTACCTGCACTACTGCCTGCGCCAGAACCCTGCCGGCTTCACGGGGGCGGAGCAGAAGCGGTACGACGAGCTCAAGGACAAGTACGGCAAGATGGACTGGGTGCTAGAGTACATTGTGCTCGAGGTGATGGAGGACGAGAAGCGCGAGCTGAAGCGCAAGCAAGAGGTCGTGCGTCGGTACCAGGTGCAGACCCGCAGTGACTTTCACCCCGTTCGCGATGCAGCGCCCAAGGCTGTGCCAGAGGAGCAGGAAGAGGACGACTCGTCTGAGGCTCTGGCTCCTCCTCGCCTCACACCAGCGGCGGCAGAGTTTAAGAAACCCAGCGCCAAGGTCAAGCGTGCCGCAGACGAGGCGTTCTCCAACCTCGCGGCCATCGTCAGTGACGCTGCTGCCACCAAGAAGTCGCTGCTGTTGGCCAAGTCTGACTCGGGCACCATCACCCCTCCTCCCTCGTCAACGGCAGTGCTGGTGGCACCGGGTGGCAAGCGTCTTCGACCTACTGCCGTCGAGCAGATCCTCGTGCAACAGCAGCCGCAACTCAAGCGCACATCGAGTGAAGATTCCTACGGGACTCCTGCAGAGGAGGAGCAGCAGCAAGATGAAGACGACACGCCCCTGCTGCCTCCTCGTCTGCACACCAGCTCTGGACCGACGATATCAAAGACCAAGCGCCGCATCCGCCACGACCGCACCACGAGCTTTGACTCTGTGTCTGCTGCTCAGCGGTCTAATGCCACGGCCTTTGCTATGTCCGTGTCAGCAGACGGCACCGGTGTTGATGCATTCTAAAAACAACAACTACTACTACTTTCCCCGCTCTCATGAATCGGTTTTGTGTGCGTGTGCTTTTTTCATTATTATCATCACTAAAAGGGGGAAAGAAAAACACACACAGCTCTTCTACGTGTCGCTGGAGGAGGTACGCATGACAGAACCAGACACTGAAGACGATGAGGGATTGGGGGTAGGGGTGCCAGATCGAGACGAACCGTTGCTGCTGCCGTTCTCACCGCACAGCGATGACGTCCATGAGCGAAGGTAGTGGAATGCGTCGCGGAGCGCCGTGTGCTCCAGCATGCCGTCGGTCGAGAGCACCTTGCTGAGGTCGAGGCCGCAGTCTGATCCCGGTTGAGTGCGCGGTGCATAGGCCACGAGCTTGTCCAGCACGCTGTCGGCCTCGTCGTAAAAGATGTCGTTCTGCAGCACGAGGATGTTGGCGTGGCGGGCACGGATCTGCTCCACCAACTGGATGTAGTAGGCACGCTCCAGGTCGTAGAGGTACTCGATGGTCATGTTGCGCTCGTTCTTGCGCTGCTCCTTCTTGGCGCGCAGCTTGATGAGCTCCAGGGCGCGCTTGGGGTTGATGTCCAGGTATACGATATAGTCGTACTTGTAGGGCGCAAACTGACCCATGATCTCCATGTACGCCTGGTGCTCCTTCTGGTTGATGTTGCCGTTGACGTGGTGCATCATCTCGAACACGGCGTTGCCAAAGACGGTGCGGTCGACAATCACCACCTGGTTCTCCACCTCGGCCAAACGCTTGGCCATCAGGTACACGATCTGGCACTGGCGGATCATGTCGTCTTGCACCGCGTAGGCGTAGGGATTCGGGTGGAGTTTCTTGTCCAGTGCGTCGTAGAACAGGTCCATGAGGTTCTTGATGGTCTTCTCCTCGAGGAACGTGGCCTTGATGCCAATGTTGTTGAGGTACGAAGCCAGCGCCCCACCCAGCGTGGTCTTGCCCGCCCCAATGATGCCCTCGATGGCGATGATGCTGCCGCGCAGTGACTTGAAGCGAGCATAGTCTTTGCTGTGCGTCTGGAACGTGGGCATGGCCGTGAACTCTGCCGCAGCGCTCGAGAGCCTTCGCAGATCGCGGAGGACCGCATCCCGTTCTGGGCACGAGGGGGCCGCAGCAGAGGCAGGGATGGGTACAGGAACCGCGGTAGCACCAACAGAGGCCATGCTACAAGGACAACACGTGGATATTCCCTGTGTCAACGTCACTTTATATCTTTCCCGTCCGGATTCAAAAATAGCAACAACACATCTAATTTTAGCAGTGCCATCCCATCGCTCGCATGACGCGGTTGCGCTCCTCCTCCCCTCCGCGTGCCCAGGCCTGCGATATGGCCTGCAGCTCTTGGTCGGTGGTGAGCACGATTCGATCCGTGGGTTGGACCGGGGCGCCCATCACAGTGTGCCCGGTCAGGTCCCGGACATGACGGTTGTCGCGGGTGGGAAACAGGTTCTTGTTGGGCTTGAGCTTGCCGGCGCGCTGCTTCTTGCCGATCTTCTTCTTGGGCGCCCAGGTCTTTTTGTTCGGTGACTCTTCTTGGGTGGGGGTGTTCTTTGACGTCTGAGTCGCGGGCTGTTTCGACGGTGACTTTTGCATGGTGGTGGTGATGATGGCTATTTTTGGGTTGACCGCACCCACCACACTTATATCCCTAACCTGGCAACCAAAAATAGCATCACGATGATTTTTATTCTGTGCCTTTGCTTATGTGGCACCCCGTGCCAAGGCCAGCAGCTTGTCGGCCAGCTTCTCGGGCTCGTTGGTCTTGAGGCCCGCGAGTTGCTCCTTGACCTTGGCGAGTGTCATGCCATCCTTCTTGAGGAGGTTGCCGGCGGCCATGGCGAGCACGTGTTGCCAAAAGATTTTCTCAGCGTCGTTCTCAGGATAGTGGTCATGATTCACAAAGGGCACCGACTTGAGCAGCTCGCCCTCCTCCTTCCACATGTCGAGCGCCTCGAGTCGTTCGCTGGGGTCCTCCACGGAGCGATACTTGTTGGCGCGGCTGTAGCGTATCGGCACCTCCTTGGTGATCTCGCAAAAGTAGTGATCCAGGTGCTCAATGTCGAACGAGGGGTTGTCGGAGATGAGGACGACGTTGTATTGCTCCGAAGGGAACTGAGCGTCCAGCTGGTGCAGAAACTCGCTGAACGATTTCATCTGCTCCTCGAGTGGCTTGCCCTCCACGTCGATGCGACGCAGCACCTCGGGGTACTTGCACCAAAACTCGTAGATGCAGCGCAGCTCGAATGACTGTCCCGGGCGCTGGAGGCAGCACCAGGTGCGCTTCTTGGACACGCCCTTGGTAAAGTCGGCAACGCACACTCCCACAGCCAGGAGCGGATGGTCGAACGTGTTACCACCCTTTTCGATGTCCAGGGACAGGTACACGGTCTGTTTCTGAGCCGGAGGAGAGGGAGCGGGAACAGTTGCCATGGCGGCGGCGGAGGAGGGATAAACAATGTGAATTTTTGTCCCTAAACTTAAGTGTATTTAACATGCTATTTTTGACATCGGTTCCTCATCTACTGCTTTTGGTCGCTGAGAATGATGGGCTTGGACTTGGTGATGGTCGCGTTGTGTACCACGGGCCCGTAGATGCTCGGTCCGATGAAAGTCGAGTGCTTTCTGGAAACCATCCGGTCGCTCTCCACGTACTTTTCTTTCCTGACCACGATCCCCTTGTTCCGTTCGGCAAGCAGGTGAGCCTCCCAGACACTGGTGCCAACGAATGGCAACAACGTCAGGTTACCAGCCATCGTTAACCAAGGCTTTCCACGGAACTTCCCGCTCCAGCCTTGCATTGTTCCAATCACACCAATGGAGAAAATGCTGGTGTGCAGTGCGATTTTTGTGTACGAGATCTGCCGCTCCAAGCCTGGATAACTTGGCTTGCGATATTCATGCAGAACGCTACGTGAGAGCCGGACTGCGTACGAAGCCGCAACCATGGGATAGAAACAACAATTAGCGAACGCGGCCAGGAGATTTACTTTGCTCATGATGTCGGGGTTGGCAAAAACAAAAAACACAACTCTAGGCGGAGGAAGACCAAGTATCTTCTTGTGCAATCAAAAATAGCACTAGATCTATTTTTGATTTGTTGTTGTCATCACATAAGAGACACCTGATCGGGGCCAACCCCTTTCTTCCTATCTTCTTCTTCTCCCCGACCATGATGAACAACCCTCCCGAGATGGCCGACGACGGCACCCTGCCTGGCTTTGGCACCATCATCCCTGAACGCGATCACGTGGACATCCGGCACGTTCCCTTCTGCCTCGCAGACGCCCTGGACATGTCTCGGCGTGACTTTCATCGTGATCCTCTCGCCTTTATGGATCTGATGCGTCGCAAGCTCGAGATGGGCGAGCAGTTCTGCTGGGCGTGCGGGAAGGATGCGGCTCCCAACCGATGCTCGAGATGCAAGATGGGGCGGTACTGCAATTCCGAGTGCCAGAAGAAGGACCGAAAGTTTCACGTGCCTCGCTGCAAGGACGGCAGCTTTGACATGCCACCGCCAGACCATGTGCTCACGGAGGAGCAGGTACAAGAAAACGATCGAGAGCACGCCAAGAAGGTCGCAGCCATCCTGAAGCAACTTGCACAGCAGCGTCGCAAGGAACAGGAGGTGTTCTCGCGTCGCGACCTGATAAGCAAGGAGGCACCCGCCGTACTGCCAGACCCTTCAGCGTTTCTCTTCCTCGCAGTCAACGGCCCTCTGGATCAGTTTCTGGTCATGAATCGCGAGGCGCTCGCCGAGGACCATGGCATCATGGTGGATCGGACCAACCAACTCTTTGAGAACCAGTGTCACCGGCGTGCACCGGCTCTACTCGCCGGTGACAACAACCGCATCTCTGTGGAGCTGTGGAATACCGGCGAACTCCTCTACATGATCGACAAGCCCACCTGCCAGAAGCTCACGAACCTCTTGCACGAGGAGATGCTAAAGATCACCCCTGTGAGTGAGTGATGTTGTTTGACTCAAAAAATAAATGACAAGGCGTAGAACGCCACCCATTGCAACACTGCGCAGATCTTGAAGATGGGCATGACGTGGATCGGGTCTCTGCAAGCCCCGGGTCCCTTGAACATGATCTCCATGTGACGCCCGACGAGAAGCTTGACCAGGGCCCAGATGTTGCCCATGGGCAGCTGATCAAATTCGTACCAGGCCACGGCACCGATCTTGAGCGGGATACGGATCGCGTAGATGAGCAGTGCAGTCAGAATAAACAGCGCACCGTCCCCTTTCTTGTCGAGCATGGCGAATACGGAAGCCAAGATGAGCACTACGATGCCCGCGACGTGCATCTTCATCCACTTGACATCGTCGAAACCTGCGATCATCGCCAGGCCGATCCATGCCAAGACTATGGGGAGCCGGACGGAGGAGATCGTCCGAGTGAACCAGAGGGTGACCGGCACGATGGCTACGCCAGTTCGGAATACCAACAGCGGCAATGCGCTCGATGATGCCGTCCTAGAGATCTCAATGGGAAAGTACGGCACGTCGCCGCTCCACACCGAAGCAGACTGGGTGAGAATCACCGTGGCAAGCAAGTGAAGCTTGAGGTAGTCCATTATCCAAGGAGGAAAAAACCCCTCAACAATTCTGGGAGTGAAGCAGAGAGTTTTAATGAATCTATGGCACTCTCAATCGTGGATCAACACCTGGTCAGACATCTTCTGCATGCGCAGCCAGCAGGTGATGCGGATAAAGTAAAACACCGTTGGGGACACACCGTCGATCGAGAGTGGGACGTGCTCGTCCGTCAGAACGGCAGCCTTTTGCTCCTCGAGTACGTGCAGCAGGTACTTTCCCTCGGCCACCATCTCGGGGCTGCGCTTCTGATTGTGGGTGTACAGCTCGGCCATCTTGCGCAGGCGCTGGTAGGTGTTATCTCTGCAGAGTTGGCGCTCCTTGGTCGAGAGCGTGTCGGCACCTCCCATGTACGGCCGTACCATGGGGGTGCACAACAGAGCGGAAGTGTCCTTGTCAACGCACAGCAGTGTGGTGATGACCAGCTCCATGCTGTTGAGGTAGAACACGGTCATGCGGAACATGGCGTCGTCTGCCTCGTCCGAGAAGCCGCGCAGTGGGTTCTTTTCAATGTCGCCGGGCTGACCTCCCTCCTTGGGATGCATGCGCCGGGTCCACTCGACCAGGGGCTTGGCGTTTTGTTGCTCGCGCGTCAGGTCGGCGAGCGAATACTTGGTGGCAATCTCGAGAAACTTTTGCCGCAGGCGCTGTGAGCGCACCTCGCCGATCTGCTCCATCTGCTGGTAGGTCTTCTTGAAGACGCTGTCGTACAGCCCCTTGCCCTTGTCGTTGTCCCGCATGAACCCACCAATGGCCATGGTCAGGGCGCGGTAGTAGCGATACAGCACGCTCGCATCCATCACCGCCGGGTGAGTGGAGATGGTGTTGTCGGGGTTCTCCTTGGTGAGCTTGTCCTGATGGTGCAGCAGCGCGTAGAGACCCGGGGTGCAGACGTACACCGGCGACATGTACATCAGCGTGAGGAAGCTGACGGCCTCTTCCTGTAGCTTCTTGTCGTACAGCACTGCTCCGACCAGTGTGTTGCTGGCCGAGTACGGCATCACGGTGATCTTCTTGACGTACGGATCTGCCGCGAGCGCAGAGTCGATGACCAGCTCCTTGTTGTTGCGCAGGTACATGTACTTGGTGAACGTTCGCTTCTGACTCGTGCCAGCGTCGGTGGTCAGCGGGACGAACGGGGTCGTGATCTTGGCCTCGATGGCGTCAATGGTCTTGGAAGCTTCCTGTTCCAGGGTTGCGCGTTCCAGGCTCATGGTGGCCTGCTTGGCGGCGGCATCGACCTTTTTCTTCTTCTCGGCCTCGGCAGCAGCAGAAGCAGCACTGGCGTCACCAACCTTGTGCTCGTCCTCGTCCTTCTTCTTTGTCGTTGTCGTCTTCTTCTTGCCCCCGTCATCGGCCTCCTTCCGTTCCGAGCGAGCCTGCTCAAAGTCGTACTTGAACTGACCCTTCATCAGACTCTCCACGGTGACCGTGGTGCTGAGAAACTGAGCGACACGGTGATCTCCCGGGGCGGTTCGAGTCTGCGGGGCGATGGCGCGCGGTCCCGATTCCACGTGCACGACAGGCACACCGTCGGCGGGTTTGGGGGCACGGGGATCATTCACGCCGGAAGCCATCGCCGTTGGAGAATTTTGGGGCAATTAAAGTCTCGAGACAGGCACCACACTTATAAGCCCAAGTGAAACTATTTATAGGAACGGAAGCTTCTATTTTTGGAATCGGTGAATGCTTGCATCCACCGACGAGGAGGTGGAACAGAGACAACACGAACGCCTCGCACCACCTCCACCGCCGCTCAAGTTTAACGCACACCGATTCCCCACCCTTGACTCGGGAGGTCAAGCTGCTGCCGAGGGCAGACAGGAGTTTATCTATGTCACGGGAGTCACAGGCAAGGTGGTGTTCCTCGGTGACCCGCGCTGTGGCAAGACGAGTCTGGTGTCTGCCATCTCCAGGCGCAACGTCCAACTCTCGGATCGGGTGTGTATCGAGGATGGATGTCCCATCGAGGTGACCTTCACCACCATGGTTCCGGCACAGTATCTCCGGGTTCCCACGCCTCAGCAGCAACAGCAGCAAGCCCGTCAGTCCTCTCCGCCCTCGATCGTGGTGTTGGACATTTGCGATCTGTCGCGCAAGTTTTCCATGTCCTCGGCCTCGACCGAGTATCAGGCACTGCGCGAGCAACGCGGACAGGGCACTGGCAAAGTGCACGCTGCACTCAAGTCGTACCTCGAGGACGTGCTTGTGGCGGTCATCGTCGTGGACCTGACGCGGAAGGAGACCCTGGACAGTGTCCACAAGTGGGTGACTCTGTTAGCCTCGTATCGCCAAGAGCGCGACAGGAAGCCCGTGGCATGCTGGCTCGTGGGCAACAAGAGGGATCGCTGGTTTGCGCGCCAGCTCACAGAGTCGGACGCCCTGCGCGTGGCGGCGCGGTGGCAGATGCAGTACATGGAGACGCGATTCGACTCGCTGGACGACATTGACGCACTATGCGTGAACCTGGTGCGGACGGTGTTTCATCTGGCCGTGTATTCCTACGAACTGCGCTACTGCATCGGCACCAGCACCTGCCCCGCCGACTGCGAGGAGCGCCGATTGCACCGACATGTCTTTCGCGAGTACCAGACCGGCAGCACGGTCCAGCTGCTCGAACCGACAACGCCAACAACAACAACAGTGCCCTCCCTGCATATCGCGGGTCAGTCATTCCCCGAGTGGACGCGTGTGCCGTTTTCTCCCTATGCAGCCAGCGGAGGGGACGAGATGTCGAGGTTCCTCGCAGAGCCCACGGCTCTCCCACCACCGGCGCCTCCACCACCACCACCACCACTGCTGCTAGTGCCACCACAGCTTGAACGGCCGGGAGGAGCAAACGTGCTCCTGCCACCCGGCCCTCCTCCAAAGCTGCCCAACGTCCAGCGCATCGGTGCTCCCGTGGCCAACGAACAATCCTCGCTGTTGGTCTGGGGTCCAACCGTGACCTCGGGCGCTGCCAGCTGGTTGATGCGCATATGGGCGGGGACGATCGGGCAGCTGTTTTGTGCGGGAGTTGGCGGCAGCAGTAGTAGCAGAAGCACCAGTACAAGCCTCGAGGAAGATTAAAAATCAGATCATACACAAGGGAAAACGATAGAGCGACATGTTCTCAGAGATCCTTCTGTTTGTGTGTGTCGTCGCTCTCTTTGCCTCTATCGTCTGGTGCTGTGGACCGGCCCTCTGCCTGCAGCAACTCCAAGCCGTGTGGAAGGAAGGCATTGTCGAACCATCGACGCGACTATGGATCTGGGCGAATGGCAAGTGGGAGTGGGTCAGAAAGCAAATGAGACCACGCGTCATCGCCATGGATCAGCTCAACATTGCCGACCCAGAGATATGCACATCTGACCTATTGCCGCAACACCAAGATAGCCCACTCTTTACGGTCGACGACGATGCACTGGAACGCGGGAGCAGCAACGGCGCCAAGAGTTCCTAGCGATTTATCTTCTTTGTCTCATTAAAATAACTTGCCTACAGAAAGCATAGTGCACCCGTATGTCCTTGAGAACACGGCACAACAACAAGGATGCTGATGTGGCGGACCGACAGCTCACCACAAAGCAGTGGTGGTTGCGCACGATCCTCTACGTGGTGGTCGCCATCTGTATCAATCATTTTGTTTTTATGCCTATCGTTCGCCGTCTCGTCGGCCTGGGCACAATCGACACCAGCCAGTGGCAGTACCGTTGATGCCTACTCACTGCGCGTGCCGGTCAAGAACGGACAGTACATCGACGTTCAGGTCGGCCAGAATCCCGGCAGGGACTCGGTGATCCTGCGCCTCAGCTGGGCCGTGAACGGGGCGGTCATCTATGTGCCCCCGATGCCCACCACCTACAGCAACACATTCAGCCTGTCGGCCAGTGATTCCACCAGGGGCACGGAACGCGTCCAGATCGCCCAGCAGTCGTTTGTACGCTTTCCGGTGCGCTACGCCATGGCAGGAGACCTCGGGGAGCAAGACTCTGACGACACCTCGGATCGTGTCACCCACCACGGCGTGTTTGGCCTCTCGAGGAACAGCACGCTGAGGAGGTACTGGACTCGCGTCACCTGGAGCTGGTCCGACTTGTGGCTCGGCACGCCGCCCGACTTTCGCTGGGCTCTAGAGTTTCTGCAAGACCGCGACAAGGTCCGTGCGTGCATCGACGATCGCTGCTTCTGGATCCGCATCTCGCTCGATCTCGACCACAGCTACATGGCCGACGATCTCTATGCCTGGTGGACCAAGCGATACGGGGGCAACTGGATCGCTTCGTCAAAGAAGAAGCCTGGCATCGCGATGCTCAAGGTGTTTGTGGTGCAGCACACCGATCCCTGCAGGATCTACTTTTCACCCGAGTGTCGGGCCAGGAGGGCGATGCGATGGAACTCTGCGGACGGCTTTGAGACGCTGGCGCTGGCACTCGACTCGACCGCGCTGGATAACAACGACAACAGCTACGAGACGGTCAGAAAGATGCGCCTGGTGAATCAGACCGCCGCCATGGTGTCGCCTCAAGACGAGGATCAGGCCGAGATGTGGCTTGGTCGCGAGCACCTGCACGGGGTCATCATCTCGCACGACGCTGTGATGGACCGGGTGAGCATGGCCTCGCTGCCTCTCTCAATGGGAGAGTCTGAGCAGTACCTCTGGCTGCTGGTGGGCTGCGTCATCTTCATTGTGCTGTGGTTCCCCGGCGTCTACGAGAACATCCATCGAGTCAAGTATTCCGAGTTTACGCACACCAAACCGCAGCAGATGACTTCGTTCGGTTACGCCAACGTGATCCGCACGCTGCGAGAATCCACCCGCATCTCTGCCATCGCCCTGTTTCTGGCGCTGCACTACTCGCTCAAGAGCTACCGTGTGATCGAGCTGCTGCCCTACTTTATCCAGCAGGTGTCGAGCCGTGCACTCTACTGGATCCTGGTGGCGCTGTCGCTGGGGTTGGTCAACTCGCTGCCGCTCATCTTTTATCTGCGCAATCCGCAGGCCTACACCTTTGCCCAGACGATCATGTTCTTCACCTTTGCGTGGCTCATCTCGGTGGTCAAGTTCCACTCGTTCTGGCTCATACTGGCCATGCTCGTCTTCTCGTGGCTCATCTTTCGACTCTTCACCTGGCAGATGATCGAAGAGCTATTTGTACAGTTTCCCAAGTACCGCCCCCTCCTGCCCAAGATATTCATGGACGCGTGGTTTGGCGGCGGCAGCTCTCCTGTGACAGAGGTCGATCATCACGGCGGTCGCACCTGGTTCGCCTGGGCGGTGCTCTTTGTGCCGTTGTTCGTACTGTGGGTGTGCGTGGCGTGGTTCTTTGCCTTTTACAACGTCGGAATCTACATTGAGCAGCGCTACCCCACCATGAAGCCGGCTCAGGTGATCATCGGGTTGTTTGTGCTGGGTGCAGTGTTTTGCCTCAGCTGCCTGATGCCGTTCCTCGAGGAACGACTCACCATGCTGTCTGCCATCATCAATCTCACCTCCAAGGCCATGTCCACTGGCGCGAAAGATACCCCCGCACCTGCAAGGGCCGGAGGAGCACCGCAAGGGACAAGTGCACCGCTGCCACAGGCTGGATTAACAGATTTACTATCCAGTACAAGTCCACAAACAGCTCCCTATTCCTCCGCCTATTGAATTGTACAACCATTGCTGGTGCTGGTGCTGCTGCTGGAAGAACTGTTGCTGACTCTGCTCCCCGATGACGATGATCTCTTGGAGGAGGATGATGATGGTGGTGGTGCTACTGCTGCCGCCGCCGTCGGTTGTGGTGTTGTGCAATCACGCCGATCATTCAATAAAACGTCTTGCCACTCCATCTTTTCTCCACGACCGCTGCTGCCACCGCCGCCGGCGTTGTTGTTGTTGACCCTGGACATGCCGTCTTTTTCTTCTCGTGTAAACGTCTCAGAGGTGCTCCGGGTCAGGTCAGAGCCACCGCTTTTCTTCTTTTTCTGCGGTGCTGCTGCCGTTGCCGTTGTTGTTGATGGGACGGCAGGCAGACAGGAACCTCCGGCAATACTGTTGCGAGAGGTGGTTGTTGTCGTCGTCTTTCGATTGGACACGATCGAGGTTCTTCTCCGGGGACTGGGTTTGGACTGCGGTGCGTTCTTATGATAATGCCAATAGAGCCGGATCAGCTCCTCGAATGCCTGTGAAACCCGCTCGCCGGTCTTGGCAGAACACTCCACATGCTTGCCCAGGCCGAGTCCTGTGCACATCTTCTGGATGCGGACAATGTCGACCCGCCGCTCGTCTGGAGGCACATCACATTTGTTGGCCACGATGAGTATTGGCATGGTTGCAATCTCTGGGATGAACTGAACGTAGCTGCGCACCAGGTACACGATGCCGGTGCAAGAGTTGAAGCTCAGTTCGCTGGTCACGTCGAATACGATGAGAAAAGCATTGCAAATCTTGATGTGACTCTTTAGAATCGGATCAGTGATCGAGAGATTCTCTGGCGAAGACGACAATTGACCAGCCACCTCCTGCCCAGCCACGTCGTACAACTCTAGGTTCACTGCCTTGCCCTCCATGTCTATCATCTTCCGGTAGCTGTCCTCGATGGTGGGTATGTACTTTTGCGGAAAGTGATTGTTGACGTAGCGAGAGACGAGGGAGCTCTTCCCTACGCCACCGCACCCCAACACAATCATACGAAGGTCCATGATCGATATCCGCCTAGTGATAATAACTAGCACACGCTTGAAATATAGAGGTAATTCATTTTTCCTTCACTCGCCACTCAAAAGACAATACACACATCATGAGGGTCGTCGTCACTGTTGTGGTTGCTGGTGCGGCGATGGTGCATAGACCATGCCGGGAGGAGGGGGAGGATAGTATTGGGCGAGAGGAATAGCATTAGTGGCGGCGGCGTTGCTGCTGCTGTCGTCATTCGTGAATGGGATGGGGATGCCAAGGAACTTGCGCTTCTTCTGCACGGCGGTGCCGATCCCAGAACCCGGATAGGGATAGTGCACAGGGATCATTCCGGGGGCGGGCATTGATTGAGCACCAGGAGGATAGTGGTGGTGCTGCTGCTGCGGTGGCTGATGTGCATAGCCATTGGCATACTGCTGCTGTTGAGGAACAGCTGCTGGTGTGTATCCGTATCCGACTCCGGGAATGGACGCTGCAGAGGCCCGCACCGCAGCTTCGGCATCTCGGGTCCTTCTGATTCGCTCGGTGGCGGCCGAGCTCACCTCCACGACGATGCCCCCGATCGCGTGCTTTGCGTCCTGGCCCTGGATCCGCAGGCGCACCGTGACGCTCTTGATGTGGGGGTCGATCTGGCGCAGCTTGATGAGATCGTCCGCGCTGATCGGATCGAGATATCCATAGCCCACGATGGTGTAGTTGACGATGGGCATCGGAGTGAGCGGTGAGACTGCGTCCGGGCGTGGCTGACGAACGACCGTGAGTGACTGTTCCACGGGTTCGTCTCGCTGTCCGTGCAGCTCCAGGAGTCCCTTGAGCACCTTGGTCAGCGTTTCGCGATCGTCGTTATCAGTCTCGGCCCAGTTGCCGGGGTACTTGATGCCATTCTGCACCAGCGAGAGCATTCCACTGCCCGCCTGCAGGATGAACCCGCCGACCGGGATGCCACCCGCCGCGGCCTGCTGCTGCTGATGATGGTGGTCTGTTCCATTTGTTGCTGGCGAGCCTCTGGCTGACAGGGGGGACGTGGGGGCGGAGGCCGCAGGAGCAGGAGGAAGAGGAGGGGCATCCATGCTTGATTTTTTGGTGGTGTGGTACACAATATCAGCAACAGTGTAACAAAACAGGAGTGGGTGTCTGAAAACCTTAACCACGGGGTTTGTTTAAGAATCTTCATTCATTTATTATTCCCTCTGAGAGGGAGGGGCTCGACAACAGTAACAGCAAACAGCTACTGTTGTTGCTGCTGCTGCAAGTGCGGAGGTTGTCCACGCGGCATCTTCTTGGCGTCTTCCTTCACGCCCGGCAGATCCTCGGCGTGCTTTCGCTTCTCTCGGAGTTCCAGGATTGCCTTGAGGTCTTCATCATTCAGTTGGATGCGGTTCGGGTCTTCTGGTGACGGAGAAGGTGGG